>Ga0115559_1000683_pt1 | contig 22738 bp, 20 predicted proteins | sample COGITO_mtgs_1105_3_FD_87281 | JGI IMG/M metagenome (GOLD analysis project Ga0115559, IMG submission 87281) | Pelagic marine microbial communities from North Sea - COGITO_mtgs_110506 | ecosystem: Environmental > Aquatic > Marine > Epipelagic | place: Germany:Helgoland, sampling site Kabeltonne... | reverse complement strand
TGCTCCGCCAGTCGACATCGGTGATCGTCGATGCACAAGGAAACGAACGCACCTGTGGTCAGGTTCTCGAGGCGGGTCAACGGCTGGCTGCGGACTTCGCTGCTGCGGGTCTGCAACGAGGCGATCGCATCGCGGTGCAGATGCACAACAGTCCGCTCTACGTCGACCTGCTTGCGGCCGCCGCAATCGGTGGTTTCGTGGTCATGTCGGTGAACGCACGGTTTGCTCCGGCTCTGGCCGACTCAATCATCGAACGATCCGGTGCTCGGCTCGTGATCCGTAGCGCCGATGATCTCCCGGAAGTCTCCGCTGACCAACGCAACTTTCCGGACGCAAGCGCCGACGACCGCTACGCAATCTTCACGACATCGGGCACCACCAGTGCACCCAAGTTGGTGGTGCACCAACAACGGTCGATCGCTGCACACGGAGCAGATGTGGCGGCCGCGTTCGGCTACAACGCCGAGTCCTCAGTGCTGGTGCCGCTACCGCTTTGTGGCGTCTTTGGGTTCACCGTTCTCTGGGGTGCGTTGGCAGGCCATGCCAAGGTGATCATGCCGACAGCGTTCGAAGCCGAAGAGGCGGGACGCCTGGTAGCGGAGCACAGGGTCACATCGCTGCACGGAAGCGATGACTTGTTTCATCGGCTACTGGCGACGGACTGGGATCTGTCGACAATCAACTGTTCCGGATACGCCCGGTTTAACAGTGCCCTTGATGGCATCGTCGAACGATGCGAGGCCCGGGGCGTACCGCTGTCTGGCCTGTACGGCATGAGTGAAGTGCAGGCGCTCTATGCGTTTCGGGGTGCATCGGGCTTACCCATGGAGCAACGATGGAAGGCCGCTGGCGAGTTGGTTTCACCTCGCGCCGAGCGCAGGGTGGTCGACGATGAACTCCAACTGCAGGGCCCGAGCCTGTTCGAGGGTTATCTGGCCGACGGTGGCGACGAGATCGATGTCGAACTGACGGCAGCGAACTTCGACGGCCCATGGTTCAAGACAGGTGACCTCGCGGTCGAAGACGGCCCGCGTAGCTTCGAATACATCACGCGCATCGGCGACGTCATGAGACTGGGCGGCTTCCTGGTGGCGCCAGCCGAGGTCGAAGGTGTGATCATGCAACGTGAGGAGATCGATCAGGCCCAGGTCGTTGCGGTCGGCCGAGAGCAAGGCGCCCGTCCGGTTGCCTTCGTCATCTTGTCGCCGGGTGCCGACCTCGACGAGCAGGTTGTCATCGACCACTGTGCTGCATCCTTGGCTCGTTTCAAATGCCCGGTTCGGGTGGTCGCCATCGATGCGTTCCCAGTAACCGACGGTCCCAACGGCGTCAAGATCCAACGAGCCAAGCTGCGGTCGATGGGTGAGGCGCTCTTGGCGTAGTCGGCAAGCTGGCAGCTCTTCTCGATGGTCGATCCCCGTCGGTGTCACCCGTTGATGGTCGGTAGGCAACCGACCATCAGCACCGAAGGACCAGCACCGAAGGACCAGCGCCGAAGGACCAGCGGCGAGCGATCGGCGGCGTTGCCCCGCGAGGAGGAGCCGTGCAGCGTCTGCCTTGTGTGGTAGATGTACGACGCATGGACGTATGCAGCCGCCGGGGTGGTTGATTACTTGCGGGCGAAGGAATCGCGCAGCATGGTTGCATCGAGCTCGGCAGCGAGCTCAGTGCCTACGGCGTAGTGGTAGAGAGCGGTCTGGAAGATGGCACCCAATGCGCTGAGCACCGTGATCAAGGCGATGCCCGCCATGACTGCAACGGCGATAAGGACGAAACCGAGCAGGGTGCCGATCGTCGCTCCGATTGCAGCAAGGATGACGATCGGGATGAATGCCAGGAAACCGATGAGACCGAAGCCGACCTGGGCCGACAGGTTCTCGCCCCAGGTGTGACGGAACAGAGCCACCGAACGTTTCGTCGAGTCGACGGCCCCGGAGTTCTCAATCACGATGACCGGAATCACCAAGAACGTGGTGACGGCCCATGCCATACCCACCATGTTGACCACGATGCGGCCTAGAAGTCCGGCACGTTGTTCCATAGCTCGCAAAATCGAACCGACAATCGTAGTGATGACTGCCCAACCGAACAGTTTGGGCAGACGTTCGAGTGCGCCTGCGATTGCACTACGCACGGTCGGATCTCCACCCATCATCCGTTCATGGGCGCCAGATACGAGTGCGGCCCGGAAGAAGATCGAGATGAATGCAAGGGCCAAGGTGAGTCCAGCTATGGCGAGATAGACACCACCTCCAACTTGTTGTGACGCAGACTCGCCGCTTCCGGATACGGCGTCCCAGTCTTGGGACAACCCAACCGGGATCAGAATGATTGCGGCAACGATGCCGGCCACGAGGGCAGAGATCACGGGAAGCCAGATGAGTTCGCGGTCATGCTTGAGGACCGCCCAGCTCTGCTTCATCAGTTCGATACTGCGACGAATTGTTTTCACTAGGTAACCGCTCTTGTTTGGATCGCGCCAGTCTATGGCGACCGCGGCGTTCGCTCGGCTCGGGCCAATCAGGTAGCGGTACGGCGGGCGAACTCGGCCACCATTGCTGCCACCGCAGCCAACACCAGCGTGGCGACCCAAACCGGCTGATAGCTGTCGGTCGCGTCGATTGTGAGTCCGGCAAGGGGAGCGCCGACGGCTAGACCGCCAAGGAAGCCCACCATCACGGCTCCTGAAGCTCGACCGGCGTGAGCCTTGGGCACACCCAGAATGATTGCAAGCATGGCAACGGCGTTCCAAGCGGTATGACCGATGGCGAAGAGCGCAGCGACAGGCCACAACAACCATGCACCACCCTCGAGCGTGAGCATAAGCAGCATCGACACGGTGGTGCCGATGAGGGCCAGGATCGACAACAACTTGAGCGGTGCAACTCGCTTCTCGGCAAGTTTGCCTGCGCCGATACGGGCAGCCATGCCACCGATGCCTGTCAAGGCAACGACAAGTCCAGCCGTCGACTTGGAAAGCCCGGCCTCTTCTTCGGCGAAAAGTGCGAGGAATCGGCTGATGGCGCCGCCCGAAGTCCCCATAAGAAATGCGTACAGCGCGATCAGCCACACGGCTCGTTGGTTGTAGGGCTTGGACTCGACATCGGCGGTTGTTGCATCGGTGGTGGTGAAGGGGGCAACGTGCGCTGGCAAGAGCAATGGCACTAGGCCGATCACTGCGAAGGCGGCTGCGTAAAGGCCGACGGCCCAGCGCCAGCCCAGTGCTTCGGCCAGGCTTGGGAGCGTGAGTCCGGCCAAGAAGACGCCGAGCGTGACACCGCTTTGTTTGATGCCGGTGATGGTGCCGCGTCGGCCTGGTTCGACGCGCTCGGCGATCAGTGCATTGGTCGTTGGGTTACCCCAGCCCTGAGGGAGGCCCAGGATGCATGCCGCGATGATGAGCATGATCACCGATTGTGAAAGCGCTACCAGTGCCAGTCCGAATGCGGCAATGAGTTGGGCGGTCACACTGGAAAGCCGCGGCCCGATTCGGTCGGTTAACCGCCCCGTCGCTGGTGCCGTGATCGCTCCAACGGCAGTGTTCAACGAGCCGATGAGACCTAGCTCGAACCGACTCAGGTTGAACTCTTCGATGAAGGTGCTCGCCAGCACCGACACGATGAAGATCAGATACGCGGTCGACACCATGGTCGATACGAGCACAAAGTTTCGCAATGGCCTTCGGCTGGTTGGGTCCGCGAGTTCGCTCCCCGATGTGGCAGCTTCGGCTCCGTGCGTCATGCGGTGAGGTCGATGTGGTGGGTATCGACGCGGAAGTTGTGCACGCCAGACAATACGTCAGGGACGGCCGAGGTCAAGTCATCACCGACTGGCTAGCCGCTGGAAGTGAGACGACTGGCCAGTACGACCAGAGAACGTATGACCGAAGAACATCGTTGCGCTGCGCGATGGTTGGCTCACCGATGTGCAACGATCGTCTTAGGTTGGCTTATGCCAGAGACAAACCCGACGATGTCTTCTTGCCCGACGCCACCGCAGTGCTTAGAGTCCACCAAGCAGCTAGGCACCGACTCAGAACTTCGTCAATGCGGCATCAGGGGGTCGAGATGATGGTGACAGCGCCGGTGTTGCCGTCGACTTCGATCTCTGCCCCGTCTGGGATGCTCTTGGTTGCGTCGGTCACCGACACAACACAGGGCAGACCGAGTTCGCGACAGACGATGATCGCGTGACTGAGTGCGGCGCCGACGTCGACGACGACTGCACCGGCGGCCACGAAAAGCGGCGTCCATGCTGGGTCGGTGTGGGGCGCCACCAAAATGTCGCCAGGATCGAGGGCCATCGGGTCACCCGGGTCCAATACGACGCGAGCAACACCGCGGTAGGTGCCTGACGAACCCGGAACGCCTTGCAACGTAGCGCCTGCTGCAAGCATGTCGACCGAACGGGCGTCCTTGCGAGGCCATGTTTCGATAGGCGGGCACTCGCCGTTGAAGATGAATGGTGGCTCAAGCGACATCAGATGGTCGTAGTGGGCTTGTCGCTGGGTGATTGTGGTGCGAGCCCACGGGGGGTCGGAGACAGCCTGATCGAGTTCGTCCGCGAACAACAGACAAACATCATTGATCTCGTCGGCGCCGCCCGCCGCAACGAGACGTTTGCCTATCTCCCACGTTGCCATGCGCACTTCGTGGATGACCTTGATGATCGAGGTCTTTGACCGCTCGCGTCCGGGCACGAACCGCGCTGCCGATGACACGCCTGCGAGGAACTGCCCCTGTGTCTCGGGGTCCTCGGCAAGTGCTTCAGTGAGATCTGCGATGATGGTTTCGCGTTCTTGTTCACGCTCGGCGTGATGACGCAACGGCGACTGGTCATCACCCGTGAGTCGCATCCGATCGATCGCAGCGAACACGAGCTCAGGCTTGGTCTCCCAGACATGGGAGTGGATGTCCCACTCATTTGGACCGCGCGAGCCAAATCGTTGAAGGAAATCGGCGATGGCTGTGGCGAACGTTGCGGCGTCTTCATGGTCACTGGCCGCCAGGCTGGCGGCGAACGTGTCGGTGCCGGCCTCGAACATTGCAGTCAGTGTGGGCGACGCCGCGACGGTGCGTGAAAGGTCCCACATGACGTAGCTCGGGGCGGCAGAATCGACGCCACCGACTGCGCCGATGATCTTGAGGGTTAACGTCGGGTCTCCGACTGCCTCGGCGACGGCACCGATCACGCCGGGGCCGATGGTCGCGCAGGCGCTCTGGTGAATGTGCTGGTTGAACATTCGCCGCAGGTCAGGAATTTTGGAATGGGCGAACTCGGCTAGTTCCGCCACCGACATCGAGCCGTAATCGGGTCGATCTGCTCGGGCCGCTTCGGCCACGTCTCGGTCACTCTCTAACTCGGGTTGTTCGGTGGTGGTCATCACCCAACCCATCCAATTGCCCAGGAACTCGGCAGTGTCAGGCGCATCCCACCAGTCGTGGATCGTGATCGGTGGAACATCGGGGTGATCGCCAAAGTACGCATCGTCGATCGTGCTCGCTGTTAGACCGGGTGCTCGGTGGCCGAAGACACGGTTGAGCGTGGCCCCGAGGTAGGCGTAACCGCCGAACAGGCCAACGACCTCGGGCCTGGTCTGGCTCACTTCATGTTCGGCGAAACCTAAACGTTGCACGCCGCAGTCGCGCCAACCGGGGAGCACTCCGTTTTCCCACACCAAGTCCCACCCGAGCGGCGACGGAGGCCTCGGGAGTACTTCGCCCACATTGGCGCGGGTCCAGAACGGAAACTTCTCGCTCGTTTGATTGTTCTCGATCCAGCGTGTGGCCACGGGTCATCTCCTGTTTTGGCTGCGCTCCTTCGTCGCTCCGTCGTCGACAGCGATCGACGACGCATGTGCCCATGGTCCCACAGCTGCGTCAGGATTTCTTTTGGCCGGTAATGGTGTCTGGCGCAGTGCTGTTCTATCGGACGCCGCAGCACTGATGCCTGGTCATCTCTCTGAGCCGAGACACGGCGCGGCCTGGAGGCAACTTCATGTACCGATGCGATGAACGCAATGAGCGGTTCCCTGTGCTGCGAAGCTCGCCGATGTTGCGTTTTCTATCGTCGCGACTTCTTGCAGCTCGGTGGTCATTGTAATACTGACGCTGCATTCACTAAAGGACGCCGATGACTGCAACCGACACTGCTGCTGAACAAATCTCCATCGAAGACTTCCAAGCTGAAGCTGCTTCCTGGCTCAAAGAGAACGCTAAACCAAAGGTCGCCGAAGATGGCCCAGCGCCCGAATGGGGCGAGGGCGAGTTCAGCGTTTCAATCTTCCACAATCTCGAACATGAGCAGGAACAGAATCTGCTCGACGAGATCGCCTCGTGGATCCAGACCAAGTCCGAGAAGGGGTACAACGCCATCACCTGGCCCGTCGAGCACGGCGGTCGTGGCCTTAGCCAACAGCACGCTCGGGCGTACTCTCGGCTGGAACGCGACTATGACGTTCCCGGTCGCCACGAAGCGATCAGTGTGACCATGGGTCTGATGGCGCCGACGATCAATCTGTTCGGTACCGACGAACAAAAGGCCAACCACATCGACACGTTCCTGCGGGCCGAGGAGTTATGTATTCAGCTCTTCAGCGAGCCGAATGCCGGTAGCGATCTTGCTGGACTTGCCTGTAGGGCAGTCAAAGATGGCGACGAGTGGGTGGTCAACGGTCAGAAGGTCTGGACCAGCGGCGCTCAGTTCGCACAATGGGGTCAGCTGATCGCCCGCAGCGATGTCGACGCCCCAAAACACAAAGGCCAGACGGCATTCATCTTGCCACTCGATTTGCCAGGAATCGAGGTGCGCCCGATCAAGCAGATGAGTGGCGGCACGTCGTTCAATGAAGTGTTCTTCAACGATGTACGGGTGCCCGATTCCATGCGCCTCGGCGACGAGGGTGAAGGCTGGAAGGTTGCGCTCACCACACTTGGTTTCGAACGCGATCACTCACAAGACGCCGGTGGCGGCGGCTCAAAGACCGGCGGTTCGTGGATGCAGGTTTTGGATACTGCCAGAGCTAAGGGGGTCGCCGACGATCCAATCGTCCGCCAGAAACTGGCCGACCTTTACATCCATCTGCAGGCTGAGTCGTACACGCTGCGCCGCGCCGCTGACCTAGCCAAGGGCGGAACACCCGGCCCCGAAGGTTCACTCGGCAAGTTGCTGTGGACCAAAGGCATGACCCGCATGTCCGACGTGGTCAGTGACATTCTCGGCAGCCGACTGACCGCCGACACAGGCGAGTGGGGCACCTACGCATGGGGTGAGCACGTATTGGGTGCGCCCGGCTACCGCATCGCTGGCGGCTCCGATGAAATCCAACGCAACATCATCGGCGAGCGAGTGCTGGGCCTCCCTGGCGAACCTCGCACCGACAAGGGCATGGCCTGGAAAGACGTCCCGCGGTGATTCTCCGCTTCGAACGCGGCTCATGGGATTCACCGCAGTAGTGAGAGATGCCTCGACCATGCATCCGCCCGGCATGAAAGACACGCAGTAGGCCAGTGGCGTAACTCACGGGCTGCAGCCAGCTACGACTGGATTAGGCACGTGCCCTAGGTTGGAGGAACGGCAACCGGGGCCATCACAACAAGATCATGTTGCGGCCAAGGCCGGAAGCAAGCGGCGAGAGCAGCGAGCAAGCGCCGCGGAAAGACGGCAGATCATGGAAATCACCAACGAGGTACTCAAGGACTTGCACTACCGCATGATCCGCATCCGCTTCTTCGAAGAGGCGGCTGGCAAGCTGTTTGAGAACTCCGAGATGCCAGGCTTCCTCCACCTGTACGTGGGCGAAGAAGCTGTTGCTGCCGGTGTGTGCGCAGCGTTGCGTCCCGACGACCAGATCGGTTCGACGCATCGTGGCCACGGCCACTTGGTTGGCAAGGGTGGCGACCTGCCCAAGATGATGGCCGAGCTCATGGGCAAAGCCGACGGTTATTGCAACGGCAAGGGTGGCTCCATGCACATCTGCGATCTGGATCTGAACATGCTCGGTGCCAACGGCATCGTTGGCGCTGGTGCGCCAATTGCTGTCGGCGCAGCGTTTGCCAACAAGTATCGAGGCAATGACACCGTCGCTGTTGTGTTCTTCGGTGACGGCGCCATGAACATCGGTGCGTTCCACGAGGCTGCAAACATGGCAGCTGCGCTGCAGCTTCCTGCGGTGTTCGTGTGTGAGAACAACGAATACGGCGAGTACACGCCACGGTCTAAGACCATGGCGATCGACGATGTCGTTGACCGCGCTGCCGGTTACGGCATGCCCGGCGTCATCGTCGACGGTATGGACTCTGTTGCGGTATACGAAGCAACAACCCAGGCCGTTGCTCGAGCACGTGCCGGTCACGGCCCGTCGTTCATCGAGTGCAAGACCTATCGGTATTACAACCATCATGGTGTGCAGATCATGGGCTTCAAATACCGCACCGACGAAGAAGTCGATATGTGGAAGACGCGTGACTGCATCGAGGGAATCGAACGCGACATGCTTACCCAAGGTGTCATGACCCAAGACGAGATCGACACCATTCGAGCCAAGGTGCAAGCCGACGTCGACGAGGCTGTCGAGTTCGGCCGCAATAGCCCATTCCCCGACGTCGACACCTTGATGGACGACGTCTACACCGTGGCAGGAGCAAACTCATGAGCGCAACCGAAACCGAGCTCCGTGAGCTGAGCTACCTAGGCGCAGTCAACGAGGCGCTCCACCAGATCATGGCCGAAGACCCCGACGTCTTTTGCGCTGGCGAAGATGTTGGCGCCAGCGGTGGTGTGTTCGGCAGCTTCGGTGGCCTCCAGAAGAAGTACGGCGAGATGCGTGCCGTCGATACACCTATCAGTGAACAAGCAATCGTCGGTCTTGGTATCGGCGCTGCTGTTGCTGGCTTGCGGCCCGTCGTCGACCTCATGTTTATGGACTTCATCATGGTCGCCATGGACCAGATCGCGAACCAGGCAGCCAAGCTCAAGTACATGTTCGGTGGCAAGACAAGCCTGCCGCTGACCATCACCACCAATGCTGGCGCAGGTCTGTCGGCTGCTGCTCAGCACAGCCAGAGCCTCGAGTCGATGCTGGCCCACGTGCCGGGTCTCAAGGTCGTCATGCCTTCGAACCCCTACGATGCCAAGGGTCTCTTGGTGGCCTCCATCCGCGATGACAACCCGGTGATCTACGCCAAGACCAAGACCTTGTTCGGCACCAAGGGCCCCTGCCCTGAGGATCTGTTTGAAGTGCCGCTGGGTGTTGCAAACATCACCCGTCCTGGCACCGATGCCACCATCGTGACCTATGGACGGATGGTCGGCGAGTCGCTCAAGGCTGCGTCGATTCTTTCGAGCGAAGGTGTCGACGTCGAGGTCATCGACCTCCGCACCCTGCAACCAATGGACAGCGAGACGATCATCGCTTCGGTCAAGCGCACCAATCGCTGCGTTGTGGTGCATGAGGCAGTTCGTTTCGCTGGTATGGGCGCCGAGATTGCGGCTCAGATCCAGGAAGAGGCCTTCGACTATCTCGATGCTCCGATCGGACGTGTCGCTGCTCCGTTCTCACCGGTGCCGTTCTCGCCCGTACTCGAAGGCGCCTATGTGCCCGATGCCAAGCGCATCGCCGAAGGCGTCCGCGCCGCCGTGCAGCGAGGTTAACTCCTGACAATGACGAGAACCTTCTGTGGGAGCACGTGATCGAATCGGGGTCCGACGAAGGTCGGGGGGAGTCCGGATCGCTCGCTGCGCTCGCAATCCTGTCTGAGCCGAACCGGTCTACGGTCCCTGCAAGCTTGGGTAGCCACACACATCAGCCTGCCCGCGATGGCGAGCCTGAACTTGTAGAAGTGTCATGGGAACTGTAGGGATAATCGCCAATCCGGCGGCGGGGAAAGACATCCGTCGGCTGGTGTCGTCGGCATCGCCGACGTCGGATATGGCCAAGATCGGTATTGTTCGACGCGCCCTGGTGGGTGCAATCGAGGGTGGTGCCGATCGGGTGCTTATTGCCGACGATCACAAGTCGCTTGGCCGCCAGGCATTGCGGGGTTTGGAGTACAACGACGCTGCGACGTCCGTCGAGATCATTGGTGACGAAGTGCACCCGGCCTCGTTTCACAGTCGGCGCATGGCCGAGCAACTGCAAGAGCTCGGGGTTGGTGCGCTCGTAACACTTGGCGGCGACGGCACCCACCGTGACATCGCCAAAGGCTGGCGCGACGCACCGATGGTGCCGGTGTCTACTGGCACGAACAATGTGTACCCACAGATGATCGAGGCAACCGTGGCCGGCCATGCTGCTGCAATTGCAGCCTCGGGTAGCAAGCCGTTGGAGCTCATCGCTCACCGAGCCAAGATCCTCGACGTCACCGGTGAGGGAATCAAGGACGATCTAGCTCTGATCGACATAGCAATGGTCGAAGGGTCCTTCACCGCAAGTCGAGCGGTGTGGGATGTCGACACTCTTCGTCAGCTGATCGTGACTACCGCTGAACCGGCAACCATTGGGCTGTCATCGATTGCGGCCCGGGTCGCACCAGTAACTCGCCACGAGTTTGGTGGTGTGCATCTGAGGTTCGGTCCCGGCCAGACGGTTCGAGCGCCTATCGCTCCCGGCCTCTACCACGATGTCGCTATAGCGTCGTATGAACGGTTGGATCTCGGACAGTCTGTTGTCATCGACGGCCCAGGCGTGTTGGCCTTTGATGGAGAACGAGACGTGGTGCTGGCTCCTGGTCAACAAGTGAAGATCACACTCAACGCCAACGGCCCGTGGGTGATCGACCCGACCGCTGCGTTAGCTACTGGCTAATGGTTCAACCCGTTGGGCACCGGCCCTGGTGCCCAACCTTCGGCAGGTGTAGATCAGTCGTCTGCCACCAGCAAGTTGGTGAGCTCGCGTTCGTAGTGGGCCAGTAACGGCTCGTTCGTGCCAAACGTGATGTGTTCTTGCGCGCCGGATTCGAACCCGCGTTGGATCCCTGCGCACGTCACGAAGTCCTCAGAATCGGTGACCTCCACCAGCAGGTCGAAGTTCTTCTGCCAATGTTCATCGGACCGCGTCGTGTCTCGCGGCACATAAACCGACACCGTAATGATGGACTCGCCGGGATGAGCGCCTGGTCTGGACTGGTACAGCTGGGCATGGTCTTGCTGGTAGATCAGGATTGTGTTCGGTTGCAGCGCCCACACGATCGTCGTATGGGGAAAGAATGGCCACTCGGTTCTGGGCAACGTATCGAGCTCGCTGATCGAACGACGGGTGACGACCATGCGCCCGTTGGACCCGAACGCATCGAAGAGGGCAAAGTCGCTGTGGATGAGCGGGTCGATCGTGGCCTTGTGGAGCACACCCACGTGGTACACCTCGAGGAAGGTGTCGATGACCAGTTTCCAGTTGATAGGGCGAGTGAACGTCGTTGACGTGAACAGTCGGTGATCGGCCAGGCCAAGTTCGCGTAGGTCTTGTTCAGCGCCCTGCAACGGCTCGGCAGGTATCGAGGCAGTCGGATCGGCACTCACCCAGATCAGGCCGTGTTGTTCCAGTGTGGGAAGCGCGACGAGGCCGTCGTCAGCTTCGCCTTCGAAGTAGGCCGGTCGTCGACGAGCGGCTAACGATCCGTCGAAGTGGTACGTCCACCCGTGATACGGGCACGTCAACATCGCGGCTGCGCCACATCCTGTAGTTATCTCGGCACCGCGGTGCCGACAGACGTTCAGAAACGCCCGAACCTGCCCGTCCGCATCTCGAGTGAGCACGACGGGTGCGGTCCCAACGGTGACCGCCGCGTAGGTGCCGGGTTGAGGGAGGATGTCGGAGAGGCCCACGATCGTGGGCGCGTGGTTCAGCAGCGTCTGTTCGCGATCCATGCGCTCCACGCTGGTGTAGGCGTCGACCGGTTGCCGATGGACTTCGCTCACCGCGTCGGTACCGCGGCCCGCTGTCCGATGCGCCTGGACGCGGTCGAGTAGAGCAAGTTGAGTATCTCGATCCATACGCGAGCCTGCCACATCGGCGTCAGGCGATTCCACCCGAGGCTTGACCTATCGCCACCTATCGCCCTGCCGAATCGGCGCGGGCCGCGTCATCGGGTCATACTGGCGCATGAGTAGAAATACGATTGCGATTCTTGCATCGATTATCAGTGCGGTGGTCGCAGCACTGGTTGCCTGGCTGGTCAGCGCCGACAGCGTGGAACAAGCGGGCGTGCCCGCGGTGGTGTGGTGCATCCTGGCTGCGTTCGGTGTGAACTGGTTGGTGTTCATCCACTCGCTCATCAACAAGACGGAGAAGTACTTCGATCTGACCGGCAGCCTGACCTATATATCGGTCACCATCCTGGCGCTGATCCTGGGCCCGAACAACGAAGCAACGTCGTTCATCATGGCCGGGCTCATCTTTGTCTGGGCAGGACGACTCGGTAGCTTCCTGTTCAAGCGCATCCACGGTGATGGCGGCGTCGACAGCCGCTTCAATCGCATCCGCTCCGATCCAATGCGGTTGTTCGAAACCTGGACGCTTCAGGCTCTGTGGGTATCGCTCACCGCGCTCGCAGCGTGGACGGCGATCACGTCTGTCGACGAGGCACCCTTCGGCGTGCTGACCATTGTCGGCCTAGTGGTGTGGATCGTCGGCTTCGCCATAGAGGTCCGAGCCGATGGCGAGAAGACCACGTTTAAGAAAGACCCCGTCAACAAGGGACGTTTCATCTCTACCGGGATCTGGGCATGGTCACGTCACCCGAACTACTTCGGCGAGATCACCCTATGGGTCGGCATGGCGCTCATCGCTCTGCCAGCGTTCGACGGCCGAGAGTTCGTTGCTCTGATCTCGCCGCTGTTCGTGATCCTGCTACTTACCAAGATCTCCGGCCTACCAGCCCTCGAACGCCGCGGCGTCAAGCGCTGGGGCGACGAGCCCGCCTACCAGGAGTACCTCAAGAACGTGCCAGTGTTGATTCCTCGACCGCCACGCTAAAGGCGCAGATCCGGTGAATTCCGAAAGCAGCCGTGGCGGGCGGTGTTGCTGGACGGTTAGTGCCCGGTCAGCAGCTCGACGACCGGAGCCATCATCTCGATCTCAAGGTTGTCATAGCCGCCACTGGTGTGGTCGCGGATCCAACCGATCTTCTGCTCGGTCACGTCAGCGGTGTTTGACCCAATGCCAACAGCACCGATCTTACCGTCTTTGTTGTTGACGTCGATCGACACGATGTCGGCCATCTTGTCGCAGGTTGCCAGAACTCGTTTACCGCCTCGGCCCATCATGATCTTCGGACCACCCGGGTGCGACACGGGCATGGCAGCCATAACGTTCGTTGTGACGTATTCGGTTTTGATGTCGAGCTGCTCGCCTGCGAAGAACTCGCGGGCCAACCTAGCGGTCGGCAAGATGGAGGCACGAGTAACCCGTGTCGTTCTCCGCTCGGGCGATGTTGGTCCACTCCTTCGCCGAGCTGGCGTGAAATGCCTGGATGCCGAAACGAAATGGGCGGGTCATGGCAGGTCGACGATCGTGATCTGGCCGGTGGCGCCATCGACTTCGACAGTGGCCCCATCGGGGATGCGAGCGGTAGCGTTTTCGACCGACACAACACACGGGAGGCCGAGTTCGCGGCTCACGATGATGGCGTGGCTGATCTGGCCGCCGACGTTCACGATGACAGCACCCGCTGTCATGAACAATGGCGTCCACGCCGGGTCCGTGATCGGCACAATCATGATGTCGCCCGGTTCAAGTGCGAACGGATCCATGGGATCGAGGATCACACGAGCAGTGCCGCGAACGGTGCCGGGGCAACCGGGGACACCTTGCAAGACATCGCCAGCCGCCACAGCTTCGACCACGACTTCGACCTTGCGGGACCATTCGGGCAGCGGCGGAACATCGCCGTCGGCGATGATGAATGGGGGATCGAGCTCCCGTAGCTCGCGCCAGTCAACATGTCGTTGAGCGAGCGTGTCGGTCATCGAACCAGGATTGGCAACAAATGTTTCGACCTCATCGTCGAGGAGCATGAAGATGTGCTCGGGATCGTTCAGGTTGCCGGCCTCGGCATGGCGCCGACCAAGTTCGCGAAATGCCATACGGCCTTCGTGCACCACACGCACCAGGTTGGTCTTGGTGCGCTCACGAAACCCCAGCTGGTTCGTGGCCACGATGGCGCCTTCGAGCTGGGCGTTGAGTTCCTCGTTGCCCAGTGCTGCCACCACGGCGCGCACCTCGGCGGTCTTTGCGGCTCGTTCGTCGGCCTTGGCCTGATTTCGGATCAGGGGCGACTCTTCGTCGTTCTGATGACGGATCTGATTGAGTGCGCCAAGGGCAAGCTCGGGTTCGGTTTCCCATGTAGCCGACGTCATCTCCCACTCGCTGAGGCCGCGGCTTCCGAAGTCCACGAGGAACTGGTCCCACGAAGACAGGAACGCTGCAGCATCGGGACTGTCATCGGCACCGAGTCGGTCAAGTAGCCCGTCGACACCGGCGTCGAATACGGCGGTCAACGGCACGCTGGAGCGGACGGCACGCGACAGATCCCACATGCGGTAGCTGGGCTCGGCAGAGTCGACATGGCCGATGCCGGCACACATGGTCATAGGCATCGCGGGGTCACCAATGGCTTGACCGATGGCGAAGAGAATGCCTGGGGCGACACCAGATGCACTCGACGCGATTCCGTGATGACGGAAGCCGGTCTGCAGCATCGGCTGGGTCAGGCGGGCTCGGGCGACAAGCTCGTTATCGCTGAGCGTGGTCAGATCAGGACGGCCAGCCCGCAACGCAATGGTGTCCTGCTTAAACGCGTCGGCTTCGGGATAGGTCTGGGCCGTAAACATCCAGCCGATATGGCGGAGGGCCTTCTCCAACAGATCGGGACGTTCGTCGTCCCCATGCGGCACGTGCGGCGGGACATCGGGATGATCGCCAAAGAATGCCAAATCGAGCTGCTCGAGCGTGATCGCAGGGCTTCGAATGCCCTGCATGCGCACGTTCGAAAGATTGATGAAGACGTAGCCGCCGAAGAAACCAACAACTTGGGGCAGATCTAGGTCGAACTCGTCGATGCTGTAGTTGCCGGAGTGCACATAGGCATCGCGCCAGCCCGGAATCATGCCGTGCTCCCAGCTGAACTGCTGTCCCAGCGGGCTCGCTGGATCGGGTAGTACCTCGCTGGCATTGGCCCGGGTGTAGTGGGGCCAACGTTCGCTAACCGGCCAGTCAGTGATCCAGCGTTCTTGCACGGGGGCAACCTTTCAAACGGCTTGCAGAAGGAGCGCTTGTTCCTTGATGCGCTGCGAAATCTACTACCCCGTGCAAAAAGGTGGCCATTCAGCAAAAGTCATCTCTTGCCGGACAGGAGCTGCCCGAGCGGTGATCATGGGCGAGTCCAAAAGAACCGAAGATATGAATCGTTCCCGTTTTGTTGGTCGCCATTCTTTCCACCTCGATCGTCGAGAGCCGGATCGCTGAGTGTGACGCCTCCCTCGGTGCCGAAACATCGGTCATCGAGACCGGTGTAGCCGGACTCGGCTGCGCACGACTGCGCCAATCGTCGGGGTACACGTGGAAGCCAACATTGGCGAGACGTGTCCGCGAAGGGTTAACTGACGGGGAGCGTGGCACGGCTCTGCGTTCGGGGGTCAGTCCAGGCGGCGAGAGGGTAGGTCTTGTCACGCCCATCGGGAGTCACAGCAAAATCTCACACGTGCAGAGGCCGCGATCATCCACGGTCTGACCCGCTAGGCCTCTTCGGTGTCCACGCTGTCGGGGACACCCCAGCCAGGTGTTGGGGCGTCGGTCATGATCCGGGCAACGTGGGAAATGGCATCGCCACGGTTGACGAGCGGTGCCTGGCTGTGGCCGATCACGATGCCGTCGTACTTGGACTTGATCTTGCCGAGTGACTTGCCAAACGGGTCATAAATCGTGGCCAGCTGCTGCTTCGCGCTCACAAGTTCGCCCAGGCGTGCATCGAGGTGCACGATGCCGCTGTTGGATGCTCGGCTCCAACTGGTTGATCGCGAGAACAATGATCGTTGTCCCAGCGGAACTTCGACGTCGGTCACGCCCACATGGTTGAGTGTCCGGAGCACACCAGCAGTGCCAACGGCGATCGCTGCCGGGTCGAAGCGGCTTGCTTCGCCACCTTCGAAGAGCAGCATGGTCTTGCCTTCTTCGACTGCGGCTTGGCGAAGTGAACCGTCCCGCAGCCGGGCATCGATCACGATTGGAGCGCCAAAGACGTTCGCGAGTTCAAGTGTTGGTCCATGGTCGATGTCGCATCGGATCTGCGGCAGGTTGGTGCGGAGGTCAGATCCGGTATGGAGGTCGATGCCCAGGTCTGAACGTTTGACGATCTCTTTGGTGAACAGGTACGCGATACGCGACGCCAGAGACCCTCGCTGCGATCCTGGAAAGCTTCGGTTGAGGTCTCGTCGATCGGGTAGATAGCGGTCGTTGGTGTTGAAGCCGTGCACGTTTACCACCGGGGCAGCGATCACCGTGCCGGCCATGGATGGCGAATTAATGGCATCGAGCACCTGGCGGATGATCTCAACACCGCAGATCTCGTCGCCATGGATTGCGGCACTCAGCCAGACGACGGGGCCTTCCTTCTTGCCGTGTACGACGATCAGCGGCAACGCGACTGGTGTGCCGCTCATCAGATTGCCGATCGGAAGTTCCATCCGCATACGTTTGCCCGCGGTGACACGGTTGCCTGCGATTTCGAATGGCGCTCGAGCCGATCGCGAAGCACGCTTCTTCTTGATCTCGGCTTCGGGAGCAGGAGTCTTGGTTGCGGCTGCGCGCTTCGCCGTTGTTTTCTTTGCCGGTGGTTTCTTTGTGGCTGGTTTCTTTGTGGTCATCGTTGTGAGGAAAGACTAGATGGCACGGCCACCGGGTTAGTGCAACGGGTCTTGGGGGAGTGGACGGATGCGGCCGCGACGGGCTCGTCGTGCAGGAGCAAGCGAGCGCATTTCGTCGAGTCGCCCGAAGCAGAGCAGTCGGTCTCCGGCATTTAGTACCCACTCGCTGGACGGGTTCGGCACCACGCCGAAATCGTTCTCGATCACCAGCACGGTGATGTCGCGATCTCGAAGGCCGGACTCGGCAAGTGTGACGCCATCGATCGTTGCGCCATGGTCGACGTGGATTTCGGCGACGCCATAACCGGTGGCCTCGCCCAGGCGCTGGCGCACGTCGAGATCAGGGAAACTCACGTTTGACACGATGTGGTCGATGATCGTTCCCGCGACATCGAGGCCGGTCGCTTCCTCGATGCCTTGTAGCCCCGGTGTGGAGTTGACTTCCATGACGAGCGGGCCGTCGTCGCCTTCGAGCATGTCGACACCACACACCGTGAGCCCGAGTGTCTGCGCCGCTCGGAGTGCAACCTCTCGTGTCTCGCGGTCAAGTTGTATGGGTTCGGTCGTGCCGCCGCGATGCACGTTGGAACGGAACTCGTCGCCACGGGCGCTGCGTCGCATCGCAGCAACAACCCGGTCGCCAACAACGATGGCCCGGATGTCGCGTCCTCGACTTTCGGCCACGAACCGCTGGATGAGCACGTTCTGGTTCGTGCTCTGGAGGGTTTCGATGACAGCTTCTGCGACCCGCAGGTCAGGTGCCAGGATCACCCCGATGCCTTGGGTGCCTTCAAGGATCTTGATGATGACCGGCGCTCCGCCGACTCGGGCGATGGCAGGGCGAATGTCGCTGCGTTCCCGCACAAATGTTGTCGACGGAATATCGATTTCGTGACGGGAAAGGATCTGCATCGAGCGAAGCTTGTCTCGGCTATTGGCAATGCCATCGGCGGTGTTGGGCGTGTACACATCCATAGCCTGGAACTGACGAACAACCGCGAGTCCGTAGAACGTGATGGATGCACCAATACGAGGCAGGATTGCGTCGACATCGTCGATGTCTCGACCGCGGTACGTCACGTTTGGATCGTCGCGGCTGAGGTCAATGGCAAACCGCAGCGTGTCGTACATGGTGATGTCTACGCCGCGGTCTAACGCAGCCGCACGGAGACGTTGGGTGCTGTAGCTGCGCGGGGCACGCGACAAGATGCCGAGCTTCACGCTGTTCATAGTGCCAGCACGTTCTGCGGATCGCTACAGCGGAAGCCCCGACGGGCTCCTGTTTCGACTCGGACGGCTTGTGTTGCCACTGGCTCATGGGCTGCTGGGGCGCCAACCTCCACGAGGTTTTCAAGATCAACGGCCATTGAGGGGAACAGGCAACGGATTACCGGGGTTAGTTTCTGGTATGGCAACAGCAACGTTCAATGGACAGGTCATCGCCGAAAGCGACGAGACGATCGTCGTCGAAGGCAACCACTACTTCCCGCCGCAATCGGTGAAGAGCGAGTTTTTCGCTGAACATGATCGCACCAGCGTGTGTGGCTGGAAGGGCACCGCCAATTACTACACCGTTTCGGTTGGCGACCAGTCGGCTGAGGCCGCTGCTTGGTACTACGCCGATCCCATGGAGAAAGCAGCGAACATCTTGAACTATGTGGCCTTCTATCCAGCAGTGACCGTCGACGCCTGACGCGGCAATCCTGGTTCAGTTCACGAGGTGAGTTCGAAGGCCTCGGCCAAGAGTTCGTAGCTGCGCACCCGTGCTGCGTGGTCATGGGTGATCGTGACCAGAAGTACTTCTTCGGCGCCAAACGACGTGGCCAGTGACTCGAGTTCGTCTTTGACGTACTCCGGAGCCCCATGCAGGAGCGGCTTGTTTACCCGCTGGTTCACAAAGAGTGGATTGTCGCTGCCGGGCAGCGGTGTACCCGGCGGTGCTGGTTCGGGAATGGGTCCGGTTGGCCCACTAGCTCGCCACCGCTGCACGCTGCTGGCAACGAACGCTGCTTCTTGCTGAGTGTCGGCGCAGATAGCGCCAGTTGCCAGCATCACGGTGGGGTGGGGAAACGCTTCAGACGGCCGATAACGCTCGCGGTACGCATCGACGATCGCCTGGCCTGGCCCGTGAGCGATGAAGTGAGCCCACACCAGCGGCAATCCGAGATGGGCCGCGATCCCAGCGCTGCCTTCGCTTGATGCCAGCAGCCACATGGATGGGCCACCCTCGGCTGCTGGGGTTGCTCGAACGTCGCGGAACGGCCCGGCAGGGTTCGGTTCGTCGCGCAAGAACGATGCCAACTCCGTGAGCTGTGCAGGATAGTGCTCGGCGGAGAGAGCACCCGGGCCTTTTGCTAGGGCCGCGGCGGTGGTCTGGTCAGAACCAGGAGCACGGCCTAGGCCGAGATCAATGCGATGGGGGAATAACGCGTGCAACATGCGCCACTGTTCGGCAACCTTGTATGCGCTGTAGTGCGTCAACATGACGCCACCAGATCCGACCCGAATGGTGTTGGTCGCCGCAGCGATGCGACCGGTCAAAACCTCCGGCGCTGATCCAGCAAGAGCTTGGCTGCTGTGATGCTCGGCGAGCCAGTAGCGGTGGTAACCCAGTACTTCGCACCGTTGTGCAAGGTCAATGCTGTTCTGCAGTGCCTGGCCCGGCGTTGATCCCACCGAGACGGGGGACTGGTCAACAACACCAAGTCTGCAAATCATGTAGCCAGGCTACCGGCAGCCTCTTAGGCGGGCTAGCCGGAGCGGTGCTACCTTCATGCGCACTATGAATACAGTTGCCTGGATTTTGGGGATCATCCTTGCCGGTGGATTTGGCGTCGCCGGGGTTACCAAGTTACTCGACCTTGACCGGATGCGAGATCACTTGGGTTATTCGGCTCGCCAGTACCGGCTTATTGGTCTGTCCGAAGTAGCTGGGGCCGCTGGCGTGGTGATCGGGCTGGTGTCGCGCAAGCTCGAATGGGTTGCTCTGACTGCAGGTGCAGGGATTTGCTGCTTGCTGTTAGGGGCGCTGATTGCCCATGCCCGCGTCGAAGACGAAAGTAAGAACATCATTCCTGCAGTGGTGACGTTGGTCGTGACCGCTGCGTTTTTGATCACCATCTCGCTGCGTTAACCGGCGAGCGATGTGCACCCAGGGTCAGACCCCCCGTGCACGTTGAGCTCGTTACAACGAAGCCAATGTGTGGACTGCTTGGCGAATCTCGGCCTCGGTCGTGATGTAGTGGACCGAGATGCGCATCAGGTCGGGCAGGTTTCGGTTCGCTGAATCGAAGCGTGTTGACGCGGGAGTTGTTACCGAGATGTTCACGCCTTGTGCCCGCAACGCCGTCTTGGCCGCGCTCGGATCTAGGTCGGGGCGCGTCGCAGTCACGATGCCGCACGGCCGCGGTCCAAGATCCCACACGGTGAAACCCGCTGCCTGCAACTGGGCTCGCAATGAGTCGGCGCGTTCATACACCGTCGCTTCGATCCGGCGAGTGCCGATCTCGACTGCTTCATCGACGGCGTTGCCCAACCCGAGCCATCCGGCATGGCTGAACTCCCACGACTCGAAACGTTGTGCCGTGGGCTGCAGAACGTATTCGCTGGGTGTGGTCCAATCGGCTCCGTGATGGTCGGGGTGGTCGGGTATCAGCCTGTCGATGATCCGCTCGGATGCGTACAAGAAACCAGTGCCCCGAGGTCCTCGCAGATACTTCCGTCCGGTGCCTGAGAGCAGATCGCAGCCGATCTCGTCGACGTCGATGTGTAGTTGGCCGACCGACTGGCATGCATCGAGCAGATACGGCACTCCAGCTGCGTTCGCAACTGTGCCGACGGCCGCTGCAGGATTGACCAGGCCACCGTTTGTGGGGACATGGGTCAAGGCGATGAGGGCAACATCGTCGTCGACGCGGTTGGCGAGTTCGGCCACATCGACCTGACCGTGTTTGTCGTCGCCAACAACATCGATGATGACTCCTCGGCGTTCTACCGCTCGAAGGAAGCCGACCGCGTTGGCGCCATATGCGGCGTTTGCCGTGATGATGCGCTGGCCAGCTTTCATGGGCACGGACCAGAAGCCGGCGTTCCAGGCGGCAGTCGCGTGCTCGAGTCGAGCCAGTTCGGTGTGTTTTGCCCCGATGAGTGAACCGAGAGACGAATACACAGCTTCGCTTCGTTCGGCGGCATCATTGGCCGCCTCGTAGCCGCCGGTCATGGCCTCGTGCTGCAAGTGATGGATCTGCGCGTCGAGGGTTGCCTGGGTTGGCAGTGATGCGCCCGCATGGTTCAGGTGGATGACGTTGTCGGCGCCGGGCGTAACCGACCTGAGTTGTGCGACCTCGGCGGTACTGAGAGGTGTGTGGCTGACGGGCGCGACAGCGCGTTCAGCCATTGATCTGCCCGACAGCCGACGTCGGGCGGATTCGAGTGAGCTGACGCTTTTCATCGATCATGGCGGCTCGGTAGTCGTCCCAATCGGGATGGGCCTGTCCGGCAACGCGTTGGTAGTAGTCCGCGAGATCATTCGCAGCTTGGTCGTGAGGGTCGGTCGTGACATCACCGAGCTCGGCGACGCCGTCGAACGACACGTAACTCCAAGAACCGGGATCGGTGATATGAACGATGATGCGCGGATCGCGACGCATGTTGGCGGTCTTCGCCCGATCTGATGTCAACGAGATCACGATCGCATCGTCGATGACGGCGTAGCTCACGTCACTCGACTGCGCACGCCCGTCCTTGCGGAGCGTGATTAGCACCGCATGTTTACGAGTCGCTGCCCACTCCATTGCCTGATCCACAGTGATTGCCATGTCGGCACCTTAGGACCTCGGTCGTCAACCAGCATGGCGGAAGCGCCGCCATGCTGGCTGAACGAACGGTTACGGCTTCTTGAGGAGGATGTCGGCCATCGCCTCGACGCCGGCAACGAAGTCTGACCGCTGCTGATCGCTAAGTGAGGCGTAATGCCCGGCCGACATCTTGTCGGTGGTGATGTCTGCCGCTTCGAGATTGCTTCGGTCTTCGTCGGTGATAACCAAGTCTTCGGGCCAACCAAAGGTGCCGATGTCATTGGGACGGCGAATCGCATGAGCGACCGAGGCATGCACGCCAGCTGCGATGACCGCGGCCAGGTGTGCACTGCCGCGAAGCTCGCGATGACACACAGCGAGCTGCATGGCTCGCGCCGGCAGGTCGTCGGGAAGTGGTTCGGCCGCGATTCCGGCGTAGAGCTGGAGGCCAGCCGGGTTGACGTCGGCAATGACCTGCTCGGCTGCGGCGCAGAACTCAGCCAGGCCAGCCATATCACTGAGCTTGTTTCGTCCGATCGTTGCGTTGCAGGCGAGCGCCGCCGCGGCAGCGTCGCGAGGCGCAACCTTTTCTTTCGAGCTGTTCCACATCTTCGCGACCACCGCAGGAGCGAAGTAGCCGAACGCTGCAGTGACCACGGGTGCTTCAACATCGCCAAGCACGCCTGCGCGGCCGATGAAGTAGAAGCGCATGCCGTCGAGCCCCAGCGCTTCCTTGCCGTGAGCGATCGTGTCGGGATGGAAATAGTAGATCGCGCCCAGCGAGTTGATCTGAGCGCTGGTTGCTGCAACGAGTTCTTCAGGAGTCATTGAGGTGTGTCGTCTTTCTCGTGGGTGTTTTACTCAGGTTGCCGGAGGGTCGGCGATGAACACAGGGATCTCGCGATCACCAGCCTTCTCGCGGTACTCGGCGTAGGGCGGGAACACGTCGATACCACGCTGGTACCAGGTAGCTCGTTCCTCGCCGGTCGCCAGTCGAGCTTGGGTTTCCCATGGCTCTGGGCCGTCTTGGACAAGCACCGTGGGGTTGGCAACAAGGTTGTGGTACCAACCAGGGTTGGCGGGCG
>Ga0115559_1000679_pt1 | contig 22837 bp, 8 predicted proteins | sample COGITO_mtgs_1105_3_FD_87281 | JGI IMG/M metagenome (GOLD analysis project Ga0115559, IMG submission 87281) | Pelagic marine microbial communities from North Sea - COGITO_mtgs_110506 | ecosystem: Environmental > Aquatic > Marine > Epipelagic | place: Germany:Helgoland, sampling site Kabeltonne... | reverse complement strand
GGAAAAATACCCAGACAATATTGTTTCGGGTGGACATTGGTTGTATATGATTCAACGTAGAATGAAGAAAAATGAAGAAGCAAATGCATCCATTTCTAAAGTAACCAAGGAGATGGACATCATTGAAAACATGAGCTATCACACCATGTGTCAATTTTACAAAGGACTGCTTTCTGAAGAAGAGATAGCTGCTGGTTCAGTAGGCACCTCATCTTCTGATGTGATCAACTATGGTCTAGGGAATTGGTATCTCTACGAAAAACAAGATACGGTAAAAGCCAAAGCCTTGTACAAACAACTCTTAGACAAAGGAAGTAAATTTTCTTTTGCTTATTTGGCTGCTGAATCTGATTGGAAACGTTTGTTTGCTAATGACTAAGATTTAATCTCTATCGATTTTTTAAGCTCAGTACCCGATTCATCGACTACAGTCACTAGGTACTTCCCTACTCGAGGCTGAATTGCTAGTTCGTGGAATTGAGTGGTTTTTCCCATATACCTATTGTCTAAATACCAAAACAAGGTAGCTTCTTTGTTGGTGTGAGTCACTTTTAGAATCACATCATTTCGTTCTCCGTTAAAGTTTTTTGGGAGGTAGATTTTGCTCTGATCTTTTGGATAAATAAAGGCAATAGCCTCTTGACTCGTTTTTACGCAACTCTCTTTAAAATCGGGAAGTTTTTTGTAAAACGGATTCTTCTCTTCGTAATAATATTCTAAAATCGGAGGCAATACAAACCATGATTTTTGAACAATTTCATCTGCATTTTCACAAGAGGTATTTACTTGAAACTTTTCCGTTTTGTTCAAGTGAATTGTTTTATGATAAGGACAGGGAGCAGAATGCAATCCCGTGACCGAAATATCCATCGATTTTCTTTCTTCACAAACCAAGGTTGCTAAATAACCACTCTTTGCACAAACATCAACTGTAACCATTTCATTAAAAGGCGCTGTAAACCAATCGCTTTTCGGGAGCTTATCAAACACATCAAACAAAATAGGCGCTGCAGTTTGAACACCTACCAAACCAGGTCTCCCTTCTCCATCTGCGTTTCCAACCCAAACGCCCACTACATAATCTTTTGTAGTTCCAATAGCCCACGCATCTCTAAAACCAAAACTGGTTCCTGTTTTCCAGGCAATCTGTTTTGAAGAATCGAAATACTCCCAATTCTGATTGTCTCCAGGTCTGTAGACTTCCTTTAAACTTTCTAAGGTCAAATACATGGAGGCTGCATTCATTAAATTCTTTTCTTTTTTCTTCGTTCCAAAATCGACTTCCCGATCAAAGAAATAATTCGGTTCTACAAATTCATTCGAATAGTATCCTAAAGTTTCATCATAATGATTGATGGTCGAAGAAAATCCTGCGTAGTTTTTACACAGATCCCATAGATTGCTCTCTGCGCCTCCTAAGATTAAAGAAAGTCCGTAATAATCTGCTGATTGATTGATGTCTTTAAACTTTAATTTCTGCAAGTAGTAATGCAACTTATCGGCTCCAAATTGCTGTAGCATTTTTACCGCAGGAATGTTTAATGAACGTGATAATGCTTTCTTTGCAGGAATCGCTCCAGCATAGTCTTTTGTAAAATTCTCTGGTTTGTAGGTTCCTATTTGAGTAGGAATATCGGCAATGAGTGTTTCTTGTAAGATATCGCCATTGTCTAGCATAGCACTATATAAAAAGGGTTTTAGAATGCTTCCTGTGCTTCTTGGCTTGTCGATGATATCTACATCTTTTTGATGCTCTCTCGTCGTTGGACTATTACCTACATAGGCCATTACTTGTCTTGTTTTTACATCCAACACTAAAATGGCACTATTATAAATTTCATTTTGGGAGAGTTTGTTATAATGCAGCTTTGCAATCTCATTTACTTGTTTTTGCAAATAATAATCGACCGTAGTTTTGACCAACTTCCCTCGATTGGATTTGTTTATTTTTTGCAACAAATGAGGTGTAATCTGCGGAATTGCATAGGGTTTTTGAGGAATGGCTTCCTGAATAGACAATGTATAAGTTAAAGAATCGATGATGGTCTTTTCCAAGAGTTTCTTCAACAATCTATTTCTTTTCTTTAGTAATCGTTCTTGATTCTTCCCCGGATAAATTAAACTTGGTGCATTGGGTAAAATAGCGAGCGTTGCCGATTCTGCCCAAGACAAGTTCTCTGGAGTTCTATTAAAATAGCGCCATGAAGCAGCTTCCAATCCAATTACATTCCCTCCATAAGGCGCATTGTTTGCCCACAAGGATAGAATCTCTTCTTTGCTCTCTCTTAATTCTAATCGAGTAGCGAGTAAAATTTCTTTTGCTTTTTCGAAGTAAGTTCTCTTAGGATTCTTCCGAGACAATCTGATGACTTGCTGTGTAATAGTACTCCCTCCTCTTTTCACCTTTCCTGACCTCGCATTCTCTCTTAGTGCTTTGAAGATAGAAACAGGATTGAATCCAGGGTGTTTATAAAAATGTTCATCTTCAAATTGAATTAAACAGGTTTTAAACTTCTCTGGAATTGCTTTGCTCTCAGGAAACCTCCATTGTCCGTCTCTAGCGATTATTGCTCCTAAAAGCTTATCTTCTTTGCTAATAATTACTGTTGATGTAGAATCTTTAAACAATTGATTCGGCAAACAAAAAGCATAGAAAATCAATCCAATAGCGAGTATTGAGAGTTTGGTTTTATGTTTCTTTATGTAGTTTTTAATTTTCAATGAATTAATGTTTCAATGATATAATGATATAATGAGTTAATGAGTTAATGATATGTAAATATATTTTCGTTTAAATAAAATTGTTCTCGATACTATTTTTCTTGACTTCGACAAGCTCAGCCTGACAAAAAATCACTCGAACTGACAGTACCCATTTTTAAATTTTTCATTTTTCTGTTTTATATTTTTTCAACAGATTGCTTAGTCGCTTTTACTCCTCGCAAAGACAAACGATACTCTTATCTTGCTTCTTTACAACTTCTCTTTACTATGAGGCTTTGATACTTTTTTCTGTTTTACATTTTGCGGTTTTACGTTTTCATTTTCCAAGGTGACTTCGAGAGCCTCAGTCACCAACAACCAACCCTACTTAACCACATGAATCCACTGCCCTATCGTTCTTACCAAATAATCATTATCATACATAGCTTCCACTTGAATACCGGGCAGGTAATATTTCCCTAGATACGAAGCATTCAATTGTACTGTAAATGTTCTTGTTCCTTTGCTACCCATGTCAAAATAGAAATTCACTCGATCGTCTCTTATATCTGTATGCCTTGCTTTGCTCGTTATTGAATTACCATAATCCGTAAAACGAGTATTGACAATTTCCCATCCTGATGGAAATACTTGTGTCAATGCAATGTCTTTTACAGATTCGTTTTTAAGGTTCTTTACAACAACAGTGGCTATAAAATCTTGACCTTGTTCTAAATTACGAACATCTATTGGCCTTCCATTAGAAGTCGTATATCTAACCTGAGTAAAAAAACCTCTTTGTTCAACCAATTCATTGCCTAGTTGAAGTTTCCCTTTATTGATCACACTCACATACACAGCATTCTTCTCCAAGTTCTTTAGCGTTATTTGATTGTTTCCTTTTGTAACATTCAACTCTCTAATAATCATCGATTTTGACGTTTCTAAGACCTCTTTCTTTCCTTTAAAGTTGTATTCAACTTTTACAGATTTTCCTCCATTCTTTACAATCATTTTTCCCATCGCAAGTAAACCATAGGCTGTTGTTTGTGTGCTCATCCATTGGCTACTTGACAAATCTTTGGCGATAGATTTCGCAAAATCAAAAGTTCTCTCATCATTCAACAACACCATTGTTTCTAAAGCCATGGATTTGTTTCTTGTGACTGATCCGTAGTTGTTAGTATACCTTCCTTCACTAAATTCTATAGACGCTGTATTTGCTAAGGTTTCACTGGCTTGCTTCTGACCAATTAATGCATAGGCAGCTGCAAGTCGCCATTTGGCTTCGTTAGAGATTCTACTGTATTCTCTTAATCGATTCATAGCTCCTAAATCTGCATTTCCAGACAATGCCAATGTGTATAATCTGTAGGCTTGATTTAAATCGTTTGAATAATTAGGATTTGGTTTCCAGTTTCTTGCAGCATCTTTTTGATAGCGTACCCAGTTGTTTTTAAAAGAGAACGGCAATACATAACCTTTCTTTTCTGCTTCCAACATAAAATGACCTGCATAACTTGTGCCCCAATCACTTTCATACGATTCCCCCATCCAATAACTCAAACCACCATCCGGTCTTTGGAAATGGCTTAATCGTTTGATACCATTTTTAATATTCTGTTCAATAGTACTTTTTCTTTGTGAAGTCAAATCAAACAAATCATTCATAAACAATTGTGGAAAAACACTCGACGTTGTTTGCTCTACACATCCATGTGGATATTGAATTAAATAGGCCAATCTCCCTTCAAAATCAATTGGAGGCACAGACGATATTTGTACCAAAGCACTCTTTGTATTCTCCACTCCAAAGGTTTTAAAATCAATGGATATTTCGCCATTTGCAGTTAACATTTTATCAATAACCTTAGACGTCATCGGATTCGTATTCTCAACATCGATCTCTACAGAATATGTCGCTTTTTTTGATCCTGAACTTGCAAGAACTCCAATAGTCTGAATTCCCTTTGCTTTGCTTACATCTAATTCAAAGTAAATCATTTGCTCTCCCGAGGTATCAAAATGCAAACTACTTTGTTTTTTACCTACGATTTCAATTCCTTCACTTAACTGCAATTGAACAGCAACATCTCTACTTCCTTCTTCCATAGAAAATACCGTTACAGGTAGTGTTACTTTTTCACCTGGACTTAACTTTCTTGGTAAAGTAGCCAAAACCATCAATGGTTTTTTAACGCTCACTGTCTTCTCTGCGTTTCCATAGGCTTCCTTCTTGGAGTCTCCAGCCACGATCATGGTTCTTACAGAGCCAATATAATTAGGTAATTTGATTTTGTGTTTCTTAGTCGCTCCTGGTTGTAATTGAAAAGGGCCTAAGTGTTTTACAACAGGCTTAAAACGATTCGCTTTTCTGTTCTTAGCCGCTGCAGAAGTTCCATCACCACCAATAGCAAACACCTGATCTATGCTTCCTGAATAGGCTCCGATTACATCATCATACATGTCCCACGTTCTCACTCCTAAAGCTTCTCTTGCATAGAATGTTCCATAGGGATTTGGTGTTCTAAATCGAGTTAAGTCTAACAACCCTTCTTCTACAATTGCCAAGGTGTAAGCCATTGCTTTGTTTTGTTTTTCACTAACCTGTATTTCAAATTCCTTTTCTGGTTCTACAGAATCAGGCATTGAAATGACAGGCAATAACTTTGTATTTGGGTCTTCAACTTTTACAGGAATGGTTCCGTAAAGTCGAATTGGTAAATCATTTTCAACTTTCGCATGCGGTTGTAACAATGAGATGTTTACAAAGAAATTTGGAGTCATTTTTTTGGTAATCGGAATCTCTACAATAGTCTTTCCTTTTTGAGTCTTCACCCACTGATGTTGAATTACTTCATTTCCATTTTCTAAACTAATCAAGGCTTTTCCAACATGAGCTGAAGGAAATGTAATCTTAGCCACCTCTCCTACTTTATAGGTTTCTTTATCGGCATTAAAGACAAGCATCTTCGCTGCTTCTTTATCATCTGTTGGCGTATTCTCCCACCAATTGTCATAGAAATAAACAGTTCTTCCAGTAGCATGTCCGCTTATAGGGTCGATTACTCTAATTAAATAACGGCCTCGATCTTCTTTTGGGACTTTTAAATTGAATCGTCCTTTTCCGCTGCCATCCGTATTTAATGTGATTGTTTTATACGGTCTGTGGTAACGATCTGTATTGTAGCTCGACAGGTTATCTCTTCCTGAGTTCCACCACCAACGCCATTCAATTTTATAAACCTTTACCTGTACATTCTTTCTTGAAATCGCTTTTCCTTGATCTGTGACTGTTACAACATCAAATTGTTTGTTAGTTGCTGTTTCATAAGAATCGTATTCATCTGTTTCTGGAGATTGCAAACCAATAAATGAAATATACGGAGCATACTTTTTTGAAAAAGCATCAATAGAAAAATCGCCTCCGTTTTCAAATGCCTTCACTAAGAAATTTACGCGTAACATTCCTGATGCATTCTTTCCAACGGCTATTTTCTTGGAAATATTTGTGAACCCTTCGTCATTTACTTTCCCTTCAAACAACGAAACTTCTTCTGTATAATAAGTCCTTGTTGGGTCATTAAATAGATATTTCTCATAGCCTTTAAACCTAGTGGTTGTGTTGACTATTTTTGCATTGATCTCTGCTTTGATATTTCTTGCAGGCGCTCCATGAAGCCAATTGACTTGCAGCTTTCCTTTAATGGGAGCTGTAGAAGAGAACACCTCTTTATCAAAATCGATATTGATTTTTAATCGGTTTGGTTTTACTGTTTCTACTTTCAATTGTTTTTCGAACTTCGCTCCTCCAACAGAAACTGTTGCTCTGTAAACACCTGTGATATTGCTTGTGGATGTGGCAAAAGGAAATGAATAGAATTGAGAGAGGTTTTCTGTGGTTACTTTCTTGTAAATGAGTTTTCCATTCGGATCTCTTACCGACAATTTTACGGGATGTCCTGTGGGTAATTTGTTGTCAGTATCATTCAACACAAAATTCAAATGAATGCTGTCTCCTGGTCTCCAAACACCACGTTCTCCATAAATAAAACCTTTTAGTCCACGTTCTACTTTAGCTCCAGAAACGTCAAATTTACTGAGTGATAGAGAGTTCCCATCGTTCAGTTTTACAAACGTAGTATTCCCGTTTTTTGTCACAATGGCAAAGTAAGCCTCTTTCAGTGAATCATATGTTGCAATTCCTTCTGAATTGGTGGTTAGTTGATGCATTTGTTGTTGTTGAAAATTGTACAAATACACTTTCGCTCCGCTTACAGGCTCGGTGGTTAAAATATCAGTGACTGCAAAGAAATAGTTTTGCTGACTTCCTTTTTTTGCAATGACTCCTAAATTTGAAGCGACTAAGTTCTGTGTCACAATTCTTTGGTAATTATAATATGCATCATGACAAGGGTTGTCTTTCTGTCTCCAATTGTAGGAATAGTTATGATAGTCATAGAGCTTATTGTTCCAATATTTTTCTTCGTCTTCTTCTTGAATTTTGCTATACTCTTCAACTTCCTCATCTACGTTCAATGTTTCAGTATTGCCGCATTCATAGAGTGAATACTCTTTTTTAAAACTCAGCTCTACACGATAAATAGCGCCAGCATCTGCTTTCATTAATTTTGATAAGTCAATGCTATAGGCTTTCCAGTTTTTGGTATTCTGAGAAGCATCTTCAATCAATCGGATTGTTTTTTTAATGATACGTCTTCCTACTCTTTTCATTTCAGAAGTGCTGTTTAAATTGTTATTTTGAAGAAACTGTAGCACATTGTTGTTAAATACTTTGATCACACGAACATCCACCGCTTTTAAGTTGACAGCTTCAAAATTGAATTTTAAGTTCTCTGAATTTGGTAAAATACTTCCAGATCGCACCAACCGAACTTCGGGTTTTAGTTCTTCAAAGACTAAGTTGTGATTATAGGCTTGCTTTAGCTTGTATCCATCTGCATTTTGAATTCCTTCAAAGACACTCAAATTAGCAGTACCTGTCATCTGACCACTGTGATATACTTTTAGCACATTACCATCGACCACAAATTTTGGTTTGTTTACATTCTGAATGGACACCAATCCATTAAAATTCTGATTCTTTCGTAGCGGATCTGAAAAGTTAATAGAAATGTATTGTTGATCGTCTTTTACAATGGTAATATCTGTGACTTTAAAATTATTTTTTCCAGAGATTATAATGTTTTCTTCACCAGACACATCGGCATTGATGGATTTACCATTCCATTGTACAAGTACTTTCTTATCATCTTCAAAACGTTGAATACTATCCAATTTAAAATCGAAATATTTACTTTTTTCATAAGATTCATTCCATACCACATTGATCTTTTTCCCTTCATACTTCGCCGTTACTAATTTTTTAGCATCACTCAATGCAATAACATCTGCCGATTTAACCACACCTTCAACATATTGCCAATCTTTACTGTAAGATTGCAAATTGTTTGTTGAGATCGTAAAATTTGGTTTGATGGTTTTGCATTGAAATGTATATGTTCTTTGCTCTTCTGAAACATTTGTAAAGAGCTCTTTCAATTGAATAGTTATGCTATACTCTGTATCTGACCTTAACGTTTCACTAGGAACAAAACGAAGTGTATTGTCATTCTTTGCAATGAGTTTTCCTTTCACTTTAGGGTAGACAGAAACAAGATCGCTAGAGAGTTCTTCTCCATTGGCCCATTGGTCTATTGCCTTTGTCAAGTTAATTTCAAAAGCATCGGAAGTAGAAATGATTCCTGATGTGGTATAACTGATGTAATTCTTGTATTTATAGATATTATCAGGTTCAACTTTTTTGGTTGTACATGAAAAAAATAAAAAGGCAAAGGCAATGAGAACGGTGGTTTTCTGTAAAGACATGGCGCTAAAATTTGTGACGTACTCAAAGATATAACTTTATCGTATTGATTTTGAGTTGTTTTAGAATTCGTATGTGTTTTTTGAGAATTCGTTAACTAATGTTTGAAGCAAGAACCAAGAGAAACAGGACTCAGGATGTTAGAGATGATTCTTGTCATTGTGAATTGAACGAAGTGGAATGAAGTAATCTGTTATTTTTAGTTACAAAGGTTCAAAGCGGGAAAGTACTTTGTAAATATATTTACACTTTTGTCTTAGCTCTTTTGTTATTAAGGATTGAGTGAAATGAATTGAGGCAATAACACATTAATTCAAACTAGGTGTAAATACCTGTTTTCCTAACATTTAGCATTGAATTTCTTATACAGTTTATATTTTTTTATATTTTTAGCAAAACCAACAAGTTACGTCCCCAATGTAACACCTCTGCTGAACTTGTTTCAGTACCTTATAAAAAAACTGCTTGCCCTGAAATTGTTTCAGGAACATGAGTTCAGAAAAAGTTGCTTCTAGATTTTAGTTGGTTTAAAATTTTACAAAAAACAAAAAATAATGTTATCCCATAAATAGCATAGGGATATCAGTATGAAATGTAATTATATAACTAGTTGTAACACATTTGACAAAACCACATAGATGATAACAAACCAAGAAACTTTTAGAAAAATAATATTAGAAAATCTACCTAAAAACTCTTGGATAAATCTTATCAAAATCTATCAAATTGTTGAAAGCAATATTGACCATTTTGAAACGGGAGATTTTGATCCATTAGCTGATTATAATCAACAAGAAAGATGGAAACGAAATGTTCGGAATGCTTTACAAACTCTGAAAGCAAAAGACAAAATTCAATGGGACGGAAATGCTAACTATCTTCTTGGAGATAATTCAAGTAACGCAATAAAGAAATCTACTAGCGAAAAATCGAAAACAAATTTCGGTAATGATGATAAATTATATGTTCAACGTGCAAAGCTTGCATTGCCGATTTTAGTAAGGCAAGCTAGAGCTGAAAAATCAATCTTTTATTCTGATTTAGCAGAAGAAATTGGAATGTCTAATGCTCGGAATTTGAACTATGTTTTAGGAGCTGTTGGTAATTGGATTAAAGAATTAGCAAACAAAACTGACAGAAAAATACCTCTTATAAATTTTATAGTCATAAACAAATCAGAGGAAATTCCAGGATCAGGAGTTGAAGAATTTATTGAGTACGCAGATTTTAAATCATTAAATAAAAGCCAAAAAAGAAAGGTCGTTGACAAAATACTTTCTGACATCTATTTATTTAAAGATTGGTATTGGGTTTTATCAGAGCTCAATCTCAAACCTTTAGAAACAAATTTTGACCAGAAATTAAAAGAACCAAAACCTTATTATGGTAAAGGAGGAGAAAGTCAAGAACATAAAGATTTTAAAAATTTTATAGCTGATAATCCCGAATTATTTGGATTATCTTCAAAACTTAATGGAATTACGGAATACGAATTACCTTCAATGGATTTGATTGACGTAGTTTTCAAAAGCAAAGACGAAATAATTGGAGTTGAGGTCAAATCATTTATTTCAAATTCTGCCGACATTCAAAGAGGATTATTTCAATGTGTAAAATATAAAGCTTTGTTAGAGGCTGAACAGATAGTAAATGACTTGATACCAAATAGTCGTGTAATATTAGCTTTAGAGAACAAACTCCCTGATAATTTGATTGCTGTGAAAAATCAATTAGGCATTGAGGTTTATGAACATAAAGCGGATAAAAAACGTGGTACAACAGCGTATAAAAATAATAGGTCAATTAGTAGCTAAACCGAATGGTTCCAGCACTTTTTCGAAGTCGCCAAATTTTTATATTTGGCTTTTTGAGAGATTTAAAATAAAAAGAAAAATATAAAAATTTGGCTCTGTGTTAATCCGAAAAGTTAGCGTCTTTTTACACGCTACGTTTCATACACAAACCGTTGGGCATAATTTGAAGAAGATGAATAAAGACATATTTTTTGTAACACCAATTGGGCCGAAAACGAGCCCTCAAAGAAAACGTTCGGACCATATTCTCAAGTATGTATTAAGACCAATATGCAAGGAATTAGATTATAAAATTAAGCGAGGTGATAAAGAGTTCAAACAACATATTCCAGATAACATCACAGATTTAATATTTGAGTCTTCAATAGTTATTGCTGATTTGTCCGATTTAAATGCCAATGTTTTTTACGAATTAGGAAAAAGGCATGCTTGGAAAGGGAAGACAATACATATTACTCAAGATGTAAGCTCAATTCCTTTTGATATTTCTCATTTAAGAGCAATTGAGTATGATTTAAATGACATCGAAAGTGTAGAAAATTTAAAAAAGCAGATAAGAAAATCCATTTTACACTTACAAGACGAGCCTATTCAACCCTTCTATTCTATAAATCCAGATGATATTATAGAACTCACTAATTCTACAATTCTTAAGAATCTAAAGATTAGTAGAAGAGATCATTACTATTTAGCAGAGGACTTGTTAAATGATGAGATTAGTAAAATATTCTTGATGCAAAGAAGCAGCACCTTAATACTTGGGGCAGAATCAGGTTGGGGAGCGGAAAAATCATTTTATAAAGCCCTTACAAGTCAAATTTCCAAAGCAGTAGAATTATATCACATTGCAAACTTAGATGGAATTAAATCTCACTTAACGAGAGAATCTAGTGTCTTTCCAGAAACCGAAAATGCCATATCTCATTTTACCGATATCAAAAACAAAGTTGGAATTGTTATCAGTCCAAGTAAAACAATGTTCATAAAAAAATTACCTGTTGTAACAGAAGAATCTGATTTTAAATCAGATAGACAAGCCAGAATATTATTAGTTGAAAATAAGGACGGAACTGTCGAAGGTGTACTTGTTTGGGATTTGGGAGTAGAACAAAGCAGTTTTCACCTCAAAGGACCAGATATGAAAGAGTATTTGGATAAATGCATAAATTATTATCATAAGTGCGATATCCTTACCTGGAACGAGTTAAGAAATACTGTAAATGACTAAACTATACTCAACAAAATGTATAGTGTATAGCACCCATCGGGAATGCTACGACACCATACACGAAACGTTGTGCTGTATTATAACAAAATTAGAGAGCATTCTAAAAAAAGTAAGGTATACTCAAATATAACATTTTGGTGGTTAAAATATGAACTATGAATAATAAAACGATTAATGGAATTCCAAGTTTTTATAAATCAGGAAAAGTCGACCAAAGATTTTCTTTAAGTAATATTGATATAGCCACAGGTAAATCAAATCAAGACCTAATCGATAATCTTAAACGGGAAAATATATTTACTGATTATGATAGTAGTAATCACGTTAGAATAATGAAAAAATTTAATCTTAACAACATAGGACAGGTAGATAAAGAAATTTCAGAGGCTTGGTATAAAGATGCCCAAAACGAATTCTATTTAAGATGTTATCTTCCTAAAAAGAAAATATTAAATAGAGTTAAATCAAAAAGAATTACAAGATTAGTTATAATGTTCAATGGACTAAATGAAGTTAGAAATTTTGATTTATATGATATTTTAGGTAGTCAATTTGCAAATCATGGAATTGCATCTATTCTTTTACCAACACCTTATCATTTAAATCGCAGAGTCGCAGACTCAAAATCAACTATTGATGCTAAAGCATATAGATGTCATATACCCACAGATTATGCTATTAATGAGAAAGAGATGATGTATTATTATAATTTTAAGCGCAGTATCATGGAACTTGAGTCGCTAATTAATAGAATAATTAGTCAAGATTCAAATGATGAAGGTTTTTTTAAATCTTTATTTAATCCCAGCGATTTAAAAATTACTCTTTTAGGTTTTTCATTAGGAGGTCTAAGAGCTATTGGAGCATTCTTAAAATTGAAACCCGATTACAAAGAACTAATTCAATCTTGTGTAACTTGGAATAGTGGGCCAGGGTTAGAAGCTGTGAAAATTGAAAGAATTAATGGTAAAAAGGTTAAATACACATCAGAATCGTGGGCTAAATTGATGGAGTCTGTATTAAATAATTTGAACTCTATTATTGAAAAAAACGAACCATCTCAAAAAGAATATGCGAGACTTTGTAAATGGTTATATTTCTCTCAAAGACCTGAAGATAGGGATGATTCTGAGTTCGTAAATCTACGAGAGCGTCTTGGGAGGTATTCTTCAAATTTTTTATCAATTCAGAGTGCCGCTGATTCTATAGTCTCGGTTGACAGTTTCGATAGAATATCACCAAAGACAGGTCTACATCGTGTAATTGTTCCAGGTGTTGATCATATAGTTAATGAAGACATTAAATGGGGAGAATGGTTGACTAAAATAGTAGGTAGTATAATTCATTTTATTAATGAAAATGAAAGTGATTATTATAGTAATTTATCATTAGAGAAAGAAGTCAAAGAATTGATAACTTGTTCTAGATATTATAAAAAAAGAAAAAATGAGTACTTAATTATAAAGAATAAAGGAACATTCGAAGAAATGGAAAGTGATTTTTCCCATCAAGATTTAAAATCCATATTACAAGATGTTTTAGATAATCACAAGGCAGAAAAGCGAGAAAAAATGAGGGAATTATATTATATATCTAAAGCTTTTTATCCAAGATTTACTGAATTAATTGATAAGATTATTAGTTCAGATAAAACAAAATAACGACAGTATAACAATGGATGGCTATAAGTAATTGCTAGTACTCTCCCACTTCAGAATCTCAAAGGGTCTGAACTTATTAATTTTCTACCTGCCTAACTGCAAAAAGATTCGGTTTGTATTTACTAAATTAGGTGCTTAAATTTGACAGAAAAGTGCCATGCTATTGGCTACTATTCTTATGTACAACTAAGATTTAATTATGAACAACAAGAAATTACTTTACACCTTTATTCCTATTGTTAGTTTTACTATAGGCTTATTTTTTGAATATCTAACTGGTTATTTTAATCTTCAAAATTTATGGCAACAACTCTCATTCATTATATTGTTAATTATACTTGTGCTAAGTTTAATTATAATAATAAAAATAGCAATTGATATAGATAATTCATTAACAAAAGAAGTTAATAAGCTTAAACATATTAATACTGCAATCGACGAGTTTTCAACACTAAAATCAGTAAAAGTATATACTTCTTCAATAAATATGAACGAAGATATTTCTGAAGACTTGAAGACATTAGAAAATCATTATTCAACAGCTGCCGAATTGATAAACAATGCAAAATCCTCAATTGTCATATACAACTATATTGATAGTCATCCAACTGTAAAGTCAATTCTAAGAAATATCAAAAACAGTATTAACGGCGAGGATAAATATAATAATTGTTGCAATGCTATCGAACAGTATTACAAAGCAATTGAATCTAAAGTAAGTTCTGGAGACATAGAATACACTAGAGTAACAATGTTACCTCTTAGTTATCCACCCACATCAGACATAAATATTAATTTTAATGAAATAGAAAACACTAAACTATCAACTACTCTCAATGAATTTACCATAGATCATCTGAAAACTATGAATGGTATTTACAAAAAGAGGCCTAATAAAGTCCATCTTAAAATTCTTCCTTTTGCTGTTTCTAATTATAGCTTCGCAATAATTGATAATAAGAATATGATAATAGAGTTAGATAGGTATAATCTTGCCGGTTATTCTTTTCCACACCATATTCTCAATTTTAAGGATAAATTAGGAGGAGAAGTAATAAAAGAGTTTAAGGACATTAGTGAAATATATTTACATAAAACGTTTGAGTTAAATATTGACCGAGATTTGAAACGAACGATAGGTAATATAAAGAATACTGAATTGAATCTAAAAAAAGATCGAATGAAGCTATGTATAGAGAAATATGCTTAAGATTTGGCTATAGTCAACCTTCAGAACAAAACAATCTATGAATAGCTACCAAAAGGCCACTCAATGAAGTTTTAAAGGTGTTTTATAGTTTTACTATTTCTTTTAAAGTTTTTACTATCTTTAGAAAAACTAACCACTACATGAATTTTATAAAGAAAATGGGAACAGCAAACATACTCATGTTAGTGCTTTGCATTCTTATTATTATTATTGCAGAATACCTCTTCTTATCTGGAGATAAATTACACGGTATTTTCTTAGGCTTATGGGCTCCCACACTATTAGGAGTAATGATTTATCTTAAAATGATTAGTCATGAGCGCAGATAGCATTGTTTTTTATTTTTCAGTTTTTGTTGGTGCTTGTGTATTAATTTGGGCCTTTGTAATGATTCGAGAATATGACAAGGCTGGAAAAGGTTAATATTCTTTAAACTATCGTTATACTTCTAGGGCACTGATTGTCAGTTTAGAATCTTTTGTGACTTTTTAATAAGAAAGGGGTCTAATGTAACGGTGTCTTTAATTAATCTTAAATTTTTGCTCCAAACACAACAAATACTTGTTATATTGTTGATTATAAGTTATTTTTGTAAAAAACGTATGTAATCTTATGGGTAAGAAAAATGTATCTATATTTGGTTTTGGGGGAAATCAATCAATTAGTAGATCATGCAAATTGGCATGTTTATCTTTTATTTTAATTAAACTTTTTCTTTTTACAGGAGTTAGTACAGCTCAGTCTATACCAGGATCTGGAACCTCAGCTGCAGTCTGTAATGATTGTGTTCCTACTGGGTGGATAGATAATGGAGGAACACCAGATATATCTGATAGAAACAATGGTTCTGCAGATGTAAATGCTGGAGGTCGTTTGGGTGTAGGTGCAAGTTGGGCCAATGGTCCATTACCTCTTCCTCCATCTGGGGATGTACGTTGGGTTACACTCCGTGATGTTGGACCCGACTTTCCTGAAGAATCAATTGCAACTACTATGACAGGGTTAATTCCTGGTCAACTCTATAGACTTAAGGTAAATACGATGACATCAATAAGTAATCAAGATGGTGTTGGTGGTGATTACTATGCAGGAACTTATATGAATCAATTCGATTATGAAATTGATGGAAATGGAAGATTGACATTGAACATACTTACTCAAGAAAGTTGGAGTGAAAATACTTTTGTTTTTGTTGCTGGAACAACTACTTCTACAATTACTTTTTATCCAAGAAATGATGGTGGTTTTACCAATGGTGGAGATCCTATATTATTGGAAGTGGTAAATTTATCGGTTGATTCTGTTAATGCTTTGACTGTTTTAGACACAGATGGGGATGGAATTGCAGATTCTGTAGATATTGATGATGATAACGATGGTATTTTAGATACAGTAGAAAATAATAGTACAAATCCAAATGCAGATGATGATGGAGATTTTATTCCCAATTATTTAGATTTGGACTTCACCGGGGGAGTTGATAGTAATACTGACGGTATTCCAGATAATGTCGATTTCGATTTAGACGGAATTCCCAATCACTTAGATTTAGATTCCGATAATGACGGTATTCTAGACAATATAGAAGCGCAAGTAGCTGCAAATTACGATGCTCCTTCAGGGTCCGTAGGCGCAAATGGTTATTATGATAAATATGAAGATACTACAGGTGTAGATTCAGGTGTCCCTGAATTTACTCCAGTAAATACAGATGGAACTTTTGGTGCTGATTATCTAGATATCGATTCTGATAATGATGGAATTCCAGACAATATAGAAGCTCAATCTACACTTGGATATGTGTTGCCGACAGGAAATGTTGGAGAGAACGGTGTAGATTCTGCTTACGAAAATGTAGATACCTACTCACCTATAGGAATAACAGTAGTTAATACTGACATTGCTGACCTACCTGATTATAGAGATTCAGATTCTGACAATGATGGTACAACAGACATCAATGAAAATGGAGAAGGAAATGTACTTAGCGGTTCCGATACGGATGGAGATGGTTTGGACAATAACTTTGATGCAGACAATGTCAATTACGATGTAAATGATAATATTACAACTCCATCTAGTGATTTACCAGATGTAGATTCTGATGTAAATACAGGAGGAGATGTAGATTTTAGAGATGATGTAGAGGGCTTAGATTCTGATGATGATGGAATTCCCGACTCTGTAGATATTGATGATGATAATGATGGGATTTTAGATATTAATGAGTGTGTACCTCAAAATTTAGCAGCTGGGTTTGCTTCTTCGATAGTTCTTGATGATTCTGTACGAAATCAAAATAATGTTCTCAATGATGACGATAATGATTTTGCAAGATACAACAACGTTAATGATGCTTTAGGTGTTGAAATGTCAGCCGTGATGCCTATTGGTACGGTAGTTACCATTAGAGTAGGTAAAAGTAATGGAAATAATAAAGTGTTTAGAATACAAGAAGCAGATGCAAGTGGTAATGCAATTGTATCAAATAATACCGATCAACTCATTACACCTCCTAGCACTACTGCAACAAATTTTACCTATACCATTACAGTTGAAACAAGATATCTTAGAGTTGGTATGCAAACAGAAAGTGGCAATGGAGATGGTAGGTTGTATAATTTAACTTTCCCAGGCGGCACAACTTGTGTGGCTGGTGATACCGATGGTGATGGAGTTACGGATGATTTAGATATTGATTCTGATAACGATGGAATTACCGACAACTACGAAGCACAATCTACAGCAGGGTATGTAGCTCCTTCTGGTTTTGATGTTGATAATGATGGGCTAGATGATGCTTACGATAGTGACACAAACCCTCTTACCACAACTCCAGCTACATCTTTAGGTTTAGTCAATCTTACCAATACAGATGATGATGCTGTTCCAGATTATCTAGATATCGATTCAGATGGCGATGGAATTCCGGACAACGTAGAAGCTCAATCTACATTGGGGTATTCAGCTCCTAATGGAGTACCAGGAGTAAATGGTTTGGATAGTGCTTACGATTTTACAGATGCGTATTCCAATACAGGTTTATCAACTACTCTTATCAATACAGATGGTGATGCAGAACCTGATTATAGAGACACAGATTCTGATGGTGACGGAACCCCTGATATACAAGAAAATGGAGACCCTCAAGATACAGCTAGTGGCACCGATACAGATGGTGATGGTTTAGACAATAACTTTGATGATGTCTCAGGGTTTGATGTAAACGATAATAACGACACTCCTGCTACCTCTCTAGGTGATGCAGATGCAGATGTAAATTCAGGAGGAGATGTAGACTATAGAGATAGTTTAGCGGGAATAGATACTGATGGTGACGGTGTAACAGACAATATTGATATTGATGATGATAATGATGGTATCCTAGATACTATAGAAAATTTGGGTGGTATCACTTGTAGTGGTCAAACACAAGCTATAACTTCTGTGACAACCCAATTACAAACCGTTGGTGATATTAATACAATGTTTGATAATATAGTTTCTGGACAACAAAATTTCTATTTTGTGAATGATCAAGAATTTATTGATTTTAATACTAATACAGAAATATTTAACATCACATTTAATGAATCTTTAGTAGTAACCCAATTAAAAGTTGTACTTGATAGAACGAATTCTTTTATAGAAACCGGAGTACAATATCGAGTTGAAGGTTTTAATGGTTCAAGTTATGAAGATTTAACTGGAACAATTACTGCACCAAATAGTACAGCTACTAATGATGAAGAAGTTTTTGATTTAAGCTCAAATACCAATTCTTATATAAGTTATAGAATTCTTTGGATTGGTGGTGGACAAATTGGTTGGGATCCTTGGATAGAAGAAATTGAATTCACAGCAAATCCTTGTGTGGAAGAAGTCGATACTGATGGTGATGGAATTATAAATAGTTTAGATTTAGATTCTGATGGCGATGGAATCTTAGATAATGTAGAAGCGCAAACCACTGCTGGTTATCAAGCTCCTCCAACGACAGGTATTGCTGCCGCAGTTGGAGCTAATGGTTTGTTTAGTATTTATGAAAATAATGATACTCCTGGAGCTACAGGTTTAACTCCTAATGTAACTTCAGCCACAGATACAACCCCTGATTATTTAGATATTGATACCGATGATGATGGTATTCCAGATAATGTAGAAGCACAAGGAACTCAAGGGTATACTCCTCCTTCTGGAACTATAGGGCTGAATGGTGTAGACTCAGCTTACGAAAACAATGATACGTTTACTGCAACAGGATTAGATCCTAACAATCATGATGGCACTGATGAACCAGATTACAGAGATACAGATTCTGATAATGACGGAACATCAGATGCAGATGAAAGTGGCATCACATTAAATGGAGGTTCCTTAGGAACTGATTCTGATGGTGATGGTTTGGATGATATTTATGAAGGCTCAGATGCTACTACTGGTGAAACCTATGATGTAAACGATGAAATTAACACTCCTATAAGCAATTTATTAGATGCTGATGGAGATGCTAATTCTACAGGAGATGTCGATTATAGAGATGACCTTATTTTTATTGATACTGATGGTGATGGAGTTGGTGACGACGTAGATTTAGATGATGACAACGATGGTATTTTAGACACTGAAGAAGATGCCAATGGAGATGCGGATAACGATCCGTTGACCAATCCTACAGATACAGATTCTGATGGTATTCCTAATCATCTTGATATTGATGCTGATAATGATGGAATTCCAGACAATGTAGAAGCACAAGACACCTTAGGGTATATCGCTCCAAATGCAGATAATGCAGCTACCTATACTACAAATAATGGAGTAAACTCTGCTTATTTAGGTGGTTTAACTCCTGTAAATACAGATGACATTACAGGGAATAATACAGATACACTTCCAGATTATTTAGATTCAGATTCTGATGGTGATGGAATCGATGATATCTTAGAAAATGGAAATGCAAATGCATTAACAGGTACAGACACCGATGGTGATGGTTATGACGATGCTTTTGAAGGAGTATTAAATGATGATGATGTAAATGATGATGTCAATACACCTTCTACAGATTTACCAGATATCGATTCTGATGTGAATACTGCAGACAGCGCTCAACCTGATGCTGCTGGTTATAACGACATAGACTATCGTGATATTGACGATGATAGAGCTCCGCCTTCTGTAGTTGGTAACATTCTATGGCTACGTGCAGATATTGGTGTGACAGGTGTTGGTGAAGTAACCAATTGGGCTGATCAATCTGGTTCTGGATTCAATGCAACCAATACAGGAACAGGTCCTGCCAAATTAGGAGATGGAACAGCAACTGATGGATTGAACTTCAATCCTGCACTTCAGTTTACAGAGGCTTCTAGTCAAAATCTGGAAATTGTTAATGGAATCCTTGGAAATTCTACTTTGTACTCTAGCCTATGGGTTTATGCAGTAAGCTCTTCAACTTCTGCTACCAATGCAAGCAATATAGTAACACATGATGTCTCCGAAGGCACCATCTTTTTCCAAGTTCCTACACCTGCTAGTAATTTTACGTATAATGTAGCTAGTAATGGATCTACGCTTTCCAATCCTTGGGGAGGTACTGCCAATGTATTCAATATATGGAACGCTGGATTTAGTAATTCTGAGACAACTCCTTCAGGAACAACGAAAGCCATGTATAGAGATGGCGCACTAATAGGAACTCTTAACGATGGAACAAGCTTTACTTCAGATAATTCCAGTTTATTTATTGGGAGTAGTCCAATCCCTAATACTTATTTTGATGGTCAAATTACTGAGTTGATGGTATTTACTAGTGTTCCATCTGCTATTCAACAACAACAAATACAATCCTACTTAGCCATTAAGTATGGAATTACTTTAAATCAAACAGATAATGATGCTACCATTGCTGAAGGTGATTATATACTTGAAGATTTAACTACTGTAGTTTGGGATCAATCTGCCAATAGCACCTATCATAATGATGTGGCAGGAATTGGACGTGATGATGGAATGTTCTTAAATCAAAAACAATCTAGGTCAATTAATACCGATGCTATTGTAACCATTGGAAATGGTGCAGGACAAAGTATTGCTGCTAACAATGCAAGCAATGGAAATTCTTTCTCTGCTGATGGATCTTTTCTAATGTGGGGGAATAACAATGCAAGTCTCTCCAACACTTCAAGTGTTACCTTGCTTTGTGAAACGGAATTACAAATGGATCGTGTTTGGAAAGTGGTAGAAACTGGGTCTGTTGGAACGGTAGAAATCGCTGCTATTGCATCAAATATTAATGCAGTATTAACCTCTGCTTCTTCTGAAGTACGCTTGTTAAAAATAGCAGATGATGCCAACTTTACAACCAATGTAAAACACATTCCTTTAACCACTAGAACTATTAATGGGGTATCTCATTATGTAGCCAACTTCGATTTTAATGGAACTAAATACTTTACCTATACCGAAGTTCTTGGAATCTTCTGGAATGGGGATACTGCCATTTGGACTGGTGGGGCTTTTGCTGGTGGTCCTGCTACTGATAATATTTCGTCTGCTATTGATGGATCAAAAGTATTGGTCATTGATTCGGAAACATCCATGAAAAATGCAATTATGATTGCTAGTGCGAATGTTGAATGTGTATGGGTAAAGCCTAACTCTAAATTAATTATCAATAATGGTCGATTCTTAGAGTTTGATCAAGATTTTAAACTAGAAGGTGAAATAAGACTTATTGGAGATGCTCAATTGGTACAATCACATACAGGTCTTTCTAATGTTACTGGTAATGGAGTGATCTATAGAGACCAAGCTTCCAATACAGCCAGTGTATATCGATACAACTATTGGTCATCTCCTGTAGTCGCTGCTCTTGGAAATACAAATTATTCTACATCTACTGTAATGTTTGATGGAACCACTCCTACTTCGGAGAATTCTACTGCCTTACCTATTGTATGGCAAGATTATAACTTTACAAACGAGTCACTCAATAGTGCTCCTACAACTCCTGCAATTACCATTGCTACTTGGTGGATTTATGCCTACTTCAATGGAGTCGATAGAAATGATTGGCAACATAGATTTAGTGATCAAGCAATTAATGTTGGTGAAGGGTTTATTATGAAAAGTACCGGTAGAGCTCCTCAGAACTTTACCTTTATGGGTAGTCCTAATGATGGAACTATTACCAAGGTATTAACTCCTAATACAACTTCACTTCTTGGAAACCCCTATCCTAGTGTGATTGATACACAGCAGTTTATCTCGGATAACTCTAGTGTTATTGATGGAACTTTATACTTCTGGGAGCATCAGGGAGAAGTAACTTCAGCAACCATTATTGAAGGACATGGTGAATTTGGATATGTTGGTGGATATTCTCAGCGTAATTCTGCCATGGGTGTAGCCGCTAATTCTGTAACAGAAGAAACTGCTGGGTTGGGTGATGGAACTTATACTGCTCCTCCTCAATATATTGCTGTGGGACAAGGATTCTTTGTCTCTGTACCTGGTACAAAAGGAGGAACACTAACTTTTGAAAATTCGCAAAGAGCGGCAAATACAGATAATGTATTCTTCAGAAATAACACCAATAACAACCTTCCAAACTTTAAGATTGGAATGGATTATGTTGATAATGGTGCTCGTTATAGCGCTTTTGACGGAAGCTTATACACTATTGCAAATTTTGGATCATCAAATGTTCATAGACAATTAGGTGTTAACTTTAAACAAGGGAATACCTTTAAATATGATAGTGGGTTTGATAGTACTATCTTCGATCTACAACCTACTGATATGTTTTGGGATTTTGATAAAATCGATCAAAATTTAGTCATTGCTGGAGTTGGTGAAATATCTACTGAGCTTCAAGTGCCTCTTGGATTTCAAATAGAAACAGATCATCCTATTAAGATTACACTAGATGAACTAGAGAATATGGATGGTTATAATATCTATTTGGTAGACTTAGTAACAGGTAGATTTTTCAATATGGAAAACCCTGTTGAACTAAATCTTCCTAAAGGAACATACACAGATCGTTTTATTCTTACTTTTGGTGGAACGGCTCTTTCTAATAATGAAAATCCTTTATTACAAGAATTTGTTGTCTATGCTGACAATGCTAATGATCAAATTGTGCTTCGTAATAACAACAATACCATCATTAAAAAAGTAGAGTTATTCAACATCCTTGGACAACCAGTGAAAACTTGGAAAAAACTAGATGCAAGTACATTGCAAAGACTTGATGTTAATGATGTTGCTTCTACAATTTACATTGTAAAGGTAACTACTGATAAAGGTCAAATTACTAAGAAAATT
>Ga0115559_1000673_pt1 | contig 22923 bp, 23 predicted proteins | sample COGITO_mtgs_1105_3_FD_87281 | JGI IMG/M metagenome (GOLD analysis project Ga0115559, IMG submission 87281) | Pelagic marine microbial communities from North Sea - COGITO_mtgs_110506 | ecosystem: Environmental > Aquatic > Marine > Epipelagic | place: Germany:Helgoland, sampling site Kabeltonne... | reverse complement strand
TTTCGATCTTTCTTGTTAGCTAGAGCTCCTACTGCAGCTCCACCTAATGCCATAGCTAGTAATGGTAATGCCATGATTATTTACCTCCTTGTTTAGCGGTAGTAATACTTCCGAAGTCAATACCGCCAAGCATACTTGAGGCATCTCTAAGTGATTGACGAGAAGCGTCTTGTCCGAACTCCCATCTCTCTCTATCTGCATCGATATCAGCTTGACTATAGCCTTCATAGCCTGCACCAACGTCTTGTAGGTTAGCTCCAGCAGCACCAGTAGCGTCCTGAAGATTCCCTAGCTGGGCTAACATGTTCATTTGGTTCTGTTGGTTTTGACCCATGATACCCTGAAGAGCCTGTGAACGTGCGTTCATGACATCAGTGTTGAAGTCTCTAGTTGCACTAGCTTCTTGTATCATTGCACGATCACCACCAAAGGCTCCAGCCTTGACCGCATTCGACGACATCCCCTGAAGGGTTTGCTCTTTGAACTGTCGGGCCATAGGATCTGTAATAGCGTCTAGGTACTCACTAGTACGTGGGTCATTCATCGGATCGTATGCCATAGCATCTTGGAATCTAGCTGAGGCTGTGTCTGACAAAGCACCCATGCCTTGTGAGGCTTGGCCTTGCTGCCATAGACCTTCGTTAGTATACCCTGACATCCCAGCTGTGGTGTCACCACCGTAGAACTGCTGGGGCCCTAGGGCTTCCATCTGGTCAGCATAACCCATTTGTTTTCTTAGCAACGCTTCTTGTGCAGCTGAAGGTGCTGTAGTAGTTGTACTCGTAGATCCACCACCCTTGCACTGAAGCATGAAGTCACCAACGATACATCCTATTTCGGAATCATATTGATTCTCTATGTTAGATCTTTTACCTTTAAGCATTTATAGCTCCTTTATTTGTCTGTTGGTTTCTTGAGAGACTTACCTAATATGGTATATCTATCAGAGTATCCGTGTTCTTTAAGGGCCTTAAGCCAACCCCTCCGTCCGAAGATCTGCATATCGTCACAGTCATTTGCAATTGCCCAATCTTCGATCTCTTTAACTTCGCCTAGTGCGTTCATTACACCACTAGCCTTCTCGCCACCGAGGTAGCAGATCTCACAGGTCCTCTTACCGCTTGGGTAATCTATGACTTGGGTTACAACAGTAGCTACGAACTCAGTTTCCAGAGTCCCTAACCATATCTGTTTGTTACCAGCTATGAGATCTTCTATAACGTTGGTTAATATCCTTTCTCCGTGACCAAACTCTAAGGCCGACTCTATGTGAGCTAAAGCGACATTTGGTATTTTATTGAAATGCTCTTGTGTCCACATGCAAAGCATAGAGTCCTCCTTATTTAAGTTTAATTACGTAAGCCTTACAGACTAGCTGAGGCTGTTATTTGTGTTTCTACATCAAAGTCAAGTAGGTTTACAGAACCCAGACCCATAGTGTATTCTGTTGAGCCTGATCCGGTATCACCGTCAACAAAGGCTACATCTAAGGACCCAAAGACTACATACGGTTCACCAGCTGCCGGAACTCCATCGATCCAGATGCCATCTATTATCCATGTCTTGATAACCGTACCAGCCCTCTTGAGTGTGATAGTGATAGGGAAAGGGGTTGTAGCTGAGTAGTCATTCTGTGATGCGTTCTTAGATAAAGAATAACTCAATGTGCAGTTAACTGTCCCGTTAGCAACCCTTGTAACTGTTGCGCTAGGCTCTGTTGCACCTGTAGCTGTACCAACAACTATTGGACCCTGAGTTCCCGGAGCTCCCTTAACTTTAAGGAATCCGTTAACAACCTCTAGGTATTGACCATCGAACTGGATACGATCTGCACTCATAGTTCCTGCGTCAATAGAGTCAGCGGTTAGCTTAACCCCTGTACCAAGACTGACAACACCACCAGAGTACGTGAATGCATCTAAGCCAGCCTGCCCAGCACCAGCAGCAGGATCAATAATCTTGAATACATCTGCAAGGATCTTGAATGTACCTGTAGTTCCATCGTTGTTCTGAGAGAATCCAGTTATATAGTCATTAACATCTAGTGTTACACCGTATCTTGCTTCCAATGCAGGTATGGCTGTGTCTTGGACAAGAACCCAGTTAGATAGGTTCCAACGATAGAGCTTATTACCATCATTTGTGTCTACCCATAAGTCACCAGAGCCTTCAGCTGTAGGGGGTTCATTTTGGTAGAATGTGGCTACCTTACCGTCAGCTGTAGATTGTGCGCCAGCTGCATCTAAGATAGCTTGAGCTATATCTGAGTCAGCTGATAGTTCCCAAGCAGACCCACTCCAGCGATAGATAGTATTACCATCATTTGTGTCGAACCACAAGTCACCTACGCCTGAAGCAGCAGGGGCTGTAGACGTAAAGAAAGTCTCTATCTTACCGTCAGCAGCAGCCTGAGCTGCAGCGGCATCAGCGATAGCGCTAGAAATACCAATGTCCCTTACATCAACCCAAGTAGAACCATTCCACCTATATAACTTATTACCATCATCTATATCAATCCAAAAGTCACCTATGCCTTCAGCTGTAGGAGCTGTAGCTGTGTAAAATGAAGTAACCTTACCGTCAGCTGTAGCTTGTGCAGTGGATGCATCTAAGATAGCTAAAGCTATATCTGAGTCAGCTGAAAGGGTCCAAACACCAGATTGATACGTGTAGATAGTATTACCATCATCAGTATCAAACCAAATGTCACCTTCACCTGCAACTGTAGGGGCTGTAGTTTGATAGAATGAATCGATCTTACCGTCAGCTGTAGCTTGTGAGGCTGCTGCGGCAGCTATTGCACCATCTACATCTATCTGTAGTAGAGAGTCAGCAGCTGCAGAAGCCGTAGCTTCGATTACTATCTGAGCAGTGTTACCATCAGCGGTAGCTGTTACAGCCGTTATATCTGAAGCTAAAGCACCAATAGCTGTAGCCCTAGCGGTTGACTCGGCTTGGACAGCTGCACTTATATCAGCAGGAACTAGTGATTGAAACGCCCAGAAGAGTGTGTCAGTCGGTAGGTTACCTAAGGATATAGAAGTACAACGATATAGTATAGTTGAGTAAATAGCTTCCTCACCTACTTGGTATGTCCTAGTGTTATCGTATGTGTCAGCAACTGTAACACCAAATCTAGCAGCTGTGAGTTCGAACCTCTCAGCATAAGAAGCGTCGTTAGTCACTATCAAGCTGTTATTGGTTATGATATCAGCAGCGTTTACAGCAATTGCATCAGCATCAGTAGTGTCGTTCTCTAATGTAGATACCCTACCAGATATTGCAGTAGATGTCTGAGCTAGAGCCAGATCAGCTGAAGCCCTTGCAGTTGACTCAGCGAGCACCGCAGCTGTAACATTAGCATCAACAGTGTCCACCCTGTCCCAGTAAAGTGTGTTAGGTGGTACCTGATTACTGTGAGTTACCTTACATCTATATACGAAGCCGCCATAGACAACATCATCTCCAGTCCCTACAGTGTTACCGTTAACGACAGCAGTGGAGCCTGTGTAGGTTACGTTAGCATCCCAGTTGTCTGAAACTGCAGCACCGAATAAGGCACGTTGGGTATCTGAGATTAAAGTTATTGACTCGTCAGCAGTAGTCCTAGCTAAGGCCTCTTGTACAATGTTAGATGCGTTATCATCAACTGTGGCTGACAGTGTGGTTATGGTAGCAGCAGTAGCGCTGTCGGCATTAGATAGGGCTATTAGCTCAACATTTACAGCAGCAACGTTTTCATCGAATTCAGTGTTTAGGTTAGTTAATAGCTGAGCAAGAGCTTCGTCATCAGTTATCCTAACCAAAGCTTCCTGAGTTATAGCTGCTGAGTTTCCATCTATATCTAACCTAAGGTCAATTGTAGTATCTCTGAGTTGATAGACCTCAGCTGCCTTAATGTCTACCTTGTTGATCTCTCTTGTGATAGACTTAGCATCATATTTTGTTGGTAACATTATCTAAATCCTCTTATTCTACCTTTAATAACAATGTTAGAAATCTCCCAAGAGTCCGTAGGGTCACTGGAAGTCAACCTCAAGTAAAGGTATCGACCAGAGGTCCTTACATTCTTCTCGCTAAAGCTATCGTCAATATAGAAGGAATCGCTAGTGTTGAATGTTGGCTCATCATTGATACCCTCGGACCAACCCAGCTCTATCTTAGGGCTTCCTAATCCGATCTTCCCTACACGTATACTTGTGATCTCCTTAATTGAATAAGGGTCCTCAAGGTCGTGGGCTTTAGTCATAGCTACTGTAGTGTGAGCAGAGTTACCTCCGTCCTCATAGTACAGATCACCAATAGAGTCAGCTGTCATTGCATGACTGAATACTCCAGCTTCTAAGAAGGCTGAAACGTTCTGTGTTCTTTTACTAAATGTGTTATTAGAGTAGTTGTACGTGATCTCAATATTAGGTTGATTAGAACCGAACGGAATTGACCAGACAACTTCTGTGTTCTTTTTATTATGATAAGCACATACCTGAGCATACTCGCCTTCTGAAATGCTCTCAGAGATAAGCTTGTTAATACCCTCAGTATCTCCTAGCCGCTCAACAGTGTTCCCGTCTGTCATGAATAGCCCTCTACGAGAAAGCCCGTAGTTAAGTCTATCAACAGATACAACTGAGTTAGCAGATACAGCACCAACACCAGAAGTCATAGCGGTCTCATATCCAAAGTAGTAAGGTGAACCAAGGTAGTTTAGCAGGAACATCTCGCTTTCAGTGTAGATAGCGGTCCCTTCACCTAGGGGTACGATACATCGCAGGGGCCCTGAGGCTTCACGTAACGTTAAGCTACCAGCGGAGTTATCAGCTGCGGCAACCCAAGTGTCTGGGTCATCTGCGGAGCACCAAGCCACATCATGTGGATGTTCAGTGCCTTCTTTATCATAGTTTATGGCTAGTAGGTGTGGTCCAGATTTGTGAACTGCACTCACCCTAGTAAATGGGCAATCTGGCATAGTTCCTGCCAGTATTAGTCCAGTACCAGTACCTGAAGTGGTAGCTTGGGTCAAGGTGGTAGGTGCTGAGAAAGAAGAACCGTAATTTGTAATCTTAAATCGGGTAACTATACCTGCAGTAACCTCTGTAGCTTCGCCTGCGAAGTCTATACCAGATCCACCAGTAAAGGTGAAGGTATCTCCGAGTACGTGACCTGTACCGCCATCAGTTATTGAGGCACCAGATAGTTTGTTTACGATAAGCTCATTAAAAGTCTCATTCCCCTTCTTGATTACTAGAGGTCCGATGCTGTTAGCACCTAGCACCCAAGTACCGAAGTTAGAGAAGGACCAAGATGTAGCTTGGACAACACTTTCATCCCATGTAGAGAGATTAGCGTCCCAAGTGGAGCTTCCAGAGTCCCAAGAGCTGAATCCAGCTACTGCAACTAAGTTAAAACCTGCTCCCACAACCACAGGGGCTACGGAAGGCTCACTTTGTTTCCATCTGTACACATCAGTCAAAGACCCTGCGTATAGAACCTTAGTGTCATATTCTTCGGTTGCTACAAGGCCTCTGATTGGTGTCGAGGTAACGTCAGATAACAACGTTTTTCCCGGCTTTCGTCTAATAGATGTCTCTGTAAATTGGAGACCATCAACTTCTGCCCAGAAGGGTATGCTTTTATCAAATTTATTAGTCTGCCATCCCGATGTAATCAAAGGGGTTAGGTCTGCAGGGAAGAATGCCCTAGGGCTCCTTGGTGAAGTTGACATGTTTATCTCCTATTATGCTGTACGCTTCCACATATAGACTACAATGTAAGGCTGTAAGTTGTTGTGTGCTGCACCACCTCCAGTAGAGCTGCTTGCAACGCTAGAGAAGCTAGATGCTCCATCTGCAGATCCTGAGGATCCAGATCCAGAGGCATTCTCAACAGTGGTATTGTGCGTGTGAGCTGGCATTTCGTCAGTAGTTAAGGTATGAGTCTTAGCTCCACCTGTCTCTTCCGCTAAATCAAAGTCGGTGTCAGCTGCGTCAAGACCTACGAGAACCTTACCGGCCCCGAAGGATACCCAAGTGCCACCAAAGAAGGTGTTAGGGTTTGTTGATACAGTAGAAGTATATATGGAGCCTATGGGGTAAGCCTTTAGGAGTCCTTGTAGCTGTACGTCAACATCAAGATCGATGTTAGCTGATCCATCAAACTGAGCTGTACCAGCTACGTCACCTGACAAAGCGATTGTACGCTCTGCTGCTAAGGTACCACTTACAACTACAAATGGGTTTAATAAGATCCATGATGCAGAAGCTACGTTCCATACGATATCTAGGTAGTGCTGTGTTCCAGCGATCTCCCCAGCTGCTAAAGCTGTGCCATCTAAGTTAACTAGAGGGCTAACGCCTGTTGCGTCTACATCAAGAGTTACAGCGGTAGTGTTAGCCCCTGTAGGCACTACTGTGATGCGGACACCTTCAGCTCTGACCACGTTATTAGCGAAGTCAGCTGTTAATGCGTCGACAGTTCCACCTGCCGTTACAGCATCTAAGTTTGAGCGGAGTAAACCGTTGATCTCGTTCTTAGCTGCTAAGAAATTACTACGGACAGACGCAGTTGTTGGTGAGCCTGCCACTGGCTTTGTACTATCAATTCCGCTAGCCATTTAGATTCTCCTGTTTATTAATTAGTTAGGGTTACCCCTTCGATACTGATTCCCTTTCTACACCTTTAGCTTTCTCCCAAGACCTCATAGCCCCGAAGCCTAGCATTCCTGTGAGTAGGGGCATAAGTTCACCCATCTCAATGGCTGGTAGCTCTGGCGGTAAATCTATGAAGATCACTGTTAGGAACTTCAGTATTGGGTAGAGTACATAAGCATATGTTAGGGCAAAGCCACAGACCCACATGATGTAGGGTCTAGCACCTGCAACGAACATGCTGCTGTGCTGTGCCTGTGCCTTGTTGACCTCTAGTTGACCCTTAGCAAGCTCCTGCGCATGTCTCTCTACCATAGTAGCTAGCTCAAATGCTATTGCATTCTTCTTATCTTTATCTGGTATGAACTTATCCAGCAGGGATACCACTGGGCCAATTAGTTTGTCTAACATTTTTATTCTCCGTTATTTACTATTTACTTTCTTAGATAAGTACCACTCGTATATCCTAATGCTAGTCCATACTATAGTAAGTAGGGCAGCTGCTGGTGGTAACCAAGCGCCTATAGTTAGTAGTGTGGTTGAAGCTGCTGCTACGTCTGCGGCTTGTTTTGCTCCTTCAGTCATGATGTGATTTCCTTATGTTACCCGTACCTCCTTGCGTGACTTACTCGCTATGGGTGTAGTGGTTAGTTGATGGCCCTCGGTTTCCCAAGGGCCCTTAGTTTGTATCTACTTCTTATTTAATGGAACAGTAGTCACTGCCCTCAGTACAACAATACATCCGGCTATAACAGAGCCTATGACCGCTTGACCTGCTTGGCTTACTGGGAGGAACCCTATGTATCCTTGCAAGAGGGAGAGTACAGCTAGTGCAATACTAAACTGTACGGTCTTTGATTTTAATGCTTGTAAGATAGTCATTGATTTTATTCCTCTAGCTGTGCAACACGGTTGCGTAGTGATTGTATTTCTTTGATTAACATTGGGACTAACTTGCTGTAGTCCACACCCATCATCTCTTCTGAGTCAGCATCCCCAATTACAGCCTCTGGTGCAACACCTTGTAGTTCCTGTGCGATCACGCCGTAGTCTTGGTGAGAGCCATCAGCTTTCCAGTCATACTTGCGTACTTGGATGGAGTCTATCTTACTGCCTGCGCCATCAGCGTCTGCAATGTTTTCCTTGAGGCGTTGGTCTGATGAGGTGGCGTATGATGTAGTAGTACCATTTGAGTTTATAGAGCCTACGTTAGCACTTCCTGCATAGAACCTTTGTAAATAACGTGTGCCTGACGTTGCTGTGTTTGCAAAGTAACTGCTCTCTGATGCCGCGTCTGTACACGACCAGACACCGCCACTCTCCGTAAGTTGCACACCTTTTGTAAGAACTTGGCCGCTTGCAGGCTTACCCACCAACAGGTTGCCAGAGGAGTCGATGCGCATGGCTTCTGTGTTGTTTGTAATGAATCTCAAGTAATGGTCTGTGGTAGTGCCAAATAACCCTCCTGTGCCGTCTGACCCCAGATAAAGCGTTCTCGTACCATCAGTCTGGCTTATATAACCACCAGAAACAGCTAACTTTGTAGCAGGCGAATCCGTCCCGATGCCCACATTACCATCGCCTTTCGCAACGATAATATTAGAATTTCCGCTGTTTGTCGTTACCTTAAAAACAGTATTTGTTGCAGTGTTCCATCTTGTATCAACCCAAAGACCATTAGATGAAGTTGTGTTTCCATCGTTTTCAATTTTGGCTATGTAATCATCTACATCCTTTTGCACTGTTAAAGCATAGGATGGAGAACTAGTACCAATACCCACGTTGCCAGAGGAGTCTATGCGCATACGTTCTGTTGCCGTAGACGCGCCTGTGCGGAAGGCAAGGGCACCCCCCGTATTTCCTATTATACCTACTGAATTACTTATACCCATCCAGACGTTTGAGTCTGTTTCATCTTCTTCGGTTAAGTAAACAACAGGCTTAGTGCCTGATAAGTTAAGAACTCCGTCTGGGGTGGATGAAAACTTAGGGGCACTAGGCGAACTCGTCCCGATGCCCACGTTTCCATCAACACTAAGCCCATCCATCGTGGCTGTGCCATCTACATTTAAACTTGTACCGAACTGTCCAGTAGCAGCATTGACATCACCCCCAGTAAGATTACTGTTATCAAGAGTAACAACACCAGTTAAACCGTTAACCGAAGTTACGGCATCTGTTGGAGTAGTTAATATGGTAAAGTCAGCTATAGTACCTGCAACACCACCGTTATGCATAAAGGTTTGTTCTAGATCAGAACGAACAACTACGTCACCTTCCTGCGTTGATAGCGCTAAGTGAGCTATTTCGCTTACAGCTGTTTGCACAGTTGTTATGGCTACAGCACTTACTGAAACAGTACCACCTGCAGAGATATCTACACCGTTACCTGCAGTCAGAGCTGCGACAACATTTGTAGTATCAGTTACGTCCGCTAGGGCTTCTATAGCGTCTAGCTTAGTTCCGTCTGCGGCAATGTCTCTTCCGTCTACTGTTCCTGCAACAGCAATATTATTAACACTTAAATCACCATCTTTATCCCACTTGTATTCTGTAACAGCAGCAATCTGTACCTTGCTCTCAATAGGTGGTGTGGTCAATGAGTTCTTAGTTCTTGTAATCCTTATTAGATATTCAGAACCAGCACCCACTGCCCATGTTGGGATGTCGCTATCAAGCCAAACTATAACACCAGGGTTCTTAAATGCGTTTGTTCCGTCAACTGGAGTAAATGTAGTCCATGTTCCAACACCTGTTGAGAACTCAAAGGTTGGTGCTATGCCTGAACCGCTAGCTCCTGTTGCTAACAAGAACTCAATCTCTTCGAACTTTGCAGCACTACCAATAGTCACGGTATCGTTATCGGCTGAAAAGATCTCAGTGTTTACTCCTGTGGATATAAACTCGGCTAGCTTGCTTGTTGAGTTAACTAGGGCTGAGTCCATGTCTGCGAAGACACCTGATAGTTGTTCTACTGGGTGTACTCCTGCGGCATATAAACCACCGAAGATATTAGCGTTACCTTCTGTTGCGATAACTTCCAGACCTGCTACATCACCACCTGTAGCAAGTGATTCATCAATGTTGATTAAAACTACAGCTTCGTCCATACCAGTTGAGATAGCCCCTGTTGTGTAGACGATATTAACCGCCTTAACATCTCCGAAACCATCAGCGTCTAGATCAATCTCGAAAGCATGATCGTCTGAGGCGATTGCTGTGTGTAGGATATCCAGTTCACCAGTGATAACACCACCAGTGTTTAGTACTGCATGTTGTAGGGGTTCGTGCTCATCGATACCCTGTGCTCGGACTTGTAATATGCCGTTAGTAGCTGCGTGGATAACGAAAGCGACTGACTGAGCCATTAGAGAAGTGTCCGCTGGTTCAACGTTGGTTAAACCACCTGTGGTTACTGGGTCAATCCAGATCACATCACCGTCTGCCCAAGTCTCACCGTAAGGTGTACCAGTAGTGTTGATTCCTCGAACTTTACCGAATGAAGTTACCTTGCCATCGTCTCCGTTAGTCAGAGTCTCTGTTGCAATTCCGATGAATAGCTTAGCGTTAGCAGGTACTGAACCGACCATAGGCACTACAGTGATACGACCACTAGCACCAACAGTACCACTAGCCATTAATGGAGTACCATCTGTAACAGTAACACCTGAAGCATTCCGTACGTGTACGTGCATTTCCTGCCCTAGCTGTAGGGTTGCACCGTTGTTTACTAGGTCTAAAGTCTCTTCATCAGCATTCCAAGATACTTGTCCTTGGGTTCCTGTACCACCTGAGAACTGTACAAATGGAGTGACTAGCGTACCAGTCATAGTTCCACCAGCTAGGTCCAGCTTAGTGTCAAGAGAGGCTTGAAGGTCAGTCTGATCAGCTAAGGTACCACTAATGGTTCCCCAAGAGGTTGTACCTGAGGGTGCGAAAGAATCCAGCCAGAGAGACCCTGACCATACTTTCATTAAGTTGGATACACTGTTAAAGTATAGGGCACCAGCAATCAGTGCATCACCATCATTATCCAGAGTAGGTGCAGCGGCCTTAGCCCCTAGGTACCTATCATCGAATGAATCGTAAGATGCAGCAGCATTTGTTTCTGAGATACCTGCAGCTGTCTCGCTAGCTGAGGCATTTGTTGCTGAAGTAGCAGCATTTGTTTCTGAAGTAGCAGCATTTGTTTCTGAAGTAGAAGCTAAGGCTGCGCTTGAGCTTGCGCTAGCCTCAGCGGTCTCTGCGTTAGTCTCAGCAAGCTCAGCTGCTGTCTTGGAAGTTGCAGCCGTTGAGGCTGAAGATGCTGAGGCATCGGCACTACCTGAAGCTGCAGATGCCGAAGATGCAGAAGCAGAAGCACTAGATGCTGAAGCTGTTGCTGAAGCCTCTGCATTAGCCTCTGCAAGCTCTGCAGCTATCTTGGCGGTTACCGCATCAGATGCAAATGACTTAGCTGTATTCGTTTCTGCGGCAGTTCCAGTTAGGAATGCTCCACCTTCCGCTGCTTCATTTACTAAGTTTGATGCTTCTTGTGGTGTGTACTCGATAGCCATCTTTAATTCTCCTTAAAATTGGTCGGTAACAGAGAAGGTTTGTCGGTACTGACCTCCCCTTACTTTCCGTTGTAATTCTTCTTGGTTAAGCTCTTGTATGCCCTGAAGTTGTTGGGCATTGAACTTAGCAGCTCTCTCGTCTTCACCTACGTAATCCAAGGCATAAGCGACAGCTCCCCATAACAATATTCTTTCATTCTCATCTCGTAACCAGTTAGGCACTTCGTTACCCACGTAGTAGTTTCCGCTATTTGCTGGGGTTTCAACTGCACCTGTTGTACCAGATGTTGATAACGTAGTCAGGCCTGCTAGTCTGTTAGTCTCGTTTACTGTGTATACAGCATCCATATCGGATAGTCTACGGTAGTAGTGCAACTCGTATACATCACCTACTTTGGCAGCGGGGTAAAACACAAGAGTGGAACCTCTACGTGCAAAGGACTCTGACTGTTTATCATAATCTTCATCTTGCATAGCTAGTAACGAAGTTCTCTCGTCAAACACGTAGCTATTACCCTCAGCATCAGTCTTCCTAAATTGGATGAACTCTGACAAGTCTGAAGGTACTGATATTTCTGTCTCACCTAGACCAGAGAGTTCTGTAATAGTCGCGTATGTATGCGTGTACTCTAGTGGTGGGATTCTCAGCTTGCGGTAACACAAGTCTGCTGAGTAGTCTAAGAAATCTGATATCAAGGCATCTGTGATGACATTAGAATCTCTGTTGACCCATGTTCGTATCTTTGTTACTAAAGCATCGTAGAGTGGCGTTGACATTTCTTTATCTCCTTAATTAGAACCTAGCCTCGTATAACATTTGATGTTAGTAGGGCAGGGTATTCTTGTTTTATAATTCGTTTAATTCGTTGAACGTCTGCAGGGTTACTCATGAATTCACTCTCATGCAGGTTCAATCCATGATTTGTTAGGATCTCTAGGGCAACTACATCTGGGATGATTGCAAAGGATCTGTAGTGGGAAGCGTCACCACCTCTAGATTGGATATCTCTAGATTCTTTAGCGAACTTGATATACTCTGATACATCTTGATGTACCTCGAACTGACTCTCGGATGTTTTAGCACCCATTAATTTATTATCCATTTTCCCTCCAATAGGTAAAAAGAAGGGGACCCCAATTAAGGAGCCCCCTAAGGTCTTATCTTAGATTAGCTAGCTAATTAAGCTGCTCCACCTAGTCCTACAATCATTCCACAACCCGTTGGGTTACGTACTTCAAGAGTACATTCTTCAACGATCTGACCAATAGTGCTATCACCAGCTTGACCGACTTCAGTTTCCTGAAGAGGACGCAATGTAGCAATATTAAAGAAAGAAGGATCATATACTAATGCAGAGAAGTTTGCAGAGTTAGTTTGAGCGTCTGCACCTGTGTTGTGAGCTAAGCCCATGATGTAGTTAGGTACGATGCGAATCTCACCGAAGTCACTGTCAAACATCTCAATGCTCTGACGGATCTTACCAGTGTCATCAAGGTTACGTACAGTGTTGTTGCCAGTAGCGTGAGCCTTAGAAGACAAAGTACGCTTGTTCAGCGGAGAAGTCATCAAAGTAGAAGCCTTACCACCAGCTTCGTAGATTGCTTGCATAACGTCATCAACTTGGCTAAGCTCGATGTCAGCTAGGTTATCGTCAGCAACTGTAGCTGTACGGTCGATTACACCAGCAGTACCAACACCAGTAGTTCCGGGAGCTGTGTAAGCTCCAGCAGCTCCAGCGTTTACTACTAAGCTAGGATCGTTACAATAGGCTTGGTATCCACCCATAGTACGAGTACCAGAACCGTTTGAGCTGTGGAAGCTGTGAACAACATCATGCTCGATGTCACGACGTAGCTCGGTGCCACGCTTCTTAAGCTGGTAAGCATATTCGTCAGCAACGCCAGCTTGATCAACAGCTCTCTTAGAACCAGAAACACTAACGGTCTTAGAGTTGATTTGCGTGTAGTTACCTAAACGAGTACGATCAGATCCACCAGTCTGTGCAGCAGCTACATCAGAGAAGCTAGCTCCTTCAGCAGTAGCGCCAGATCCGGGAGCAGTAAGCTCATCTGTTTGCCACTCGTGGTAGATAGACTTAGATTTAGTCTTGCCGATAGATGACAAGAAAGGGGTCTCGTCCCGAGAGATCATGCTGATGAAATTAGCTAGATCTTCTTTCTCAGAGAGAGTACCAGTAGTTACGAAATTTGTTGCGGCCATTTTAACATTCCTTATGTTGTATTTTAGTTGAATCTATTTTATTAGCGGAACTTGCTCAATGACTTTAGAAACTCTAATTCGCTTGCTTCACCTGAGTTACCTTTTAACACATTTTGGCGTAGGGCCTGTGCGTCACGGGCTTCTCTTTGCTTAGCAGTTGATTTACGTTTAGTTGGGACACCTTTAGCTTTGGGTGCAGTCTTACGTTTAACAGATCCTTTAGTGCTCTTCTGCTTAAGCTTGCGATAATCATCAACAAACTTAACAACGTTGGCATCCATAATGATATCAAGGAAGTCTTCGGGGATCCCTTCAGCTAGTGCAAACTCACGTACAGCTACTTGGTCAAAGTCTGGGACGACAGTTTTAATGTCTTCGTTAAACTTAGCCATTAGCTCATCTACTTGGGTTTGGAACTGTTCTTGTTGTCTCTGTTGAACAGTCGATACTAGCGTTTCCCTTTTGTTACGAGCAGCCCAATAATCCTTCTGTGCTGTTTCTCGTTTATCCTTAAGATCATTCAGCTCGTATGTATCACCATCTTTACGTGCTTTCTCGATTTTAGTTTCTAAATCATGATAATCTGAAGCTAGCGAATCCTCTTCGGATTGTAATTGCGTAGCTAACACATTTCCAAGTTCTAAAGCTTGATTAGTCTTTGAAGAGTATTCTTCTTTTAACGACTTCTCTAGCTCACTAACTTCTCTTCCCTTCTTAGACAAGTGTTGGTCTGTTGCAAATCCCTTTCGGAGTTCGGTAAGTGTGAGGTGTGTAACCTCTCCATCTACCTTAACGGGAACTTTGTAGTCCCAGTCAATATCATCTTCAGAAGGTAAGTCGTCTTGGGTAGAATCATCTTCATCCTCGTCTTCCTCAGCTTCTTCAGCGTCCTCTTCGGTCTCTACTTCATCACCATCGGTTTCGTCTTCATCTACGTCGTCTTCTGGGTGGGGTATTTCTTCTTCCGTAGAATCTTCCGGGTCAAGATCAGATTCGTTATCATTTGGTAGAGATTCCGTATCCTCAGATTCAAGGCCTAGCTTCAAGCCCATTGGTCCTAAAGGTACTGGAATGTCATCGATAGACTGACCATCTTGACCAGCATAAAAACCAGCGTCATCCGTTGGGGTAGAGGCTGTAGTGTTTTCGTTGCTCATAATTTGTTATCCTATATTAGTCCTATTTAACTGCTGCCTTCTTCGTAGGCGCTCGTGTTAACTCCTTTTTAGCTTTCGCTTCTTCTTCTTTTATCACTTCTAGCTCTCGGAGTGCGTTAACTGCATGTACAAAAGTCTCTGCATGGAATCGGGCTTTTCCCGGACCTGCTGCTATTTCTTTCACCATCGCCTTAACTGCATTACCTGTTGCTAGTATTGCTCTATCTAAAACTACGCTATCCATTACTATCTCCTTCTTGAGATCTATTGACTTCTATCTGGTTTTGGTTGAAACCAAAGGTCTCAATCTTAATCAGACGTTCTTTAACTGAACCAAGGCCCATAGCTACGTGGTATAAGTACTCACGCTCTTTGGTACAATGTGGCTCTGTTTTTAACCATTGAGTGAATAGGTCTACAAGGATATCGGAGTAGGCTTCTGTGAAGAACTCATCCTTAGTCTTACTTGCAAACTTAGCTCTGGTTAACGCTTCTTGTGAATCACCGAACGGGTTAGTTTTATACTCACCTGTATTCTGATCCATTTTAGGTTTCATGGCACGTTTAGCGCCCTTATTATACTTATCCACTATAACTCCTCTGGTTAGTGTCTTAAGTTAAAGGGGCCGTGTGGCCCCCCTAGTTTCTTGCTTATCCCAAGTATGACTGAATACCTTGTGGAGTTAGGTTTTGACTCTCCTCCATTGGCTGTTCAGGTTCTTCAGGGCTAACACCCCCTTTCGGTTGTGTCATGGTTTGTTGAATCAGTTGTTGTGCCGTATTATACATTTCTGTTACAGACTGACGTACGGGAGCGGGAGTCCCTTTCTCAGCTGAAGCCTGATCTAACTTAGCCCATTCTTGGTATGACTTATCAAGAGCTACCACTAGCTGCTTCAGGTTATCCTGAATAGCATTTTGTGACTGAACGTTGGTGTAATCGACATTTGCCTGATCGAGAGCAAGCCTAGCTTGTTCGGTCTGTTGCGCAACTGCTCTAGCCTGTTCAGCTTCTCTAGCTTCTTTCTCTTTGTCTTTCATAGAGGAATCTTTATACTCATCGGAAGTGTAGTCTACCATATAATCTAATGGGTCTTCGCCTAGTGCCTCGATTGTTTTGAATGCAAGTATTGCAGGAGACTCGGGATTAATAGCACCCTTGTATCCAGCTGCCATAAGTGCAGGTAAAACCTTCTCACCTATCATAGACATCTTGCTTAGTACTGTGTTGTTACTTGCATCACCAACATCAGCCTCTACCATCAATATCATTTCATCAGGGAGTTCCTGAAGATCGACAGTGCCGTAGAAGTTCTTGCTAGTATAGTAACCAGTCTTCTTACCACGCATCTCCTTTTTCATCGTCTTGTATACACCTTCACAAAGACGGGATAGACCTGTCTCCATGAATCTACGAGCGATATGTTGGATACGTGTTTGAGCTGCAGACTGCACAGATGACACTTTCTGTTCCGAGTTTCCAGACACATAGAGAGTATCGTTAAGACCTTGGGCTGCCTTAGACAGTCCATTCGCTTGTTCTTTGTGCTTCTGTAGGAATTCTAGCAGAGGCACTGTACCAGTAGATAACGCTTCCGGTGGCATGGTCTGGACAGCCATAGATGGGTTACCGTTAGTTGGTACGATTTGTCGAGGCTTCATGTTCTGTAGTGCAGAGAAGTCTACAACATTGGGATCAGCTAGCTTAGGTGAGTAGTTAGTCAAGTATGTATTCTCAACGAACCCACGAAGGATAGCAGTAGATGCCATTGTAGATGGACGAGTCATATCAGCCATAGATAGTCCAGCCCACTCATGGGGGATATCAAAGGCCTTAAGGTCAGCGATCTGAATTGAGTCAACATCTTCTTCAAATAAAAGATGATCACCAACTGTAATGAACCGCTTAAGCTCAGCGATACCATCACCATCTCTGTCAACACGCATCCAGCACTCTAATACAGTAGCTAGTTGATTAGCTTCTGATTGTTGAGTACCCATGAAGTTAGAATTGCTTAGGCCTACTGACGTTCGTCGAGCAGCCTTCTCATTGTTTATAGCTTGTGCGAAATTCTGGGAATCAGCATTGCTATCCCAATCTATATCACCAGCATATTCTGGATATTGTTTACGTATCTCTGAACGAGTCATTTCTGTTTTCAATCCAATAAAAGACGCTTCATCTATTGAGGAAGCTCCTGAGCTTATAAGGAAGCTCTCAGGTTCAATATTACGGATCTTAACACCACTCTTGTCCACCTTACGTTTGACACGTACGTCTTCGTATATACCAGACTCATTTACATATAAGTCACCTACAATTTCTATCTCGGGATCAGCCAATAAGACATCTAAGGCTTCTGTAGTGATCTCTTCGTATTCCTGAAAGGAGTACTCGTAGTCTTCTACATATTCCCAGACAACTGCAGCATTCTTCCAAAGAAGAGCTGACTTGATCCAAGTGTTTATTAGCTCCCAACCACGGTTCTTTTTAAAGATACAGTAGTTAGTCACATCGGAAGCTACTCGTGCCTCGTGCACACCCTTCGCTGTTTGCGAGTATGGGATGAACTTAGCTAGCTTCTTGTTATTAAGTAGCAACTCAGACAGTACAGCTGAGTAGCCTTCAATAGCTTCGACTGTATCTGATGATACAAGCTTAGATACACCCTGAGGGGCTAGGTGCCCCGTAGGCTGCATCGCGTATTCGTATGTTGCCTTTTCTCTCTCGGTAGAGAGTTCTGAGGAGTCAAGGAAGTTACCTTGTGCTGTTGCTACCTCTGAGTCAATCATAGAGATTAAATCTTCATCTGTGACTGCCTCTTTGTATCCATATGGGTCTCTCATTTTAAATCCTCTATTAATAGGGTTAACACAACCCTTCAGTCAATCTTTAATTAAAGTAATGGTTCCTTCGCGGTTTTTTTCCTTCAGCAGGCGTGTCACCATATAACCACAATGCTTGTTTGGAGGACTAATCGGAAACTTTTATTCACCTACAGCCAGTTAGTCGTGTCCTCAACGAATTGCATGTTCTGGAAGCCTACTTTATTACTCACGAGTCTGTCTCGGTGAGTCCGTAGGACCTCTAGGGCTATAGCTGTTGCAATTACGGTGTCATCATGACCACCAGAAATAGCGTTAGTACGACCATTGTCATCAGCCACATAATCCAGACATTCCTGAATTATACGCGGGGATGCTAAGTTTACATCATCGTTCTCGATGGCATTCTTAAGATGCGCTATGATCATGGGTTTAGTAGCTTGCGTTGTTCGCCAACCAAGTCGACTGCCTTCCTCATTAGACACGTTAGCTACTTTGGTTTGATGGTACAGGTTCACGTAGTTCATCTGCTTGAGACGATTGAGTGTCGCTATACCTAAGGAATTAGATTCAACAGCCAGTAAGGCATTGTTGTAATATCTTCCAAGATAGAATAGTAGGTCTCCATACATCGATGGGTCAATCCTATTATTTCTATATAAGGCTACAACTTCATTATCAACATTCATTACTACACAAGCTGAGGAGTCTTGCCCCACACCTAATGCACAGTCAGCCCCTATTACGAAATTAGAATCGTATTTTGGAAACTGGAATATTTCTAAATCTCCCTGAGCGAAGTCCTCGAAACTTGAAGAGCTTTGGTTAAACATTTGCTTCTTCTTTATTTCTGAGGGTACTAGGGATTGTAACTTTTCAATATTAAACACATTAGCCCCAGAAGTCTGAAAGGCTTCCTCTGCGGTTAATGGGTATTCTTGCTTAAACTTTGTTAGAGTACCTTCTGCGATCTTAAGTCTTCTCCAGTATAGTTGACCAAGGTCTAGATTATGTAGATTTCTAATACCTTTTTCTTCTTCTGTAAGAGACTCTTCGAACTCTTCGGGATCTAAGACTGTCCTTCTGTATTCCGACATCAAGGTCCAAGGTACAAAGATAGGGATGTAATCATTTATCCCTTCAACTGCACCTTTCCATAATCTGTGGAACTCGTTACCAACACCATTAGCGGTGGACTCTAGTATTACCTCTGTACCATCTGCTTCTGAGATGCCCTGAAAGAGACCAGCTAAGATCTTTTCATCATGGCCCCAGAAGGCTACCTCTGAGAGGTGAGCGATAGTTGGTGTAGTACCTCGACCAGCTTCAGGGGATCCTGCAGTGTAGAGTCTATAGCCTGAATCATTATGATCAAACATAATCTCTTTACTGTTGGACTTCTTAAAGCTAGGTCTAAACTCTTTGGGCATGTTAGCGATAGTGTTCCTCGACATGTTAAAGAGTGCATCAGATGTGGCTGAGTCATGTGCCATTACAACTGATTTATTAAATGCATTAAAGTAAGATTTCCAGTAGACTCTTCCGACCGCGAACGTAGAAAGACCCATTTGTCTACCCTTAAGGATAATTGCTCGGACCTTACCAGTTCTCTTGTACTGTTCTTCTATTTGGGAATTTACTATCTTCTGAGCCTCATTGAACTCAAAGGGAACAAAGCCCCTAGTAGCATCCTTGGTAAGGATACGTATCTGCTCTTTGCAGAACAACTCGAAGTCTTCTTTATAGACCCCTAGCTTCTTTCTTTTGTGTGCTTCTTTAGCTAGTGCTAGCTTCTTGTTATTATCCATAAGTCCTCCCAGACTGTCCTAAGGTCCCTAGGGATCCCTTTAGTTTACCAGAGAGAAAAGAACCATAGGATATTTTCCTATAGCCTTATCTCCCAGCCGTGTCGAGTATCTCCTAAGGACCCCTAGGGGGGAGGGGTTCCCCCAGACACTGAATACATATAGTGTAGATATCTAAGGCCCCCTCCTAGCCTTAGATCTATATAGTATTTTAGGGTCCTTAGGGGACCAATCCACATCCTACGTATTCTTTCTCTCTATAAGGTGGTTTAATAGGGAAAGAACCTTTAGGTAAAGAATCTTTAGGGGCCTTTAGGGAGTAAGCTGAAGGGGCCTTTAGGGAGGATATAAGTAATACCCTATATATCCAAGTACCCTAAATACATTCCAGACCCCCCCCCTAAAGACTCCCTAAGACCTCCACACAGTACTCTAAGAGAATCTAACAGTAGCCTTCAGCTCCTTAGGGGAAGACCTCCCTCAGTACTCTGAAAGGTTCTTAAGGGAACTGGAGGGAGACCCCTAGACATCTCCAAGAGAACTGGTAGGGTGTTGGGGTCGTGAGGGGCTCTGGGGCTAACTCCTAAAGCTCCCTAAAGCTCCCTAGTATCACTCCCTAAAGCTCCCTAGTATCACTCCCTAAAGCTCCCTAGTATCACTCCCTAAAGCTCCCTAGTATCACTCCCTAGGATCCCTTGGCTAAGTAGTGTCTGGTAGGGTCTGGTAGGGTCTGATAGGTCTGGTAGGGTCTGATAGGTCTGGTAGGTTCTATTAGGAGCTTAGGCTAACCTAAGTAGAGCCTAAAGGGGCCTTCGGCCCCCTATGGGATCATGTTGATCACTTGGTTGTTCTTAAGCCAAGTACATAAACTTAACGTAATACAAACCAAATGGAAATAATATTATGAGTAATCTAAACCTCAGAACAGTTGTTGTACCTAACGTAACTATCTCAGCTTGTAAACTACGTCGTCCTTATCAGGGCACATATGGTTCACAGTATGGCGCTCACCTAGAAGGTGAAGGCTTAGCAGAGATTGGCCTCAAGCAAGCCGCAGATGGTGGCTTCTGGTACAACTCAAACGCAGTCTACGGCAAAACCGAACAGCCTGTACCACCAGTATCAATCCAAGACCTAGATGGCAATGACATCGAAGACGACTTACAAAGCGGAGCTACTGCTCATCTATTGTTTGAACTTCGAGACTACCCAGCTGGTGTCCGTAAGGACGGTACTAAGTTCAAGAAAGGCACTAATGCACGCATCGTAGCAGTACGAGCAGTATCCTTTGACATTAAGAAATCCAAGCAAGACTTATTGTCAGCGGCACTGTTGGAGATGGACATGAGTTCAGAGCCAGCAGAAGCAACACCTTTCTAAACCAATCGGAGTCTCCGAGCCCTATCAGGGTTCAGGGGCTCCGTTTATTATGGCTAACCGACAAAGGACAGAATTATGGAATACGGTACAAGAGTTTCAACCAAAAATGTAATCAAGAAAGAGAAGACAAGGTTTGATACAGTGAGAGGATGTGTATGGATTACCGCATGGTCAGTGGTAGCTCAAGAAGTAAAAGACGGTATCTTCCTAGGTATGAGATCTTTACCTTATGGTATATCAACAAGAGTCCCCGGCCAATACCGCCAAAGATTCGTACCCAAAGGATACAAGACAGTTGCCCTAGTGTCCCCAGATGGAAAACGTAACCCAGTCTATGTAGATCCTAAAGACCTGCAGGTATCCTTATGAATGCATTACACCTAATATGGCTTAAGGGTGCAGCCATAAGTTTCGTCAAGCACCCAGCACCAAGATACATAGCTACCTTTGCATTAATAACAGGTTGTCTATTTAACTTGTTACCCGTAATGAACTTTGCAACAGGGTTACAGGTTGGACTGATCATGGGATCATACAACTACCTAGCCACCCACGGACTTAAGTAATAATATAACCAAAAGGATAAAACAATGGACTACGATATTAAAGATATGAACTTAAACAATGAAGTTGATACACTCAGCACTGAAGAGTATGTGTCATCTTTAGATCTAACACAAGTAGGACGTTACCTAGTACGTGAAGACGGAACAGTAGAGTTCATCAAGTAGTTTAACAGTAGCCCTTGGATCCTCAGGGGCTATGCTTACCAAAAGGGATTAAGCAATGATCTTCATACTAATGGTAATAGCACTAACAGCGATAGCCTATGCAATTAAAGATATATACACAGGTGAAGCATTCAAACCAATCATAACCAAAAGGAAAGACAAATGTTAGGATACTTCTTAATGGCAATGGTACTCTTCGGAGCAGCCGGTGCAGTGATACATATATACGAATTCATCAACAAGTAGTATTAACAGTGTCTATTGAACTCAGTAGGCACGATTAATACAATTCAACCAAAAGGAATAGAACAATGGATATTAAGTTGCTACCACATGGCCTAAAAGTAAGGAGGGGCACCAGAACCTATAGTCTAAATAAGGAGGCTATCGAAGACATTATAAGCGTATTGACTGATGCAGAACTACTAGATCTGGCCCAACACGTAGAAGTGCAGTACACAATCAAAAGCCAAGGAGAAGGCATATGAACAGAGCAATGAAAATCATGACAGAGAAGGAAGCACGTAGAGAGCGTTTAACGGGTTTAGCGGTAAATGTAGCCTGTTGGTTAACCTTGGCTACAATCGCCTCAATACTAGCCCTTACTTGGATTGTGATAGCCTCAGTTGCGTTAGGAGCATAATCATGGGTAAGTGGAATGACGATAAAAGAGAATGGTTACATGGAGACGAGGATTATTTCCCCGAAGACCTTCAAGAACCAGATTTAGAATTAGGAGAAGAGTCATGAATAAGTTAATACTGGTATTAGCAATAGCAGCCTCTATGAGTGCATTTGCTGGCAGCAAAGATAAGTGCGATCATCCTCGCTTCCAGAAAATCGGGTGCGACTATGGAGAACAAGGTGAGCAAGGCGAACAAGGAGAACAAGGTGAGCAAGGCGAACAGGGTGAGCAAGGAGAAACAGGAGCAACTGGCGCTACAGGAGCTACGGGAGAAACTGGAGCTACAGGAGCTACGGGAGAAACTGGAGCAACTGGAGCAACTGGGGTTACTGGGGCTACTGGAGCTACAGGAGCTACAGGAGCTACGGGAGAAACTGGAGCAACTGGAGCTACAGGAGCAACTGGATCTCAAGGTGCTACTGGGGCTACTGGCAACGCTGGCGCTAACGGTAGTGACGGTAGTGATGGAATTGACGGTACTGATGGACTAAATGGGACTAATGGTAATGATGGTATTGATGGAATTAATGGTACTAACGGTACTGACGGTATCGATGGTATTGATGGTATTGATGGGGCTAAAGGAGATCAGGGCATACAAGGTGAACAAGGCATACAGGGACAACAAGGAAGTGTCGGCCTTACTGGTGATAATGGTGCTGATGGTGCTGACGGTGCTGATGGTGTTGATGGAACTGACGGTGTAGACGGTGTAGACGGTGTTGATGGTGTTGATGGTGTAGACGGTGTTGATGGAGCTAAAGGCGACACTGGAGCTCAAGGTATAGCTGGTCTTGATGGTAAAGATGGTGTTGATGGAGCTAAAGGCGACACTGGAGCTAAAGGCGACACTGGAGCTAAAGGCGACACTGGAGCTAAAGGCGACACTGGAGCTAAAGGCGACACTGGAGCTAAAGG
>Ga0115559_1000664_pt1 | contig 23179 bp, 25 predicted proteins | sample COGITO_mtgs_1105_3_FD_87281 | JGI IMG/M metagenome (GOLD analysis project Ga0115559, IMG submission 87281) | Pelagic marine microbial communities from North Sea - COGITO_mtgs_110506 | ecosystem: Environmental > Aquatic > Marine > Epipelagic | place: Germany:Helgoland, sampling site Kabeltonne... | reverse complement strand
CCGTCAATCGCGGCATTGAACTCGACTCGGAACTCGCCGACGGCCCCCAATCCACCATTCTCGAACAAGTCACCAATGGCATCGTCAACCGAATGGCCGTTCTTTATCTATGCATGAACGCTGCCCGGAACCGGAACAACCCAACCGTATCATGAGCTCAATTTGGATCCAAAACGGGCACATTATCGACCCGGCAAACCATCGCGATGAAATCGGCGACCTCTTTATAGAGGACGGAAAAATCGTCGCCGCGCTCAGTCCCGAGGCCCTCGACAAGGCCGAAATCATTCAAGCTAAGGGACTCGTCGTCGCTCCCGGACTCATCGATATCAATGTCCATTTACGCTACCCTGGACAAAAGCACAAAGAGGATATTCATAGCGGAACACGCGCCGCTGCCGCCGGGGGATTCACCTCGATTGTCTGTATGCCCAACACCACTCCGGTCGGCGATAACTCAGGAACGATCCAACGCATTATCAACGCGGTCGAAAGGGATGCAGTGGTCAATGTCTACCCCACTGGTTGTCTTACCGAGGGAATGGCCGGGAAAATGCTCGCCTCGATCGGCTCCCTCAAATCAGCCGGCGTTGTCGCGATTACCGATGACAATCATTGCGTCCAAAACAATGAGATTATGCGCCGGGTCGTTGAATACGCGCAGATGTTTGATCTCTTGGTCATCGATCACTGCCAGGATGCCGCCATGACTGAAGGTGCGGTTATGCACGAAGGTGTCTGGTCCCTTCGCCTCGGGTTAAAAGGGTTTCCCAGCGCAGCCGAAGATCTCATTATTGCCCGCAATGTCGTCCTCTCCAAACACACGAGGGCCCGCATCCACATGCAACACATCAGCTCTGCCTATGGCATCGATATCATTCGCCGCGCTAAAAAACGGGGCATTGCCGTATCCTGTGAAGTCACTCCTCATCATCTGAGCTTCACCGAAGCCGATTGCTCCACCTACAACACCCATTTCAAAGTGAATCCTCCACTGCGGAGCGAGGAAGATCGTCAGGCCTTGATCGAGGGTCTTCTCGATGGAACTATCGATGCGATTGCAACCGACCATGCCCCGCACTCCAATGATGAAAAGGACTGCGAATTCGATCGCGCTCCTTTTGGCATCATCGGCATGGAAACCGCCTTGGCCAGTCTCCTCGAAGTCCTTTTCCATTCCGGAAAATGTGATCTCAGTTTTCTCATTTCCCGCCTGACCGAAAAGCCCGCAAAAATCATTGGCCTAGACAAAGGGACGCTCTCCATCGGAGCCGACGCCGATATAACCCTTTTTGATCCGCAGGAAGCCTGGGTGGTCGATCCCGATGATTTTCAAAGTAAATCATCCAACTGCCCATGGAATGGAAAAACACTGCGGGGCCGCGTTAAAAAGACGATTATCGCAGGTAAGCTTATTTGGGAAGATGGGCTTTCCCCTATTCACTGATGGATACCATCGATCAAGCAATTCGTGAGGACCCTTTTGCCATCGCCTATATTGGAATCCTTATCCTCGGCGGACTCTTGGCCTTGCTTCGATTTCTCCTTGTTTTCCAAAAACAAAAACAACTGGGACTCCCCGGAGTAACTCCTTGGCGCATACGAACGTCCGACTTTATCCTCTTCATTTTTGCCTTTCTTTTCTGGTTCTTCTTTGCCACCGCAATGAGCCTAGATATTACAGGCCGTTTTTATGAGGGTGCGGAACCACCAATGTTTGTTTTAATGATCGTCAACACGATCCTGCACCTCGGTTTGATCATCCTCTTCTTCCGGTGGCGTAGTTACTTCCGAACCCTTGAAGAACGGCCTCTCAACTTAACGACAAACACCCTCCTTCAATCCATTGCCCAGGGAGCTTTTCTCTTTTTCGCCTCGCTGCCACTGGTCTACGCATCCAGTCTCGTTTGGTCCAGCTTGCTGACTTTTGCCCGTTCATGGGGACTCGATATTAATCTCGATCCGCAAGATGCGATCTCCCTCTACCAACAAGAATCCGATCCTTGGGTCCTCGCCTTCATGGTGCTCGTGACGACTGTAATCGCACCAATCTCAGAGGAATTAATCTTTCGCGCCGGCCTGTTTCGCTTTTTAATCGGAAAAGTCTCCACCGCTTCAGCCATCTTTTTCACAGCGACTCTCTTTGGCTTTATCCATGCGAATATTGCCAGCTTCCTTCCCTTGTCCGTTCTCGGAGGCATCTTTTGCGCCGCCTACCTCTATACCGGAAACATCCGTGTTCCAATCGTCATGCACGCGCTCTTCAATTTGAACACTCTGATTATTTTGTCGATCAGTCCCAATCTACCTTTCTAGCACGGATGCATCCGTTCACCCAATCGAAGGATCAATCCCTCTCTACCATTTCGGAAAGCGAACTCCTCCGGCGCATGCGTATATGGTTCGGCCAAAGTGCCCCGCCAAGCCCTTTTGGAATGGGCGATGACACTGCCGTCATTCCAAAGCAATCCAACCTGATCACCTCCGATAGCCTGCTCTACCAACGCCATTGGGACGATTCCATTTCACCCGAAGCCGCCGGGGCCAAACTCCTCAAGCGGAATTTGAGCGATATCGCCGCGATGGGTGGGAAGCCAACTCAAGCCGTTATTGCGGCATCCCTTCAACCGAATCTATCCCTTGAATGGATGGAGCGTTTCACCCGTGGACTCGCTCAATGCGCCCTTCGGTATGCCGTCGAGCTTGTCGGCGGGGATTTAACCCGAAGCGATCACGATCTCTTTTTCAATCTCACCTTACTCGGAATCGCCGACAAACCCGTTTTGCGAACCGGTGCATCCCTCGGTGACCATATTTGGGTAACCGGAGAACTCGGCGGGAGTATTCACCAACACCATGTTGATTTCATCCCTAGGCTGACCGAAGGCCAATGGCTCGCCCAACAGCCCGAAGTTCAATCCATGATCGATGTAACCGATGGGCTCGCTAAAGATTTACCTGCACTCCTCCCGCCCGATAGCCATGCCGCGATCGACCCCGATAAGATTCCCCTCAGCGCAAGTATTGCCTCCCTCCCATCAACCGAAGCGATCCAGCACGCCCTCTGCGATGGTGAAGATTACGAACTGCTCTTCACGACAAAGCATTCCTCCGACCCCACTGTCTTCGCACAACGCTGGAAATCGAGCCATCAAACATCCATCGCTTATCTCGGGACCATAAAAAGCGGATCCAACGGAAATTTACTTCACCTTAAATCCGGACAACCCCTTCATTCTGACTCGGGCTATGAGCATTTTCGACCAACTTGATCAGGGGATCACCACTAGGAGTATTTCAGAAACCAATGCCGTTGCCACGGCCTTGGCCCAAGCCTTGCCCATCGATTCCATTCTCACCTTAAGGGGTGATCTCGGTGCCGGAAAAACCACTTTTGTCAAAGCCCTCGCCCTCGCCCTGGGTGTCAAGGGACCGATCAAAAGCCCAACCTATAATATTTTTTCGATTCACCAAGGAACGATCCAACTCGTGCACATGGATGCCTATCGACTCAGCGGACCAAATGCGATCGAGGAACTCATGCTCGAAGAGTTCCTTCAATCACCCTACTGCCTTGTCATTGAATGGCCCGAAAGAATCATCGACTGGTTACCGTCTGCAACAATTGCCCTGAGCCTGTCGATTCAAGATGAACATACCCGGCTCATTCAAACCGACCTCACGACAAATTTTCAACAATCGGAATAATAATTCTCGATAAAGACTCTCCTTAACTTAAACCTTAAATCATGGAAAACGTTCTCATCCTCGGAACCGGTTGCGCCGGCCTCACCGCTGCCATTTATGCGGCTCGTGCCAATTTGAATCCATTGCTCCTCGAGGGGTCGCAACCCGGCGGACAGCTGACGACGACGAGCGAAGTCGAAAATTTCCCAGGCTTCCCCACTGGGATCGATGGTTACGAGCTCATGGACAATGTGCGCAAACAAGCAACTCGCTTTGGCGCTCGCTTCGAGTATGCACGCATCGTTCGGACCGAACTCGAGGGTCCCGTCAAAAAACTCTACGGTGAAGATGGAAAAGTCTTTGAAGCCAAAATCGTCATCATTGCAACCGGTGCCAGCCCCAAGACCCTCGGTATTCCGGGTGAAAAAGAGATGTGGGGCGGAAAAGGAGTCAGTACCTGTGCAACCTGCGATGGAGCATTCTATCGAGGCGAAGAAATCGTCGTCGTAGGCGGCGGTGACAGTGCCGCAGAAGAAGCCCTCTTCCTCACTCACTTTGCTTCCAAGGTTACCCTTATCCATCGTCGCGACGCACTTCGTGCCTCCAAGATCATGTCCGACCGAGTTCTCGCCCATGAAAAAATTGAGACGGTCTGGAATGCTGGCTGTGAAGAAGTCCTCGCCGATGATGCTGGAATGACCAAGGGCGTTCGAATTAAAGATCTGATTACTGGAGAAACACGAGAGGTCCCCTGCAAAGGTTTTTTCATCGCGATTGGACACACACCCAACACCGAACCCTTTACCGATCATCTCGATTCCGATGAAAATGGCTATCTTCTCCCATTAACTGGATCACAAGTACGCACAAAGCTCCCGGGAGTTTATGTTGCCGGGGATTGCGCCGACCATCTATTTCGCCAAGCAATCACCGCCGCAGGCATGGGATGCCAAGCAGCGATCGAAGCTGAACGCTGGCTCGGAGAACAAGGGTGACGCATTACGTTTCCCCCTCAACTCGGCTCCATTCAAATGCCCTCAAACCACGCTCATTCACTAATGAATATGTGTGTGTACTAAAAATGAATCTGCGCCGGGCAAGTGGTGGCTAAAAATTCAGCCTACCTCATCAATAAAATCAGTTCAGGCCCATCTCGTTCCACCACACTCATAGATTTTGCAGAGGTCCTTTCATCGTTGATTTATCATTTTTTATTAACATGCTTTCTCTATTATGCAGATAACCCTTCGATCTGATTTAGGGAAACCAATCAAGTTAAAGTGGCTCAAATTAATTACGGAGTCCCCAGACGAAGTTGATTGGGAAAAATTTACCGACGATCTTTCGGAAACCCAGCCCGATTCAGATCTTATTTTGGATGTCGAAACAACACATGGGCCGGGCCAATGCAAATGGATCAACGGGCAGTGGTATGGTTCCATCCTCGACGATCAAAACCAGCAAAACATCCCACTCTTACCCAACGAAATTCCTGATTTCCTCGGAATCAACACGACCATCGAGATAACCCTCGGATCCGATGAAAATGAAGAAAGCGAAATCGTTTTCAGTAAAAAACGCGATTCCAAGGGTATCATTGCCCTCTTAATCATCACAATTGCTGCTTCGATTGTTTTTCAAATAACCTACCAAAATTTCCAATCAAGTGACCGCCATGACATTCCCGAGTATACGGTTGTCGCAAATTTCGAAACAACACTCGGGTTACTCACTGGCCAATATGCTTCCGGGATGGATGTGAATGAATCCTACATCGAAATTCGCCTGGATAAATCGGTGACCATGAATGCCATCACCCAAATAGAACCGGCCCTTGAATCCTACATTGATGAAAACTGGACGATAACCGATATCGGCATCAATGACAATGGGTTCATTATTATCCTCAATGACGAACTCTCACTCATCATTGACAACAGTAAACAGCTAATCGACTTTTATGGAGATACTTTCAAGCGAATTTAGCTCACATCACATCCACACCTTGCCTGTCTTTTCAACTCGATCACACAGGGTGAAAAACGATTGAGGGAACTATTCCTCAATAATCCAAATCGGATCATTTCCTTTTCCAAGACGAATTCGGCCTGTCTTAATATTGCCATCGTCAAACATCTCGTCCAAAACTGCGATATCTTTTTTGTCTAGGTTTAGTTTATTTTGATTCAAATCCCGAACCCGAATAACAGCAGTGGTTTTCGTCCCCTTTTGCTTTTTATCCACTTCAAAAGAATAAACGCCTCCGACCGGAGACCTTGTTTGAAACCCCCAAGAAGGCGGTAAATAATCTTCCATTCCTTTAGGCGTTCGTCTTTTCTTCACATTATAATTAGCAGGCCAACCATTGTTCTCAATGGCATAACGTTGAAAAGCTTCTTCAAAAACACGGAAATCATTAATCAACGTCGTGTATCGAGTCCTTAACTGTACTTTCCGAATGTTCGGTGCCAGTATAACATTCAGGATGCCAATAATAGCAACAACCACCATTATCTCAATCAAAGTAAAGCCATCACGTTTACGATATGAGTTCATTCCAAACTAACTACCCTAAAACGATCAATAGATCAAGCATTTGATCCATTTAGGTATCGCGGCAACGGTATCATAAAAAAAATGCGAGTATAGGGCACCGCTGGAAACCTCCCCTTGCCGAGACGAAAGCTCTTTTGCTTCCGAGCAAGGCGGCTCCGCAGTAAAAGCGCTTTGCCTGCTTGCCATTCGAACGCAATCTCGGCGAAGGTCGGTTTCCAGACCCTATATGGAGATCAGCTGTTTATGATGACTAATGGTAGAATCCGTAGGGACACATTGATGGGCGTGTTTATACCGATCAGGTAGATTCGAAGATGAAAGGGGATCGATTCTATCGGTCCGTAATCGTGTGTGTTTGATTCGTGAGAAATCGCTTGAAGAAGTCTTTCATTTTTCAGCGTGTTGATAACGTCGATGGTTTCATAAAAAAGGTGATCCTTTTTCAAAAGGATCACCTCTCAGCGAAATACGATGATGCAAACGGGATCTACCACCCAACAGAAGCTTTTTTACCCTGTTTCGTGATCTCTTTCTCATCTTCCCATACCGCATAGCCTGTCGCTACCTCAGTTAACGAAAGTTGAAACGTATAGGTCACCTGACGGGTCGAGCCCGCACGGACACGATTTTCAAGCAACTTACCTGACAATGAATAATCCGGCATATTCGAAGATGCCGGCTGCTTATCCTTCATGAAGGCATCATACTCTGCAGCATCTTTGGCCAACTGATCTTCAGCACGACCTCCTGCACCCACGGTTGTCGTTGTCACAACCTTCCCACTTTTATTCAGCTCCACCCGAATTTTCTTCGTCAAATAATCCGTATCCACTTGTTGCTGCGTATTGTTGATAATACGGCTAATCGCCATGACTGCCGGGACCCTTGGAGCACGCTCCAACACCCCTGAAGTGAGGAGAGAATCCACCATTTCATCCGCTGCCTTCGACCAATCCTGAATATTGATCTCATTCAAGCTGACGATGGTCTCAGTCCCGCCGGATTCGACATACTTTGCCTTTGTTGATTGACATCCCGTAAATCCGAGCGTGCCGATTATCAGTGCTCCAACGAGCACTATTCTGTTTGCTGAATTCTTCATTATTTATTTTTTAACGTTTTGGCTCTTGAAGTTTTACAATAAAATCAACCACCCGAGAATTCCGAGCAACGGCGGTAATAACCCCGACTTCTTTCCCCTGCAACCGCTTGCTTTCCCACGCTAAGCTAGCACTTGAAACCAACATGCCATCCACATCATACCACTCGAAGAAATAATTTACCGTTTGCGGCTTCTTCGATGTATTTTCAAGACGCACTTGAATTTTCAATAAATCGCCGGAAACCGTCGTTTCATTGACACTAAGAATGTGTATGATCCGCCCAAGCCCCCGATCCGTAATGATCCGATGATCATCAACGTAAGAAGGTGCAGCTTGCGATTGAGCACGCTGAGTCGTATTGACCGTCTGTCTGCATCCAGTGATGAAAGCCAGAGATAAGACAGCCAAAGTTGTGGTAAGTGTATAAAATCTCATAATCAATAAGTTATTACAGAGTGAATTGCGAAATAATAGGTCGGGTCGTTGAATTAATGCTCCGAACGAGAATAACATTAACCTGTCCCGGTTCGATAGCAACTGGAAGTTCATTTAATCCCACCTGAATCGTTGCCGTTCCACTTTTCGGGGTGGCAAACCGGGCGTAATGAAATTGCTTAGGAAGCGTTTTCCAAGTGCGAAGATCCGCCTGATTCGAGGCGGCATTAACTAGACTCAATCCCACTTTCAGGGCAAATAATGCCGCCATATTATTGGGATTGTCCTTTGAATTCCCTAACGAATCGCCTACCGATTTTTCAATCGAATACTGAGCCAATGCTTTGGTTGCCGATGCTAACAGGGTCTTGGTCAAAATCGTAGGCCATTCATTTTTAAAGTCCTTCGAAATCACACTATCCATACTACATAACAATGAAGTATCATAACGTTTTCCCTCAGCCATAACCCTCGCCGAAGCGGTATAATTATGAGCATAAACCAACCTTGGGAATGAAGCTCCCACATAAGAAAGATTATTCGAAACAATAAAGGTCGGAATATCAATCCGTGTCTCATCGCGAGATGGCGCGCTTCCTGTTGAGTAAATGACATAGGTAACCGGATCCGGGCGCTGTCCCACAATGATCGCTTCAACCATCGCTAAATCCGCCTCGATATATGGGCTCGGAGACATCCCTGATACCCGCTGGAACGACTTGCGGGCACGTTCGAAATCCGAGGCATCCAGTCCCTTATGCGCAAAGAAAACACCATCAAGAAAGACCGAGAACGGATTCACATAGTCGTTATACGTTCCAATAATTTGCGCATCCAATCCTGTCATCAGTTCCGCCTCAGCATTGGCAACTCCGGTGGATTTCTGTGCTCGTTTCACATCATAGGACTCCACCCGTTTGCCATCCCGGGTTAAGGTACCATTCGCCGCAGCCTTTGCTTCTTCCTGAGCTTCTTCAATTCGCTTCGCATTTTCAACAACCGCATTCTCTTGCCGTTGATTCACACGGTTCAACTCAACGCGAGCCGAATCCTCATCGCCTAATGCCATATAATTGAGCGCTTTGTAGGTGTTCAACATGACTTTGTCATAATTGCGGCCACGGTATGGCAGGGTACTTAAATTCGTAATCAAAGCGAGGGTTTCCCGGCCCACTTTCGTCTTCGCACCCGCTTCATACTCATTGATCTTTTCTTCTGCCGCATCGAAGGCTTCAATACTTTCGAGCAGCGATCCATTGGCTTGCAAAACCGTACCTTGCTCCAAACGAAACAAAACGGCATCCTTCCCTTCTCCACTTTTCACAACATTGTTCGCTGCCGATACCGCAGCTGCCGTATTGCCAACCGCCCAAGCGTTGCTCAGCGCTTGGGTCGCGCCATTATACCCACTACAACCGGCAAAGAGAAAACTCGTAACAAGTGCGATGACAACGAGCCCTTGGAATCGCTTACCCCGTCCTTCCGTTTCACTGGCAGTCGTAATCATATTCTTTTTCTTCATAATCACAGGACGTCCCTTGGACCTAATCGCAAGAGCCGCAATGCTATTCGACCTTTGAGCGAACAATAACACCTTTCGCGATTCCATAGTCATCCACCACCGTCCCAAAGGAAAGGGTTGCCGTAACGCGTGTAATCCGAATCGATCCCACCAAGACTTCATTCCCACCGAGCGATTCCCCTGTATCCGGATCGATGATTTCCTCACCCACCGCAAATGCTTCCCACAGCTGGCCGGAGGCAATCCCTGTTCCATCACCTCGATTAATCGTTACCTGTTCCGCAGTCCGAGCAACTACCTTCGCCGGGTAAATCACATCGACCACTCGGGTTGTAATTTGATTTGCCATTTTAACCGCAATTTCACGCAACAGCTCGTCGCTCAATTCTCCATTATCCGCTGCATTCACTAAAACATTTGAGATGTCTTTATTGCTGATTTGAAAGCTCGCCGATTCGATCAATTTCCCACTCGCTGAATCATAAACCTTGCCCACCGCACCAAACCGAATAACCCGCTTGGTTGCTGTTTTTCCAACACTTCCGAACGTAGCTGTCTGCGTATAATCCTGAAAATCATCCACCGTGGCCACTAACAGATAGTCCGAACCTCCAACCTGTAAACCCGCTCCAGCAACGCCCCCTTCTTGTATCAGTGAACCCAGATCGCTGCGGGCAATCACCTCAAATTTACGGGTTCCATTCAAACTATTGACCAATTGTCCATCCAGGGCTTCGACCACCCGATTCATCTGAACCAATCTGCCTTCAGCTTTTGAAGCCTGCTTGATCGAATCATTCAGTTTAACCGCCCCCACCGCGACAACCTTACGTTGTCCCTGAACAGACAATCCGAAGAAAGCGCAACTCGCCAAAAAAAGTGTTAAGTATTTCATTACATTCATATCCGTTTAAATTAATTGTTGTTCAGCAGGCTGCTATTATTTTCGATCGTCACGGCTTCTTTCGTATCCACCTTAATATCCAATTTGTATCCGCTTTGACGGAGCGCCTGAGCCATCCCGCGCATTTCTTCAGCCTCCGCAGCCGTTAAAACGGCATTGCTCTTTAACTGATTGATCAAAGCTGTCTTTTCTTTCCATCGGTCATATCCGGGACCAGTCATTTCCATCGTCACATTGAGCGGCATCCCGTCATAAATATTGATCATCCGTTCCCATGATTTCAATCCATCTTTTGAAAGGCGGATGTGATGCAATCCTGGGGTTGCCAATAGTTCCGCCGCCTTACTTCCTGACGAAGTTGTCCCAATGACAATCCCATCGACTTCAACCGCAACCGCAACCGCTTGAACCGCAGTCCGGTTAGCCGTTACCTTGGCCGTTCCATCGGGCTGTATGATCATTTCAGGCACGGTAATATCCGCAATTTCAACGTTCACCGAAAATGGCACCCGACTCCCCTCCGCCTTCACCTGCGCAATTCGGCTCGTCGCTACTTTGCGTTCAAAGCTCGCAGCAATTTTGACCGAGGCCTGATCCAATAAATCATTTACCAAATCCGTACTCGAATGCATCGAATGGGGGCTTTGCTGATAACTTTTGGAAACCTTAACCACGTCACTGGTTAAACTCCCACCTTCGGATCCACTGATGATCTTGTAGCTTGCCCGCAAAGTATAGTCATATTGGTCATACTTCACTCCATACGCATTGATCGTCCGTTGATCCTTGCCGTACGATAGAAGCGAAACAACAAAGACATAATCGGCTCCCAAATTTTGAGCCAGACGCAAGGCCGAGCTGTTATTCGTGATCAATTGATCCAACTCGGTTGGCGAATCGGATACACTCGGATCCAAATCACGCATCGCATCCAAAACGACTTCCCGGCTAATCAAGGAGTACCCCATGTCGGAAACCCGAGCAGTGACCAGATCTTCCATCATCTGAACCTTCGACTCCAGCGCTTCACCCGCTCGATTCGCCACAAAAACGGCCGCCTTCCGAAGCGGCTCGACCCCTCCCGCAACAGGTAATGTCACAACCAGCTGAAAACACATTGCACCGAATAAAGCCACTGCGCCAAACATGCGCCCTTTAAAAATTACCATTTGATTATTCATGAGGATTCCCAATTTAGTATTAACTGTTAAAGATTGTATTGCGACTATTGTCAATCGGACTGGTGAGAATTAAAGGCACCACTGGAAGCCCACCTTCGCTTCCTCTTCTCCCATTTCACGCGAGTCACAGCACTTTTTCATGCCGTTGAGATTAGCCTTAACAATAATTATTCTAAAAAGGCATTGAAATTAGAATGATTCTAAGTATCTTATGTTTCTTTCTTAATGAATAATGATTTCCTTACCTAAAATAGCCAAAGCAGAACTCGACGAGGCCATCGCAAAACATGGGTTGCGGTCCACTCGCCAACGGGAGCATATTTTTGCCGTCCTCCTGCACAAACGCGATCACCCCTCCGCAGAGGAGGTTTTCGTACGAGCCAAAGAAGCCCTCCCTACCATTTCCCTCGCAACCGTTTATAATTGTTTGGAAACACTCGTTCAATGCGGCCTCGTCCGCGCCGTTAACTACGAGCGAGAACCCACTCGTTATTGCCCCAATCTTTCGGAACATGCCCACTTTCAAGATCAAAAATCGGGCCGGGTTTACGATATCGACTTGCCCTCCGAAGTCATGTTCAAGCTCAAATCACTCCTCCCCGAGGGCTACGAAGCCGACTCGGTCGAACTTTATTTTCATGGTAAACGGATTACCGAAGCCTAATAAATCAATTTAACAAAGATCATTTTAATGAATACGCTCGAAATTAAAAACCTGAATGTAAACGTCGCTGGAAATCACATCCTCAAGGATTTTTCCCTCACTATTCCCAAAGGAGAAGTCCATGCGATCATGGGCCCCAATGGAACCGGTAAAAGCACCTTGGCCAAAGCATTGGCTGGTCACGAGGATTACGAAATCACCTCCGGCGAAGTGCTCCTCGATGGAGTTAACATCATCGGACAAGAGCCCGATGCCATTTCCCGCCTCGGTCTCTTTCTCGCCTTTCAATACCCAAGTGAGATCCCCGGCGTGAGCATCGCCAACTTCATCCGCGCGGCTAAGTCAGCTCGCCTCAACGAGGGTGAACGGATCAACGCGCCCGAATTTTACAAAGAACTCTATGCCAAGATGGATGAGTTGAAAATCGACCGGAAGTTTACCAGTCGTTCAGTCAATGAGGGCTTCTCCGGCGGCGAAAAGAAACGCTGCGAAATCCTTCAAATGGCGATGTTGAAGCCAACCTACGCCATCATGGATGAAACCGATTCCGGTCTCGACATCGATGCTCTCCGCATCGTTTCCGAAGGCGTCAACGCCATGCGGAGTAAGGATCTCGGCATTCTCGTCATTACCCACTACCAACGACTGCTCGACTACATCATTCCGGATGTCGTCCACGTCATGTATGACGGTCGCATTGTCAAAAGTGGCGACAAGTCACTCGCCCTTGAGCTTGAGGACAAAGGCTACGACTGGATCAAAGAAGCGTTCGCCACTGCCAACGCTTAATGCACTCTACCAACCATTCAAAAAAGGAGGCTAGCAATGGCCAGCACACCAGACATTAACATTGATCGCGATCAAGGCGATTTTCATTACGATACCAGCTACGAATTCGATGCGGGCGTCGGCCTTAACGAAACGACCATCGACTACATCGTCGACGTCAAAGGTGAAGACGAATGGATTCGCGAGTTCCGCAAACGTGCGCTCAAGGTTTTTTGGGATAAGCCCAATCCAACTCACTGGGCTTCGAAGGAACTTGAAAAAATCGATTTCTCCAAAATCCGCTACTATCTTTCCAAGGGGCAAAAGGCATCCCGGTCTTGGGACGATGTCCCCGAAGATGTAAAAAAGACGTTTGAACGTCTGGGCATTCCGGAAAAAGAACGGGCCTACCTCGCGGGTGTTGAAGCTCAATTCGACAGCGAAGCGAGCTACTCCAATATGAAGGAAGAACTCTCGAAAGAGGGCGTCATCTTCGTTGGCCCGACCGAAGGGCTCAAGGAACATGGCGAAATTTTCAAAAAGTATTTCGGCAAGGTCATTCCGATTGGAGACAATAAATACTCGGCCCTCAACAGTGCCGTTTTCTCTGGAGGCTCTTTCATCTACATCCCACCGGGGGTAAAAGTAAAACAGCCTCTTCAGGCCTACTTCCGGATCAATGCGGAAAACTTCGGCCAGTTTGAGCGTACCCTTATCATTGCGGACGAAGGCTCTGAGGTGACTTACATGGAGGGCTGTACTGCTCCCAAGTTTGAAACGAGCACACTTCACAGTGCCGTCGTCGAACTCGTTGCGCTCAAAAATGCCAAGATCCAATACATCACGGTTCAGAATTGGTCTTCCAATGTGTTCAACCTCGTGACCAAACGTGGCATGGCCATGGAGGGCGCCGAGGTTAAATGGATCGATTGCAATATCGGGAGTAAGCTGACGATGAAGTATCCCGGAGTGATCATGCGAGGCGAAGGTGCCCGTGGTGAAGTCCTCAGTATCGCTTTGGCTCATGATGGACAACATCAGGACACGGGTTCAAAAATGATTCACGCAGCCAACAACACGACGTCGAATATCATCTCCAAATCAATCTCGATCGGCAAAGGCCGTTCAACTTATCGCGGTGTCGTCAGTATGCCCAAAAATCTGAAGGGCTGCAAAAACAACACCGAATGCGACGCCCTTCTCATCAATACGAACAGTCGCACCGATACCTATCCCGCGATTACCGTTCGGGGCCAAAACAACACAACTCAACACGAGGCCAGTGTTTCCAAAGTCAGTGCCGAACAAATTTTCTATATGATGCAACGCGGCCTGAATGAAGGCGAAGCGATGAGTCTCGCCGTCAACGGCTTTGTCAACGACCTCATCCGCGAATTCCCGATGGAATACTCGGTCGAACTCAAACGCCTCATCGACCTCGAAATGGAAGGTTCCGTCGGTTAATCCTCCGAACGGTGACAGCGAAAATACCATGACAGATACAATTACACAGAACATCCCACCACTCAGTGACGAAAATGCATTCAACGCACGCCACGCTGTTTTCGGGATACAATCCGAATCACTTAAAGCTCGGCAAACAGCCGCCTGGAACACCTTCCGGGAGCTTCCCTATCCAACACGGACGAGTGAAACGTGGCGCTTTGCTTCAATCAAGGCGATTAAAGAGATCGAACGCTTTGCTCCGTCCGCTTTTGAAACGGTGGAACGCCCTGACCTCGTTGAGCGCTCCAAACGTATTTCATCGGTTTCCGGACGCTTTATTTTTGCCGATGAAAACCTCATTGCTGCCCGCGAAATCGATCCGGAGCTTGAGGCCAAGGGTGTCATTTTCACCACCTTGATCGATGCGCTCAACAATCACCAGGAGCTCGTCGAAAAATACTTGCTTCAACAATCTCCGGAGCTCGGTTCGGAAAAGTTCGAATCACTGCACATCGCAATGCTCCGAACCGGTGTTTTTCTCTACGTGCCTAAAGGGGTTGAAATCAAAGCACCTTTCGTCGTTTACAACTGGGCAGTTCAAAAAGACACCGCCATTTTCCCGCACACCCTCTTTGTTTGCGATGAAAATGCCAGCGCCGAACTCGTCGAATTTCAGGAATGCGCTCAACCGGAAACCGAACACTTGGTCATCGCCAATGCCCACGTTTACGCAGAATCCGGTTCCCGACCATGCCATACGATTCTTCAAAACTGGAACCGTAAAACCCTCAGTTTCCAACTGAACACCTCAAACGCCCAACGCGATGTAAACTCCCGCGGCGTTCTCATTAATGTGGGTTCTGCGCATACCCGCCAAGAAATCCACGGCAAGATCTTCGGATCCAGAGCCGATGTTAACATCTTCTCCCTCAACATCGCCCGAGGCGATCAGGAGATGGATCAACGCACTCTGCAAACCCACATTGCGCCCAACAGTCGAAGCGATCTACTGTTCAAAAATGCACTCCTCGATCAAAGTAAAACGATCTTCAGTGGTCTCATCATTGTCGAGCCCGACGCACAGCAAACCGACGCCTACCAGACGAACAACAATCTCATGCTCAGTGATCAGGCGGAAGCCAATTCACTCCCGGGCCTTGAGATCAAGGCCAATGACGTCAAATGTTCCCACGGCGCCACTTCTGGAAAAATCGACGACTCGAATATCTTCTACTTCCTTTCCCGAGGTATTCCCCGGAAAAAAGCTGAAGAACTCATGGTTTTTGGCTTTTTAGAAGAAATCATCGAAAAGATTGAAAACGAGGAACTCTCCGACTACGTTCGTTCTCTCGTCCAACAACAATTAATCGATCAATTGTAAAGAATTACCCGTATGAGTGACGAACGCATTGTCAGTAAAGACACGCCCGCAACCATTGTTCCTTATGGCGATCAAATCACGATCCCGGAAGGCACTCGGGTCATGATCACCCATCGCCTTGGGGGCAACTTCACCGTTACCTGGGAAGGCGGTATGGCACAGATCAACGGATCTCACGCCGAGGGCATTGGCGAAAAGGCGACCGCTTCTGCAGCAATCGATAAGGCCGATCACGACGGCCCTCCTTCCGATGAGGCCATCTGGGATGCGATGCGCAAAGTCTACGACCCCGAGATTCCCGTCAACATCGTGGATCTGGGCCTCGTTTACAATATGAACGTGCATCCGACCGAAGAGGACGATGGCTACGAAGTTCAAGTCGATATGACTCTGACCGCTCCCGGCTGCGGCATGGGCCCCGCCATTGCCAATGATGCAAAATGCAAAATTGAGGCCGTACCCGGCGTAACCGAAGCGAAAGTCGATATTGTCTGGGATCCACCTTGGCACCAAGACATGATCAGCGAAGTCGGAAAAATGGAGCTCGGGCTTCTTTAAAAATTCATTCCCTCAACGCTTGCCAGTTTGCATTAAAGCAACACCGTAATCTCTATATGTTTCAATTTATGAGCGAAGCCGAATCCAATTGCGAAAAAGAGGAAAAAAAAGAGCCGAAATCATCCCTCACTGAGGCGATGCGTCGCAAGTTCCTCGATGAACGCAAAATCTTTTTCTGGGGCGAAGTCGATGACAAGCGCTGCCGCGCGATCACCGAAGAACTCCTCTACCTCGAAGCCAATGAGCCGGGGAAAGAAATTACGATCTATCTTAACAGCCCCGGGGGTTCGATCACCGCGGGAATGGCCGTTTACGACACGATGAAACTCATTTCGAGTCCTATCCGTATTGTAGTGGTCGGTCTTGCCGCAAGCATGGGCTCCATATTCCTCTCCGGGGGAACGAAGGGTCGTCGCTTTGTCTACCCTCATGCCCGTGTTTTGATTCACCAACCCTTAATCATGGGAATGATGCGTGGAGCCGCTGTCGATATCCACATTCAGGCCCAAGAGATGGAAAAGCATCGCGAAGAGCTGAACAAGATTCTCGCCGAAGCTTCCGGCCAACCGCTGGAAAAAATCTCACAGGATACGGATCGTGACTTCTATCTCAATGCCCAGGAAGCCGTCGATTATGGCCTCGCTGATGGCATTATCACAGAAGTCATCTAGAGCGCTGTCACCTTGACGTAGGCAAAGCGATTGGGTCCCAATGTGGACTCGACAACCACTCGCTCGAAACCGTTACCGATTTCGGAAACGATTCGCTCCCCTTCCAATGGGGTGAAATCATCGGCAGCCAAAGTCGAAGAGATCATCGGCGTGTAAACTAATCCCGCATTTTTGCGCTGGATATATTCCAACCTTAATACAGATCCATCGATTCGCAAAACAGGCAGCCCAACCCCTGCTCCTGAATCGATTCCATACCGAACATTGAGAGGTATCTTAAATGCATACTTCACCCAATTCGAAATGCCATCACCAAACGGCATTGCTTCGGCTGAAGCATCCGCTCCCGTAAGCCCGGCATTCGCGGCATAGGTCTCAAATGAAAGAGGAACCTCATTACTTTTTCCCCACAACTCAATGACCTGCGCCGTCTTCGTTAAAACCGTATTCGTTGCCTCACTCAAATCACCTCCTGAAGCCCTTAAAACCTCGACTAATCGATAATCAGGCGAAATCAACGTGTCTAAATCGATCGCCCCAACCACATTACTCCCGTCATTAAAAACCGATTCGGATAAAATCAAATCCATCCAAGAATCACTAACGAGCAACAACCGAATCGACCCGATTCCCTTCACTATCCACTCAATCGAGGTGCTTGTCGTCTCATCAATAGTCGTCTCCCCCTGATAAGTCACTGTGGTTCCGTCATCGGTCCAACTCTTGGATACCCCTGACAGTGTCTGCTCTGTAATCGAAACCAATGCCGTAAAACTGCCGGTCGCCAATTGACTCGACCCTGGATACAGCGACGGAACCTCCCCAACCCCCGCATAGACCTGCCTTAATCGAATATCCCGAGTGTCATCACTGATTAAAGCGAAGCCCGCCCCAGTATCCGTTCTAGAACTAGAAACCGATCGATACCGCGTTTCCGTTATCGTTCCTATCGTTGCCTTTCGCGGTATCAATTGCACTCCAAGGTCGCCGACTTGCCCATCAAAACCCACTGCATAGTATCGCGTCTTTCCATTAAATTCAAAATTCCCTGGCACCGGATCTAGCGGATTTCCATTCGTTAAAACACCCGATGTCGTTTGGTATTGAACAGCGCCTCCATCATTAACTGATCGATGCGTATAGGAAATGGTACTAAACGCATCCAGAAAATCACTCGCAGGTACAATTGAAATGGTCTCGACCGGCGTGTCGCTGACAAATCCGTCAATAATCGGAGAGACATTGAAACCGTCCGTATCGATCGACTTTAAGCTACGCACTCGATTTGTTATCGGCGGTTGATCAAAATAGGATTGAGTTATCGACGTTTCAGCAAAATTCGGCTCCGTCAAAAGAGGATAATAGGATTCAGCCTCAGCCCATACCATCCCAACAAAAGTAACCCCAACAAATACTCCCAAAAATTTTAACATTCCGAAAACTGACTAGTTGCCATTTTTCTGGCAAACCAATTGCCAATCCATTCCGCTCTTTATATCTCATCATCAAAAAAGCCGAAGGTGGACTCACCCTCGGCTTTTGAAAAGATCCATATGCAGTGATCGGCTCCTAAAGAAGTAAAAAGCAAAGAGCCATCACCACGGTTGGAATTAAGGCTCCGACCAGTAGGCCCAAAGGAGAAACACCACCCTCTCCAAAATACTTTTGCAAGATCGACTGGCCTGCGGGATTTGGCGCATTTGCAATCACCGTTAATCCACCACCCGTAACCGCACCCGCAACCACTGCGTATTGAAGATGACGGGCACTCTCTGTGAAAACATGCGTCACCGCATCAACCTCAACAAAACTAGGCACCAACGATGCGAGGTAGGTAATTGCGGCATTATCATTAAATCCAGTCAAAACAGTCGACCCGATAAAGAGCGGCAATTCGCCAAGGCTACTCAAGACCGGAGCAATCCACCAACCCTGTAATGTTCCATGAGTCACCAAGCCGGCCAAAAAGAAACCGACTAACAGCGGACCTTTGATGCTGACATCATCCTGATGCGTACTTGTCGCGATAATGAAAGCAAGGAAGATGAGAAAACCACCGATGAATAAAGCCGGATGATGCAATGTAAACACAGTCCAAGCCATAAAAGCCAAAATGCCTCCCGTAACCCAAAACGGAACCGGTTCTTCGATCCTCTTACTATTGGCCTCAGCAGCCGCAGTTGCTTTCAAGGCCACAAATTCTTTCTTGAAAATAAAGTAGTAAATGATCGTTGAAAGGACAATCCCGACCATCGCCTTTATCCCAAAATGCATAAGCATATAGGGCATATTGTAATCAAACTTCGTCGCGACCATCAAAACGGGTGGCGCCGCAAAGTGAGTCAAAGTGCCTCCAACCGACACGTTAACAAAGAGCAATCCGAGCGTTGCATATTTGAATTTCGCCGGTGGATTGTAGCGGTAGAACTGCTGCCCCAACAACATTGCCGCAATTGTCATCGCAGCTGGCTCCGTAATGAATGAGCCTAACAACGGCGCAATAATCAAAATTGATAACCACCAAGCAGCAGGACTTCTTCCTCCGATTCCCGCAACCGATCCTAGCATCTTTTCCGCAAATTTGAGAATCGGTCGAGTCGATGCCATCGCCATAATCACAACGACAAACATCGGCTCCGTATAATGAACCGATTCATCAAAATAATGGGTTACGGTATGCCAGTCATAGGTGAAGACCATCGCCAAAATCAAGGGCATACACCAAATCCCAAAAATAGCTTCTACTTCTCCCAGAAAATGAACCACAGAGGGCCAAAACCCAGTGTCTTCGTCCCGGTCCGCTGGCTCAGACAATCCTTTGGCCGCCCGTTCTGCTTTCTTTTTCGCAGTGTAATCATGCTCCAACTTATGCGCCCATTTCGTAATCGGGCCTGAAGCAAAGGTATGCAAAATCGCCAGAATAAATAATACCGACGCGACGAGATTAAAGGGATCTTCGGATACGCGGTGTTTCAGGATATCGACCAACGATTCCATTCCTTCAGCTTTTTCCACCGCCTCGTAGTCCGTTAGCGAATGCGGTAATGTAACGACATCTTCCGACACCGCATGCCCACCGCCTCCTTCAGCAAAAAGCGTTGGTCCAACCAAGAGGCCCAACCAAAGAAATACTACCGTTAAGATGTTTGCGTTCTTAATATTCATAGGATTAGCACGTTTTGCCTAAAGCATTCATTTTCTAAATTTTGGCAAGAAAACCCGACACAAAAAAGCCCGAGCGAATTCTCTCCACTCGGGCCTTTTCAAAAAACATGGATCGCTTATTTGCGACGACGTCCAAATTTGGACTGGAATTTCTCCACACGACCCGCCGTATCGACGAAACGCTTTTCGCCCGTATACGCAGGATGCGAATCAGAGGTAACGTCACGAACTACAACAAAGTATTCGGTTCCATCAATCTCTTCCTTACGATCCGAACGCATTGTCGAAAAAGTAAGAAAATTCTTACCGCTGGACACGTCACGGAAACACACTGGATTTAAATTCGGATGCAGGTCTGCCTTCATATTCTAAATTTCCTCTTCTCTTGGTTTTGACAACTTATCCTTGACGCGCTTTGAAGCGAGGATGCGTTTTGCAAATAACATAAATACGACCACGCCGACGAACAACTTGGCAGTCAGGGTGACGTGTCTTTAATGATTTTAAGGAAGATACTACTTTCATGGCTCGAAATGTGTAAAAACGATGACCAAATCATTCCTTCAATACCCTTGTCAACTGCAATCCCTTATAAATCACCTCTATGGGTGTAATTAAAAGTGCAGGGTAAAGCATAATAAAAGGCTTCCTTAAGTGATTGCTTACCGAGACAACCTTTAAGATCTGATACGGACCGATAGAATCGGTCCCTCCATCCGTCCTCATCGGATGACAACACAGTCTTGGAGGGTCCGCCTGTCCCCCGGGAATGCAGGGACTCCGTCGGACCACAACAAAGTCATCATGACCACTCACATTCTTATTCGCGATTCGTTGTTCTACGAATCAGTCACTTTCATTCGAGTTTACCCCGTACTTTTTATTCACCCGCTTCATCTCCAATAATTAAGCTCGGTATTCGAGCATCATTCGTTATCTAAAATCAATGCCTCACTCTCTGAAATTTGGCCTTATCGGGGCAGCTCGTATTGCCCGGAAGGCCCATATCCCGGGTTTCTTAAACGCAAACCAAGCGGTTCTACACGGAATCACCAGTCGGGATCTTGAAAAATCAAGATCGTGGGCTCAAGAATGTTCTATCCCAAAAGTATATCCGACATATGATGAAATGTTGGCTGATCCCGAAATTGAGGCCGTCTTAATCTGCCTAGTTCACACGCATCATGCCGAATGGGTCATTAAGGCCTTGGCTGCGGGGAAACATGTTCTCTGCGAAAAACCAATGGCCCCCCATCAGGCCGAGGTTGAGGCGATGTGCAGAGCCGCACAATCTCACAACCGACTATTAATGGAGGCTTTCCATCATCGGCTTTCGCCACAATTTGATTTTGTCGATGATCTCCTCGAACGTGGAGAAATTGGAGAAATCAAAATCATTCGATCCGAGCTGACCTATCCGATTGACCAATGGGACGGTGACACTCGCACCGATCCGAGTCTGGATGCCAGCGTTTTACTCGAAGCGGGCTGCTACTGCGTAAATACGATTCGACACTTCATGGGCTCTGAGCCGATTGAAATGAAGGCTTGCGCTGGCTTCCATCAACCCGGCCACTTCGATTCAACGCTCAGCGCAGTCATGAAGTTTTCCCGTGAGCGTACCGCATTAATGCATACGTCAATGGAGGCCCCTTTTCGGGCAACGTGTGAAATCATTGGGACACAGGGGCGGATTGAGATGCCTGAGTTATTTACAGGTTCCAAAATATTGATTACTCGGGGCACACAGAGCAAAGTGAAATCCTTTCCTGTGATTGATCGATTTGCTGCTCAATTGGATCATTTCATCGATTGCGTTCGCGGAAATGCGACTCCCCGAGTCTCCTTAACCGATTCTCTCGGAAACATTGCTGTCATTGAGCAATTACTTCAATCCGCAGGCGTTCGCTCTGCTTAACATCGATCAATAATCGAGAGGACAGGGCTTTGAAAAGCCCAATCCGCTCTCCCCCTTCAATTCACCCCGGGATCATCCGGGGCCTGCGCCAAAAAGCCAAGCTCGGGCCGAACCGTTGTTACGAGCTTTTGCCATTCTTTCGTCCCATTCATATGATCGAGTAGATCCTGTGAAACGGGCGTCACGAGCCAGGCATTGTTCGCCAACTCGCCTTCCAACTGCCCTTCCGTCCAACCCGAATACCCCTTGAATGCCCGCACCAACAGGTCGGGATGCGTCGCCTTTAACGCAATCAAATCGTCTACCGGGATCCCAAAGTGCAGCTTAAACCCTCCTCCATCCGTTTGCCACTCCCAAGCCACTAAGAGTAGCGTATCTTCCTGCACCGGGCCTCCCTTAAAAAGCGGTACATCTTCAAGCCCACTGCCATAAAATCGCTTGAACGCTTTCGCCAGCGTTGTCTCCAACGGGCGATTCCACACCAGCCCCATCGCCCCATCCTCCGCATTATGATCCGATATCAAGATGACCGTCCGCCGAAAATTGGCATCATCCAAGGCTGGATGTGCCAACAGAAACTGTCCTCGAAAGCTGGGATTAATCTGCTCCAAATCACGCATACTACAAATTCTATTATAATTGTTCCACCGATATAGCCGCTTCCTCCAGCATCTCCGATACCAAAGGATCATTCCGATAATCAACATGGTATTTTATGGTCCGAATCCCCGCCGCCGCAAGAATTTTGGCACAATTAATACACGGAAAATGAGTGACATAAACAGTCGAACCTTCAAGGGAAACCCCTCGTCTAGCCGCATCCGCAACTGCATTTTGTTCCGCATGGACCGTTCCCTGCTCATGCCCATCCCGCAACCGGCTTTGATGACGAGCGCCCGGCAAAAACCCATTATACCCCGCCGCAATAATTCGATTTTTTTGTGCCCCGGACGAAACAACCACACAGCCCACATGTAATCGCTCACAGGCCGACCGACTCGAAATCAACAACGCCGTACTCATAAAATAAGCATCCCAAGAGGGCCGTTCCGTAAGCCCGGAAACCAATGAGGCGACATCATCGACTAGTCCACCTGCTCCGTTATTTAATGCGTTAACCATATCGATGTCCGTGCTCATCTCCATATTTCAAGCCAGCTTTTAATCCCTGTAAACACATTTCAAAATAACGCCGCCCTCCAATTACCTGAACGCTTTTG
>Ga0115559_1000660_pt1 | contig 23196 bp, 19 predicted proteins | sample COGITO_mtgs_1105_3_FD_87281 | JGI IMG/M metagenome (GOLD analysis project Ga0115559, IMG submission 87281) | Pelagic marine microbial communities from North Sea - COGITO_mtgs_110506 | ecosystem: Environmental > Aquatic > Marine > Epipelagic | place: Germany:Helgoland, sampling site Kabeltonne... | reverse complement strand
TGCCCAGCAATAAGGACTTGCTCATCTGTAGAAATACCTGAAAAAACAGGTATATAGTCCGTTTCTGATCTTCCGTACTGTATGGATCGACGTTCGACACGACTCCCGAGGAGAACAAAGACATCTGCTGATTGACTCTTGCGGTTTAAGAGGGCTTGTCGTGGAATGGCCATAACGGTTTGTTCGAGTGTTAAGTGTAGTGTTGCCGATTGATTGTGTTTGAGGGCATGGCCCTCGTTGTCTAAAAGAGATTCGATCAAGACTGTTTTTACCACAGGATCAACGGCTTGATTGATGCGGGATAATTGAATCGGAATCTGCTCATGCTTGCCAGGAATCTCCAAAGATCCTTTTTGATTTTCTGTAAGCGCAATGGCATCTGTTTCACCAACACTGGCTTGGATTCGAACTGTATTGAGATCTACGATTTGCAATGGTGGTCGAGTTGCCGGTCCACCCATCATCTCACCCTTTTCAATGGTTTTGGTGACGATGATACCATCAAAGGGGGCTCGAAGCTTGGTTCCTGCCAAGCGACTGGAGGCAATGTCCAATCCTGCTTTGGCTCTTGTCGCTTGTCCTGTAGCCAGTTGTGCACCCATGTCTACTTCTTCCCATTGACTTTGAGTGATCGCACCTTCTTTCAGCAACTCCGCGAACCGTTGAGCTGATTTCTTGGCTTGTTTGGCTTGAATCTCTGCCAATTCATAGGCTGCATTGGCTTCGGTATACCCTGCAATATAATCACTGTTTTCGATTTCCATGAGCACATCATTTTTATGTACGACATCTCCAATATTGACATTCACAGAGTCGATACGCCCTTGGGCCTTTGGTGCTAAAATAGCCGACCGTTCCGCAAATACGGTTGCCGGTAGCGACAGTGTCCGAACAAAGGTTTGTTCTTTGATTGTTTCTACACGTACGCTGGGCCGTAGATCAACCTCTGCAATGGGCTCGACAATTGCCGTCGAGTCTTCGGATTGACAAGCGATGAAGGTGCTCAATAGAAACGCTAACATGATGGTACCCGGGAATAAGTGGCAAAAGAGAATGAGAAGATACAGTACAAGGGACTATTGGGATTCAAAATACAAGGTGTCTGCATTGATGGACTGTTGATACTTTGCTTGTGCTAAGATGCTTTTGTGCTGTGTTCTCAACAACGCTATCTGAGCGTCCGCACATCTAGACTCTGCATCTAGTAAATCGGTTACAGTGATTTGCTGACCATCAAATCGGGCTTGTGCTTGAGTTCGTTTGATATTTTCAATCTCAATTTTACTTTCTGCCAACGAGACCTGTTCAAGTGTGTGTTGCCATTGTTGTTTGAGTTGTTGCTGTTGTATGGGAAGGGCTTGCTGTTGGATTTTCAACCCTTGCTTGGCCATGGTTACATCCATTTGGCGTTGTTTGAAGGTCATCCATTTGTTGCCCCATCCAAACTCACCTTGAACACTCAGTCCGAGATACTGTTGGGATGTTGGGGTGAAGGGACCCTGTCCTTGTGTGGATGTAGTAGCGGCCATAAGTGCAACCGTAGGAACCAAGTTTCCCGCAGCGGCTTGAACGCTGTCTTGGGCGGCTTGATACTGGTGTGTCGCGATGCGATGGCTCAAATTAGAACTGAGTTGTTCTTCTTTTGGAGCACCGATGTTGTCTTCCAATGGAAGTGGTGAGAATGGGTCGCTCAGTCCTAGCAGCAAGCTCATTTGCTGACAGAGCAAATCGTATCCCTGATTCAACTGTCGCAATCCAAGTGTGGTTTCTTGAATGGCATGGTTTAATTCCTTGGCTTGTACAGGGTGTGCCAATCCTTGATCAACAAAGGCTTGAACGGATTGTTGATGTTTTCCAAGTCGAGTAAGGGTGTCTTCGAGAATCTTGCGCTGAGACTGTAAGTCTAAGGTTTGAAGATAGATGTCAACAACCGACAACTCGATACGCTGTTTGGTTTGTTCTACTTCAAGTGCTTTAATATCCTGAAGATGTTGGTTTGCAGAATATCCTTCTATGATGCTGTATAGAGCAGATATGGGTAGTGCTACCTGAAGAGAGCCATCAAAGATTTGTTCGTCTCTGACGCGCAATGGTTCAGAGAATGAATCACACAAATCTCCAAAGCCAAAACTTTCAAAACTGGTACAATCAACGTCACTGCTTCCATCCCCAATAATGTAGGTGTCCAATGGTTCTCCAAAATCCAACCAAGAGCCAGAGGCTTGAACATTTAGAATGTTTGTAAGAACTTTGAGTCGCTCAAGATTGACCTGGTCTGTCTGAAGTCGGGCAATTTGTACTTCAGGATTTTGAGAGGAAACGAGGGACAAACTGTCTTGTAACGAAATGGGTTCGGCAAAAGCAATGCTGGAAGAAATGAGAAGATAAATCATATGAAGACCCCAAAACAATATATTTCTCAGTAAAGAATTTAGACGAGGGAATGTTCTATAGAGGGAATCTTGACTGTGCGAAGATATCTGAAATAGAACCAGAACTATGTTCACTTGCCAGATGGAAAGTGAAGTGGGCGATCTCTACTAACACTCAAAAGGTATAAGACAAGAAATAAAGAGTATTCTCGGTATTTCATTGAAAGATAGAAAAGAAGAAACAACCGTGGGTCTTACAGAACGAAATACACAGTATTATTTAGCAATGTGTGTGTTCAAAGCTCTGCGTAATCGATGTTTAATTCACTTGTCAGATGTTGGGTCCTATGGTAAAGTCACTTTCTACTAGAACATCCCATAAGCGAGCTTGGTTTGAGCCTACGGAAAGAAAAAAAGGAAGCGAAGGTACAACAGATCCTCAAGACAGCAGAGCACATTTTTGCGAAGCGGGGCTTGATATCTCCGTCGATTAGAGAGATCGCAGAAGCTGCTGGTATGTCAAAACAGGCTTTGATGCACCATTTTCCGAGTAAAGAATTGTTGTGGAGTGGTGTGATTGAACAGATTTACATCAACAGTGAAAAACTCTTTTCTCTTTTGTTTACCGTATTAAATGATCCTGAAGATGAAGATGGAATGAACCAGTTGCTTCATGCACTCGAACAACCTCAAATACAGAACATGTCTCGTTTTCTTCTGCGAGCCTATATTGATGAGCATGAGGCACAGGCTTTGGAAGACCGGTCTTTAATCTTGCTCAATCAAGAACAATTGCTTGCGTTGACAACGAAGTTTGAAATTGAAAACAGTCCAATGCTCTATTTGCGATTTACAAACCTCAATTTGCTTCTTGTATCAACGATTGCAGTCTCCACAACGAAAAATACAGATTTATTGCCATCGCAAGATCATCATTACTGGCGAAGGCAACAGATTATTGATGTAATTAATTTGTACAAAGATCTTTTTACATTCAAATAGTGTCTGATTTTATGAAGAGATTCACGTTGTTGTAGGTCTCTGTTTTGTCTGCAATATGTGGTGTTGTATTGATTGTACTCACTGTGACGACTGAAAATCCTTTCAATTTTTAATAACCCTTGTTGAAAGGACTTGTTTGATTGTTTTGGATATCAATCTCGACGTAGGTGCCAATGGGCAACACCCCAACCAATTCCTGTTCCGATTACGGCGCCCACCACGGTATCTGTAATGTGGTGTTTACCATATCGTACACGAGAGTATCCCGTTAGAACTGTGAGCACAGAGGCTGTTCCATAGGCCAAGGCATCGATGGTTGGGTCTTCGTAATGTGCTGCAATCATGACAGCAGAGGTGAAATAGGTAGTGGCTGCATTTGAAGTATGTCCACTTGGAAAACTTTTAAACGTATCGTTGTTTGCTCGAAGAACCTTCATTTCTTCAGAATCATACACTTCTGGATATTTCGCTTCAAAAGCTGCAGATGTATAGGGGCGCGGACGTGCAACAAGTCGTTTTGTCAACTCTGTTACGACTCCCGTTATGGCAACGGCTTGGGCAACAGGAACGGCAGTTGACCATGAATTCTGGGTTTGTATGCCCCAAGTGGCCATAGATACTGTTGTCAACACAGGAAGATTGAAGCCATAATTGGCATATGGAGTCCCCAAGAAGTCACTTGTACCTTTCCATTGTGGATTCCATTGTGGATCGATCCATCCATCTATCCCTTGAGGGGTGGAACGTTGTGTATCGATGTTCATGGGAATGAAATGAGCTCCCCAGTACCCAAGACCCCCCAATCCGACAATCGCTAGGTCTAATGGGAGTGTCTTATTAGAAGGGTCTTCGGCCAGTGTTTCTGCTGATGCAACGTTTGTAAAAGGTATCCATACAAAAAACGAAAAATGGAAAAGGGTACTGAAGATTTGCATTGTAAATCCTTGAAGGAAGGACAATAGTCGAACACACATTTTGTATAGCACGATCTTATCTCAAAAAAGAGTAGTATGTTGAGTGAGTTGGTGGATATTTCGATAGATGAATAAAGATTGTATCTATAAAGATTCGTATATGAAGGGTTCGTTGGTCAAATGATCCAAAAATATTGACAAGGCATCGATATTTCGTTAGTTGACACTGGTATTTAGAATATTACCTCGGATACTGTTCCGAGTGTCATTACAATCGTTTTTGCAGAGGTCAATTATGAAAGAGGGTATCCATCCAAATTATCGTGAAGTTGTATTCAAAGATGAATCTGCAAACTTCACTTTCTTGTCTCGTTCTACCATCGATACCAAAGAAACAATCGTTTGGGAAGATGGCAAAGAGTATCCTTTGTACAAGTTGGACATCTCAAGTGCCTCTCATCCTTTCTATACTGGAAAGCAAAAAACAGTCGACCGTGCTGGACGTATCGACAAGTTCCGTCGTAAGTTCGGTGGCGCAAAGAAGTAACAATCGAATACATTGATATCGTCAGAAATCGGGAGCAATCATGGCCAAAAAGAAAAAAGATGCACGACAGGTAGTAACCTTGGAATGTACAGAAGCACGTAAGTTGGGAAAATCACCTTCACGTTATTCAACAATGAAAAACAAGAAAAACACACCTAAGCGTTTGGAATTGAAAAAGTACAATCCAAGCTTGCGTCGTCACACTATTCACAAAGAAATCAAGTAAGAGTTCTTTGAGTTGACTGTAGAAACCCTAGCATCTGCTGGGGTTTTTCAGTTTAGATGTGGAAGCAAATGAAAAAGTTGAAGAAAAGTTTGTTCACTGGTAGCCGGATAAACCTTTGAAAGAAATCATTGTATTCAGCGATCAGGATAGCGTCTTTTAACATTGATGATCAGGACGCATCAAAGACGAATAGATTGGATGAGTGCAGGCGCATGATACAAAATCCGGTATACTGAATTGTAGCTGGAGGAACTATGATTATTTTGAGTATCGTAGCTTGCTTGTCGAGTGAACCAATATCAAAAGAATTTCCAACCATTCTCGATCCATTGGAAGATATTCGAGTAGGGTTGCCAGAAGGTAACGGATATCCAGAAGAGATTGTTGTATTGTCAGAAGATACGGACGAATATGCCTGGGTGCATGCTCGAGGCTATTTACACGTTTCTGTCGAAGAGGCTTGGACTGCAGTGCGCAATGATTTGGTGTATGTAAATCAACGTACAGTGGATGCATATACGGTTACTGAAATAGAATCAGAAGACTACGATTATATTTTTGTAGTTGAAAATGAAGTTCAAGATATTGTTCCAGTTGCTTTTACGAATGAGTGGCGTCATGTTGGTAATTTCAATGAGAAATCAGAAATCTCCGACGTGGTGATACGTTGGCAAAAGATTGAAGGTACAGAGTTCATTCAATTAATGGAAGGTTCTGTAGAGATATTGCCAGTCGAAGGCGAGGATGCTGTAGTGGAAATTCGCATAATAGAGCATCTCAAAGCGACGCTTGATCAAGAATCCAATGCGGTAGAATTCGTAACCGATATGGCCGATCGCTGGAGATTGATTTCCAATGGGGAGCCGATTCCAGAATATTGATTCTTAGATCGACATGGTTTGCAGTATTTGAAGATTAGTTTTTGTCTGTTGTTTCTGCCGATGGCGCTGGTAAAATGTACTCATCACCACCTCCTTGACCATTGAGTTCCATTTCTGCAATCAATATTGATGGAACGGACCAAGAAACCGGTCGACCATTTGTGGGGCCAAGCATGTAACGACCAGAGGAATCATCCATTAAGCCGATGAAGTCTTGTTGTTCTCCAGCCAAAACAATGTCTTTTAATACTCGTCGATCTACACCCACAAAGCGAAGCCCTCGTACAGGCTCTTCTCTGCCATCAGAATAGCGTCGAACAACTTCGGCTGGCATTGTTAAGCCAGACAGTTGTTCGTCTCCACTGAAGGCAATTTCGAAGTCTTCAGTAAGGGCAAGGGGTTCAATGTGTTTAACGACCAAGACATACTCTGAACCGGTCTGTTTGGCCAGTTGTGTCGCTTTACGAGTCATTTTACGAGAAGAGACACGTTTCTTTGGGGTTACGGACACCACACTTGGAAAAGCCACATATCTATCAGACCCGACAGCCCGAGCGTGTCCAGTACTGTTGGTGAATTCGGCTCTTGGTACTCGACTCATGAGAAGGTCTTGTACAACCCCGTCAGAAACCAGTTGTACTGGAGTTGGAGTGACGCCTTGTGCATCATAGAGATAAGAGCCATTGGCTGTAGGCATACTCGATGCATCATCTACGACATCCCATCCAAAAGGTAAGAGTCGACGACCAAGCCTTGCTGTCGGAATGCTTCTTGGTAAAGTGCCATCGGCATTTGGTGTTGCTGATGCTGGTGGGGTACCAGATAATTGAGGATGTAGCAATTGTCGGAAGACCTCTACGGCAGCAGTGTTTTCAAGGATGACTGGGCCCAAGTAATTATCTTCTATGGGAGCATTTCGAAGTGACAGTGTCCATTCCGCCATGCTTTGCAACTCTAAAGATAAGTCATCCATAGATGGCAAAGAGGATTTACTTGGCACAACCCAAGAACGTGTATTTCGAATGCGAGAGCCATCTTCTGCTTTTGCAATGCTCTCTGCATGAATGATAATCTGAGTGTGAACCTCTGATGTGTGAACACCTTCTGTATTGACAACATCTTCAACGTAGGACTTTTCAAACACCAAGACTTCATTGGAATCCAAATCTGTATATTGTGCTAGAACACTACTCAATGAGAGACTGGTCTCTTCACTCCATGTATTGTCTATGGGTGGTTTTAGTTCAGAGTCGACGACAGTTTTTGTAGTGAGTGGGAGCATTTCTGAACGCGTAGGATACTCTCTATTTTCCCAAGACGATTCTTTTTGCGAGAAGGTATCTACAGCATCTTTGTAGGCTTCATCCATGCCGAGCCAAAGTGTTCGTCGCAATGCAATTGGATTGTCTTCAAGTGGCAACCACATCATTTCGACGCCTCTGGAGTAGGTGTCTAGATTGCTGTTGTCAAAATCGATTGATCCAACACGTACATCCAATCGTACTCTTCTAAAATTATTTTCACGCTGAAAAAGGAGCACGCCATTGCTTGTGTGAGCCATGGTATAAGAGGCATCAATGATGTTGGCTTCCATCCAGTATGGTTTGGGTTGGGTGTCCAGTTGCAACTCAGCCATGCCTCGTTTCATTTCAACCTGAACCGCATCGACAAGAGGACTGCTGGTTTCTGCGAGTCCAAGCCCAATAATACTCCAGAACATCATTGTGCACCTCCATTGGTTGATTCAGTAGGCGTTAGGCTAGGGGCATCCAGCAATGGTGGCTTATCGTGGTCCTTGGCCCTTCGTTGAATCTCGACTTCTTGGATCAGTAAATCGGGTGCTATGGCAGACACTGGTACCCATCCGCTTTCGGCACCGCACATGCCATTGAATACTTGAGATTCATTGCTGGCTCTCATAATACGAGAAAACGTCATCAATGGAGTTCCAATCATGTCTACACCACGAACCATTTCTTCGCGGCCATCCGGATATACTCTCCATACTGTTACGGGTTTAACAACATAGGAGTTGGGAGAGTTGCGTCCTGTAAAGGTAAATCCACCAGAGATATCATCGAATATGAGCCCGAACGGTTTGTTTTGGCGATTGATCTCTTCAATTAATTGTGATTTTAATGTATCGTAAGAGACTGCATTGTCAGCAGAGACCACAAGGTTTCCTTGTCGAGCAACGGTACCGTAGCCAGTTTGTCGACGCCCATGTCCATTGGATGTTGGAAAACCTTCTACAGGAGAACGACCCATCAGAAATCCTTGTAGAACACCTTTGTCTACTATGGGAACACTTTGGGCGCGAACACCTTCGTCATCTACACGATAATGTCCATTCAGGTCGGTGCCTGCAAATTCTACTCGGGTTGGATCGTCGATAACATTGATAAAGTCTGGAAAGATTGGTTGTCCGACTTTGTCGGTTAAGGTTTGTCCTTCATTTTCATCTTTTTGTCTATGTCCTTCTATTCGATGGCCCAATATCTCATGGAAGAAAACGGCGGCAGCTTTTCCTCTTAAAATGGCGGGACCTACAAAAGGATCTACGACAGGTGCTTCGATCAGTTCGTCCAAGAAATAACTTGCTGTATTGGCCAATTCTAAACAGGTGTCCAGATTCCAGTCCTTTGTAGAGGTTGAATCAATATACTCATAGGTGTTGAGTTCCATCCCATCTTCAGCAATGCCAGAGGTCATAACTGAGATTCGAACGTGAGGACGTGTTTCACGAACTTGCACACCGTCTGTTGTGACGATCCAACGGGTTTCCATATCTTGACTGAGTCGAACAGAGGACGCCAAAATGTTTGGGTGCTCGAGCATGGAAGCAGAGCAGGTCCGCAACAGATTTCTCCATTTGTCGGTGTGAATACTGGATTGATCTGTTCGTGCTTCTAAGTGACGAAACCCTTCGGTAGGTGACCAGTCATTGCTTTGATCTTCCATGTCGACTTTTAAGCTTCGATTGCTCTCAATTTTGATCAGTCGTCGCACACTGGTTCGATAGGCTTGATCCACAACTTTCCAAATGTATTTTCGAAGCAATAAATCATCATCTCCAATGGGGACATTGTCATTGAAGTGTGTCGGCTCGTCTGAGAAGTATCCACCATCAATCAGGGGGTGTGTGTTGTCCAGGCTCCAATCTCCAACTCGTACATCCACATCGACTTCACGACTGATTTCTGATTTTTGAGCCGTGAGAGCACCATCTGCGAACGTTAAGTTTTGCGATTGATTCTCCGTGATGGCCAGTTCCATCCAATAAGGAGGGGTCTCTTCTTTTTGGAGATACTCAAAACTACGGTTGAGTTCGGTAGTCATTGCATCGAGTACGGTATCTGAAGCGTTTATTTCTAGGGGAGATGCAACCGTTACTGTTAGGGTGCTAAGCCAAAGGGCAATCATTGTTGATTTCCTGTGTCGGATAAGGGTGTGTGTGTGAGACTTCGATGAACTCGTGCGTCTTTTGAGACAACGAAGAGATATTCTTTGTTTCGGACATGAGAAACTTCGCCCACTTTTTTTCCTTTTGGAGAGTGGATTCCAATTGTCGAGCCAATGTAGCGTTTAAAATCTTTTTCCACGACAGACACTTGTCCTCGTGTTTCCAAGATACCAACCATCTCTTCTTTGGATATGTAGCCTTCATTGTTGAACGAGACCACCATGTGCTGAACATCTAGGTTTTCTACGATGGTACGCATCGCATCGTGAATCTGACGTTTGCGATTGAATGAACTGTGTCGTTCTTTTACGTCGACTCGCTTGCGGGCTACTCCGTAGACTTCAGGCTTGTCCCATTTTACGAGGCTTTCCCATACGTGGTAATTCCCCAAATATTTGTGTTGGTTGTATGGAGGATCCAAATAGGCAACATCTGCGGAGATTTTGGCAGAATTTACTAAGGCATCTCCTTGATAGGCTTTGCAGGGTCTATTTTTAGGGGACTCTCGTAGGTCTGGCATGCGAAGTTCTAGATCTTTAAATGATCGATTGGCCCACTTTTTGAGGTAGGCCATTTGCAACCCACAGGTTGAGTCGACACGATCAGCCGCTTCCATCAACGAGACCAATAGCACTGCCTTTAACTCCCAATCTAAGTTTTGAGTTTCGAGCCAGTCGCGCATCGCATCGACTTTTGCACCATTCTGGGGTTGGAAAAATCGAGCATCTTCACAAAAGTTTTTAGTGAAGTATCCTACAGAAGGAGAAATATTGTTCATTTGTGTCAACATCTTTGGAACAATAGTGTTGAAGATTTTTAGATCCGCTTGTACATAGCAAGTTCCAAGAGCATAAGCATATGTGTTCAGATCATTCGAGAACACTTGATAGCCGGCTCCCTTTAGATGGTGTCCGACTCTCGATGTTCCAGAAAAGAGGTCCACTACAGATCGTGCATCTGGTATAATAGATACAACCTGTTCGATGGTATCGAGTAGAGTACGCTTGGAACCCAAGTATTTAATCACAGAAAACTCCTGTGTATTGTCTTGCAAAATTTGATCAATACCATAGGATAGCGAACATGGACTGATTTGTCGATTGTTCGATTGGAGAGAATGATGAAAGTTTCAACTGATGTATTGCGTCGCTTACCAAAAACAGATTTACATCTTCACTTAGATGGTTCTTTGCGTTTGGATACGTTGATAGAGTTGGCAGCAGAACACGAGGTAACGTTACCATCAAATACGCGAGAAGGATTGTTGGAGACTGTCTTTAAATCGGAGTATGCAGATCTGGGAGAATACCTACAAGGGTTTGCTTATACGTGCGCTGTAATGCAAACAGAGAGTGCATTGGAGCGTGTGGCGTATGAGTTGGCATGGGACAACATTAACGAAGGTGTACGGTATATAGAAGTACGTTTTGCACCGTTGCTGCATACGGTCAAGGGACTCAATACTCAACAGATATTAGAGGCGGTATGCAACGGGTTTCAACGTGCCAAAGAGGAGTACAACAGTACATCAGTCATTGTTTCGAGAGAAGAACCCCCATTTCATTTTGGTGTAATCGTTTGTGCGTTGAGAATGTTCAATGCACACATCCCAGGATGGTACGGTGAATTCTACAAGATGTTTCAGCGCACAAAAGAAAAGGATTTGTTTGGATTGGCCTCGTTGGAATTGGTGAAGGAATCGATTCGATGTCGTGATGAATTGGGCTTACCAATTTCTGGATTTGATTTGGCAGGTCAGGAAGATGGATATCCAGCCAAACACCACAATTTGGCATTTGAATATGCCCACCAACATTTTTTGATGAAAACAGTACATGCAGGTGAGGCATATGGTCCAGAGAGCATCTTTGAAGCTCTCAACTTTTCTCATGCAGATCGATTGGGGCATGGGTATCATCTCTTTTCCCCAGATAAAATGAGAACCAGTAAGGTCCAGGGAACAGAGGCTCGAAAAAAATATGTGGAAGATCTAATACGATATGTTTCCAATAGACGTCTCACAATTGAAGTGTGTATTTCGTCTAACATGCAGACGAATCCAGAGATACAATCGGTGGCTGATCATCATTTTGGTAAAATGTTGGAACACAAAATATCTGTATCGTTGTGCACAGACAATCGATTGGTGTCGCACACGACAGTGACCGATGAGTACGCATTGGCACTGGAGCATTTCGAATTCACCCCCAAACTGTTGCGTAATATCGTTACATATGGTTTTAAACGGTCATTTTTCTTTGGAACCTATCTAGAAAAACGGGAGTATGTTCGCCAATGTATTGACTACTTCGATAAAGTGTGGTCTGAAGAAGTCGGAAGTTAGTTTCTTGTGCGAAGACAGTATTGGATGCTAACCGTCGATAGCAGTTCACGTGATCAAAAGTTTAATAGACCGTAAGCGAATTAAACGTTGGGTAAATATTATTTTCCACCAAACAATTTTGACCAAAACCCACCTTTTTTCTCTTCTTTTTTACCGGCGCCTTTTTTGCCCTTCTGCCCGCCTGGTTCCTGTCCACGGATACGTTTCAACTCACGTTGAGCATCACTGTTCGAAGGCTTTATTTTAAGGGCTCGGGTGATGGCTCGCAATGCTTTGTCTTTGTTGCCATTTTCTCGATGAGCCTTGGCGAGAAGAACCCACGCTGAATCGAGTTTGACCTCTTGCTCTTCGTTGGCTTTGGTGACCGAAATGATCATGTCGATGCCTTCTTGGGCTTTGGTTTGGTTTGAACCTTTATTTTGTGAAAAGGTTGTATATCCAAAATAAGCCTTGAATTCTAGGGTGTTGGGGTCACTGACATGTGCTTCTTTGAAAAAGTCGTGTGCTCTACCTGTTTGACCTTGTTGAAACAACCGTTCCCCCTTTTTAAAGGCTTCTTCGGCTTGCATCATCATTCGATACTGCTCCATCGCAGCTTCTTCATCCGTCGCTTTTCCATAAATGACAACATCGATATATTTCTGTCGTTCATCATCATCACTCAACACTTCATGGGCTTCACGAACTTTGTCAAACAAGGTTGTCGCTCTGTCTTTGACTTCATCACTTGCTGTACTGTATCGATCGGGGTGCAATTTTTTGGAGAGTTCAAAGAATGCTTTTCGAAAGTCCTCCGACGTTCCCGTGTGGGATACGCCCAAAATCTCAAAATGATTGGTCGATGTATTGATGTGAGATTCCAATTCGTCCAATGAGTTCATTTGTTCTGTCGAAACTGCTGTGCTGACTATTTCAGGACTGTCAACGGTTTCGGTCTCTGGAACCTTTTCAACCTCTTCAACTTCTTCACTTTCTTCTGATTCAGATTCTTCGATGATTTCATCTTCTTTGGCCACTTCTTCTGCCAATATTTCATCTAGATTGAAACCCAACAAGTCTGACAATTTTTCTTGAGCATTTTCATCTACTTCAAAGAGTTCCATTTTCTGAAGAATCCAGAGTGTTGCCCATCCCAACTCTGCAGATAAACTGCTATTGGATACAGTAACTGGAGATCGCAGGTTTCCTTTCATGGTAGCCATGAAGTTTTGAACATCACTTTGGGTACTGTCAAGGGGGGAGATGAGTTTGGGGCGGAGTTGTTCCATTTCTGAGATGATTTCTGTAACAACATCATTGTTTTCTTCGAGGAATGCCGCAAATCCATTGAGAAGAGCATCTATTGTTGGTACAGCCCCATCGGGCGTTTTTTTTGAACTTTTCAAATTCCATTCGTCAGCAGTGAAGGCTTTCAACACTCTGATTTGAGCTTGCAACAAGGGAAGATCTGCAGATGAAACGTCTGGATGTGCTTCTTTGAGAGCAGCAGTTTGTTCACCTTTCAGATTGGACTTTGTCAATACCAATGAACCATTCACAAAGTAAAAAAGCCACTTCTTCTTTCCGCTTTTACACTCAATGATGTGCGAGGCGTCATCTTTTACAGATTGTAGGTAGTGATCCAAAAATGTGGTGTCAAAGGATTCCATAATTCATTCCCAACGGTATCGATTCAATGTAAGTTTCGTTCTTTAAAGTGTAGCATACCCAATGCAAAAGGGCGATTTACCATCGGTAAAAACCCTCTCCACTTTTCTTACCCAGTTTTCCTTGCTCTACCAATGACTTTAGCAACTTGGGAGGCTCGAAAGCAGGGTTGTTGAGTTGTTCCGCCAAATATGTACCAATGTTCATGCGAACATCCAATCCCACCAAATCGGTTAATTTTAGTGGTCCGATGGGGTGTTTGTACCCGAGAACCATTGCAGTATCGATGTCTTCTGCAGAAGCAACACCGTCTTCTAGCATGCGAATGGCTTCCATTCCCAAAGCAATTCCCAATCTAGACGTTGCAAAACCAGGGGCGTTTTTGACTAAGATGCTTGTTTTTCCAATGCTTTTGGCAAAGTCTTCAGTGGCTGCGATGACATCGTTCCCTGTAAGGTTTGGGGCATAGACAATTTCTAGAAGTTGCATGATGTGGACGGGGTTGAAAAAGTGCATCCCGATGACCCTCGAGGCATCCGAAGTGCTTTCTGCCAGTTCTTCAATCGACAATGAAGATGTGTTGGTTCCAATAATACAATGCTCAGGACTGTGTTCATCAATGATGTTGAGCAATTTCTTTTTGAGTTCCATGATTTCGGGAACAGCCTCAATAACCATATCGGCATTGTCAATGGAGCCAGCCAAATCTTGTGAGAGAGAAAGGTTACTCAATGCCTTTTGTTGTGTTTCGGCACTGACTTTACCTTTCTCGACACCTTTGGCAAGATTCTTTAGGATCTGTTTGTGTGCAGTTGTGAGGGTTTCCTCAGAGATGTCATTCAAGATGGTTGTGTATCCAGCCATGGCGCAGACTTGAGCAATTCCTCGTCCCATAGTTCCGGCACCAACGATAACGATTTTGTTAAATAGCAATTCGGGGTCACTCATTTCAAGATCCTGTGTGTAGGGAGTATATATGGAGTGGATAACAGAAAGATAAAGATTAAGATTCGCGTTCTACGATTAAACTGAGTCCTTGACCGACACCCACACAAAGTGTTGCAAGACCGACATTTTTATCGTGGCGCTGCATTGCGTGCAAGAGAGTGGTTAGTATTCGAGTACCGGAACAACCTAACGGATGCCCCAAGGCAATCGCACCACCATGTACATTGACGACTTCTTCTGGAAGGCCGAGCTTTCGTATGACACCCAATGACTGTGCTGCAAAAGCCTCATTGAGTTCTATGAGGTCCAAATCGCCAACGGTCATGCCTGCACGATGCAAGGCTTTTTCAGTTGAAGGAACAGGACCAAATCCCATGGTTGTTGGATCAACACCTGCACTACCTGAGGACAAGATTTTGGCCATCGGCGTCAGTCCATGATCAAGAGCGGCTTGTCGTGTACATACGATAATGGCAGAGGCTCCGTCGTTCAATGTAGATGAATTTCCAGCGGTAACAGATCCATCATCCCTAAATGCTGCTCGTAATTTTGACAGTTTCTCCAATGTTGAACCGGCTCTTGGCCCTTCATCCTTGACAAATAGGATTGGATCTTTTCTACGTTGTGGAATCGAAATTGGTACGATCTCGGCATCGAATGCCCCATTGCGTTGTGCTTGAAGGGCTTTGAGATGACTGTTTAGGGCAAAGGTGTCTTGATCTACTCGACTGATGTTCATTTCATCAACAATATTTTCGGCAGTGCATCCCATGGCTTCAAGAGGAAACAATTGTTCCATTTTTTTGTTTGGAAATCTCCATCCTAGACACGTATCGTAGGTCGTAAGGTTGCCTGCTTTGGGCATTTGAGGTCCTCTAGGCATTACGTACGGTGCTCTACTCATACTTTCGACACCACCAGCCAAAAATAGTCGACCTTCTCCACATTTTGCAGAACGGTATGCTTGAACAACCGCCTCGAGACCACTTGCACACAAGCGATTGACGGTGACAGCAGGGACGTGTTGAGGAATTCCAGCAAGTAGAGTAGACATTCTGGCAATATTGCGATTGTCTTCTCCCGCTTGGTTCGCACAGCCTGCAAACACTTCGTCGATATGTGAACTATCAAGGTTAGCATCTGCAATGACAGCTGTAAATACACTTGCCAATAGATCGTCGGGACGAACAGAAGAAAGCGTTCCTTGAAATCGACCGATCGGACTTCTAAGGGCAGAACACAAAACGATATCGTTGGCAGACATATGTTTACTCCAATGAATTTGAACATAGGTAACCTTTTTTTGGGATCCTTCCAAATCACAACCCCGAGTCGACTCTACAAGACGAATGGGTTAAAAACAGGATGGTATAGAATCAGAACAGTGGGAGCGTTGCAATGTTGAATTTGTGGAAATCTTTGGCGGTTACAGTCGTGTGTTATGCCGTGGGTCATTCTTTTGGTGGTTCATGGGTCACCGGTGTTGTGCCAGCATTGTTGGGGTTTATGGTCGCATACTTTATTTTGGCCCGCGCGTCTTTGAATAAGTTCACTGCGCTTACTCAACAAGCTATGAAGCAAGTACAAGAGGGGCAGGATCAGCAAAACCCACAGTTGATGATGGAGGGGTTGGAAAAATCCTTAAAGCAATTCGAAGGTGGTTTGGAATTGGCCAAGGAACAATTTTTGATCGCAGAGTTGGTCCATGCACAAATGGGTGCTCTGACGTATCAAGGAGCTGCATTGCAACTTCAATTGAAGTTACAAGAAGACATGAAGCGAAATATGGCTGCGAGTAAACGTCTAGAGAGAAAGGCTGCCCAATATTTTGCTGAGTCTAAGTACCATTTGGAAAAAGCACACAACAAAGAATGGACCTTGACGTTGATTCGTCAATGGCACGGTGTGGGAATGCTTGCTGCAATGGAATTCAAAGATGGAAAGAAAGCCGAAGCAACGGCTCGACTGTCTAAGATTAAAAGTGTTGGTTCATCGGATCCCTTGTATTGGCAACTGTATGCGTGGATGCTTCTTGAAAATGAGCAGATCAACGAGGCCATGTTGGCGGCCAATGAAGGGCTATCAAAGCATGAGTCAAACGATGGCTTAAAGTATCTAACAGATGCCATTGCCAATCAGAAGACCATCGATACCTTTAAGTTTGGGATGATGTGGTATTCGATGTTTCCGGACCAATTAACCGTTGAAGTAGCCATGCGAATGCAGAATCAAATGCCTGATCAAGAGGGTGCGCCAAAGATGAATCGTCAAATGCGCAGGGCGATGAAAAAGAAAGGTCTGAAAGTGTAAAAGGATTTTGAGACTCCGAAGTCTAGACTCTTAAGTCTTTCGATTTTGCTATCGTGCATAGAAATAAGGATCGAATGATTGACGACGGGAGAGATTGTGCGACATGGATTGTATTCGATATTGATTGGTATGGGTGTATTGACCGGGTGTATTCCAAATATCACAGATGAACGTTCGGCGTTACTTTCCGACATTGATGGTGATGGGTGGACTGTAGAAGAGGGTGATTGTTGGGAAGACAGTGTACAACCCACATTGGTAGCAGGTGCGAAAGTACATACATTGACATCGGCGGACATTTATCCTGGAGCCCTAGATACTTGGTACGATGGTGTTGATTCCAATTGTGATCGATTGGATGACTTTGATCAAGATGGCGATGGATTTGTACCCACTGAGTATGTTCAGATTCAGACACTGGATCTTGTAGAGACGGGTCTGTTGAGTGGTGGCGACTGTTCAGATCTTATGGCTGATATTCATCCTGCTATGGAAGAGGTAGCAATGGATGGGGTGGATTCTGATTGTGATGGTAAAGAGTTGTGTTTACGAGATCAGGATCTGGATGGGTATGGAGATGGTGAGCTACTGGCAACAGAAGATTTTTCTTGTGAAGGCTATGGTCTAACAATGCTGGATGGAGATTGTAATCCAGGAAATCCAGATATTTATCCCAATAGAGATGAACTATGTGATGGGGTCGACTCCAATTGTGATGGTGCTTTGTGGGAACTGGAATTGGATTTGGATGAAGATGGGTATGTGTCTTGTTTTCTGCACGACGAATGGCTTGGGGATCAAGCACCACTTGGTGGAGAGGATTGTGATGATTCAAACGCGGACTATTTTCCTGGTCAGATTTGGTACAACGATATTGATGGAGATGGGTATGGTAGTACAGATTCCGGTTCTGCAGGTGGATTCATAGAGCATTGTGACCCCATGGATACGTATACTACGTTACAAACGGGAGATTGTGAGCCTTTTGATGCTACGGCTCACCCCTTCGCACCAGAGTTTAGCGACGCGTCGGATAGCAACTGCGATGGTATGGAGAGCCTTGGGTATACGATGTGTACAGGTACGCTACATCAGGGGGTTGAACAAGATGTGTATTACTTAATGTGTGCATATCCAGGTCCAGCATCTGCAGGAAGAACAGTCTGTCAGCAATACGGATATGATGGTTTGGCTTCTGTACTCGATGAGGCTGAAAACAATGCGTTGCGACAGATCAATCAGTTTATGACCAATGGAACATGGTTGGGTGCGGATGATATCCGCAGTGAAAACACCTTCGTTTGGGATTTGGACGGCCAAGTTCAGTACACCAACTGGTATGGAAGTCACCCGAATGTAAATGGTTTTCAGGCGAGTTGTCTGTTGATGGACAACGCTGGCCAATGGAAAGAGGAATCTTGTTCTCATTCTTTTGTTGGATTTTCGTGTATGCAACGGGATGTGATGCGGTAAACCTTAGGGTTACCAAGATTGACCATTGGATTCAGACAGTTCAAAGATGGCAGAGTTTTTACCATTTTCAAAACATTCCACTCGCAGTACAGATGCACTGGTATCTTTGAGTCGTTCTTGAATTGCATAATAGACATATTCCGCGAACTTTTCACATCCAACGTGTTCAATGATTCGAAGCTGAATGAGCCCCTGTTCTTCGAGCGATTTGAAGTGCGTCAAGGCTGGATCATCAGAGGCAACGACGGTTGTGTGATCGAACATGTGAGAGAGATGTTCTTTGATGCCATTGCGTTTAAAAGCCCCAAAATCCATAACCCAATTTCGATCGTCTAAAGATCCTTGAAAAGTCACTTTGAATTCCATGGCATATCCATGAAGAAATTGACAATGCGAGTGTGTTGCCCGCCACTGTCGGAAGCAAGTGGAATATCCTGAGAACCGTTTGGTGCTGTAGTACATGGTTACATCCTTTTGTATTATCCAAAGGTATACCATTTTGATCGAAAATCAATACTTCAGTCTAAATCATCGTTGATCTTCTTTAAACAACAACTTTTGACATAAGAGTTGTACCGTTTGAGACAGCGACAACCAAGGTCTTTGATGTTGAGTTCGTACAGCAGAAGCCATGTTTTGGTGTTGAAGATGTGCCGGTGGTTCTGATGTATCAATGGAAATCAGATCTATCGTTTTGTCTAGACCCCGCGCCAATCCTATTTCGAAGGCACAGAACGTTGATTTCGCGAAAGAGGTTGAACAGAAGGCCCAAACAGTATCGGTTTGTCGCAAATTAGATTCGATGATCGAATACCATTCAGTTCTCTGAGGAATATTGGCACAGTTAAAAAATTTGATGCCATACAAGTCTTGTAAAACTTGTAAGATTGGCAATAAAAAAGGCTCATCGTGAACGGCATGAGAGACAAATATGTTGTGGTGACGGGGTGATTTTGTAGTACAGGGTCTTAAAGAAGAAATGGTTAGTTGGTCGAGAGTGATGTCTTCCGGAAGTTGATAGTGAAAGAGTTCAATATTGTTACGATGCAAGAGGTTTTGAGGAATCAGTGGAGCACTGCTTAAGTGTATCCAATGTTCGGTAGAGTGGGGTATTTGCTGTAAAAGTACGCGCAATATATCGATGTCTATTCCATCGGATAAAATCCAGAGATTTTGTATGGTATGTTCGATGGATTTGGATAAATCACAGAACAACAGTCCTTGAACATGATTTGCCCACCATTCACCTAAGGGGGTTAATGACGGAGAGCAAATGACCACGGTTGAGACATCAGAATGTGTATTCGGTTTACACCAAGAGTATTTTGTATGACTTCCATCACATATTGGGAAGCGTGAAGACTTTCTACAGATGCACTGCTTATGAGTCATACCAGTCGGGTTTTACAAGTGATTGGTAATGCTCTACATTGAAGGGGTTGACCCGTTGTTTTAGGGCTTCAACGGCCATCTTCGCAGATACCTTTGTGAACCAGATGTACATGTCTCGTTTGTAATCTACTTTACTGAACAATCCTCGCAGCAGCCATTTGCGATTTACAAATTCTTCGTTCATTCTATAGAGTTCCATCCCAATTTCATCTTTGGTCATGTAATCAGAATCTAGTACCGGTGTGAGCCAATCGAAATTGTCAAAGTCTTCTTCTGTGATGTGCCCATTGCGAATCGCATCATCATAAATGATGGTTCCCGGGACAGGTGTAATGGGGTGAAAAGCGGGAAAGTCAACATCCAATTTCTTGGCCATATCCACTTGCAATTGGAGAGTGTCTTGAGTTTCATTTTTGACACCCACAATAAAGGTGCACTGAATGAATACTTCGGGGTGGTGTTCTTTAAAGATTTGAATGGCTCTTGTTGCAACGCCCCCAGCATAGAATCGTTTGTCTAAGCCTTTGAGGTTGTCATCTTCAGCACGTTCTACACCAATCAAGATGTGGCTGAGACCTGCTCGGACTTGAGCTTCTAAGATTCCTTTTTCGTGGTCGCGCACGACACAGTCTGCGCGCATAAACGTCATCCATTTGGTTTTCATGCCTGATCGAATCATCGCTTCAGAGAACTCGAGGTTGAATTTAGGGTCGATGTTCCAACTTTCGTCTACCCAAACATAAGACCTCTTTCCAAACTGATAGTACAACTCTTCCACTTCTCCCATCATCCGATCAACAGATTTACTTCGCCATCTAGGAGAGAGCGTTTCATTACCATGTTCATCGACTTTTCGATCTGCCATCGTGGTCCACCACGCACAAAATGAACATTTGGAAGTACACCCGCGAGAGTGGTGCAAGGTTGTGCCACCGGGAGAGAAAAGGTATCGACTTTTTCCATAGAGGTGCATTGGCATCATGTCATACGCTGGACGCGGAAGATCATCGAGGTTTTTGATCAACGTTGCTGGACGGGTTTTGACCATGTTGCCATCTCGACCAAAGGCGATCCCATCAATATTGTCCCAATTGTCTTCTTCAGATTCGATGGCGCGCAAGATGTTTGCAAACGTAATTTCACCTTCGCCGACGCAAATGAAATCGATGTTGGGGTGGTTTGCGTATCGATGCGCCAAGTTGGTGAAGTGTCCACCTCCAGCAACGGTTACGGCTTCAGGGGCTGCTTGTCTACAGAGTTCGAAGAACCTGAGCGCTTCCGTAGCATAGAGTGCATGGTTTTCTCCACATCCAATCACGTGGGGCTTGAAATCACGAACTTCATGATACAACGAACGCCAACCAATGTGAAGGGGCATACAATCGACGACTTTGACTTCGTGTCCTTCTGCACGAGCGACAGCGGCCAAGGCAGGCAGAGCTTGCTGCAGTAAGAAGTTGTCTCCTTCACTGGTATAGGGCCAATAGCATCGTGGGGGTTGAACCAACAGTACGCGCATGTGAATGTCCTCATGATAGAGATGCAAAATATATCTTTTGTATCGAATATTGTAACTCGTCTACTGTCTAAAGTAGACGATTTAGAGCAAACAGTCGAATTCAAAAGCGCTTTTGTGCGATTACCATCCACGCACGATTGAGCTTTTGAGAAATGGGGTGGTTGCGTAACGTGTTTTCATATCGAATTAGGTCATCGATATCAACATCTCCCATGGCCCATTCAAAGGGGCCTGACAATGTATAATGACTGCGTTGTAAAAAGAGAATGTCAAAATCTTGAAGCAATTCACGAATATCATTTTCAGTGTACGTTCGAATCCAACGATCATGGGGTACGTGAACAATCCCAGTGTCCAAAAAAGCATCCAAGGTCTGTGGTGCAACATCTCGTGCCATCGGCCATCCCCATCTTGCTTCGACACTCATGAGCAAAATTCCACCTGGTAGTAAAGAACGATGAATGTTGGCAATTACGGCATTGGGATCTTCAACATAGTTCAATACTTCACAGGCCAATGCAGTATCAAAACTACCGAGGTGTGGCATGTGTTCAGCAGTGCACCAATGGAAGTCTATGCTTCCACTTGCACCGATAGCATGCGATAAATTACGCCAAATAGATCTTAAATCTGGTTCAATCACTTGAACTTCAGCCCCATTGTGCAAAGGGATTTGGCTGAGTCGTCCAACGCCACCACCGACATCCAAGACCCGTGTTGCATTGTGAAGATGTGTTCTCCAATGTTCGAGGTACAGTGCTCTTTCGAGCATTTTGTCATCGTGTGTAGGAGAATTTGGATCTAAGAAATCCATCCATTCAGGGTGTTCTGTCCAGTACCGAACCATGCCTTCTAGATTTTCCAGTGGCGCAGTGGGTGCTGGATGGCCCAGATGAATATTTTCCAATCTTGGATCGAGGGCGGGCAACCAAAAAGACAGACCAAGCCAGTCGTTGAGATCAGAGCAAGGATATGCGAGGCCTCTTTTATTCGGCAATGGAGGTAGGGGATTGGTGTGTGGTGTAGCCAAAGACAATGACATATTTGGGTTCCTTTTACGATAAAACTAGACGTGAAAAAAGCAAGATGTCCCAAAAGGAACTCTTGCTTTTGAACTCACAGTTGTGAGTCATCAATCAGTAATGATAAATTACTTGTTCCCAGGTGGTTTGGGACGGGGAGAAGGACGCCAACGCATAGTGTCTCCAAAATGAAGAAGGTTAATCGAAATGAAAGAGTCAAAGTGACTATCTCTATTGTACTCTATTTATTGAGGTTGTCCACCTTACTTTTTGTCTTGCAGGGTGTATTTTAGAATAATTTACCCTGTCCACCGACATAATTAATGTGTTCTCTTCCTCGAGCCGTGATGATACGACCTTGCTGAGTTCGTTGTACAAATCCTTTCATAATAAGAAAAGGTTCGTATTTTTCAGAGATGGTATCGGATTCTTCACCCAATGCAGTGGACAGATTGTTGAGTCCAACAGGGCCTCCATCAAATTTTTCGGCGATGGTGTGGAGTATCTTTCGATCGGTAGCATCCAGTCCAACTTGATCAATCCCCAGACGCTCCAGTGCAAATTGAGTGAGATCCAATGTGATGGTACCATTTCCTTCAACTTGTGCAAAGTCTCTCGCTCGTCGAAGCATACGGTTTGCAACGCGAGGAGTTCCACGTGAGCGTTTTGCCAATTCTAAACTGGCATCTTCTGTGAGGCTGACCCCCAATCGTTCAGCGGACTTGGTGATAATTTGACTGAGTTCATCAGGTTGATAGAAGTCCATCGCAAATTGGATTTGAAATCGATCCCTCAACGGTCGAGTCAATAGACCGGCTCTTGTGGTTGCACCGATTAGTGTGAAGGGTGGCAAGGGTAAAGAAACCGATTGTGCTCCAGGACCTTGTCCCAACATGACATCAATCCGAAAGTCTTCCATCGCAGAATATAAAACTTCCTCTACAGCTCTGTTCATACGGTGAATCTCATCAATGAACAAAACTTCACGTGGCTGCAGTGAGTTTAAAATAGCTGCCAAATCTCCGCCCCTTTCTAAAATTGGACCAGAGGTTGGACGGATCTCCACTCCCAACTCTTCTGCAATGATGTGTGCCAAGGATGTTTTCCCCAATCCAGGCGGACCTGCTAGTAAGACG
>Ga0115559_1000659_pt1 | contig 23214 bp, 16 predicted proteins | sample COGITO_mtgs_1105_3_FD_87281 | JGI IMG/M metagenome (GOLD analysis project Ga0115559, IMG submission 87281) | Pelagic marine microbial communities from North Sea - COGITO_mtgs_110506 | ecosystem: Environmental > Aquatic > Marine > Epipelagic | place: Germany:Helgoland, sampling site Kabeltonne... | reverse complement strand
GTTGAATCGGGAATCCGTATTGACGGTCGTAAAACAGATGAGATTCGTCACATCTGGATGGAAGTTGGTATGGCTCCTCGTGTTCACGGTTCTACCATCTTTACACGTGGTGAGACACAAGCATTTGTAACCGCTACTTTGGGTACAGAACGCGATGCTCAACACGTTGACTTTGCAGACGAAAAAGAAGATCGTCGTTGGATGCTTCAGTATAATTTCCCACCATACTCAACGGGTGAAGTTCGTCGTATGGGTGGTCCTAAGCGTCGTGAGATTGGTCACGGTAAATTGGCACATCGTGCGTTGCAACCAGTATTCCCAACTGCTGAAGAGTACAAGTATGTTGTACGTTGTTCAAGTGATGTTCTAGAATCAAACGGTTCGTCTTCAATGGCGACAGTTTGTGGTGCAACATTGTCGATGTATGATGCGGGTGTGCCATTGAAAGCACCTGTTGCTGGTATTGCAATGGGACTTATCAAAGTAGATGACAACTATGTTGTATTGTCTGACATCTTGGGTGATGAAGATGCGTTGGGTGACATGGACTTTAAAGTGACAGGTACCCCAAATGGTATCACTGCATTCCAAATGGACACCAAGTTGAGTTCTATTCCTCGCGAAGTCATGATGAAAGCAATGACCCAAGCTAAAGATGGTCGTATGCACATCTTGGGCAAAATGGCAGAAGTTATCGACGGACCTCGTCAAGACTTGTCTCCATTTGCACCTCGAATCACATCTATCAAGGTCAAACCAGACAAAATCCGTGACATTATTGGTAAAGGTGGAGTTGTTATTAAAGCGATTCAAGCTACCTGTGATGTACGCGTTTCAGTTGATGACAGTGGTCAAGTAGACGTAGTCTCAACCAATGCAGACAATGCCAAACGTGCAATGGAATGGATTGAAGGTATCGTTCGCGAGCCTGAGTTGGGAGAATTGTACTTGTCTAAAGTAATAGGCCTCAAAGACTTTGGTGTCATTGTTGAGTTGTTCCCTGGCAACGAAATGTTGTTGCACATCTCAGAATGGGACAACAAACGTACAGATTCATTGAATGGTCTTGTTTCCATCGATGATGAAGTATTGATTAAAGTTGTCAAAGGGCGTAAAGGTCCTACCGCTTCTCGTAAAGCAGCATTCGGTGAAACACTCTCGTGAAACCGAATGTACGCTTTGTGCGATTGCCACACAATGTAGATTTACCTCTGCCTTCCTATGAGACATCAGGGTCGGCGGGGATGGATCTTCCTGCGGCAATCCAAGAAACGATTGTATTACAGTCATTGGAGCGTACAGCCATTCCTACGGGGTTGCAGATTGCAATCTCTGATGGATTTGAAGGCCAAGTTAGACCTCGTTCTGGCTTGGCTTTTCGTCATGGTTTAACCGTTACCAATGCTCCCGGAACGATCGATTCAGATTACCGGGGAGAATTAAAAGTGTTGCTCGTTAACTTGGGATCGGATGCGGTCACGATTGAACGAGGGATGCGGATTGCACAGTTGGTCATCGCACCAGTTGTACAGGCTTCCGTATCAGAAGTGACCACGTTGGATGAAACCGATCGTGGAACGGGTGGGTTTGGCTCTACGGGAGTCTAATACTCTACTCTATATAAACGTGAACTCTTGTAGAGAGAACACAGTGAGTTGCTTGGAGAATATCATGTTAAATGCATCTTTGATATCGTTGTTGGTACTTGTGGGTTGTGGAGATGAATCACCTTCTACAACAGAAACCACAGCCAAAATGGAACAGTCTGGAAAAAAGGTTGAAGAGCCCGCTGAAAAAGCCAAAGTTGATCCACCGAAACCAGCCCAAGAACCCTTGATGGGAGAAGCAGCACCGAGTTTGTTGGTGACGCAAGCATGGTTTTGGAAAGATGAGAATGGAGATTCCCAACCTGGTCCTGCGCGTTTAGAGATTTGGCGTACTCAAGAAGATGGGTGGAAGCGATTTCGTATTGAAGACGCAGAGTCCAACGTATTTCACAAAGCCATTCCTTTTCAAGATGGCATATTAACGATTGGTGCAGAGAAAGCACTGTTGAAAAAATGGAGTATGGTTGATGGTCGATGGGCCCAAGAAACCTTGTGGGAACGAGATTGGAAAGGTAAATTCAACAGATTGAGAGATATTGAAGTTGGAGATGTCAATCATGATGGTATAGAGGATTTGGTTATCGCTACTCACGATGCAGGGGTTGTTGCTGTATTGGAACCGAAGCGCGAAGGTGCAGAGCAAACCTTGGTAGAATTAGATGAGGTAGCAGATACGTTTGTTCACGAGATTGAGATCGGTGACATCAACGGAGATGGCAAGTTGGAATTTTTTGCAACGCCTTCTGATCGCAACCAGTCCAAGAAATCACAAGCAGGTAAAGTTGTGATGTATCGTTGGGATGGAAAGGAGTACAAGCAGACCATCGTTGAAAAGTACAAGAAAACACATGCCAAAGAGATTTTGGTTGCTGATGTAGAAGGGGATGGAAAATCAGAATTGTTTTCCGTTTTAGAAGCAGAGCGGGTTGGCAAAGTCATTATTAAGCCAGTGGAGATTCGTCAGTACATCGAGCAAGCAGATGGTTCATTCGAACACAAAACGGCTTTCACACTTCAAGATGAGCAATGTCGATTTTTGGTTCCTGGAGACTTTGACCATGACGGTAAAATGGACTTGGTCGCTGCAGGCTATCATTCAGGGCTTTGGATTGCCCGTTTGTCTGATTCTGGAGAATGGGAAACGACATTGATAGACAAAGATTCTTCTGGTTTTGAGCATACGTCCTATGCTACGGACATCGATGGCGATGGAAAAACAGAGTTGGTTGTTGCCGCAGACAATCAAGCGTCTTTGAATATCTATCGTTGGAACGGCGCTAGTTTTGATAAAGAAAAAATAGGAGAGATTGCTCCGAATACATTCACGTGGAACATTGTACAGGGCAATTTTTAAGAATCTCAAACAAGATAGATCATTTAGATTGGTGATTGTTGATTGGGACAGTCCAAAAAAGTAAACAGGTCAGATGTTGCATATTGTACATCCGACTTGTTTTGTTTTAGAACCGTATTGTTAAAGACGTCTGTGAATCACCAACGACGCGCTTTCTCACGAGCTTCTTTAGTACGACGCATATCGTCATCCAGTACAAACTCAATGGTCTCTAAGTCATCGACATCACCTTCTTTGACATCCCATCCATCTAGGACTCCTGCGATTTTCATCAACTTGTCCTTTTTTATTTCTTCTGTACTGGCTTTTGATACTTCGGCTGTCTGTTCTTCAACCAAGTCATCTACGAGTCCACTAATTTTCTCGTTGGCAGAGGTCAGTTGCCCCATCATGGTACTGATCAGTAGATGTCTAAAGGCACTGCCTTCAGGAGATTGTTCTTGGAGGAGGGCATTGAATGTTTGTTTGGAAATAGAGATGCCTATGATGGAGGAGGCTGCTCTACATGTTGCTGAACGATTAGAACCATCCACCAATCCCATTTGACCAATCATAGAAGGCGCAGGAATGACAGCAAGTTCTTTTTCTTTACCGGTAGAATCTCGCTTCAATACTTGCACAGAGCCTTCAATGGTAACAAACATGCTGTCGGAAGGTTGTCCTTCTGAGCAGATTAGATCTCCAGAACCCCAAAGGGTTTTGGTACCTTTACCAAGTGCCAACGCTAAGTTTCTAGAGCGAGTGCTGCGAACTTGGTAGGTGCGTAACAGTTTTCGAGCAACCGGACGTAATTCTTCTGCTTTCATCTTATTTCCCTCCAAACAATGATTTCAATCGACCCAACAATCCGCCAGAGTCTTCAGCGTCTTCATTGTTTTCATGTTCATTTGCTTTGTTTTCATTGTCTTCACTTTTCCAAATCTTTTGTATTTCCAGATTTGTATTTCGAATCCGTCGTGCCATCGTTGCAATCAAAAACTGCTCTAGAGTCACAATGGCTTCGTTGTTCCAGGTTTCTCGCATTAATTCAGGAGTCACCAATAAACAAACACTGTCTTTGTTTGCTCGTACCAGTGCAGATCGCGTACCACCACTGTGGAAGAGACCCTGCTCTCCAAATATTTCTCCGGGCAAGATGGTACCCAAATGTCTTTCTGAATGTCCAGTTAGAATGCAGACATCCAATTTACCGGAGACCAAGATCATTGCGTGGTCAGCGGGTGCATTTTGGGCAAAGATGATTTGTCTTGGACGAAATTCCAAAATCTGACACATCTGAGTCAGTTTCGAGAGGTCTTTTTGGGAAACATTTCGAAACAAGTGAAGGTTTTGTAGTTGTTTAACAACGGTACTTGAGGAGGCCATAAATCAGTCCATTTAGATAAGTGCTCAATTGGCAGTACTGTAATTCTTCAATCACAATGATCAATGTTTTTTCGAGTTAAAACCAAGAACAACTGACTTCAGATAAAAAATTGAATGCTGTGTTGGTTGAATATCCGGAGCCAACAATCTCTCCATCACTCTGGAAATAGACAATGGAGTTTCCGGAATCTACGAGTACATTGTAACTAGTCGACCATTGTTCTTCATTTTCCCATAAGCCATCAGGGCAGTCTGTTTTTTGACGGTTGAGAGACCCTGTTACTTCCAATGAGAAATCACAAGATGGACAGCCGGCCACTTCTTTTTCTTCGGCATTGATTGCCCAAGTGACATAGCAGGTTTCTCCATCTGTTGAGGTCCAGGCATCCGTTGGGTGTAATATCCATTGCTCTTCCCCATACCAGCCAGAATCTGTTCGTTGATAAATTCCATAAAAATAACTGGTTGCACCTGCGACATTCGGTTGCATGTTTTGACAATAAGATGGATCCATTTCATCTTGTAAAGAGTCAAGGCCTGTTGCGGCTTCTAAACTGGTTTCTCCATTTTCTCCCAAGGTTTCTGTTTCTACCATTCCAGAGTTGGGATTGAAACTTGGGGAACATGCCGCCATTAGACCAATTCCGATGATTAGATATCGCATTGTAGACCTCCACTTGAACACACTATATCCTAGATTCTATCGTATCCAAAAGGTTTTGTCTGTATTGGAATGCAGGAATCGATTGCCCCCATCTTCCCAATGAAAGTCGTTGTCTATCTCATAAACAACCTTAAATGCCGATACTGTATTGTGCGGTAAGTGGATGGTTGCATTCCACTGTTTCCCATTCCATGTACTGTAAAGGCCTTTGTGAGGGGTCCAGCCCCCCAATGCTGGTAATGAACCAACAAGTATGGGTACTTGGTCTATTGTGCCTTCTATGAGTACCTCTATTGTTACAGTAGATGCAGAAGAAGAGCGTTTGTTACAAACCACCAATGCACTGTTCTTTGGGGGAAGTGTGGTCGGTAGATGTTGAATGGTCTGTATGGTATCTGTGAACACAAAGCCTTCCACTGATTGTGTACATCTTTCTGGAAGGTGAAGTGGAGTGTTGGAACGATTAATTGCCAACATTGATCGTTGTCGACCCAATTGTTGTTCGATGATCAGTTGGTCGTTGTTTGCATGAAGAATCTGTGATGTACCTTCTTTGAGTACACGATGTTTTTTGCGAAAAGCAGCCAAGGTTGCAATATGTTGAGTATGTAACGGATCGACTTCAGCCCAATTCATATCCATTCGATTATCGGGTTCTGTTGTTCCAGTACTCCATGTTTCTGTACCATAGGTAATCATTGGTGTGCCTTGAACCGCAAACAAGATGAGTTCTGCAGTCAATACCTTATGTCGGTCTTCACCACATCTGCTTAGGATTCTTGGAACGTCATGATTGTCCAAAAATCGCACACGTGTACTGTTGTTAGGATAATGTCTGTCTAGGGATAGGATACTGGCAATTTCCTCTAGGGATTGTTCATCACACAGACTGTTTGTCAGTGCATAATAGAAAGGAAAATCAAAGAGTGCATCCAGTCCTGTTTGCTCGATACGATCTATATTTGCGATTGGGTTGCCTTGGAAATCTTCTCCAAGTAACCAAGCATTGGGGATATCATTGTTGATACGTCGTAGAAAGTCATTGTCCAAGTGTCGAATGGCATCTATTCTAAATCCAATGATACTGGGGAGTTCCAACCACTGCAATGAACTGTTCAAGAGGTATTCGTAGACCTCTGGATTGGCTTGATTGAGATCGGGTAATCCATGTACTTGATGGGTACTCAGTTCAATGGGATCTTCCCAGTTAACGATTGGTTTTGCTGGATGAAACCAATCAGGATGAGTTGAGACCATTTCAGCATCAAAGGAGGTATGGTTGTAAACCATATCCAGTATGAGAGATATATCTCTGTCGTTCAGTTCTGTAGCGAGAGTCCAAAGTGCGGTTTCCCCACCCATAGACTCTTCAATTTGAGCAAGATCATCTGTCCAATACCCATGAAATGCACCATGGCCATGGAAGGGTTCTGTTCGCATTTCAAAGATCGGTGAAAGCCAAATGGAATCGGCTCCCAATAGTTCAATGTGATCTAGGTGTTTCGTGATTCCTTGTAGATCTCCACCATGAAAACCTTGTGGATCTGTTGTGTCGACAAACCAGTCATTTTGGATACTTCCATTGTCAAATCGATCGACCAAGATGAAATAGAGAAAGTCTGGAGTATTGGGTTCTGGACTTTGACTCAAGAGAAGCCGAGTGAGTAGAGGGAACATCATGGAGACTATTGTGCCTGTAGGTGTTCGTTTAACATGGCATGCAGCTTTCGTTCAATCGCAGGAAGAGCGGCTTCTAAGGCCTCTTCTTGACGCTGGTGATGAAACTGATGAAAGACGGGGATTGTGAATTGTTGCTCATGATGTGCTTTACCATCGTAAAGAGTCATGTTGACTTGTACTTCCCATCGGAATCGTCCGTTTACTTGTGCATAAAAATCCGCTTTGCTTTCTACAATCAACAATGGAGAGGTTGCTGTCTTTGTGATTTTGAGAGCCTCAAATTCAGTAGGGACACTCTGTGATTGTAGTTGTATATTGTGTTGCTGTGCTACGTCCTGTAGACGGATGGATACACTCGTTGGAACAGATTGATCGGTCTCCATTTCCAGAACCATCCATGTAGGCCATTGTTGTATATTGGGACTTTTCGTCACTGTAGGATTTTTTAAACAGGCAATCAAAAAATAAATTAGAACCATGACTCAGTCTCCACGGCAACAAGGTGGTGCCAATGTTGTTCTCTATTACCAAAGTCGTTGTATTGATCTAGAGATTCTACAAAAGAATTTCCAAAGGCGTTGTTTTGATTGGAATATTGAGAACCATACAAAACTCGTAATGATGGACGATTAAAAATGCCCGTGCCATTGGGGTTTAAGACCAGGCCTGTTTTTCCTTGCCAGGTGATTCGAGTGTCAGAATCTCCATATTCAAACCCTCTAGAATCGGCAGTTCCATTGGTGTTGTAAAATATGGAGTCTGCATGTTCTCGGTAGGCACGACCATTTATCGATAACTCTTGTGCAACACTGGATTCTATTAGAACGTGTACTTCCGGTCGAATGTACCATTGAGATCGTAAGACTGTAGAGGCGTAGGTACGATCGTGATCACTTGGTGTGATGCTATTGTCTCCATCTTGGTGTCTTCCATACAATAGCCCCCATGCGATATCCCATTTGTTGGGAATGATGCGCAATTGCATTTCATTTCCAATTAGTAAGACCTCTCTTTGGTCTGTGAGGTCAGTGGTGTACAGTCGAAACTCTTGGTTTTCAAATGTTTCAGAGGTATACTTTTCAGGGTGTAACATTCGATGAGTTGCATAGAAGTTATTCCAAATGATTGGTCCAAAACCGCCAAAGCCAAGATAAGCAATCGTTGTATAAGAAGACGTGTTTTGCAATACTGGATCTGGGAACTCTAAAATATCGAATGGGTTTTCTGCATCAAATTGTTGGACGACTTCTCCACGCACCCAATCTTCATAGTTCATATTTGGTGTACTGTAAGGAGCATTTTTGTTTCCTTGGGTACCCAGTTCCAAATACCCTTGTCCACCCAATCCAAATTCTATTTGGTCGATGGGACGATGTCGCAGGGTGAAACCACTTGTCCATACGGTGTTGTATTCATCTCCATATTTTGCGTATCCAGCATCTCCAATACCCAGTAACAGTTCAGACCGATTGGTTTGGTATCGTCCAGAGATACCAACGGTGTCACTGAATATCATCGCTGGACGCATATCGTACAGACCCAAGTCCCCAAAATAGCTCTCTAGCGTTCCAACTTGCCATGTCACATTGGACAACGTCGTATTTCCACTCAATAAGTAAACTTGAGACAATCTGAAATTGGTCAAACTCCCATTTCCTGAGTCGGTGTTGGCAATAGAACCACCTTCGACACGAAAGTGTACACTGCTCCATGGATCTCCAAACGTATCCGCTTCTTGAAGTTGGATACGCGCGTCTAGCATGGTGTATCCACGCTCGTTTAACAATCTTCCATAAAGATTCCAATAACCGAGAGTCCCATTGCCACCTTGTAGGTCTGGTCGAGTCATCACGCGCATATATCCACCAACTTGAACCGGCGCGGCTTCCACATTGGCTATCAACAGTCCAAGAAGCATCATTGTGCACGCTCCTTTACAATCGCAATGCTAAAACTTGGAAGGGTGTATGTTGCATCCAACGTGTCATCTCCTTCCAACCAAACATTTGCACTTTGACGAGGGTTGGCTTCTGAGGTGTTGAAATACCCCTCAGCCTCTCCATTGCTTCCATCGAGATCATAATAGGCTTGCGTGTCCATTAGTCGTGTCCAAAGTCTATTTTCCGGAAGTGTAAACGTTACATCTTGTGTTCCCATGTTGATGAGAACTGCCAATTCGGGTTCATCCCAGTTTCCGTCATTGTAATAATGCATCATCAATTGTCTAGAATCCCATTCGGCATCACCATTGGAAGGGGACTTCCAAGAAAAAGGCATACCAGATCCATAGTCTGTTGGGGCGAACGCATATTCATGATTTTTCCGCAATTGAATGCTTTGACGCACAAAATCATGCATTCTAGATCTGAAATTTCGAGTTGTACTTTGCCACTCTCCCCATCTAAACCAATTCCACTCGTTGTCTGCCCATGTTGAGTAAGCATTGTTGTTGCCATACTGTGTACGCATCCATTCATCTCCCCCCAAAATCATAGGTGTTCCATGAGAGAACATCATTGCGGCAAAGAGATTTCGCATTTGCTGTCGTTTAAGAGGTTCATCATTCCAGTTGTGAGAACGATTGTGGTTTTCTCCTGAATCGGTATCACACCATGCGGAATAGGGGTCGTCACAGCAAATGGGGTTCAACAAGCCACAATCATTTTGCTTTTCAGCATAGGAAAAAAGGTCATACATGGTGAAACCATCATGGATCGTGACAAAATTAATAGAATGGTAGGGTTTTCGATCGTTCCATCCGTATACTCCAGATGAGCCCGTCATGACATTTCCACCATCGACACCTTCGGTCGAGTTGAGGGTGAAAAGAGATTCTGAAGACGTGTTGCCGACGCATCCGGATCCATTGCAGTTATTGACAAAGGAGCGCCACCAATCTCGAAAATGTGCATTCCATTCACTCCATGCAAAACTAGAATCTTCACTAGATGTGGGGAAACCACCAATACCAGGTCCAGATCCAGCTGCGGTCCATGGTTCTGAAATAATACGTACATTGTTTTCTTTCATTACAGGATGGTCGATAATATCTTGAAGTACCGTACTAGAAGGATCACTTGGTGCGTTGTAGTTGAGATCAGGCTCACCCAAAATACCAGCCAAGTCAAACCGAAAACCATCAACATGCAATTCTTCTACTTGAAACAACAAGGAGTCCATAATGAGTTTACGCATAGGGGTATGGTTGGGGCGTGTTTGGTTTCCAACACCAGTATTGTTCCAGTATTCTTGTCCATCTGGAGCAAGTGCGTAATAGGCTGCATTGTCCAAGCCACGATAAGAGTAGATCCCAGCAACTTCAACAGGATCAAAGTTGACATCGAACTCTGAACCATGAAATTCGAAGAAGAGTTTTTCGCGCCAAAGTCCTCCTTCTCCTGTGTGGTTGTACACAACATCAATAATGACCTCAATGTCATGTTGATGTAATTGATCGACCATCCATTTAAATTCATCGATGATTCCATCAACCCGTCCAGTTGCTTGGAAATCTGCAGAGAAAGAATGTTCCGGTGCGAAAAAACTCAGATTGTTGTATCCCCAATATCCACCATCCAATGGTTTTTCATGGATGGGAAGAAGCTCAATGGCATTGATTCCCAGATCTTGAAGATAGGGTGCGATTTCTCCAATTCCACGGTATGTTCCGGGGTGTTCTACTCCACTAGAAGGATTTTGAGTAAGTCCTTTGGGGTGTACTTCATAATAAATCAGTTGGTGTTCCTTATGACCTTCTAATGTGTTGTCCGCACGTTTCTGTCTCCATTCCAATTCGGCTTGTGACCATTCGTAATCACTACTGACCACAACAGATTTTCCAGCGGCACCATACGTGATGTCACTTCGTTTTGGTCCACTGGCTGTTGAACCTTTGAACCAATCGTGGTCTCTGTGTAGGGCTTTTGCATACGGATCAAATAGCAATTTGTTTGGGTTGAATCGATTTCCACTGGTGTCGACATCAGCAATGAATCCATCGGTTCGTCCAGGAAGCCACTGTTCATCGTACTCCCAGTTTGGACCCCATGCAATGAACCCATAGTGTTGGCCTTCACCAATACCCTCAACATAAAGATTCCACAGATCTGCATTGATTTTTTCCAACGGAAACTGCTGTGTGGGTTGATTGGATTCTGGATCATCAAAGAGCAGTATTTCTACACGCGTCGCATTTTCGGAGTACAGACTGAAATTGACACCTCTATCGGTCAATGTAGCACCCATATGTTCCATGTTTTCTAGATTTTCCCATTCCAAAGATGGGGCTTTGATCTCTGTGTGATACAATCTGGCATAGTTTTCACTGGCACAAGCTGTCAATATCCATCCAAACCACAACCATTTTTTCATTTTTATGTCCTCTAATGTTCCTTTTGGTACTCGTTTTGTCGCATATCTCCTACAGTGGAGACTGGGAAAAGTACGTGCACTTGAGACTTCATTACGCCTTCAAGGGGTTATTCGATTTTTGTTATTGGCAATTGGATTTGTTATCCTTCCTGCTATTTTACTAGCCTATTTTGGGATTTCCTCCATTCAAGATCAAGAAAAACAAACGCAATCTGAATTGGAAGATTTATCGAGAAATGTCGCATTGGTATTTTTACAGGAAATGAATGCCGAGATTGTAGACTTTGAAGAGAGTGTACGTACCGTGTTGGAAACAGGTCAAACACCATTGCGTTCATTTCACAAACATCAACGTATGGTCGTACGATTTGATAGAAATCTACAAATGAATGCACCCTTCGTGGAGCATAATGAGACAAAGGGCGCAGATGTTTTATTGCATCCAGCGTATCAGTCTGGACGGACGTTGATAGAAACGGACGAGCGTACTCGAGACAATATTCAGTATCGAGCTGTGGGTATATTGAAAGAATCCAATCGAAGTGTAGAAGCCAGTTATCTACTAAAGTCTCTGGTGAATTCACAATTTCGTCATGTGTCTGGTGCAAAACTTCGTCATTTGGCATTGATTGATTTGGCAAAGCAAGATGGGCTTGTTTTTTCGGAGTTTCGCTCTGTAATGGATGCTGTGTTGTCAGATCCATGGGTTGTGGGAGAGGGAATTGATGGGATTGTCGCTCAGCGATTTGTACAAGACTTCTTGGATCAAAATCCGATTCAACGGTTAAAACCCGAAGAACGAACCTATGTAGACAACACGCGTTCTAGAATTGAAGAACAACTGTACAATTTGTACTGGGTATCGCGATGGGAAGATGAATGGCGTGAAGTGATGGCATATCCAAGACAAATGGCTTCGGGAACTCTTCTTTGGGAAGAGGGTGATGATGCAATTTGGGCTCGAACGATTTGGGATGGACAGACCTATCTTTTTGGATTGCACAAAGTGGATATGCTCAACCAACTTCGTGAATTGGCAGATGCAGAAACCTTAAGAGATGGTTTGTTGTCGATGGAACTATTGCCTCCACAAGCAGAAGCCTCAAAAAGACAATTGACACGCCGATATATTCCGTGGTTGAACGGATGGTCTGTCGCTGTCGTAGCTCAAGACTTATCTTCCTTAGAAGAGCAGTCTGCATTGCGTCGTCAGCAAAAATTGAGTTTGATTGGTTTTGCATTGTTTGTCATGATATTTGGAGCTGTTTTATCGACAAGAGTGACCATTTCAGAACTTCGAACCGCGAACATTAAGAGTAATTTTGCGGCTTCCGTGTCTCATGAATTGCGTTCTCCAATTACTCAGATTCGTTTAAAAGGAGAGTCTTTGATGTTTGGGTTGGTGTTGGAACACGAGTTGCAAGATCATTATGAATCTATTGTTCGAGAGAGTGAGCGGCTCAGTTGGTTGGTTGACAATGTGTTGGATTACGCAGCCATCGAGCGAGATAACAAATCTTTTGTACTTCGTGCTGGAGATTTGAATTCAATTATTCAAAGGGTTGTAGATGGCTTGGGTGTTACATTAACGATGCGCGATATGGAATTTGAACTGGAGTTGGATTCAGAGTTGCCTTTCATGCGGCTGGATTCCAATGCCCTAAGTCAATGTATTACAAATCTATTGTCCAATGCGGAAAAGTATTCTCAAGACACAAGATGGATTCGTGTAAAGGTACGTCGAGTGATGGGATTTGTAGAGGTTGTGGTATCGGACAAAGGTATTGGGATCCCATCAGAGGACTTGGAGCATATTTTTGAACCCTTCTTTCGGTCTAAAGAGAAGCATGCATTGCGTCGCAAAGGAACCGGAATTGGGTTATCGATTACCAAGGCCATCATGGAAGCACATGGTGGAACCGTATTGGTCCGCTCTCAATTGGGCAGTGGCAGTACATTTATATTACAATTCCCAGAAGAATTACTTGTGCAAGGAGATATCTAAAATGTCGAATGGAAAGTTGTTATTTGTTGAAGATGAACAGCCTGTTTTGGAATCTCTCAAGCGGTTTTTTACCAGTCGTGGCTATCAAACAGAAGGGGCTCAAACCCCTGAAGAGGCTTTCAATATGGTGAATGCCCATCAGTTCGATTTAGCCGTTCTGGATGTCATGTTGCACGAAAGTGGTGGTGGGGATGGAGAGGTTGATGGTTTCGAATTGTGTAAGAATCTAAGAGAAAAAGGATTTGATAAACCGATTATCTTCGTCAGTGCTCGATCGTCAGAAGAAGACAAACTCTTGGGATTTGAGATGGGTGCAGATGATTATGTGACCAAGCCCTTTTCTTTACCAGAACTAGAAGCACGGGTTCGGGTCAATCTGAAACGGACAAGAGTGGTGCTAAAGCGTTTGACATATGAAAACAATGTTGTTGTCGATTTAGACCTCCATGAGATTCATCACGGTGAAGAAATAGAATCTTTGAGCAAGCGAGAACGAGATTTATTGGCTTTTTTCATTGTTCATGCCGGTAAAGTTCTCTCTCGAGATAAGTTGCTTCGAGAAGTTTGGGAGTATAGAGGTGGTGTCGCAACAAGAACAGTGGACACACACGTACTGACTGTTCGGAAAAAGTTGCGAGACAATATCCAAAATCCCATTTTCATTCAAACCTTACATGGTGTTGGGTATAAGTTTATTGCAAAACCCATAGCGGAATGACAGTGTTGTGGATGTTGTTGTCAACCGCATTCGCAGAAGATGCCCAGTTGTGGTTTCAACTTCAGCAGGCTCGTTATTTGATGATGGATACTGAAGAGATAGATACCAGTATTGAAATACTCAATGGAATAATTGCCCAGTCTGAACCGGATGATTTTATTGTTGCCCAAGCAGAGTATTGGAAGGGACGTGCATTGTACGACCTTGGTTTTGATGATCATTCGCACGAACGATTGGTGGTTGCCTCGAACGATTATGATGTACGTGGCTCGGCATTGTATTTTTTGGAACATTCTGCGGCATGGGAACAACGGGTGTCTCAACTGCCTTACGATGGAAATCCATGGGTGAATCTGGATGGCAAGTCTAGCTCGATGTCATCGCTGCTTTGGTTGTGTTCTTTAGATAGTAAAGCAGCCCAAATGTCTAGTTTGACAATGGATATCGAAAGTTCAGAGTTTCCACTGTATGTGACAGTAGAACTCGTTGATTGGAGAAATGAACGGTGGGTCTGGCGAGAAATGATACCGGACTCCTCTCAGCCCATTTCAATTCGGATTGAAGAATTTAGGTCTCCCAGAACAGAACGACGGTATTGGTATCGAAACATCCTTGTTACCGCAGAAAGCGCAGATGGTCGTAGAGTACCAGTTGTTGTATCGAGTGCACAGATTCAGTAAATCCATTGCCAAAAAAAGAGCGATACATAAAAAAGGCTGAAAGCGACCATGCTCTCTTGATGAATAATACGGAAATCCGAATAGTGAGTATGAGCCTGTGTGCTGATTTCGGTCAAAAAGGTTATACAAGCAAATGCATTACAACAGTCTTCTCGATACAACAGACTAGACTGTGAAACATGATACAAGAGATTTTGGTACACGCAACAGATATTGGCAGACGATATGAATCACGAACGTTCTTTATTTCCCCATATTAAAATAGATTGGAAGATCGCGGATTTGACCCAAAAGGCAACTCGAGCCAGTGGGAATATCGTTATGTTGAATCAACTCATGAAGTTGCATTTGTCTAAGGCAATGTTTCACGATGGAAATGAATATGATTGTACACAAATCCTTCGTCATGGTCGTAGAATCTTACAAGAAGATCCCTCGCATGTAGATTCATTGGCAATGATGGCGTTGTCATTGGTGTACTTGGGAAGAGAAGAAGAGGCATGGAAGTACTTGTCGCGTACAGAATCTGAATCTGAAGATTCTGTATTGGTTCATTTGGCATCGGGTGTGTACTATAAATCATTGCATCAACTGGCCAATACAACAGAACATTGGATTCAGGCATTGGAACTAGCTCCAAAGGCATGGGAGTTGCATCGTTTACTTGGAAAAGTACTGCTGCTTCAATATCATGACGATAGATTGGAAGAGGCGCATCAAAAACGATTGGGGCAGCGTAGTTTGTACCATTTAATTCAAGCACTGCAATCGAGAAGTGAGTTGGAATTGGATTCCCACTTTCTCAAAGAACTTGGATATGCTTGTCTCATCAACGGAAAAAATCGGGAGGCTGAACGGTACTTCAATCGTCTTCGTCAAACCTTGATCAATCCAGAAGAGAGCAGTTACTATCTTGGGTTGGTTGCTTATGAACTGGGCAAGTACAACAATGCCGTACAGCATTTCCGAAACTTTTTGTCTAAGAATCCCGATCAAGTAGATATCATCGCAAAGATGGCAACAGCTTGGTTCAATCTTGGAGAATACGAAAGGGCTCGCGGTGTGGCGCAGCAATGTTTGGTTTATGAGCCGTATCATTTGGATGCCCGTCTTGTGTTGGGACGATCTTTGTTGCGACAAGGAAATTCAAAAGAGGCCACTCGGATTTTTCAAGAAACATTGAACGATCGATGGGATCACATTGAAACGTTTCATGAACTTGTATTTTTGCGGTTGCACGAAGGAGACCTTCAATGGCTTCAAGGTATGTTGTCCAAAGAAGTTGAAGATTACGCCTCTATTCCAAGCAACGCGGATATTCGTTTTGCGGAGGGTGTACGTCAACGTATAGGTGTTGTCTTGTCTGCACTCATGGAAGTGGGTCCACAAATGATATCGACAGTCTTGGACGCCATTCACTGTTCACAAGATGAGCATTTACGGTTTGCGTTGTGGGAAGTGGCTGTATACATGACGCAACAAACTAAGGCATCTGAAACGGCATTGTTGTTACAGCAATCCAGTACAACATTTGGCTTGGACCTCGGTAGTGCGGCTCTTGGTGCATCGGACTTTTTATCTGAAGAGGTGTTGATGAAGGGGTTGCACATCACTGAAGATGATATTCGGGCTGCAGCGTTGGCGAACAACGATCCTGCCTATGATGTTCATAGACATCGCCAAAATGAAGATAAAGAACGTCAATCTTCTCGGGCATATCAAGCATTGGTGTTGTTATCGATTGCAAAGAAAGGTTCGGAAAAGACCAGGCATCTGCTTCGAGAGTGGTCTGAAACGCCTGATCTTGACATGTCGGTAGCAGCAAAGATTGGACTGGCTCTTAATGGAGAGGTGAGTGCTTTTGAAGACCTTCAGCAAATGACGCAAACCACGAATCGCAAACGATTGCTGAGAAACATTCGAAATGGTGTATTTCAAGTTCAACAAAGTCGTTCAGATGCAGACTTTTTGTTTTCTGAAACAGAAACCTGTCAGTTGTGTTCAACCTCTGGCAAAGGGGTGCATCATTTTATTCGTACCGACACTGGAGGAATCTGCAATGGGTGTATTTCTCAAAGTATCTCTGCGGCTATGGCCAGCAATGATGCTGTTTGCGTCTTTTGCAATCGGAACTTCTTTCTAAGTAAACGCATTGTTCATTACAATGGGTATGACATATGCTCAACATGTCAAAACCAATCTCAGCAGTTGGTAGAACGCAATGCCATTGAACAGTTTTTCCACAATAAGTCTATTTACTTTGGCAGGTAGCCTGTTGTAAATACGAATCGAAGTCAAAGTTCGGACTGTTTGCATCGTCATGACAACCGATACAGGTTTCGCTGGTGATGGGTGTTGCTTGAATGCTTTGATCATTTGGATGACCCTTCAGAGGGCCATGACAGGCTTCGCATTGTACGGCTTTGTATTTACGAATATTGGTAACAGTGGGTTCTCCGAATCCTCCAACTTGTCCAAATCCTGTTGTGTGACATCCGATACAATCTGGATTTTGTGTACTGCCTTCTACGGGGTGTTTTAGTAAACTTTCCCATGCTCTAGAATGCTTGCTGAAACTCCATTTGGCCATTTCTGCACTGTGACACTGAGCACAACGACCAGAGGCCGCAAAACCAGGTTCAGTCGGCGTGGTGGGTTGTTCTGCGATCTTTTGAGACGCTTTGATTTTGGCTTTGGCGAATTGTGCGATTTTGTCTTGTGCCATGCTTTCTTTTGGGTCATAAGACGATGATAGTGGGATGAGATCTGTAAAGTACAAATTGTTTCCAGTTCCGATTTGTTCAATTTTTTTTTGTAAAGGATGTGTGGATTCGTTCTTTACCATCAACCAAGTTCTCCAATCTGTTTCAGAGAAAGTATTGTTAAGAGCCTTTCGAGGAGTGGTGTGGCGAATGTAAATGCTTTGAATGAATCGACCTTGTTTGGGAGCTTCAATAATTTGAGAAAGATTGGGTGTATGTGTAGGTTCTTCGTAAATCGCTCCTTCTGTGGTCAAAAATAGAGACACTTCTGGAAACATAGTTTGGACTCCGAGAACATCTTCATCATCCATAGACCCTAGTGCAATTATCATATCGACCGTCGAAGGAATCTGAGGTAGAACATTCTCAAGTGTTTCTTTGGCACTTTTGGTTTCGATATATTGCAATCGTGGATCTGTAGGGTGTGATGACAGTCCAATGACAGCAATGGTAATATCTTCTTTGGACACTATAATGAAGGGGTCAAAGAAGCGTTCACCATCTTCGTTGTGCCACGTCGCAGAAATACGAGAGGGCCCATTCATGGTTTGAAGCGTTTCCATCCCTACAGCCATCAAATCTGACGGTCCAACAGTCCAGACATCGACGCCCATTTCTGTTGAAAGTTCTCCGATTAACAACGCTCGGTCTCTAGAAGTACTGTCTTTGTTGCTGAAAAATCCTTTGAGCAATGTTTCACCAGCATCCAACTGAAATACCGTGTTGTGTGCTTGTAGTTCTTGAATGGCTGTCGTTCTACGTGCAAAACCACCATAAGGCAAGGTCGGACATCCACAAGGTTCTAGCTCTCCTCGAACTTCTCCGATCAATGCGATCACGAAGTTCTTCGAAGACTGATCGGCAACAGAAGCATTGGTAGCAGTCACCTTCTCAGGAATAATTTCGGCTAAGGTTGGGAATGCTACCTGTTCTGTTGAAGGGGTGCATCCTAAAAGTAGAATGCTCAGTAGGTATTTCGGCATCAAAGTGCGCATGGGAGTTGTCAAGGTTCTGTGTAAAATGGATATGTGGGTTGATTTTTACTTATTCTGGTGCACAATTTATGTATCACAGGTGTTCTATAAATCCACGTTCATCTGTTTCAATCTTCTTTGAGGTGTTCTATGTTGATTTCTATTTTGACTTCATTGGCTTGGTCTTTTGCACCGTCATCGAAGACATGGATAGGTGTAGAGCCCAATCGCCAAATGTCGTTCGATGTGTCTACACAACATCGATTGCGTCAGCAAAAGTTTTGGAAAGCGTTTACGGAACAGTATCCAACATGGGAAGCCCGTTTTGATCAATCCAGTCTACGTCCGTATCGTATGTGGGGCGCTGGTATAGAGTTCGATTGTTCCAATGAGTCCGAGTTGCTTCAGGATATATATCCATTTTTGATCGAGCACAATCTCACGGGACTAAAAGCTAGTCAACTGGTCGTAGGTGAGTTTGGACAAGATGACCTGTCTGAGCGTCACTATCTTCAGTTGCAACAAGTAGAGCCATTGTCTATATCCGTTCACAACGACATTACAGGAGAGGTTCATCAGAATGCACCGGTTTGGCGTCGTGGTGTAGAAGCTAGATTTCACAAGCAGAAGTTGACAATGCTTGGCGTGGATGTCTTTTCATTTGATGCTCATATGAGTGAAGTATCGCAACAAAATGCTGTATCGGTTCAAGTTGAGGCTTCTGAGGCATTGCGATTGGCTATAGAATCGACCACGGATGGTATATTTGCTTGGAATCAGCAGGTGGAATTGGTTTGGTTGCCTTTGGAAGGGACTCTCGTTGAACACCCGAAGGGAATGGATGTACGACTTTCCTGGGCTGTTAGATGGGACACGCAGAGTCCTCGAGGGCAATGGGTGGCTTTTGTTGATGTAGAAACTGGAACGGTATGGAATGTGCACAATGAAGTGAGGTATCTCGAAGGAACTTTGTTGGCAGAGCATGATATACGCACTGTCGGAGATGGATTGACCATTTCGGCTTTAACAGAGTTGAACATAGATGGTGATGCTGTTCGCACCGATTTTGATGGTGCTTACACAACAGATATCGAAGCAGAATCGATAAATGTTTGGCTAGATGGCCGTCGAACTCGAATCTACAATCAATCTGGTGACGAAGCCCGTTTTGACGTTGTGGGTGGTGAACAAACATGGATGTCAACCGAAGATACGCTACCAGAATTAGATCAGTTTGTTTTTCAAAGTCAAATATACGCTTGGTCTTCAATATGGGCCCCTCAAATCGTCAATAATTGGACTCGGTCCACTGTATATGTCAATGAAGATGATGTTTGCAACGCCTATTTTGATGGAGAGTTGCATTTTTATCGAGCGGGTGGTGGGTGTAACAATACAGGTCGTATCGCTGATGTATCCTACCACGAATGGGGACACGGTTTTCATTATTACAACTTGCTAGCGGGTGAGTATGATGGATCCATGAGTGAAGGTATTGCGGATGCGGTGTCATTTTTCCAAACTGGTGACAATCAAGTAGCGCCTAATTTTGGGAGTAATGGTGCCTATATTCGTGATGTTGAGCCCAATTATCGATATCCAGAAGATATTGTCAATGAGGTTCATCAAGATGGTTTGATCTTTGCTGGTTCAGTATGGGATTGGTGGCAACAGTTAAGAGGAGATTTGGGCGATGCAGAAGCTTATGAAACAGTGGTTCCAGTCTTTGTTCTTGGATTGCGTGGTGGCCCCCTGATTCCAACTGCTTTTGATGAGTTTATTTTTGCAGACGATGACAATGCCGATTTGAGTGATGGTACTCCAAATCAGTGTTCGTTGGTTGAAGCGTTTGGATTACACGGTTTGGGGCCCAATGGTGGAGCGGGTTTGTTGTCGTTAACGCATGAAGATTTACCCAATCAAACTGTGGGAAGTTCTCTTCTATTGGAAGCAGACATCCTTCAGTTTGCCGCAGAGTGCTTGTCTGCAATCCCAGAAGAGGCGTCTGTTGTCTTTTCCTGGGATGGTGGTTTGTCTTGGGATTCTCAAGAAATGACACTGGATGACACAGTAATTGAAGGTGAAATCCCAACGTATTTGGATGAAGGTGTGGTTCAGTACTATTTGGAGTTGTTGGATTCTGATGGCAACAGAGTTTCAGTACCTTCAGATGGAGATCGCCATCCATTTTCGTTGTATGTCGGTGATGTTGAAGAAGTCTTTTGTACCGATTTTGAAAGTGATGACGGTGGTTTTACCCATTCTTTGCTTGCTGGTGACAATCAAGAAGGTGCAGATGATTGGCAGTGGGGTACTCCCAATGGTTTGGGTGGAGACCCAGATTACGCTGCTTCAGGCTCCAATGTTTGGGGTAATGATTTGGGTGGTGAAGTCAATGGTCAGCAATACAACGGTGAGTATCAAAACGATAAGCGAAATCAACTTCTCTCACCCAGTTTTGATGTTTCGGACTATGATCAGATTGTGTTGACGTATGATCGCTGGTTGAGTGTTGAAGATGGTGCCTATGATCAAGCCCATGTTCTGATGAATGGAGAGGTTGTGTGGCAAAATCATTCAACATCACAAAATCTTGGAGAAGAACATCATCGAGATCAACAATGGCAAAACCATTCCATCTTGTTGGACGTAGACTCCACGGGCGAGTCTCAATTTGCATGGGAGATCACCAGTGATAGAGGGTTGACTATGGGGGGGTGGAATGTTGACAATGTTTGTGTCTATGGAATCCCCAAAGAAGTAGAGCAGCCACTTGATGGTGTAGATGAAGACAAACCCTTTGCTGGTTGTCAAACCGCATCGTTGGATGTACTTTCATGGTCTATTTTCGGCCTAGGATTGTTGGGGATGAGACGACGTAGATGATTCTACTCTTGAGTATTTGTGTACATGTACTTGCTGATCCGTATGTGTCCTTGGATCGTGAAATAGAGGACACAGTACTCCATCAGGTGTTTCAGTTGAGTACTCCATCCGAGAGATGGTCAATGGTAGAGGACTTTTCCACCACGGTATTTCCAAGTGCTCGTGTTTACTATGAGGTTGGCTTAGAATACAACAAAAATGGAAATATTAAAGAAGCTCTTCGTTACTGTGACGCGGCACTACAGATTCAGCCCACTTATGTACCTGCACTATATGATAAAGCAGAAATTTTGTTGTTACAAGGAGATGCTGACCAAGCAAAGCAATCCTTACTGAAGTTACAGTCTATGGAAGATCACCATTGGGTCGTGTCTTATCGCTTATCTCAGATTGCAGCGGGTGCAGAAGATACTCGTACGTTTGAAAATCACTTCAAACGCGCACTTCAAGCAGGTATGCCCCTTCAGATTTTATTGGATGACAGAACATTGTGGAGTGAACTGATGCAGTCGTCCTCAATGGCTTTGTCAATGGAGATGATGCTTTCCGCTATGGGAGAAGAGGCTACGTGGAATCTTTTGAACAGAAAAGGCCAGTGAAAGAATAAGAGTACAAGGTACACTATAGAAATAAAGAACCCTGCCGATAGACAGGGTTTCTATATAGAATATCTAGGTACTCTTAGTGGTTATGGTCTTCATCAAAGTCAGCAATCATTGCTTCTGTTGTGAGCAACAAACCGGCGATAGACGCTGCATTCTCGAGTGCAGATTGAGTCACTTTACCAGGATCTAAGATACCAAATTCCAACATGTTACCCCATGTTTCTTTTCGTACATCATATCCAAAGGTATGGTCGTCGCTTTTTTTGACACGGTCTACAACAACTCCAGCTTCTCCACCAGCATTCGAAATGATTTGACGAAGTGGACCTTCTACAGCACGTTGTACCAGTTTCACACCTGCCTTTTGAGCATCGTTAAGCTGTGAGATACTGTCATCTGTGAGTACTTTAGCTGCATGAATCAAAGCAACACCACCACCAGGTAATACACCGCCGACATGAAGTCGAGAAGAGTCTTTATCTTGATGAGTCGGAATCACTGCAGCACGAACGGCATGGATAGCATCTTCTAGAAGATACTTTTTCTCTTTCATTTTTGGTTCTGTCTTTGCACCGACATAAATGATCGCTGTACCACCTTGCAATTTAGATTTACGCTCTTGCAACTTTTCTTTGTCGTAATCAGAAGTGCTGTTGGCAATTTGATTTGCGATCTGCTTGCATCGTTCTTCAATGGTGGCTTTGTCACCTGCACCACCGATGATGCTTGTGTGATCTTTGGAAATATTGACTTTTTGAGCCGTTCCCAAATCTCCTATCCCGATGTCTTTCAGACGACTGCCTCTTTCTTCTGAGACCATTGTAGTGGCACACAGTACGGAGATGTCTTCCATCATGGCCGTGCGACGTTCTCCAAAGCCAGGAGCCTTAATAGCAGCCCATTTTAACTGGTATTGTAAGCGGTTCATTACCATCATGTTGCGTGCAGCACCTTCTACGTCTTCGGCGATGATCAACAATGGACGATCGCGATCGTTCTTTAAGATATCTTCCAACAACGGTTTGAGAGTCTCAACCGAAGATATTTTCTTTTCATGAACCAAAATGAGTGGGTTTTCCAACTCAACAGTCATGCTTTCTGCATTGGTAATGAAGTATGGCGAGAGATATCCACGATCAAACTGCATACCTTTGACCAACTTCACCGTTGTTTCAGTGTCTTTTCCTTCTTCGATACTGATAACGCCCATTTTACTGATGTGTTCTAGGGTGTTTGTTTGTACAGAAGACTGAACGTCAACATTGTTGAGCGATGCATTGATGTCTTTAATGGAAGAGATGATGTGCTTCGCGAGTTTTTGATCCCCATTTGAAGAGATTAACGCGACATTTTCGATTTGATCGTGATTTACGATTGGCTCAGACATTTTTCCAAGTTCGCGCACCATTTTTTCCACGGCAAAATCGATTCCACGTTTGAGATCCATGGGATTCAATCCTGCAACCACCAATTCCAATCCATGTTGACAGATGCTTTGTGCCAAAACAGTGGCCGTGGTCGTTCCGTCTCCAGCGTCGTCATT
>Ga0115559_1000654_pt1 | contig 23334 bp, 26 predicted proteins | sample COGITO_mtgs_1105_3_FD_87281 | JGI IMG/M metagenome (GOLD analysis project Ga0115559, IMG submission 87281) | Pelagic marine microbial communities from North Sea - COGITO_mtgs_110506 | ecosystem: Environmental > Aquatic > Marine > Epipelagic | place: Germany:Helgoland, sampling site Kabeltonne... | reverse complement strand
GAATGTAAAGCACCATACTTTGTTTTTTGATACAGATTTTGATGAGCATGCAAGAACAATTTATGATGACCCTAGTTGGCCTGATAATCCTCTGTTCTATGCTAGTTTTCCTAGTATTACTGATTCAAGTTGTGCTCCAGAAGGAAAAGAAGCAGGTGTTTTTTTAATTCCATTAGCTCCTGGTATTGAAGATACGGATGAGATTAGAAATAAATATTTTGATATTGTCATTAATAGATTAGAAAAATTAACAGGACAGCAAGTCAAAAATAATATTATCTTTAAAGAGTCATTTTGTATTAATGATTTTGTGAAAGATTACAACTCTTACAAAGGAAATGCATACGGTATGGCAAATACATTGCTACAAACAGCCTTTCTCAGACCAAAAATTAAAAGTAAGAAAGTTAAAAATTTATATTTTACAGGACAACTAACCGTTCCGGGTCCAGGTGTACCTCCTTCTTTGATATCAGGGAAGATTACATCTGAGTTAATTCAAAAAACAAAATCATAATATGAAAGAATTATTTGACCAAGTTAGTTTTGATACGAGTAAATTAGTAACAAAAAAATACAGCACCTCTTTTTCTTTGGCTGTAAAAATGTTATCTCCCAAGATTCGTTCAGCGATATACAATATCTACGGTTTTGTTCGTTTTGCTGATGAAATTGTCGATACATTTCATGATTATGATAAAGAGCAACTTTTAACTGATTTTGAAACTGAATATTATAAATCAATAAAAACGGGAATTAGCTTAAATCCTATATTGAATGCTTTTCAAAAGACAGTTAAAGAGTATGGTATTACAAATGAGATGGTAGAAGCTTTCTTAAAAAGTATGCGTGCAGATTTATCTAAGAATGTTTATGATACTAAAGAAGAATATAATGAATATATCTATGGATCAGCTGATGTAGTTGGTTTGATGTGTTTAAAAGTTTTTGTGAATGGTGATGACGAGAAGTACAATGAATTGAAGAAACCCGCAATGCGTCTTGGCTCTGCTTTTCAAAAAGTAAATTTTTTAAGAGACTTGAAAGATGATTATGAGCTATTAAATAGATCTTATTTTCCAAATGTAAATTTGGCATCTTTAGACTCAGAATCAAAACGATTGATTATTAAAGAAATAGAAGACGATTTTGATTATGCTTTTGACAATGGTATTCTAAAGTTACCTGTAGAAGCTAAGTTTGGAGTATATATGGCTTATAGGTATTATAGAAGGTTATTGAAAAAACTAGATAAAATTCCCTCCTCAAAAATTATTGAAACAAGAGTTAGGATATCTGACCCAATGAAAATAAATTTGTTGGCAAGAAGTTATGTTAAATATAAACTAAACATGATATAATGCTATTATTTGCTCTAATTACTGCAATTACTTTCTTACTAATGGAAGGAGTTACTTGGTGTACACATAGGTTTGTAATGCATGGTTTTTTATGGTATTTACATGAAGATCATCATCAACCTAGATACCAAACTCCATTTGAGAAAAACGATTTGTTTTTTGTCATTTTTGCAATTCCAAGTATATTGTTGTTCTATTTTGGAATTCGTCCTCAATTGAATTATTTATTTTTTATTGGCCTTGGAATATTACTTTATGGTGTAGCTTATTTCCTTGTTCATGATGTATTAATTCATCAAAGGTTTAAATGGTTTAAAAATACCAAGAACAAATACTTAATTGGGCTCAGAAAAGCACATAAGATTCATCATAAAAAGTTAGAAAAACAAGATGGTGAATGTTTTGGGATGTTATTTGTCCCATATAAGTACCATAAGAAACCTAAAATCTAGTGTTTCTCTATTTATTTTTAAATATTGGCTCAATTTTTATTCCGCTTTTATATTCTTTTAATAAAAGAATGCGGTTTATAAAGAATTGGAAATCGGTATTACTCTCTTTAACGATAGTAGCTTTAATATTTCTAATTTGGGATTCAATATTTACTAGCAATGGTGTGTGGGGTTTCAATTCTGATTATCATTTACCTTATTTAATATTAGGAATGCCCGTTGAAGAATGGTTATTTTTCTTCTGCATCCCTTATGCTAGTGTTTTTATTCACTATGCTTTAAAGTTCTATAGGCCCAATTTAATATTGTCTAAAAGATTTACAAAATGGTTTACGATACTACTGCTTGTAATTTTAATAACAGTACTGTTTTTTAATACAGATAAGGCATATACTTTTGTAAATTATAGTTTCTTAGTTTTTATCCTATCCTTAGGATTGCTATTCGGAATTACTCATTTACAAAGATTTTATATTGCTTTTTTAATTATTTTAATTCCTTTTTTTATCGTTAATGGAGTCCTGACAGGCACAGGAGTAGAGAGTCCAGTTGTATGGTATAATGATGCTGAAAATTTAGGTATCCGGCTATTGACAATTCCTATAGAAGATATAGGATATGCTTTTACAATGTTGTTTGGTAACGTACTACTTATAGAGTATTTTAAGACAAAGTTTAAGCATTAATAAACGCTCTTCTTTACTTTTTTACAATTCGTCCTAAAAAAAATACAACTCAGTATCTTTTTGTTTTTAGAACATACAAACGGTTGCACTTTTGTTCTATAATTAACATGTGCTGGACTAGATTCAGCATCTAAAAACAAAAATGATGAAAATTTTAGCAACTATTTTAACAGCAAGTTTAATGTTTATAGGAAGTATAACATTCAACAAAAAACAAACAATCACAGCAACAGTAATAAACGTTAGTAGTGATAGTGGAAAAGTAAGTTTTGCATTGTATAATAAAGAAACTTTTATGCAAAAGCCTTTACAATCTAAGAACGCAAAAATTGTAGAAGGAAAAAGTACTGTTACTTTTAAAAATGTAGAACTAGGAGAATATGCAGTAATTTGTTTTCATGACAAAAACGACAATGATAAAATGGATTTTGAAGCGAATGGAATGCCAATGGAAGATTATGGAATGTCTAACAATGTTATGAGCTTTGGACCTCCAACATATGCAGATAGTAAGTTTGAAGTTTCTGCTGAAGGTGTGAACTTAGAAATTAAGTTTTAGTAATAGAAAGTAGGGTTAAAGAACTTTCGTTAAATTTATAACCAAGAATATAATATAAGAATCCAATAAGATGAATCTAAAAAGAGAAGTTTTTACAATTAGAAGTTTGAAAAAAGGTTTTATTATATGCTTCCAGATTTCACTTTTATTTACATTCATCTTTGGAGTTCTTTTCCAACAACTTTCCATAGAAGGCATTTTAAAAACATTTGCAATTTCTGCAATGTTCTCTTTCGGTATGGGATTTGGAAATGGATTGCTTAACAATTATTTAAGTACTAAATGGGATTGGATTACGCAAACCAATCAAAGAGTAGCAGCGGGTATCATAGCTACCATTCTTTATACAATACCACTTGTGTTAGCGATAAACTATGTAACTCTTGTTGTTTGGGGAAATACAGATCCTTCAGACTTCTTTAAAGGAAATAATTTCTGGATTCATTTGTTCTACATTATTTTGTCTTTAGGTGTTTCAACTTTTTTGCACGCAAAAGGTTTTATGAAAAACTGGAAGGCTGAGATGACTCAAAAAACGACAAAACAAGAGATTGTAGCAAAGACAGAAACAGCAAAATTTGAATCTCTTAAAAGTCAAATAGATCCACATTTTTTATTTAATAGTTTAAATGTCTTGACTTCTTTAATAGGGGAGAACCCAAATCAAGCAGAAAAGTTTACAACCAAACTTTCTAAGATCTATCGATACGTTTTAGAACAAAGAAATAAAGATCTGATTCCATTAACTGAAGAGTTAAAATTCGCAAAAACGTATATGGAATTGTTGGGGATGCGTTTTGAAGATGCTGTACGGTTTGATATTCCATCAACAGTTAGTAATGAAGAATTAAAAATAGTACCATTATCATTACAACTTTTGCTTGAAAATGCAGTAAAACATAACGTTGTTTCTTCTTTGAAGCCATTGAGTATTAAAATTTATGAAGAAGAAGGGCATTTAATTATAGAAAACAATATCAACCCTAAAGAAGCAATAGGAAAAAGCACAAAGGTAGGGCTAAGCAATATTGCAGACAGATATGGTTTAATCACTCGAAAAAGAGTGGTTGTAGAAAACAATAACAAAACATTTAAGGTGAGATTGCCTCTCCTTAAGCAAATGAACAATACTATGTATTCGGATGATTTTGAAAACAGCAAATATGTACGCGCAGTTGAGCGTGTAGAAAAATTGAAGGAGTTTTATCAAAACTTAGTATCGTATGTGATTATAATTCCTTTTTTAATTTTTATCAATCTTAAGTTCTCACCAGATTTTCACTGGTTTTGGTTTCCATTAGTAGGATGGGGAATTGGTGTAATCTTCCATTGGTTAGAAGCTAATAACTTCAATATATTCTTGGGAAGAAATTGGGAAGAGAAGAAAATTAAGGAGATGATGGATGACAATAACAGAACTAAATTTTAATAAAATGGAATTAGATTATAATAAAGAGCAACGTTATATGAAAGCTCAGAAAAGAGTAAAGGATATTAAAGGTTTTTATACTCACTTATTTGTAACCGTATTTATAATTCCTTTTTGGATTTTTATCAACTTAGAATTAGTCCCACAGTTTCACTGGTTTTGGATAGCTATTATGGGTTGGTTCGTAGGAATTTTTATTCACTGGTTAGGAGTTTTCGGATTTTCAAAACTTAGTTTCAGAAAAGATTGGGAGCAAAAGAAGTTTAAAGAGATTATGGGGGAAGATAAAAATAGTATTGAATCAAATTATACTCAAGAGCAGTTTTATATTCAAGCTAAAAAAAGAATGAAGGAGATTAAAGGGTTTTATATTCATTTAATCGTGGAAATATTTTCGATTGCGATAATAATATTTGTTAATCTAAAATTTGTACCTAGTTTTCATTTCTTTTGGTATGCAGTAATAGGTATTCTAATGGCTCTTTTCTTCCATTGGATGGGTGTTTTTGGATTTGCAAAATTTGGATTAGGAAAGAATTGGGAAGAGAAGAAAATTAAGGAGCTGATGGAAGATAATAACAGAATTAAATTTTAGAAAATGGAAATAGATTATACTCGAGAGCAACAATATATTAAGGCTAAAAAGAAGGTAAAAGAAATTAAAGGGTTTTATATACACCTAGCAACGTATGTATTAGTAATTCCTTTTATTATTTATGTCAATCTTAGATATGTACCTCAATTTCATTGGTTTTGGTATTCAGTATTAAGTTGGGGAGTTGGACTTTTCTTTCATTGGTTTGGAGTAATTGGGATCGATAAATTTAAACTTGGGAAAGAGTGGGAAGAGAAGAAGATTAGAGAGATTATGAATAAAAATAAACGTTATTAAGGTTATGATGACAGATGATTATACAAAAGAACAGCAGTATTTAAAGGCAAAAAAGCGAGTAAAAGACATTAAAGGATTTTATTCTCACCTTGCAGTGTATATCGTAATTAACATATGTATAAGTGGAATTATTTTATATGGCTTAACACATGATGACGATTATGATCTTCCAGGTGCAATTGGACATATTGGAGTTTATTCAACATGGTTTTTTTGGGGAATTGGATTGTTCTTTCACTGGTTAGGAGTCTTTGGATTTAAAAACTTTTTTGGAAAAAATTGGGAAGATAAAAAGATCAAAGAAATGATGGATCAAGAGAATGAGAGAAGTAATGAATTTTTAAAAAAGAGAAGATGATATCAGATAACGAAAAAATGAATCAGAAATACATCCGCGCTAAGAAACGTGTGGAAGAATTAAAAGGATACTATTGGCATATGGCTGCATACGTTATTGTAAATACTTTTATATCAGTATCTAATGTTGTTAAAGATGTTAGACGAGGAGATACCATAGACGAAGCCTTGTTTGATTTTGATAATTTTTCACTTTGGCTTTGGTGGGGTATCGGAGTTGTTTTTCACACATACAAAATGTTTGGAGCTAGGCTACTCTTTATGAATAAAGATTGGGAAGATAAAAAAATTGAAAAATACATGAACGAGAAATAAATCAAAAAAAGAAGTAAAGAATGAATGTCATTATAATAGAAGACGAAAAACCAGCAGCAAGAAGGCTTAGCAGGATGTTGAGTGAATTGGGAATAGAAGCAAATACAATGTTACATTCTGTTGAAGAATCATTGAATTGGTTTCAAAACAATGAACATCCAGATCTTATCTTTTTAGATATTCAGCTGTCTGATGGTTTGTCTTTCGAAATTTTTGAGGAAGTGCATGTAACTAGTGCAATTATATTTACAACGGCTTATGATGAATATGCCTTGAAAGCATTCAAATTGAATAGTATAGATTATTTGTTAAAGCCTATTGATGAAGACGAATTAGAAAAAGCTGTAGATAAATACAAAAGTCAACAACCAAAAAAATCTGATCTTCAAGTAAATATAGATGACATTCGAAGACTCTTAATCAATCCAATAGACAGAAAGTACAAAAAACGATTTACAATTAAAATAGGGCAGCACATCAAAATTATTCATGTAGATGAAATTGAATGTTTTTATAGTGAGAATAAGGCTACTTATATACATACAAATGCGAATAGGAACTATTTAATAGACGGTTCATTAGAAAATTGGGAAGATCAGCTAGACCCAGAACAATTCTACAGAGTAAATAGAACCTTTATAGTTCATATCAATGCCATTAAAGACATAGTGGCTTACACTAACAGTAGATTAAAGTTAATATTACACTCGTACAACGAAACTGAGATTATAGTCAGTAGAGAACGTGTAAAGGATTTTAAAAGCTGGATTGATAGATAACATTAATTAACATCGTTTAACCTGATAGTTTTTATATCTTTACACTGTTATTTTTAGAAAGAGATAACATTTCACCGATTTAAACGTTAATACAGCGTTATCTTAAGAAAAAAGAATGATGAAAAAAAGTGTACTTTTTATTTGTGTGATGTCGCTAGCGTTACTTTATAGCTGTGGTAATAGTGAAAGATTCGAAATTAAGAAAGGAAAAGTAGGACATTTAACTCCTGAAACATCTATCAACGAACTTAATCTAATATTTAAAACAGATTCTATAGTAACTAATCTTAGTGAGGGATCTTTAGGAGATAATTATTTTCAAGATGATGACGAGTATTTGATTTATGAAAAAGGAGGGAAGCATTTACTAACAATCGTTCCTAAAGAACAACTAGACTCTACTTCAACAATTAAGAGTGTACAAATTTTTGATAATCGTTTTAAGACTGATAAAGGATTAAATTTAAACTCAAAATTTGCTGAAATTAACTTGAGTAGTAATATTGATAAAATAGAGTCATCATTTTCTTCTGCTACCTTATTCATTGATGAACTAAATGCAACCATTTCTATTGATAAAGAAGAATTAGGTTTAAAAGCTTTTAGTAGTCAACAAGTCACCATAGATCAAATTCCTGATTTAGCTAAAATGAAATCATTCATTGTTTGGTTTAATTAATGTCTAAGAAGTATACGATTCAAAAGACACCTTTTGTAGTACCTACTACCGATGGTAAATTAATTGAAGAACATTTTGGAAATGCTACGGATGGAAATTCTAACATTAGTATTGCTCATATGATAGCACCTTCTGGTTGGAATGAACCATTTCAAACACCAGAGTTTGACGAATACACTTATATCATTAGAGGTAAAAAACAGTTTATCATTGAAGGAGAAACAATTATTTTAGAGGCTGGGCAATCCATCAAAATAGAAAAGAATACACGAATTCAATATTCAAACCCTTTCGATGTTGAATGTGAATATTTGGCAATTTGTTTGCCTGCCTTTTCTATTGATTTAGTAAACAGAGAAGAAGATTAATTCTTCATTTTTCCTGCCAACAAGGTATTTTTCAAAAGCATTGCAATAGTCATTGGTCCAACACCACCTGGAACAGGCGTAATAAATGCCGATTTTTTAGAAACTTCTTCAAAAGCAACATCTCCTAATAATCGATAACCACTCTTTTTAGAAGAATCTTCAACACGTGTAATTCCAACGTCAACGACAGTTACATTATCTTTTACCATGTCAGCAGTTAAGAACTCTGGAATTCCTAAAGCTGCAATTATAATATCTGCTTGTAATGTAATTTCTTTTAAATTCTTTGTTCTACTATGAGTAATGGTGACAGTTGCATTTCCAACTTTCCTTTTTTGAGATAGTAAAATACTCATCGGACTTCCAACAATATGACTACGGCCAATAACTACCACATGTTTTCCAGAAGTTTCAACATTATATCTATTTAGCAATTCAAGAATTCCAAATGGAGTAGCAGAAATAAAGGTTGGCAGGTTCAGTGCCATTTTTCCAACATTTGTAGGATGAAACCCATCTACATCTTTATCTGGATGAACAGCCATTAGTACTTTTTGCTCATCTATATGGTTTGGCAAAGGAAGTTGTACAATAAATCCGTCTATAGCATCATTATTGTTTAAATCATTTATTTTAGATAGTAAGGTTTCTTCGGTAGTTTCTTGAGGAAGTCGAACTAAAGTCGATTCAAATCCAACACGTTCACAGGCTTTTACTTTGGCATTTACATAAGTTAAGCTTGCCCCGTCATCACCAACAATAACCGCAGCTAAATGTGGAGCTTTCTTCCCTTGTTTTTTTAATTCTGCAACTTCAATTGCAATTTCATCTTTAATGTCTGAAGAGGTTTTTCTGCCGTCAAGTAAAATCATATGTTATCAGTTGTCAATTAATCTTAATTGTTCATTGATAATTGTTTATTGAACAATGTTATTTCATTCCTTTCATCATTTGCATCATTTTTCTTCCACCTCCACCTTGCATCATCTTCATCATTTTGCTCATTTGATTGAACTGCTTCATCAATTGATTTACATCTTGAACAGTAGTTCCAGATCCTTTTGCAATTCTTTTCTTTCTGCTTGAATCTATTGCTGTAGGTGTGCTTCTCTCTAAAGGTGTCATAGAATGAATAATAGCTTCAATTCCTTTAAAGGCATCATCATCAATGTCTACATCTTTCATTGCTTTACCGGCACCAGGAATCATTCCGACTAAGTCTTTCATGCTTCCCATTTTCTTTATCTGTTGAATTTGGGATAGAAAATCATCAAAACCAAACTGATTCTTGGCAATTTTCTTTTGAAGTTTTCTAGCCTCTTCTTCATCATACTGTTCTTGGGCACGTTCCACAAGAGAAACAACATCTCCCATTCCCAAGATACGATCAGCCATACGATCTGGATAGAAAACATCAATTGCATCCATTTTTTCTCCAGTACCAATAAACTTAATAGGTTTATTAACAACTGACTTAATGGTTAATGCAGCTCCACCTCTTGTATCACCATCTAATTTTGTTAGAATAACACCATCAAAATCTAAAATATCATTAAAAGCTTTTGCTGTATTTACGGCATCCTGACCTGTCATGGAGTCAACCACAAACAACGTCTCTTTTGGACTTACAGCTTTATGAATGTTAGAAATCTCAGTCATCATTTCTTCATCCACAGCCAAACGACCAGCGGTATCAATAATAACTACATTTTTACTATTTGCTTTTGCATACTTAATGGCGTTTAATGAAATTTCAACAGGATTTTGATTTCCTACTTCAGCATATACTTCTACATCAATTTGTTCACCAACAACTTGAAGTTGATTAATAGCGGCAGGACGATATACATCACACCCAACTAATAGAACTTGCTTTGCTTTTTTGTTTTTGAGATAACTTGCTAGTTTTCCAGAAAAAGTAGTTTTTCCTGAACCCTGTAAACCAGACATTAAAATAACAGTTGGATTTCCTCCTAGATCTACATCTACAACATTCCCACCCATTAATTCAGCCAACTCATCTTTAACGAGTTTTACCATTAACTGACCAGGGTTCAACGTTGTTAGTACGTTTTGCCCTAGCGCTTTTTCTTGAACTCTTTTAGTAAAATCTTTGGCAATTTTAAAGTTAACATCGGCATCTAAAAGTGCACGTCTAACTTCTTTAAGAGTCTCTGCTACATTTACCTCGGTGATTCTGCCATGACCTTTTAAGGTGTGTAAGGCTTTATCTAATTTATCACTTAAATTATTGAACATTCGGTTTTCTTGCTTTTTTTGGAAGCAACAAATATAGAAAATACCGCTGTTTTACTCAAGTAAAAAGACTACTTAATCTTTCTTAGCTAGTAAGCTTGCCATAAAATTGATAAGGTGTACAACTGTTGCAATAATGAAAAGGATAAAAGCCATGACCAAAATGATGTTCATTTGTGATACTTGTTGGTAAGTTTTAGGTGTGTCTGAATTGTAGATAAAGTATAAAAGAGGAGCTAATGCAGCAATTTGAAGGATAATGTGAAGTATTGTTAGCGTCTTCTTTGGTGGTTTTTTGGTGATTGTTAATGAAGTGTAATTGATAGCAATGAGAATGAAAAACAAAGTTGAAAACAAGCATACACTCAATATTTTTAACTTTAGAAAAGTACCATATATTGCAATCTCGATACTATTCTCTTTATTGGTAAAACCAGATATCAAAATTAATAAAGCTAGTATTATAAAGAAAAATTGAGGTTTCTTAATAATTTTTTTCATGCTAATAGTTTTTCTTCAATATATTCAAGTGATGTTCTGTATGGTAAGCCGACCACATAATAATTTCTCGTAATGTCATTTTTCCCATTAAAGGATGTGGTAATAACAAAGTATCTAAATGCCTGTTTTTTAGCTTGTTTGTTTTGTATTGTAATTTTTTATTGAGTATTTGTAGAGAATCAATTAATTGTTGCCTTTCTTTTGCTATTGGTTTTTGTAAACCTTGATTAAAAACTCTAGCTTTTTCTTGGTTTTCAAACAACCTTTCATTGTATCTTTTGGCTACTTCTTCATAATTTCTTGAAGGCCTATTTGATGTCCCATACTTGTATTTAACTAAAAATTTAGGATAGCTTAATGCTTTATTGATTAACCTTGAAGTCTGGACTAAATGCAAAACATGCTGACCGGTAGACCATTTACTCTCTGGACCTAACTCCCATTTTTCTTCTGGATGATTATTCAACCATTCAAAAAGATCATGATGACTAGATTCCAATACTTCAACGATGTTTTCTTTGTTCATTTTTTTAATAAATTCTAACAGACAAGATACGAAAGTAAACCAATAATACAATTCACTACAAAATTGTATCAATTCACTACATCTTGTTTTTTTTCAGACGATTACACACATACATTTGTTTCATCAAAAAACAGAAAATCTAAAAATCATGCAATTAAAAAATTTAAAAAACCTTTTCGTAGGATTCTTATTATCAATTAGTTTCTTAATAAGTCCTTCTGAAATTATAGGACAAACCACTATTAATGGAAATTTCCATTCTAAAAACAGCGATGGAACTAAAACATATACATACAATAATAGTAAGCAAAAATTTAGTATTGAGTATGAAGGTGAAATTACTTTGTCTAACGACGATAAAGAAATAACGTCCATTTCTAATAATGGTTTTATCGAAATAAGAAAAACAAGATTTGGTAAGAGAAGAAGACTAATTATTGAATCTGAAGGAGGAACTTTGGTGCATAAGTATTTTATAGGATCAAAAGAACTTCCTTTTAATCCTGATGGTAAAAAATGGTTAGCCGAAATTTTGCAAGAAGTAGTAAGAACTACTACAATTGCAGCTCAGAGTAGAGTAGATCGTTTTTACAAAAGAGGTGGAGCTAAAGCTGTAATGAATGAAGTGAGGAGTATGGATTCTGATTATGTAAAGTCTGCTTATATAAAAATCCTTTTAAAGAAGAATTTAAAGAACAGTGATTTAATCAGTGTTATTGAAACTGCTGGTAACTCAATTAAATCTGATCATTATGTTTCTCAAATTTCGAAATCTAATCAGAAAGCTTTTTTAGCAACTGATGGAACAAGGACAGCTTATATTAAGTCAGCTTCAAGTATTGGTTCAGATCATTATAGATCTCAAATTTTAAAAACAGTTATCAATGATTCTGATATCAACGATAAACAAATGGCTAGTTTGTTAGATATTACTAAGAGTATAAAATCAGGTCACTATTTAAGTCAAATTTTATCTTCTATTATGGAGAAAAGACAATTGAATAAACAAAACATGAATACAATCATGCTTTTGTCTAGACAAATTAAATCAGATCATTATAAATCTCAAGTATTAAGAAAAGCCTTAAAAAAGGAAAACCTTTCTCAAGGTAATTATGAAGCATTCTTAAGTACTTTAAGCGAAATTAAATCTGATCATAATAGATCCCAAGTAATTAATGATTTGATGAAGAATGATATGGATAATGCTTCTTTTTCAAAATTATTAAATATTGTAAATCAGAATATTGGATCAGACCATTACGCTGCAAATATTTATAAAAAAATAGCGAAGAACAAAAATATCTCAGATGCACAATTAATTCAGATATTAGAATCTGCATCAAGTAATATTAGTTCTGGTTACTCTTTGTCAAGTGTTTTAACTGCCTATTCAGGAAGGGTTAAAAAATCTTCTCAGAAAGTGAAAGATGCATATAGGAAAGCAGCAAAAACTATCAAGTCTGAAACCTACTATGGTAGAGTTTTGAGAGCAATAGAGTAATGAAATATAAATTATACAGCATGCAAATTAAAATAGAGAAGCTATTATTCTCAATGATTATAATAGCTTTCTATTTTTATGGAATACAGAGTTACTCACAAAATAGAGTAACAAAGTATCTAGAATACGGAAAGTATAATATTGGATATAAAGTTTTTCATACATATGATTATAGCCGATCATATTTTCCTAAATATGATTACTATGGAAAGAGAACTAATTATAAGTTAGGGAGACCTATTCAAGTTTCTATCTGGTATCCCACTCTTGATAATGATATTTCAAAGAAAATGAAATACAGAAAGTATTTAGAATATACTTCATCAGAAATAGATTTTTCTAAAAATAATTCAAAAGACAGGAAAAAATTAATAACTAAAATTGTTCAATCGACAAGAGATAAAAATCGTATTGCTTTTGAAGAACTCTTGAATGAGACTATTAATGTATACTTAGAAGCTAAAGAAATAAAAAATAATTTTCCAGTTATTCTTTATGCTCCTCCTAAGAACACATCAGCTTTTGACAATAGTATTATCTGTGAATATTTGGCAAGTAAAGGGTATTTAGTCTTATCAACATTGGCTAAAGGAGAATATACCGAACTACAGGGAGAATCTGTAAAATCTGTTCATGTACAAGCTGAGGATTTAGCATTTCTATTAAACTTTTCTAAAAAGATTTCGAAGAGTGATAAAATTGGAACTATTGGATTTAGTAGGGGAGGAATCGCAAACATTATTTTTGCAATGAAGAATAAAAATATTGATGCTACAGTATCTCTTGATGGTTCTATCTTGTCGCAAGGATGGTTAAACGATATTGAAAAAAGTGAATACTATAATCCTAAAGACTTTAACTCTAATATACTATTCATAACAAAAAATTTAAGAGATCCAAAACTTAATCCTTCTACATTTTATGATAGTATAAAATTTTCCGACAAGACTTTTATAAGGTTTGATCACGATAAACATGGTTACTTCTCAAGTTTTAATTTGATGTATGAGTTATTAATTGATAAAAAGAGAACTCTATTAGAGAAAGACAATATTTATAAGTTTTATGCTGAAATGACAGAATATGTAGGAGAATTTCTTGAAGAGAATATTAAAAAGGAGAAGGTTTTTAAAGAGCATGAAACAAAACTATTTAAGCACAACTTTATTTATCAAAAAGCAAAGCCTAGACCTTTATCTCCAGGCTCTATTAATCAACTCATATTAGATAAAGGGTTTAATTATGTTAGAAAAATAATCGACGATATTCTTATTTATGAACCCAAGTACCTTAAGGGAATAAGTTGGAGAGGTTTATTAAGAACGAGTAATATTTTAAAGAACGAGAATAAATTAGATGATGCAATAGGAACTTTATTACTCTTAAATGAATCTTTCCCTAATTGGTATATAACTCATTATAGTTTAGGGCAATTATATCTTTTAAAAAAGAACAATAAAGCTGCCATAGCTCACTTTGAAAAAGCGATTGAAGATAACCCGAGGCATAAGAAAAGTTTAGATGAACTCATAAAATTAAACGCAGAGACCAGCGATTATCATTTGAATAAATTAAGAGATGTAAAAAAATATATAGGAACATACAGTGTTGATAAAGATCGCTATAGGAAAATTTATATTGAAAAGGGTAAATTATATCTTTTCTCTAATTATTGGAAAAGCCCATTAGAGTTATGGCCTTATTCAAAAAACATTTTTTTAATTGAGAGTGATGACCCTAGGTCTAGTATGCAGATATTATTTCAATTTGATGATAATAATAATGTGATTTCTTTAAGAACTAGAGGGTTAAATTCAGGTAGAATTGCTCTTCCAAATATGAAAAAATAAATATAGATGTGTAATATTGTTATGAGCAATATTTGATTTAGAAGAACTAAATGAAAGATTGATTACCTTAGTTCTGTGCAAAACAACAATCAATTAACCGACAATATTTTAATGAAAAAACATTTTTTCATTATTGCTTTAGGAGCCATTTTTGGCTTATCTATTACTTACTTTATTCTGTTAGGTGATGTAGACTCTACATCACTTACCAGTATTCAAAAGATAGTTGGCGCTCTTGTGGGTGTTAGTAGTGCTTACCTTATTTCTATTGTTGCATTACAGCTTGATAAATTATTGCCTTGGCATAAACACGAAGGAAACAGACTACTGTTAGGGATTATAGTTCATTATACCATCACTTTTTTATGGAGTGTATTATTGCTTTATTTATGTTGTTTGCTTTTACCAGAGAGTTTTTCTTTTGAATTTATTTATAATCAATATTTAATAAAATTCGGAATCATACTATTTATTTTGATTCTTATTTTCGAAATCATCTATTTTGCGCTCTATTCTTATTACTCTTACACAACATTTCAAATAGCCACCGTACGACAGGAAAGAAAACAAATTGAGTTGCAGTTAAAAGCATTAAAATCTCAGTTAAGCCCTCATTTTTTATTTAACAGTTTAAATACCATTTCATCATTGATCTTTAAAGACAAGATGAAAGCAGAAAGTTTTATAAGACGATTAGCTGAAATGTATGATTATATTTTACATAGCTATCAAATTAAGCTAACACCTCTAAAAGATGAACTAGAGTTTGTAAACTCATATAAATACTTGTTACAAACTAGATTTGGAGAGAAATTTCAATGTCTTATTGATATTGATGATACACTATTGTCAAGTAAAATCCCTCCATTAACTATACAAATGTTGCTAGAAAATGCAGTAAAGCATAATGTTTTAGAGGAAAACAACCCACTTACTATTCGCATTGCTAGTGAGAAAGGATATATTATTGTGAGTAATAATATTACAAAGAAACCAAAGCATATCACTTCTTTTAAAATTGGATTAAAGAATATCAATGCAAGATATTTGTTATTGCATACAGAAGGGATCATGATAACAAACGGAGGAAAGTTTGAAGTAAAAATCCCAATTATTTCATGATGGTTATGAAAAAACTATTTATACATCAGCCACTTTTTAGAATCTTTAGCCCTATCTTCAGTGGTGTTGTTGTGTATTTGCTCATTCTACTTTTAAACAACAATGTAGGGCAATTACAAGAACAGTTTTTGGGTGAAGAACTTTATGTATGTATTGGTTTGTCTTATTTAACCCAAGAATTGTCAAGATTATTGCTGCTGATTTTTAAACGAATATATAAAGGGAGAAATTCTTTTTTAAACTTATTTCTTCAAATAATTATTTCACTCATACTTTGCATTTTTATTGTATCAGTATCGATGAGTTTGTATTATAAGTATATAGTAGGGTATTCTGCAAATACAGAAGACATTATCATGTTTGATGTGATTTTTTCTATCATCACATTGATTTATATCTTACTTTTTATTAGCCATCAGTATTTGTATAAAATTAATTCTGAACGATTGCAGCACGAGGAATTAATCAAACAAAATATAGAAGATGATTTTCGTCAATTTAAAAGAGGAATCAACCCACACCTTTTATTTGAGAGTTTTGATGCGTTACTCATTTTAATGCATGAAAATTCTGAAAGAGCTGACGAGTTTATAGACCATTTGTCAACTATTTATCGATACATTTTATCAAGCAAGGATAGGCAATTGATCGAAGTGAAAGAAGAGTTTGATATTCTTTTACAACTAGAATATTTATTTAATAAGCTATCATATCGAAATATTAGTATTGAAAACAACCTTAGTTCTGATTTTTTAGTAGTACCTGGAAGTATACTATTTCTTGTAGAATTAATCCTAAGAAATACCATTACTTCATCTAGTATAGATTTAAGAATTGAAGTAAAGGAAACTGAAGAAGGAGTAAAGTTACTATACAAGATGTATGATAAAGTAAATTCAAACTTTAGAACCAAGGAGTTTGAAGAAATTCGCAGGGTATACTCGATTTATAGTGATGAAGAAATCACTGTTAAAGAAGAGGATCAAATGAGGATTATTTTTATCCCGAAACTAACCATCAAAAGTTAAAAAATGAAGATAGTTATAATAGAAGATGAACAATTGTCTGTTGAAAAACTGGAAAGATATTTACTAAAGTTTGATAAAAATATAAAGATTGTTACCCATCAAATCTCGATTGAAGGAGCTGTCGATTGGTTTAGACAAGAAGACAATGAATATGATGTTGTTTTTATGGATATTCAATTGACAGATGGCTTAAGTTTTGAAATTTTTCATCAAGTGAAGGTTAATAAACCAGTCATTTTTACGACAGCTTTTGATGAATATGCGGTTGATGCTTTTAAAGTAAACAGTATCGATTATATTTTAAAGCCAATCACATTTACAGATGTCTCTAAAGCAATGAATAAATTAAAATCAATGCAAGCTGTTTTTGGAGGAAACGAAGGCCTAGAAGAAGTAGAGAAAATGATCAGTAAGAAAAAATTAAAAGATCGTTTTTTAGTAAGATTGGGAAATCATATTCATTCTATTAAAGTAGAAGAAATTGCATTGTTCTATGCAGAAGGCAGAACAGTTTATTTGGTTACAAATTCGAACAAAAAATTTGTTATAGATTATAAGCTAGAAGATCTTTGTGACTTGTTAAGTTATGTCGATTTTTTTAGAGTTAATAGAACATTTATTGTCAACATTAATACCATTAAAGATGTTGTTGTGTATTCAAGTAGTCGATTAAAAATTACCCCTAGAATACAAGTAGATAAAGAGATTATTGTTAGTCGAGAAAAGGTAACTGTATTCAAAAAATGGTTTGAAGGGAATTAAGCTATTTTTTTGACTTCTCAATTGGCTTAAATTCCATAGCTACACCGTTAATACAATGCCTTTTTCCTGTTGTGTTCCTTGGGCCATCATCAAAAGAATGACCTAAATGACCACCACAAGTAGCGCACTTTAATTCGGTTCTAGCATACCCTAACTTATAATCTACATCTAATTCTACAGCGTTTCCTATTGCTCTATCAAAAGATGGCCAACCCGTTCCAGAATCAAATTTATGATCTGATTTATATAACTCAGTTTTGCAAGCAGCACAAACATAAATACCTTTCGAGTAGTTTTTATTTAATGGACTTGTAAAAGCTCTTTCAGTACCAGCTTCTCTTAGTACAAAGTATTGCATATTGGTCAATTCATTTTTCCATTCTGCTTCAGTTTTTGCAACTTTATAAACTTTTGTTTCTTTTGTATCTTTCTTTTGAGCCACTCCAGAGCAGCTTACTAAAAATCCAATTGCAAACAATAAAACTATTTTTTTCATGAGTTTTTAATAATAAATTCTACACTTTTAGTTACAATCTCTTTGTTTCTTAAAATTTTAGTATGTCCTAACCCTTGAGTAATTAACAAAGAACCATTCTTTAAATTCTGACGGATATTGTAAGCATACCTTACAGGAACATCACCATCTTGAGTATCGTGAACGGTTAAAACAGGAATATCAACTCTTTGACTTACATAATGACTCGCATAATCATCAAATTTAGCGTTCCATGTTTTTTCTAATCTCTTTTGAATCTTCATAGCCGAGTTTTCACGTAGTTTTAAATTACTTGAAAACTCTTTGATAATATCTGATACTTTATCGCCCGAACCAATGGTTACAAATGATTTCAGTTTTAAAAAGCGAGAAGTTGCATTGTACAAGCTCATGCCTCCAAAAGAATGCCCAATCGCAGATTCGAAAGGACCATGCACTTCATCAATTTTCTGAACGGCTGATAAGAAATCTGTTAGAGAAGTTGTTTTTCCTGTCGATTTACCATGAGCAGGTCCATCAAACGAAATAACCATGTATCCTTTTTCCAATAGTTTATCAGCAAAAGCAAACAGTTGAGTACTTCTTCCTGCCCATCCATGTATGAGTAATACCTTCTTTTTGGAATAGCCATAAGACAAAAGATCAATTTCTTTATTGATGTCAGGAATAAATAAACGTTTTTTTTGTGCACTTTTCAACATGTATTTCTCACGTTCTGGAGTTGCAAAGTTAATTGGAGTCACAAATAACCTAGCAGCTAAACGAGTAGCTAGATAAGGAGAGAAAACCTCAATTGTTTTAATAAAAAGGGCAACAGGCTTAGGAATAGCTAAACTTGGTATTAATTTTTTATTTGAAGTTAAAAGATGCACTAAATTATTTTAAACTGGAATAGAATATGTATTTTTAAGTGACGTTACATGATAAATGGTGTCATACAAAAATAAACAAAACAATATCGTTATATGGCTAAGAAAATCAAAATGAAAAAAATCATAGCACTTTTATTATTAGTTGGCTTCCTTACGGAATGTACTACTGTACCCATCACAGGAAGAAAAAGAATTGCACCTGTAAAGGATGAAAACGTTTTGCCTGCAAGTTTTGCTCAATACAAAGGATTTTTAGAAAAAAACAAAATCTCTAAAGACAAAAGAAAAACTGAAGAATTAAAAAACGTAGGTGAAAAAATTTCCAAAGCTGTAGATCGTTTCATGCGTAATAATAATATGGAAAAAGAGGCGAACTCATATAAATGGGAATTCAATTTAGTAGAAGATAAAACCGTTAATGCTTGGTGCTTACCAGGAGGAAAAGTAGTTTTCTATACTGGTATTTTACCTATTTGCGATAATGAAGAAGGTGTTGCAGCTGTAATGGGACATGAGGTGGCACATGCATTTGCAAAACACGGACAAGAAAGAATGAGACAAGGACAAATACAAGCGCTAGGAGGTATTGCTGTTGCTTTAGGAACTAGCGGAAAGAGTGAGGAAGCTCAACAAATTTGGGGAACAGTTTATGGCGTTGGTTCTAATGTCACAATGTTGTCTTATAGTAGAGAGCATGAATCTGAAGCCGATAAATTGGGTTTGGTATTTATGATTATGGCTGGATACGATGGAAAAGAAGCTGCGGAAGTATGGGTTCGTATGAGTAAAAACTCTGGAGATAAAAAAGGACCACCACAAATATTGAGTACCCACCCTTCCAATGAGAGTAGAATACAGGCATTGAGAGCTTTTTTACCTGAAGCAAAAAAATTAGCTGCAAAATATAACGCACAGACAAAATAAAGAAAACCGAAAGTCGATGAATTTTAATTATCTTGTAAACCGTTCTTTTATGCTGAACCTGTTTCAGTATCGAGAACGGTTTTTTTATTAAAAGCATCTAAACCGAACAGCATGTTAAAAATAGGGGATAAGAAACTCATCAATGCTTGGGCATTTTATGATTGGGCAAACTCAGTATATTCATTGGTGATTAGTACCGCTGTATTTCCATTATATTATACTGAAATTACCGAAGACAAGACAGTTTCCTTTTTAGGTACTGAATGGGATCATCCAGATACTTTGTACAGTTATGGATTGTCATTTTCATTTTTATTGGTAGCATTTATGTCTCCAATACTATCGGCAATTGCCGATTATACAGGAAATAAAAAGCGCTTCCTACAAATCTTCTGTTGGATTGGTTCTCTGTCTGTAATGAGTTTGTATTTCTTTGAAGGAATTGATACGGTTTGGATTGGTATTGTTTTTACCATTTTAGCGAGCATTGGTTTCTGGTCGAGCATTGTTTTTTACAATGCCTATTTGCCTGAAGTTGCGCATCCTGAAGATCAAGATAGAGTGAGTGCGAAAGGGTTTATCTATGGATATATAGGTTCTGTAATCTTATTAGTGATTAATTTAATCATGATACAAATGCCTGAAACTTTTGGGATTGATTCTGGGACTGCTTCTCGTATTTCATTTGTAATGGTAGGTCTTTGGTGGATAGGTTTTGCACAAGTAACTTTTAGACGTTTACCTAATAATGTATTTCATAAAAAACCTGAGAAAGATTATATCTGGAAGGGGTTTAGAGAATTAAAAATTGTGTGGAATGAGATCAAGAATTACCCGACACTCAAAGGATTTTTAGGAGCCTTCTTTTTATTGAGTATTGGTGTACAAACCATTATTCTCATGGCTGCTATTTTTGGTGCTAACGAATTAGGGCTAGAGTCAACCAGTCTAATTATCACTATTTTGGTCATTCAGTTGGTGGCAATAGTAGGAGCAAGTCTGTTCTCAAGATTGTCTAAAAAACATGGAAACTTTAAAGCGTTAAAGATTACAGTATTGATTTGGATTTTAGTCTGCTTTGGAGCTTTTATGTTACATAAAGATTTACCAAATGTTGCTCTTTATTTTTACGCTTTAGGAGGGCTATTAGGAATGGTATTAGGAGCTGTACAATCGTTAACACGTTCTACATATTCTAAACTATTACCAGAGACAGAAGATCATGCAACCTATTTTAGCTTTTATGATGTTACTGAAAAGATAGCGATAGTCTTAGGAACTTTTGTTTATGGATTGCTTTATTCATTAACTGATTCAATGCAATGGAGCGTATTGTGTTTGGCTATTTTCTTTGTAGCTTCATTCATCATTTTAAGTACGTTGAAAGAGACCAAGTATGTGAAGTAAAATAAATAGCCTACTAAAACAAATTCGTTTTTAACCAGTTACTTGCTTTTGTAGATTTTCTCTTTTGATGTTTTTTTCGATTATAGAATGTAATAGTAACATCATCTTCTTCAATGTTTAGAATGCTCCAATTGTGCTGTTGTCAGCTTTAATTCCTAACCCCAATAAATTGATGTGCATCCAAGAAGAAATAAGTTGTGGAGGAGTGGTACAATCCAATTCTTTGATATACTTCACCGGAACAAATTTATTGTAATGAACATCACCTGCTAAAAAGAGAACTTTTTCTTTGTCTTCTAGGAGTTTGCATAATCGTTGTAAGTCAGATGGGTATTTATTCCAGTCTTCATTCACATTTACTCCTTTGACGTTGTTCCAAGCAAAATCATGATCGTCCCAAACAGCATGAAATCCGTTTTTTGCTCTCATTTTATCTATAAGTCGTTTAAAGCTAGCTACATTCTTAAACTGATTGATGTACTTTTGCTCCATCACAGTTTTAAACTTTTTTAGATTATATTTTTTTGGAGCTTCTATGTATTCTTTTGTAAAAGGCCAGATACCATAATCCATATAGATATTATCACCTAATAAGAACAATTAATCAGGGTCTTCATCGTAGATATAATCCCATTCTTTTTGTTCTTTAAAAGCTTCGTAACGGATACAGGAGGTAAAAGCAATCTTCATGAAGAGGCATAAAAAAACTAAGGTATAAAAAAAGCGCTGCCATAGCAACGCTTTTTGTTTTGTATTGGTAAGTAATTAAATTTGAAAACTTACACTAGCAACGATGTTTCTTCCAGTATTTAAAATATCATCAGCTTTTAATCTAGATAGATGATTGATGTATTTTGTGTCAAATAAATTATTAACACTTAATGAAGCTGTAAACTTCATTGATCCTAGTTTCACATCACCTCCCAATCCAAGGTTTACTAAATTATATTCATCGGTTGGAGTTTCAAAAGCACTAACTCTATCTTGCTCAAAGAAGGATTGTAAAGCAATAGAAGCATATCCTTGAGTTAACCAATTGCCTGCGTCAAACTCTGTTCTAAAGGTGTTTTTCCAAACATTTGCGGGAATTAAAGGAAGTGCATCTCCATTATTTTGCTCACCAATAACAATTTCGAAGCTACTTTCTAAGTGTAACCAATCTAACGGATGAGGATGCCAGTGAAATCCAAATTCACCACCATACAATTTTGCGTCATCTTGAATATAAGTGAACACAGGGTTTCCATCTTCTATAGCTCCGGTTGGTGAGATAAAAATATAATCGTTGATGTTGTTGTTAAAAACGTTAGCAAAAAATTCAACATGCTCTGTGTTGTATTCTAATGCTATATCTAGTTGTAAATTTTTTTCGTTTTTTAGATTTGAATTTCCGATTTCAAAACGATTGGTACCATGATGTACTCCGTTTGAGGTTAACTCTGCAAGATTAGGAGCTCTAAAACCACTAGCAATATTGATTCGGGCCACAATAGCATCAAATAACCTAGTTTTATATCCTAAAGAAGAAGTAAAGCTATTGTAAGATTTGTCTATGGCTTCAAAAACATGAATATCTCCATCATGATCAACTTCATGTCTTTGTGTTGTGATAGATCTGTTGTCATAACGAACTCCTAATTGCAATGAATTCTTATTCCATTGGTGATTAAAAGTTGTAAAGACTCCAAAATCATTAACATCTGCGTTTGGAATTAATATCTCTTCACCAAAATTTCGATTGGTTTGAGAAATTCCTTGAACTCCTAATAAAGCTTCAACCTTCCCTAATTTAGGCAAGTGATATTGTGCATTGTAGCTAAATGTTTTAAGATTCATTTGTAAAGCAGCTTCTTCCTCATCATGATCAGGATCAGTAGCATGATCATCATGCTCTTCAAATTCATTCCTGTCATTAAAAGTGTATCCTAAGTCGATGTCCAATTTTGAGTTTCCAAAGTAAATGTGATTGTGTAGACTTAGAATATGATTGTCAATCAATTGATAAGGTTCTGAAACTGATTTGGAATTAGATTGTGTACTTATACCTTCTGTTAATCCTAGTTCAGAGCGATTAAAATTGTATCTCAATTCAGATGAAAAAGAGTTCTTATTAAAACCTATTCCTGCTTTAAAATCGCGTTCATTAAAACGTGAGTTTGTTACTCGTTCTCCAGTTGGAATTTTATAATCAGCATGTGTAGCAAAAGTT
>Ga0115559_1000643_pt1 | contig 23496 bp, 25 predicted proteins | sample COGITO_mtgs_1105_3_FD_87281 | JGI IMG/M metagenome (GOLD analysis project Ga0115559, IMG submission 87281) | Pelagic marine microbial communities from North Sea - COGITO_mtgs_110506 | ecosystem: Environmental > Aquatic > Marine > Epipelagic | place: Germany:Helgoland, sampling site Kabeltonne... | reverse complement strand
CGGATCAGTTGGGAGGCGGCGGCGCAGAGGCCGCGCTCCAAGCGCACCGCTCCTTGATTTTTGGAAAGGGCGGAGATCCGATGGAAAACAAAGGTCTCGTCCTGGATCGTAAGAAGGTCGCCAAGGTGATCGAGGAGCAGGATGGGGTCCTGCCCCGTGCCGCAGTGCTGCGGTGTCGGGTGCGCTATTTTTCCGACGGTGTCATATTGGGGTCTTCGGAGTATGTGCGCGGCTTTGCCAATTCCGTCCAGCGTGACCTTCGGCGCAAGCGCCCGCCGAAGGTGCATCTGCTACGTGGAGCCGTTTGGGGTGATGTGGCCGTCTTGCAGGGCCTGCGTAGGCAGGTGTTTTCGTAAGCGAATTCTTTAAATTTTCATAATGAAACTCAATTAGGTTGCAAAGTGATATAGGTAAGCTATTTTTACTTCAATGAAGTCCATAACAGTCAGAGAAATGAAAGCGCATTGGGCGGCGGTGGAATCGCAGGTCAGGGATGGTGAAACCTTTGAGGTGTTGAACCGTGGCAAGCCGACTGTCCGTATTGTCCCGGCAAAACCGGCGCCGGTGCTGGCGTGGGAAGACCATCTATTGACTGCGGTATCTGGAGTGGGCACTTTGACAGAAGACTTGGTTGCTGAGGATCGTGGAGGTCGCGAATAGTCGTGCTCTATCTCGACACCAGTGCATTTCTGAAGCTGTATATTCGCGAGGCTGGCTCCGAGCAGGTGCAGTCTATGGTTGTCAGCCAATTTGAACCTTTGCCTGTCTGGGAGATACTTGAGATGGAATTGTGCAATGCGCTGAATCTGAAGGTCTTTCGGGGTGAATTGGAGATGAGCGAATCAGCCGTCCAATATTCGCTCTTTCGTCAGCGTCAGGCGAAAGGTTTTTATTTTGTTCCTGAGCTTCGAAGGGCGCAGTTGATGGCTGATTTTCGATTGCTTTCCGAATTAACGCCACGTCTAGGCTGCCGTACTATGGATATTCTGCATGTTGCCTGCGCCATGCAACTGAAGCCAGATGTATTCCTTACCTTTGATCACCGCCAGCGAGAGTTGGCTCAAACCACTGGGGCGTTTGCAGTTCCGGAGTTGACTTAGTGATGGACTCCGAAGGGAAAACACTCCTCGATTGGGCGACACGGTTGTGCCCGGATTCGCCGCGCAAACGTGTGAAGGAGTGGATCGCTGCCGGGCGTTTCTGTCTGGAGGGGCGAGTCGTCACAAAGGCGGGGCTGCGACTGTCCGATCCAGGCCAAGCATTGACTCTGGGCGCGCCCGACGAAGCCGCACCTGCCTGGGGGCACCGCAAGCGGATACATCCGAAACTGGTTTTAGTCTACCTCGACAGCGATTTAGCAATCGTGGATAAAGAAGCGGGATTACTTTCTGTGCCGACCGAAAATCAAAGTAAAATTTCCGCCTTGGAAGTTTTGAGTAACTATCTCAACGACATCCGCGGTGAGGCGACGCGACGCGGTTTCTTTGGCTCGGCTGCGGAAGTCAAGCCACTGCCCGTTCATCGTCTCGACCAGTACACCAGCGGGCTGCTCTGTATAGCCCTCAACGACGACGCGCGTCGCAGTCTCATTAAACAGCTGCGCAGCCACGACTTTTTAAGGGAATACATTGCTTATGCCGATGGTGATGCACCCGAAGCATCTGGCATCTGGCGGAACTACCTTCGGCTCGACGAGAAGGGTTACGACCAAGAGCTCCTTGACGAGCCGGAAGAGGGCACGACCGAGGCAGTTACTCATTATCAGGTCGAAGAAGTCTACGCCCGTCACCATGTCACGAAGCTCCGCATCCGCCTCGAAACAGGGCTTAAGCACCAGATCCGCATTCAAGCTGCGGCGCACGACATGCCGCTTATCGGCGATCGCATCTATCACCCCAGCACTCAGAAGGCAGTCGCTAAGAAAGGAGCGAAATTGCCCTATAGCTTTAAGCGGCAAGCGCTCCATGCCGCCACGATCGGCATTGTTCACCCGGCGAGCGGCAAGAAGCTTATATTTCAGTCCAAGATCCCCGGTGACATGCAGGATTTGGAAATGCGCTTGCGGTAGGGCGGTGGTGGCGAGTTCGCTACAAGAGTTTGTAACCGTCGACCTCGCTAGCGCGAGTTCGCTACACGAGTCTGTAACCGTCGACCTCGCTAGCGCGAGTTCGCTACAAGAGTCAGTAACCGTCGACCTCGCTAGCGCGAGTTCGCTACACGAGTCTGTAGCGATGCGACGCTAGTCGCGTCGATGTGGAGTCGCTCGGGGAACACAGGTTGATTGTAAAGGTGGTCGATCCACCCTTTTCGCTTGAACTCACCACCAAGGTCAGCATCTTAGCCAGCTTTTCTCATTATCAACGGCTTACAATTATGGGCACTTTACTCATCAGTCTCTTAACCCTCGTTCTCTTGCTTATCTCGGCATTTGTCGTCCTTATCGTGCTGATGCAACGCACCAGCCAAAGCGGCGGCATGGGGGCTGCCCTCGGTGGCGGCGCTGCGGAGTCTGCGTTTGGATCGGAGACGAACAACATTCTGACCAAGGGCACCGTCTACGGCATCATCGCCTTTTTTCTCGTCGCGTTGGGCCTCTACCTCCTCTATCAAGCGCAGTCCTCTGATGGTTTGAAAGAAGTTGATATGAACACACTGATCTCGTCAAAAGAAGAAAAGCCTGTTGCCGAAACCATTACTGAAATCGTGGAATCTGTCGAGATAGAGGGAACCGCTGATGGAGTTGTCCAGTCTGTTGACGCTGTGGCTGCTGAAGTCAAAACTCAGGTCGAAGAAGCTGTCGAATCCATCGAAGCCGAACTGAGTGTTCCGCAGCCCGCTGCGAATTAATGTTCTATCGAATCAACGATCTCTACCTAACTCTTTTAAACAGGTCAGCGCTTTTCGGTTTTGCCGTTGCTGGCCTTTTTTGTGCGCAGTGCGTGGCGCATGCTCAACGAGCGGGAGGGGAACGAGCGGGAGGGGAAGCACCTTCGCGCTTCATGGAGCGTATTGATACGATGGAAGGCGCGAGGCGGCTGTCAGATTTTCGACAGCAGCGACTGGACGGCGATTTCTGTTTCCAGTTCGAGCTTGAGCATAAACCGCGCCGTGCTCAAACCGTTCGCTTTGAGGGCATCATGTGGGGTTCCTGGAATGAGTTGGGGCCAGTGACCCGATTTAAAGTTTCGCCCCGCAGGGATGAAGTCGATGAGGCCGCTCGCACGCCTCATACGGTCGAACTTATTATTCAGAACGGCGCTGCGCCTGCGGCATGGATACGCCACGCAGCGAGGGGTGCTTTTCGACCGATCGAAGGCGAAGCGTTATTTGAGCCCATTTTGCCCGGATTATTGTATTCAACGTTTGATTTACAGATGCCATTTATCTACTGGCAGGATTTCGTTTATGAAGGCCCCAGTTTGGTTGGTGCGAGTCGAGTGGCGCAGCAATTTCTAATGCTGCCGCCAGCTGGATCCGCGAGTGCGGAGCGCGGGATATCCGGCGTTCGGGTCGGTTTGGATGATACTTATAACGCACTTTGGCGTATTGAAGTTATGAATACGTCAGGAGAGCTTGCTTCGCGCTTCGCGGTCGAGAGCTTTCGTAAAGTGCAGGAGCAATATATTGTTAAACGCATTACACTGACAGACTATCCCTCAAAGGATCGCACGTCTTTTGATGTAAAGGCGGCTTCCGTTGGCATATCTTTATCGAGTGACTTATTTGATCCTTTGCCTGCGGCTTCAGTAGACGCCCGTGTCCCTGAGCGCATGGAAGAACTGTAGCTCATAGAACTTAAGGCGAACTTTAAAGGTAGTCTTGCTTCTTAATGTAGCTATTAGATTTTTTGTTGACTTAGCGCATGTAGAAACCAGCTTGTGTGTTGCCGCAAGGCATTGCGTATGAGCAACAAATCAACGAGCCCCCTAACATTCGATCTTCAACAAGACCTACTCGGTAAGCTGAAAGAAATTCAACGGCAGACAGGAGCGCGATCACTCAGTGAAGTCGTTCGTTATGCTGTAAGCCATATGAATGCAGCCAAACTCAAGTTGGGTAATGCTGAGCATCGTCAAATTTCCGTGCGCTTATCTCCTGAGCTACGTCAACGTCTGATTAAGTTGAGTAAGCAGAAGAAGGTAAGTGTCGGTGAGTTGTTAAGGTCTGCTTTAGATTGTCTACCAGATCAACTCCCGGGCTTTAGCCCCGAAACTATTATGCCTAAGAAAAAAGCAACAAAGAAAAAAGTAGCTGCCAAAAAGGTAGCTCCCAAAGCTCCAGCCAAGAAAAAGGCTGTTACTAAAAAGGTGGCTGCGAAGCCGGTGAAGAAAGCCGCTAAAAAAGCAGCCAAAAAAGCTGTGAAGAAGGTGGTTAAAAAAGCCGCTCCAAAAAAGAAAGCCGCTCCAAAAAAGAAAGCCGCTCCAAAAAAGAAAGCCGCTAAGAAAGTAGCCAAGAAAAAGGTAGCTCCAAAAAAGAAAGCCGCTAAGAAAGTAGCCAAGAAAAAGGTAGCTCCAAAAAAGAAAGCCGCCAAGAAAGTAGCTAAGAAGAAGGTAGCTCCTAAGAAGAAAGCCGCCAAGAAAGTGGTTAAGAAAAAGGTAGCTAAGAAAGCTGTGAAGAAAAAAGCAGCTAAGAAGGCGAAAAAGAAGTAACATCGCTTTTCTGAGATTCTTAGGCTAGGCTTGCTTTTGCCTAAGCAGAAGTTTTGATTCTGCGCTCCTGTAGTACTGCCGCCCGGCACAAGCTACAGGAGCGCTTTTTTTTAAATTTTTATATTACCATGACTCAGCTAGCAAAACTCTCTACGTGGGCGAGCAATATCGCTCCCTCGCCAACTCTCGCTGTTGATGCCAAAGCGAAAGAACTCAAAGCCGCCGGCGAGGATGTCTGCGGTTTCGGGGCGGGTGAACCTGACTTCGATACGCCGGAATTCATAAAAGAGGCCTGCATTGAGGCGCTCAGGAACGGTAAGACGAAATATGCTCCGGCACATGGTATCCCCGCTCTCCGCGAAGCTTTGGCTACAAAATACCGCACACAAAACGGAGTCGAGGGCGTGACTGCAGCTCAGTGCATCGTCAGTCCCGGCGGCAAATACTCATGCTATCTGGCAATCCTCGCTGTTATCAGTCCGGGTGACGAAGTCGTCATTCCCGCACCTTACTGGGTGAGTTACCCTGAAATGGTGAAGCTGGCCGGCGGCGTGCCTAAGGTGGTCTTTGCTGGTCAAGAGGCGGGCTTTAAAATCTCGCCGGAACAGTTGCGCGCGGCGATTACGCCGAAGACCCGATTACTCATCATCAACAGTCCATCCAACCCAACCGGTGCGATTTATTCGACTGCAGAGCTGCAGGCTCTGACCGAGGTCGCCCTAGAGGCCGGTATTTATATTATGTCGGATGAAATCTACGAGTATCTGCTCTATGATGGTGTGAGGCATATCAGCCCCGCGTCTTTCTCGAAAGAAGCTGCTCATTCTGTGATCACCGTCTCGGGTTTCAGTAAGACCTTTTCGATGACTGGCTGGCGTTTGGGCACTTTGATGGCACCACTCCCCATCGCGAAGGCAGTCGCCAATCTGCAAAGCCAAACCACTTCAAATGCCACGACCTTTGCGCAATACGGAGCACTCGCCGCGATGGAAAACTGGGAGCAATCTATGTTGGCGGTGAATGGTATGTTGGAGGTCTTTGATCGTCGCCGACTACGTTTACTGGAAGGACTTCAATCGATCGAAGGCATCGAGTGCGCCCGGGCGCAGGGTGCTTTCTATCTTTTCCCACGAATCGAGAAGCTGGGGCTAAGCGCAGCGGAGTTCGCCGCGCGCATCCTCGAAGAGCAAAAAGTGGCCGTTGTGCCAGGTGAAGGTTTTGGAGCCCCTGGCTACATGCGCTTGAGTTATGCTACCTCCGACGAGGTCATCGAGAAAGGGCTCGAGCGTCTGGCCGGATTTTGCCGTCAATTCGTGTAAACAGTTTCTATATTATGAGCGATAAAGCAAAAATCATCTACACAATCACTGACGAGGCGCCGGCTTTGGCGACGCATTCGCTGCTGCCGATTATTGAGGCTTATACTGCTGCTGCCGGAGTCGCAGTGGAAACGCGCGACATATCTCTGGCCGGTCGTGTGCTGGCCAGCCTCTCCGAGTTCTTGCCCGCGGAGCAAAAGACGGCCGACCATCTCTCTGAACTCGGTGATTTGGCCAAGGCACCGGATGCCAATATCATCAAGTTGCCGAACATCTCGGCTTCTATGCCGCAACTGATTGCCTGCATTAAAGAACTCCAAGCGCAGGGCTATGCACTTCCTGATTATCCAAGCGTGCCGAAGACGGACAAAGAACAGGCGATCAAAGCCGCCTATGATCGGGTCAAAGGCAGCGCAGTGAATCCAGTCCTCCGCGAGGGGAACTCCGACCGCCGCGCTGCTGCTGCGGTGAAGCAGTATGCGAAGAATAATCCACACCGTATGGGTGCGTGGAGCGCTGATTCCAAGTCCACCGTTTCCAGCATGCCGGCGGCTGATTTCTTTGCGAATGAAAAATCAGTTACGATCCCTGAAGCCACCATCGCAAAGATCGAGCTGGTTGCTGCAGATGGCAGCGCAACTGTCCTCAAAGACGGCCTTGCTTTGCAAGTGGGCGAAGTGATTGACGGCACCTTTATGAGTGCGAAAGCGCTACGCAGTTTCCTGGCCGAGCAAATTGAAGCTTCCAAAAAAAGTGGCGTGTTGTTCTCGCTGCATATGAAGGCTACCATGATGAAGGTTTCTGACCCGATCATCTTCGGCCACGCCGTCGAGGTCTTCTACAAAGATGTTTTTGAAAAATACGCTGGCACAATCTCCGAATTGGGTGTCGATGTGAAAAACGGCTTGGGCGACCTCTACGCTAAGATTGAGACGCTGCCCTCCAATCAAAAGGCAGCCATCGAGGCGGATCTCGAAGCAGTTTATGCGGCACGCCCTGATATCGCGATGGTGGATTCTGACAAGGGCATCACCAATCTTCACGTTCCCAGCGATGTCATCATCGATGCTTCGATGCCTGCAGCCATCCGGAGTTCCGGTCAGATGTGGAACAAGGCCGGCGAACTGCAGGACACCAACTTCGTCATTCCGGATCGCTCATACGCGGGCGTCTATGCGGAGACGGTTGATTTTTGCAAAAAGTATGGTGCCTTCGATCCGCGTACGATGGGTACCGTGCCCAACGTCGGACTCATGGCACAGAAGGCCGAAGAATACGGCTCCCACGATAAGACTTTTGAAATTCCAGCCGATGGTACCATCCGTATTGTCGATGCGGACGGCCAGGTGCTGATCGAGCATGAGGTTGAGCAGGGTGACATTTGGCGCGCTTGCCAAGTTAAGGATGCACCGATTCGTGATTGGGTGAAACTCGCCGTGAGCCGCGCCCGCGCAACGGGTGCACCCGCCATCTTTTGGCTCGACGAAGCGCGTGCGCACGATGCGCAGTTGATTGAAAAGGTGAAGCTCTACCTAAAGGATCGCGACACTGAAGGGCTCGATATCCGCATCCTGCCTCCAGTCGAGGCAACACGCGTCACGCTGGAGCGTGCGAAGGCTGGCGATGATACTATTTCCGTCACTGGCAACGTGCTCCGCGACTACCTAACCGACCTGTTTCCGATCCTTGAGCTCGGCACCAGTGCCAAGATGCTCTCCATCGTGCCGCTGATGAATGGCGGTGGTCTCTTCGAAACCGGTGCCGGTGGATCCGCGCCCAAGCATGTGCAACAGTTTGAGAAGGAAAACCACCTTCGCTGGGATTCGCTGGGCGAATTTCTCGCCTTAGGTGTCTCCCTCGAGCACCTCTCTGCCGTATTCGGGAATGCCAAGGCGCAGATACTCGCGGATACGTTGGATCGGGCGAACGCCAAGTTTCTGACAGAAAACAAATCGCCATCACGCAAGGTTAAGGAACTGGATAACCGGGGCAGTCACTTTTACCTCGCTCTGTATTGGGCGGAAGCGCTGGCTGCGCAAGATCAGGATAGCGAACTCGCCAGCCGTTTCGCAGCGCTTCACGCAGCACTCTCTGCGAACGAGGCGAAGATTGTCGAGGAGCTGAACGCCGTCCAAGGTCAGGCCGTGGACCTCGGTGGCTACTATCGGCCTGATGTGAAGAAAGTTCAGGCTGCCATGCGACCCAGCGCGACGTTGACCGCCGCACTGGGCTCGCTATAGGGTGTGTCTACAGCCGCGATAACCAATCCCGCTTGTGTCAACCGGATTGGCCGACGAAATTATCGGTCTTACTGACTCCCTAAGCGAGGTCGACTTATCAGTCGATCGGCTTGGAGCTTAAGATGCGCCAGGAGCCTGCGCTGTTTTGTCCAATGGTGTAGAGACTCTCAAAGCCGTCTTCGGTCGCATAGCGGACGCGCATACGATAGCCGGGCTTTAAGGTCGGGCCATAGGACACGCCTTGGTGGACGAAGTGGATGCTTTCTTCCGGGGCTCCGGACAGAGGCTCGAAGTCGATACTTTCAATCGGTAAATCAAGCTCGTAGAGCAGGGCGTTTCTTAAGAGGTTGATCGTGCGTTCGGTAGAACCCTCCAGTCCATAGAGCGCGAGCATGGGCTCAGTGTCGGGCGCTTGGTTCGCGACGCGAAACTCAGCGGCAAACTCTTCGAGCGCTGTAGCCTCCGGCGCCTTTGGCTGGCAGGCCGTGAGGACACATACTATGCTGAGGGCTAATACGCCTCGAAAGCAGGCCGATTTATGCCCTATTGGATTTGCTGCTGTCCTCGGTGTCATCGAAGACTTGGGGATCATTGAGTTCTTCCTCGTAGGCCTCGGCTGTTTCGATAGCGGGAGGCTTTGACTTTGAGGCGAGGCTGGAGTCGATACGTCCGCTCTTGAAGCCGGTCGCCACGATATTGATCCGGCCGAGGGATTCGATCCCGAGGTTTTCAGTCAAGGCGCGGCGCAGGTGTGACTGTAAAGTCTGTTCGATCTGGCGTAAACGCCCACCGCTGAGCAGCTTGATACGTACTTCAAAGTGAGAGGTCTGCCCTTTGACGTGGATCTTGACTTGAGGTTTGGAGACATCTTGCAGCTGCTCGCAGGATGTCCGCACCAATTCCACGATTGCGTTGCGGCTAACCGTGACACGTCCATTCTCTGTCGAGTAGGCGACCACATTCTTAGGCTGCCGCTTGAGCAGGAGAATGAGTATCAACGTGAGCGCAACGGTAGCGACGCACATGTAGAGAAATTCAGGCTGGGGGAGTTCCTTTAGAGATTCGTAGAATTCTTGTAGGTTCATAAGTTGCCCGGATGAATGAAAGGCACTATCTTTAATCCGTATGGGGTTCGTCGCCCCAATCGTCTGCGTCTTTTATCTTCTCGTCGTCAGTGCGGACGCCATCAATGATGACGTTGACGCGGGCGACGCTTTTACTGGTCATTTTTTCGACCTGCTCGGCAATGCGTTGTTGGATTTCTGTAGCGACAGTGGCTAGCTCGACGCCGAAGCGCAGGATGACGCGGATCTCGATGCGGTAATCGCCGACTTCGTCTTCTTCCACGCGGACACCGCGCTCATCACCTTTTTTGGAAAAGATTTCGGCGATGCCATCGACGAAGCCACCGCCGACTGCAGCAACGCCGCTGACTTCGAGTGCGGCGAGGCGAACGATACTGGCCACTACGCTGTGGTTGATGCGGATTTCCCCGAGGGTGTTGGATTCTTCCGAGACGGTGGGGATCGTTGATTCGTTGTTGGGTTCCTTGTCCTTGTTCATAATAGTGTCTATATTGTAGAGGATCGCTTAAGTGTAAATATCCTTCGGCACACGCTGGAGGAATTCTTCGATAAATTTAGTCGTCGCCTTACCCTCGCGGAAGTGCGGATCGCGGATGATCGCTCGGGAAAAGGCGATATTTGTCTTGATACCCCGGATAAGATATTCGCCGAGCGCACGATCCATACGGTCAAGCGCCAATTCGCGGGTGCTGCCAAAGGTCATCACTTTCGCGATCATACTGTCGTAGTAAGGCGGGATGGTGTAGCCGCTGTAGCAGTGTGAGTCGATGCGGACGCCATGACCACCCGGAGAGTAGTAGAGGCTAATCTCGCCGGGGCAAGGGGCGAAATTGCGCGCAGGATCCTCGGCGCAGACGCGGCACTCGATACAGTGCTTGGTGATTTTAATGTCCTTCTGTTGGTAGCTGAGCTTTTTGCCGCTAGCGATGAGAAGTTGTTCTTTGACTAGATCCACCCCGGTGACCTCTTCGGTCACACCGTGTTCTACTTGGATACGGGTGTTCATTTCGATAAAGAAATAATCACCGTTTTTATCGACTAGGAATTCGACCGTGCCCGCACCTTCGTAGTTGACTGACTTGGCCAGCTTGACGGCATCCCGCCCCATTTTCTTGCGGGTGTCTTCGTTGATAAAAGGTGAGGGCGCTTCTTCAATCACCTTCTGATGGCGACGTTGCACCGAGCAATCGCGCTCGCCGAGGTGGATGACGTTGCCGAATTGGTCGCCCAGAAGCTGAATTTCAATGTGGCGGGGCGCTTCAAGGAAGCGTTCGAGATAAACGGCCCCGTTTCCGAAGGCTTTTTCGGCCTCGTTGCGCGCGTTGTTGTATTCTTTGGCGAAGGCCACCGCGTTGTGCGCCGTGCGCATCCCTTTGCCGCCGCCACCGGCCACGGCTTTGATAATGACCGGATAGCCGATTTTTTTGGCGACTTCGAGCGCCTCCTTTTCGTTGTCGACGGTGCCATCGCTGCCAGGAATGACGGGGACCTTCGCTTTGACCGCCATTTCACGGGCTTTGGCCTTATCGCCAAAATTGACGATCGCTTCCTTGCCGGGGCCGATGAACTTGATGTTACACTGTGCGCACTGCTCGGCGAAATCGGCGTTTTCCGCGAGGAAACCGTAGCCGGGGTGGATCGCATCCACATCGGCGATCTCCGCGGCCGCGATGATGCGGTCGGCCTTCAGGTAGCTTAAATTGCTGGCGGCTGGGCCGATGCAGATCGCTTCGTCGGCCAGCTGTACGTGCAGCGACTGCTCGTCGGCTTCGGAATAGACCGCTAGTGTCTTGATGCCGAGTTCGTTACAGGCGCGGACGATGCGGAGCGCAATTTCGCCACGGTTTGCGATAAGTACCTTTTTAATCATCCGGTTGGATTAAGCGGTTTTTACTTTGAAAAGAGGCTGGCCGTATTCGACCGCTTCACCATTTTCCACGAGCACTTCGGTGATGGTGCCGCTTATTTCAGCCTGAATTTCATTCATCACTTTCATCGCTTCAATGATGCAGACCACAGAGTCCTTGCCGACTTTAGCACCGACATCAGTGAAGGCGGGACTCTCGGGAGAGGCTGCTCGGTAGAAGGTGCCCACCATCGGCGACTTGATCACAGAGATGTCCTTTTCCTCTATTACGGGCGTGGCCGCTGCAGGCTCAGCAATGGGAGTGGCTGCCGGTAAAGAAGCTGCGGTTTGTGCGACTGGGGCGGCCTGGATGTATTGAGGGGCATCGCTGCCTTTGCTGCTGAGGCGCAGTTTGAAACCATCTTCTTCAAATTCAAATTCGGAGATATCCGAGCGTTTCATGAGGTCGACGACTTGTTTAATGAGTTTGATATCCAAGGTATGTCCTTTCTTCGGGCGTTTGTTAGTGATGTGATGAGTGATGCCTCCCGGAATGATCGAAGGGCGTTCAAATTAATGTGTTTTCATGTAAGGCTAGCTTTTCGCTATGTGCAACGACTTTGTTACCCCGGAAAATTGGGCTTTCACTTCGTCCACTCACTGGCCATCGTTGAAATCTATGCCAAAGTGCCGTTTTCTAGATGTCAGGATCACAGGGCTTGTGACCTGCGTGCCCCCTCATGAAAAGTGTATCGACGATGAGTTGGAACTCTTCGGGGGAAACATGCAGCAGCTTAAAAGGCTGAAGAAGACCATCGGCCTGCACAAGCGGCGGGTCGTCGATGCGGACACCACAGCTGCGGATCTTTGTGAACAAGCCGCCCGCCGGCTGATTGAAGAGACTGCCGTGGAACTGGCGCAGATCGATGCCGTCATCTGCGTCACGCAGACGCCCGACTATTCTCAGCCCTGCAATGCGGCCGTGCTTCATGGGCGATTGGGGCTCTTGAAGGACTGCGCCGCACTCGATGTCAATCTGGGTTGCTCCGGTTATGTCTACGGCCTTTGGTTGGCACACACGATGATCGCCAGCGGCGGTTGCGAGCGCGTGCTGCTTCTTGCTGGCGACACGATCAGCCGGCTGGTGCATGCCAAAGACCGCGCGGTGGCACCACTCTTTGGCGATGGTGGCAGCGCCACACTCATTGAGCGCTCTGCGGGGGCGCCGGCTGCTTTTTTCAGCCTACAAACCGATGGTTCTGGCTATGACAAATTAATGGTGCCTGCCGGCGGTGCCCGCCAGCCGTGTTCTGCCGCCACCAGCCTGGTCGCTGAAGATGCTGCGGGTAACATTCGCTCGCCAGAAAATCTCTTTATGGATGGGGCAGAGATTTTCAATTTCTCGATCACGGAAGAGCCCAAATCGGTGACTGAGCTGCTCAAATACGCATCGGTCGAAGCTGGAGCGGTTGATTTCTACGTCTTCCATCAGGCCAACCGCTATATTTTGGGGAATATCGCTAAGCGGCTGAAGCTGGATCCAGCTAAGGTGCCGATGGAGACAGTGGAGCGCTTCGGAAATCAGAGCTCAGCCTCGATCCCTTCGGCTATCTGCGGTGAGCTTTCGGCCACGCTGGCCGGGTGTGATTCCGCACAAATGCTGCTCTCCGGCTTCGGCGTGGGGCTTTCATGGGCGAGTGCCTTGGTCGAGTTTCGGGATTTGTCTGTGTGTGAATTAATTGACTATACCTCTTAAGCGCACTCTGTTGGAATTGCACCATGGAATTGGATACATTCATTAAACACTTTGAAGATGCGGTCGAAGATCTCGAAAGCGGCACACTGACCCCCGAGACCTCATTTAAAGATCTCAAATCGTGGGATTCCCTGGCGGTATTGACCGTGACTGACGCCATGGATATGGAATACGCAGTCACACTGCGTAAGGCTGATTTTGAAAGTGCCGCTACAGTTGTTCAGCTGTTTGAAATCGTGCAGTCTAAGCTTACGAAATGAAGAATCTCTATATTGTAGGCGCCGGTGGGTTCGGGCGCGAGGTCTACGGCTGGCTCAGGGATGAGGTGGCTTTGCTCAAAGATCATCACTTCATCGGGTTTCTTGATGACGATGAGAGTGCGCTTACAGCCTTTGATTCGGAATATGGAGTCGTCGGCTCAATAACGGGGTTTAAAGCAGACGAGAATGACTCCTTTATTTGCGGGATTGGCTCGGTCAAATGGAAGAAGCAGTTGTGCCAACCGATGCTTGCTTCAGGAGCCCGCTTTTTGACTTTAGTACATCCCACCGCACTAATTGGCCGAGGCGTTCAACTAGGCGAAGGCGTCGTGATATGTCCGAGGGTGACGCTCACCTGCGATATTCGTATCGGCACCATGACGATGATCAATTGCCATAGTTCTGTCGGGCACGATGTCAGTGTCGGCGACTGGTCTACGATCAGTGCTCATTGCGATTTGACCGGTGGGACTGTTCTCGGGGACGAAGTTTTCCTAGGCTCGGGCGTGAGGATTCTTCCCGGTAAGAAGATCGGAGCGCGTTCAACACTCGGAGCCGGTTCTGTCGTCATTCGGGATGTGCCTGAATCCGTGAGCGTTTTCGGGAATCCTGCTCGGGTCATTTAGTCTAGCTTGTCGGCTTTTGCATCGTGAGTCCGATACGATGAAGCGCTGCGGCAATTTCTTGGAATTGGGGGGTGCTTTCAAGCTCCTCAATGGACTTGTTGCTGGAGAGGCGTATAAAAAACTGTTCCTGGCGAAGATTGATTCCGTATTTTTTAATGTCGAGCAGGGCTCCGAAAATATTGTGTGTACCCTTTTGAGAATAACCGAATGGAACGCCACCCACTAAATGCCAAAAATACACATTTTGCGGCTCACCGTCCTTCGCATAGATGCCAAATTCAGCAGGTTTAAATTGATATCCATTACAGGTTAGAGGAACGGCCTATTCGCGCTCTAAGCGTGTCCACCCATTGAGCACCCAGCAGGTATCGGGAGTATGAGCGCCCGCCCAGCGGTAGGAGGCCTTGCCCGGAGTCCAGTAGGCGATATAGAGGCCGACGAAGGTGTCTCCTTTTTGAAACACACGGAAGAGGGCGTCATCGAAATTAAGGAAGTCGCTGATTCGGGCGCTCGACTCGGGGGATTCGGCCATGTCGTGATCTTGAACCGACCAACCGCTTAAATTTTCAGGCACAATTTCTGCAAGTGCGTCGTGCAGGGTGGCTTCAGGGGGCGGTACCAGGGTGAAATACGTACGGAGCGCAAGCCCGCTGAAAAGGATCAGGCCCGCTAAGATGAGGAGGAGTTTTTTCATTGTGGTAATCGTCAAGACGGCCCATCAATAAATCCAGAAAGCGAGAGGATTCAACTCCAATTCCGGGTTGCAGCTTCCTCTTTTCCTCCCACATGGCCTCAGTTATAGATAAACAAGGTAATATCCTCTTCTTCGGACAGTTGAGTTGGGGGAACTTGCTGGACTGGTTAGCCACTCTTTGCTTGGGCGGCATCTTCATGCTCACCGTGGTTTCATTGGGTGCCGTGCGCCCGGATATGCAGCTGGTCTTGCTGCCTTTATACTCGATTTTACTTTTTTTGCATGGCCTATGGTTGGCATTGGATGATGACTCTCCCAAACGCTTGAGCCATGTGCCTCTCTGGTTTGTGCCCGGAGTGCTCTGGGTGCTTTGTAGTGTGTTGTGGATATCCCCAGTGGCTTGGCGTGGATGGTATGAACTCGTTTCCATTTTGGGAGTCTTCATTGTGCTCTGGGTTCTCTGTAATAACGTTCGCTCTCGTGCGCAGCTCTGGTTGCTCATCATCATGAGTTTGGCTCCCGCGCTCGTTGCGGTGTTTAACGGCTTTTATCAGTTCTTTCAGGATCCAGGGCGTATGGTGGGTGGCGTTACAGGTTATCGGCTGGAGATCCACCCCGAGTTTCTCGGTCGGGCGACTGGTGCTTTTGCTGATCCGAATACCTTCGCAGCTTTCTTGTTGATTCTTCTTCCGTCGCTTTTGATTGCGGCGGCGGTGCCTCGCTTTCCTCTAGTTTTGCGTCTTTTGTCTCTCTATATAGCGCTGATGTTTTTGGGGGCGATTGCCTTTACCCAGTCATATTGGGCAACCGTTATGGTCGTTGTCTTGCTGGCGATAGTGCCTTGGTTCTGTTTCCGCACGTTAAAGCGGCGATTGTTATTTTCTTTATTGGGTGTCACTGCTGCGAGTGTGGTCTTTGCCGGTATGGTGGTCTATCATCCGCTCTTCAAGAAAAGTCTCCAGCGGGCGGCTTCTGAAGAGGGTGAGGGCGTGCGACTTGTCCTCTGGGGCGAAGCCTTGGCGATGGTGGCGGAGCACCCGATTACTGGAGTGGGTGCAGGTGCCTATGGCGCGAGTTTTGAGCAGAGTCCGCGTGTCGCTTTGGCCGATGTGCCGACTACGCCGCATAACGACTATCTGCTGGTTTTTAGCCAGCTTGGGCTCTTAGGGGTGATTTTATTCGGGGTGCCTTCTCTCTATATTTTATACCTGGCATGGGCTCGTTGGCGGAAAGAACCCTATGCGGTCAAGCTGCGCGATGCCAAAGGGACGATTATGCCACCACAGCGCTTTTTCCTCTCATTGGGTCTCGCCGGGGCGCTGGCCTTTGGCCTTTGCCTGACGATGACGTTTGTTTTTTACGTCCCAGCTTTGGTAATCTATGGCGTCTTGGCACTGTCAATTCTGATTAAAAGCAGCTTCAGCCGTCGTATCACTTTGCCCGTGAGCGGCGTGCTGCGCCTAGGGTATTTCTTATTGGCGGCATGTGCTGGAGGCTCATTTTATGTGCTCAGTTCAAGCAAGCTTGAAGCGCAGGCGCTCGAATTACGTGGGCGCCAGGAGTTGGAACATGTGGTTGATTTACGGGTGCATGTTTCTGGTAATACGGAGCTGCTGGATCGAGTGATTCGGCTTTATGAAGATGCGGTCATTCTGGACCCTGCCAATGTAGATGCTTGGCTTGGGCTCAGCGCTTCGATTTGTCAGCTTTATTTTCGAAACCCTGCCGACTTTGAGAAGATCGGTGCACGCGCGATTCGCGCCGCCGGGCGCGCCGTCGAGCTGAGTCCCCGATATTTTAAAACCTGGTTACAGATGGGAGTTGCCCGCTCTTTTCATGGAGATGGTGAACAAGCTGAAGTCGCCTTCATTCGGGCACTTGAGCTGGCTCCTAGCAATAGTAATGCGCATTATTACTATGCTGCCTTCTTAGGCACATATAAAGATCGCCGTGAAGACGCCTTGAACTCCGTTAAGCAGGCATTGGAGATAAACCCACGCAATGCGGCGGCACGTCGCCTGCAGCAAAAACTACTGATACTCTAATGTTCGCTCGATGCATTCAAACAACCGCTGCCGCACTGCTTTTGGCAACGTCTCTTCACGCGGAGGGATGGATTAGTGGTGCGCTGACTCTTCACAGCCTTAAGGGTGCGCTCGTCGTATCCGAATTGGGCGCTGGGGATATCGAAACGGATGCCGATAGTCTGCCCCTGTCGATGCCCGGTCTTATTAATTGCCGGGCGCCTTACGGTGCGTCGGCGTTCTTTAGTGCTTCAAACCGCAGCTATATCTTTTTTGAAGGCGATGGCAGTTTCGCGGTCGAACGCTTTGAGCAGGCTTTACCCGAAGCCGGGACTTGGCTATCGAGCGAGCGGGAAAGGAGCCAGAGCCGTATGATTTTAAATCTCAGAGCCGGCCAGATCGCGGTTGATAATCGTAGTATGTTAGACTCATCGCAGTGTTTAGTCGAGACTCCGCTTGGACGTATTACGGTGAGTCACGCGCTTTGGCACATGCGTATCGTGTTTGATCCGCGCAAGCAGTTTTTTGATTTCACGATCACCTGCAGTGATGGCCGTGTCCGTTTTACCGATCTTCAGGGTGAGCAATATACGCTGCGTACCGGGCAACGTCTTTCAGGCGCGGGTTCGCGCACGACGCCCTCGATCGAAGTTGGTGAAAGCACGGAACGTGCACGTGAGCAGATGGAGCTCTTTAGGGGATTCATCGACTCGTATGCGGCCGCTGCGAATCATATGGAGGCCTATACGGCACATTTTAAACCTGTCGGTCACGTCGCCAGCCTGCGCAGTGCACCCGCTGCAGCCAAAAATTCCATTTTGGATCGCAGGCCCATTGTGATCGAATACGCTAAAGATCCAACGCCGGTCACGCCTTTTCGGGGAGAAGTGAAACCTCCTTCCGTCTATCAAGCGGACTTGTTCTAGATAATTTAAAGGGCACTCAAGCGACCTAAAGAAGATTGTGTTGACTCAGGCGCACTGGTGAGAGCCATATTCAACTTAAGTTATAGCGATACAACGGCATATAGTCGACGGCCCTACATTACTCAGTATCGTTGCATTCCCGGATCGACCTCGATTGCCCAAGCATGGATGCCGCCGCTGAGGTTGATGGCATTTTTGTAGCCCTTCGCTTCTAGATACTGCACTACACTCAAACTACGCATGCCGTGGTGGCAGAGCACGACCAGTGGCACGTCCTTAGGTAGCGCCCCGTAGCGCACTGGGATCTCGCTCATTGGGATATGGAACGCTCCGTCGATTCGGCAGATCGCCAGCTCGGCGTCTTCCCGCACGTCGAGAAAGACCGCCTCCTTATTGTTTGTACGCAAAATTGCCGCGTCCGCTGCACTGATTTCCTTGTTCATTGGCTAACTTTCATGATGATAGATCGGAAGATGTCAAAGTTACCCACTATTATTGTACCCGCTCGACTCGCATCCACCCGCTTTCCGCGCAAGTTGCTCCACGAAGTGCGGGGTAAGCCCATCATCCTTTGGACGGCTGAACGTATCCGCGCGGTCGCGCCCGAGTTTCCTCTTTATTTTGCGGTGGACGACGATGCGCTGGAGCGTTGCTTAACGGAAGCCGGCTATCAAGCTGTGCGCACTCGCCCCGACCACCCCAGCGGGACCGATCGGCTCGGCGAGGCTAACAGCGCCGTCGGAGCGGAGGCCGTGATTAATGTCCAAGGCGACGAGCCACTTGTGACCGGCGAGCAAATCCGCGCCCTCGCTGCAGGACTTGAGGGCGAGGCCTCCATCGCCACACTGGCGATACCTTTCGAGCGTGCCGAGGACTTTGCCAACCCCAATCAGGTCAAAGTCGTCCGTGACCGCGCCGGTTATGCGCTCTATTTTTCCCGTTCGCCCATACCTTTTGCCCGCGATGCCGCTGGGCGGGTTGACGCCGCCTGGCTCGCGCAGCATCGCTGTTACCGCCATCTCGGCCTCTATGCGTATACAGCCGACTTCCTGAAGGCCTTTTCCAGTCTGGAGCCGGGCTTTCTGGAGCAGGTTGAGAAGCTCGAGCAGCTCCGCGCCATGGAGCATGGCTACCGTATTCATGTCGGGATCACGGATCAGTCGACAATCGGCATTGATGCGCCGGAGGATATTGAAGGCTTTGAAGCCCGCTTGTCTGCAGCCAGCTAGTCGAATCGCCAGCTTGACAAAGCCACCGACCCGCAACCGTATTTAACCATGCAGACCGCCTCGCCAGAACTAGAAGTCGATCCTCTTAGCCTCCCTGACGTGCGTGGGCACTTTGGTGCCTACGGCGGCATGTATGTGCCCGAGACTTTAATGACTCCGCTCTTCGAGCTGACCGAGGCCTATTACGCGGCGCGTAAAGACCCAGAATTTCAGAAAGAGCTGGATCACCAACTCCGCGAGTTCGCCGGCCGCCCGACCAATCTGTACTATGCTGACCGTCTGACGCAGCACTGCGGCGGGGCCAAAATCTATTTGAAGCGCGAAGACCTTCTCCATACCGGCGCGCATAAGATCAACAACGCTCTCGGCCAAGCCCTCTTGGCGAAGCGGATGGGTAAGAAACGTATCATCGCCGAGACCGGTGCCGGGCAGCATGGTATCGCTACTGCCGCGATGTGCGCCAAGATGGGCTTCGAGTGTGTCATCTACATGGGCGAGGAGGACATGCGACGTCAATCGCTCAATGTCTATCGTATGCGCCTCTGTGGTGCGGAAGTGCGCAGTGTGACCGCTGGCCAAAGAACGCTTAAAGAAGCGGTCAACGAGGCTATGCGCGACTGGGTTACCAACGTGCGCACCACTCACTACATTATCGGCTCGGCTCTCGGTTCGCATCCCTTTCCTATGATGGTGCGCGACTTCCACCGCGTGATCGGCGAGGAGTGCCGCCGCCAGATTCTCGAAAAAGAAGGTCGCCTGCCCGACGAAGTCGCGGCTTGCGTCGGCGGTGGTTCCAACGCCATCGGTATCTTCTTCGCATTCCTTAAGGACCTCGATGTGTGCCTGACCGGAGTCGAAGCCGGCGGCCGCGAAATTAAGCGGGGCCACCACGCGGCCCGCTTTGAAGGCGGTCAACTTGGTGTTCTCCAAGGTGCTAAGACCTGGATATTACAGAGCCCTGACGGCCAAATCGATCTCACGCACTCCGTCTCCGCCGGACTCGACTACGCCGCCGTCGGCCCCGAGCATGCGTATTATAAAGAAAAAGGCCGTATCAAATTTGGCTACGCGAGCGATGACGAAGCACTCCAAGCCTTTCAAGACCTCTGTGCGATCGAGGGTATCGTGCCGGCGCTCGAATCTTCGCACGGCATCGCTTATACCATGAAGCGTGCCCGTGAAATGTCACCCGATCAAATCATCATCGGCAATCTCAGCGGCCGCGGCGACAAGGATGTGCAAGAAGCTGCTCGCGTGTTGGGAAACGCTGAATCACTGAAAATTTGAATCACTGAAATTGGCTCCACTCTTACCTAAGTACAATTTGCTGCTATGCTGCTTGTTATCGATAATTTCGACTCTTTTACCTACAACCTAGTCCAATATTTTGGAGAACTCGGGGTGGAACAACAGGTCTTTCGGAACAACGCGATTACGGTCGAAGAAGCGCTCGCACTCAATCCCGACCGAGTAATGATTTCGCCGGGGCCCTGCTCGCCGAACGAGGCGGGTGTTAGTCTTGCTATGATCGAGGCGTTTGCTGGTCGGAAGCCGCTCCTCGGGGTCTGTCTCGGGCACCAGAGTATCGGCCAGCACTTCGGGGGTAAAGTCGTCCGTGCGGATCGTCTCATGCACGGCAAAACGAGTCCTGTGATGCATCACGACACTGATATTTTCAAGGGCCTGCCCAATCCGATCGAGGCCACCCGTTACCACTCACTCCTCGTCGAGCGTGCGAGCTTGCCTGACTGTCTCGAAGTGACTGCCGAGACGGCTGAGGGTGAAATCATGGGGCTCGCCCATAAGGATCTACCCGTCTGGGGTGTTCAGTTTCACCCTGAGTCAGTGGCTACCGATAATGGAGGCCCCGGCGGCATGCAGATGCTAAAAAACTTTCTTAAACTATAAGGCTGAGGGCTCGGCTTGCAGTCGCGCCTTCTCAATCGTTTTTCGGCTTGCGGCGTCGCCTTTGTTTTTGCGGACGCTGGGTCAACACCTTGTCACTAGCCTTTTTTGTCGGGTTGCCTTGAGGGCTCGGGCGAGCCTTCTTTTTAGGGCGTTTGGTTAGAACTCTATCGCCCGTCGTGTTCCGGGGGTGCTCTCCGGAGTTTGTGCGAGCAGCGATTTGGGTTTTTTTGCGGCGGTTTTTAAAAGGCTTACCGGCTTTTTTGCCTGCCTCACGTTCATCTGCCAGGACGACTCGAAAATCAATTTGCCGTTTGAAACGATCCACGCGTTCGACTTGAACCATGATGTATTGGCCGAGTGCATACGTGCGTTGCTTGCGCCGTCCGACCAGTGCGGTGCCTTCGTGGTTGGGGTGGTAAAAGTCGTCGTCCAGCGTCGAGATGTGCACCATGCCAAAAGCGAGCGTGTCGGTTAGTTCTACGAAAAGACCGTGGTTTTTAACATCAGTGATGATCGCCTTGAAGTGCTGCTTTGTCTCCTTCTTCAACTCTCGGTCGTAGAATTCCAGTAGCTTGGTCTTGACCGACTCGCGCTCCGCATCGACCGAGTTGCGCTCGGTGACGCTGATGTGGTCGCCGAGTGATTCGAGCTTACCCTGTGTGTAGCGGATGTCGGGTTCATCCAGCGCTGAGTCCGCGCCGATTTTGTGAAGGTAACTATCGAGCACGCGGTGCACGATTAAGTCAGAATAGCGCCGGATCGGCGAGGTGAAGTGTGTGTAATCCGGCTTGGCGAGGCCATAGTGACCGTCGGATGAGGCCCGGTATTGCGCTTGTTTGAGACTGCGTAGCACGTTGACCTTAAGGGTGTAGCCCTGTGGGTGCTCTTTTAATTTTTTGAGCATCGCTGACATTTCCCGCGGCTTGGAGAGATTGCCGCATTGCACGCCAAAGGTGAGCATCGTCTCGCGCAGTTCTTTTAGCTTTTCTTCTTCCGGCTCATCATGCACCCGGTAGATGCAGGGGAAGTTTTCTTTCTTCATCACACGGGCGACTTGCTCGTTAGCCGCGAGCATGAATTCTTCGATCAACTGGTGGCTCTCGTCGTTGTGCTCCTTTTCGATTCGGTCGGCGTAGCCTTCTTCGTCCACGTAGATTTTGACCGATGTCATATCGAGATCGAGCGAACCCTTGCGAAAGCGGCGCCCGCGCAACTGCGCGGCAATCTGCCAGAGTTGATCGATGTGTTTTTTCAGGGTCTGCATCTCATCCTCGCTGACCTCATCGAGCGAGCGCCCGGTCGAGCCGGTCTGGTGTTTGGGCGGCAGCGGCGTTTTACGAATCGCATCAAAGTCGTCCAGCATCATGAAGGCGTAGGCCTGTTTATAGGTCAGACGCTTGTTACTGCAGATGACTGTGTTGGCGAATTCGACGTGGAGGATATCGGCACGATCATTGAAAGTGATGAAGCAGGTTTTGGTTAAGCGATCTTCCGCTTCGACCAGCGAGCAGAGACCATTCGAGAGCGCGTGCGGCAGCATGGGGATGACGGTGCCGACGAGATAAGTGCTGTTGCCGCGCTCCTGAGCCTCGCGGTCGAGGGGGGAGTTGGGCTTTACATAGGCGCTCACATCGGCGATGTGCACTCCCACGCGCAGTTGGCCATCTTCCAACAGTTCGAGGGAGAGGGCGTCGTCGAAGTCCTTCGCATCATCGGGGTCGATGGTGAAGGTAAAGATATCGCGACAGTCTAGGCGTTTGCCGATAGCTTCCGGCCGCACTGTATCGGGGATGCTTTCTGTCTGTTTTTCGACGGCGGCGGGGAACTTCGGATTGAGATCATATTTGTAGAGTATGGCCTTGAACTCGGCGTCCGGCTCGTGAGTACGGCCGAGCACCTCGATGATCTCACCTTCAGGGTTGAGGTGGCGTTGCTTCCATTCGAGCAGTTTGACCACGACCTTGTCGCCCTTTTTCGGAATGGGACGGAGGCCCGAGTTTCTCGGGTCCGGCACTAGGATGTCTTGTATGATCCGTGGGTCATCAGGTATGACGTAGGTAGCGTGGCGGCCTTGTTCGAGTGTCCCGGGTATGGTGGTGCGGGCGCGCTTCAGGATGCGGATTACGCGGACGTTTGGCTTTTCGTCAGGATCGTAGGCGGGGCGCTGTTGGCGGCCTTTGCCGCGGTAGGCGCGGCGCGGTTGTTCGATTTTCCGCGCGAGCACGGTGTCGCCATGCATGGCCACTGCCGTGTCCTCGGCCTGGATCGGGTAGCCGTCACCCGCCGGGTTGGCGTCTGGTATAAGGATAGCGGAGCCGCTCTGACGGAAGATGATGCGTCCGCTGACCAGGTCGGCGTCTTCCGGAATGCAGAGGCGGTCTTTTTTCAGACGGGCGATCTCGCCCCGTTCCAACATCTGGTCAAGTAGCGCGTGGGCCTGTTTGGTGTCGTCCTGATCGAGCTTGAGCGTGGAGATAATTTCCATGCGGCGCATGGGGACATAATCTTTAGCTCCGAAAAGTTTAAGTAGTTTTTGGCGTAAATCCATAAGTGCGGCGCTTTGCGCCGATTTGAGCGGTTCGAGTCTGGCGTGTTAAACGATAATAATATTTTGTTATCTTTTACTTCACCCGACTTAACAACTCAACTCATTTGACGAAATCAACCATCCCCCTCTGGGAAGTAGGCAGCCTTTCCCTCCAGACCGAGGGTGATCGTGATATTAAGAAAGGTGATTTCGCCCATTGAGCGACAGAGCATGAAGCGGTAGTCGTTGTGCATATCGGCAAGTTCCTTGCGGAGCTGTTGCATTTTTTCCGTACTGGAGATCTGATCGGCGCACATACAGTGGCGCAGGTGTTGCACCCGGGGAAGGGCGAAATTGAGGCGGCGCTTGATTAGCGTGCGTTCTTCGCGTTGGTACTGTTTACTCGT
>Ga0115559_1000636_pt1 | contig 23581 bp, 20 predicted proteins | sample COGITO_mtgs_1105_3_FD_87281 | JGI IMG/M metagenome (GOLD analysis project Ga0115559, IMG submission 87281) | Pelagic marine microbial communities from North Sea - COGITO_mtgs_110506 | ecosystem: Environmental > Aquatic > Marine > Epipelagic | place: Germany:Helgoland, sampling site Kabeltonne... | reverse complement strand
TTGGTCTTTATAAAAGACTCGATAAACCTCACTACCGTCAATATCATCTTTAGGGGAAGGAATATCCAAAACATTAGTCAATAATTTTAATGATGTATAGTTTTTGTAATCACCAAACTTCCATAATTCGAGAGTGTCTAAATGTGGAACCTCCCATGGTTTCTTTCCAAATAAATTTAGTTTGTATGGTAATTCTATATTATGAATAATCATACGTCTTGCGATATAAGGAAAATCAAATTCCTTACCATTATGAGCACACAATAGATGTTTTTGTTGGTTAAAATGCGAAATCAAGATATTTTTAAAATCTTTCAATATTTTGATTTCATCACCATAAAAAGACGTTACTCGAAAGGTTCTGATATCACCTTCCATTTTAAAGTAGCCTACCGAAATACAAATTATTTTTCCAAACTCAGCCCAAATACCAGCATGGTCATAAAACTTTTCAGCTGAATAATCCTCGCGTCTTTGGTACTTAGATTTTGATTCCCAAAGTTCTTGTTTAGTATTATCTAAATCTTTGAAATTTTCAACTTCTGGAACGGTTTCTATATCAAGAAATAATATGTTTTCTAGATTAAGTTTAGAAATCATGATATTTTATTTTAAGACTTTAATATTGAAGCAACTTGTTTTCCAAATACTGCAGAAATTCCTGCTGCAATACCACCTATTATTCCTGTAACAAGTATGAGTAAAAACGAACTTCCGCCTAACGGTAACAAAACGGCTATTTTATTGGCCAATATAAAATCGTTAGCGTTACCTAGATAAAAGGCGTAAGCCATCCAAAAAAATGTAATTGCTATAAATGGCACAAAAAACACAGCACTCTTTTTCAATCTGATTAGCAATGCAGAAATAAGGCTTGCTAACATTACTGACCACCAAGGTAAAAACTGTGATAGGATAACGGCTAATACAATTGTAACTATAAAGTTAATACTGTTATTTTTCATTTTGAAGGCTTTAAGGTTTGTGTAGATTGGATTGAAGTTGAATCTGTTTCAGATTGCATAAAATTGATTTCAAAATAATTTCCTTTCGCCCAATCATCAATAAAGTTGTCGTAATATTTACTACCTGGATTTCCTGATTGCCCACCAGGATAAATACCATATGCTTTTGGTGTATCACCCATCTCAACTATCATTCGCCACGAAGGCCCATGATTTCTGGTTGTAGCGTTTACTGTATTTCCATCGCCTCCGATAGGTATATCCTGTATCGAAAAAGCAGGTAAAGCTTGTAACAAATGTCCAACGTAAGTGCGCTTATAGTTTGCCCAATCATAGTCTCCATTTTGTTCTGCCCAAGCATTCAATTTTTCAACCGTGTCTTTAAAAGATTGTTGAATCAAGTCTGCAGCAGTTTCTTTTTCCGGAGTTTCCAAAATATCCATAAACTTATCATTAGGATAATTCTTCAGCAAGTAAAAGTACTGATAGGTAAATGGCCATTTAAGGGTTTCGTCTTCAACATCAAATTCATCCCAAAGCAAGTTGTAAATGTTATTATTCCAACTAGCAAAAAACCCAGGCCCTTTGCTATCGATATGATTATCAAAGTCCCAATTTTTCATTATATCTAAAGCTTCTTTTTCAGCTTCGTTAAATTCTGAAGTGTTTAAATTTTCAATCAAGTAAGGCACTATTTCACTTGCTTTTAGGTTAAAGTTATTGTTCTGTAAATCTTTAAAATCTTCAACATCAAATTTTTCTTTTGACCTAAAAAAGTTATTTATAATTCTAGAGCGATACGTATCATAACCATCATTAAACACATAAAAAGGATACATAGAATCTGTTGGATGTTGATTCGCTGAACTTACAAATCCGCGCTCAGGATTTTTGGTGTGTGCATTATATTCTGATGGTATAAAATCACCCCAATCATGTTCTGGATTACTACCATCCATTAAAAATTTACCTTGACCTTTCCATTTATTTGGGAACTGTCCTTGAACCCACATAGCAATATCTCCAGCTTTTGAAGCAAACACAAAATTTTGTGCTGGTGCAACGTGATTTTTTATGGCATTTCTGTAGTCGTTATAGTCTTTAGCTCGATTAAGCTTATAAAACAAATCCGTAAAATTATGTCCAATATGTCCAGCCCACTTCATTGCGTAGCCTTTTATCTCGTCATCAGTTCTAAAACTATGGTCATAGCTTATAGGTCCATGATGAGTGTAGACTACTGAATCGATAAAAGTTTTAGCATCTTTTATTTTTATTTCTTCTAGTCGAACAGAAGTTTTTTTCCATTGGCCATCATATTTATAGGCTTGTTTTGTTTCATCCTGAAATTCAATTTTGTACCAATCTTTTACATCTCGGGTTGCATTAGTAACACCCCAAGAAATATCATCATTAAAGCCAATAATAATTCCCAAAGCACCTGGAAGTGTTGCTCCATAAACACTATGCTCTGGTGTTGATAATTGCATCACAAACCATATAGACGGTATGTTTAAACTCAAATGCGGATCATTGGCTAAAATAGCATTTCCGCTAACTGATTTTTTTGGTCCAACAGCCCAATTGTTACTACCGTTATTAGGGTGTGGTTTTTCTATTAGTTTTGAAATAGAAACCGAATCGTTTATTATTTCTCCTTCAGGAATATCAGCCATTTTTGTATCGATATAACTCCAATCTGTTTCTTTAGGAATAACTGGATCAATGATATCATAAAAGTCAGGAAATAATATATCAAAACGATTTTTACCAAACTTCTTGATGGTGTTTGTAAATTCTAAATCGTAGTCACGACCGCAAAGCATATCTGTCATATACATGAGCAGATGCATCGTTTTTTCAGAAGACCAAGCTTCAGGTTCATAGCCAAGAAGTTTATACTCTACAGGATATTGTTCTGGTTTTAGACTATTGATATATGCATTAACGCCATCGCTATAAGCTTCAAGTAAAGCTATAGATTTTGGGTCTTTTTTTACAATAGTCAAACTGTTTTCTGCGCCAAATAGCATACCGTTTCGACGTTGTGCACGGTCATAATCTAATGCACTTTCACCAATAATTTCAGATAAGCGTCCTGCTGCAGCATAGGTTTGAAACTCCATTTGCCACAAACGATGTTTTGCTGTGATATAGCCTTGGGCTTTGTATAAATCGGTATCGTTTTTTGCAAAAACATGCGGAATCAATTGCTCGTCATAATGCACAGTAACAGCGTTATCTAATCCGGAGATCAAAATATCGCCTGTAACACTATCGTCGTTTTCATTTTGCCAAATGCCTTGATTTGGTGCTAGGAATTTTCCAAGGGCTGGAATTTCTCCGAATTTGTTGTTAAGTCCGTAAAACACTGTTACTGTAAGAGCAAATGATAGGATGAGTTTTAGGTATTTCATATTTTATTTTTCAAGCATTTTGTAACCCTCTTCAATATACAAACTGATATCATCAGTAAAAGGTTTGGCATCGAGATTATCTGGAGATTTTTGGTGCCCTAGTCTTACAATTATTACGTTGTCTTCAGGTTGTACAAATACATATTGACCTAAATGTCCGCGCATCATAAAAAAGTCTTTCCCAAGGTGCTTCTTTAACCACCAACCATAGCCATATTCTGGACTTTCAGGAAAACGAGGCACAACAGATTTAGCAATAAAAGCTGAATCTAGAATCTGCTTTCCATTCCATTTACCATGGTCTTTATAAAGCTTTCCAAAACGAGCAAAATCTTTGGCGTTACTTGCGATACAACAATAGGCTTTTACCAAATCATGGTCTTTACTATCGACTTGCCAAAGGGTTTCGTTTTCACTTCCTAATGGTTTCCAAAAGCTTTCTTCAAAATACTCGTATAATGGTTTTCCTGTAGCTTTTTCTATAACCATAGCTAGCATTTGAGTATCACCGCTGGCGTATTTATATGCAGTTCCAGGTTCATTAACAACTTTAAGACCATTCATAACTTTGGCTAAATCGTCGTCAAAATACGCACGAGTCGTTATGGATAATGGTGAGTAATAAGCCTCATCCCAATTGGTTCCAGAAGCCATACTACTTAAGTCACCTACCTTCATTTTTGCAGCTGTACCATCACAAAATGCTGGTAAAAAATCGCAAACGGGTTGATCTAAACTTTTTATATGACCTTGCATAATGGCTTTTCCCATTAAACCTGAGACATAACTTTTTGCCATTGAGAAAGAGTTGGATTTTGAATCTTCATTAAATCCATCATAATAATTTTCGAACCAAACACTATCATTCTTAATGATCACATAAGCGATGCTTCCCCAATCTTTATTGGCTTTAGATAAACGTTCCGTTTCAGTAACAGAATTATAAGCTTTATGGTTTGGCCAAGCTTGAGGATTGTTACTAACTTCAATATTTTGGTTGTCAAAATGTCTATAATCTTCTAAATAGGCTGTTGTTTGACCACGCATATAAATGGTTCTTACGGCTTTTAATAAATAATCGGTATCTGTGATATAAAGCATGGCGATAAGTAATCCAAAAAATACAACGAGGATTTTGATTAGTTTCTTTAGGAATTTCATGTTAATATTTTAATTTCTGTTTAAATATACTAAACCTTAAAACAACGTTTGTTGTTTGTGTCTGTTCTCGTGATTAATAAGCCATTGTTTTCTTTATAATCCACCAGCGTAACCTGTCAATCTTCCGTCACTTCCAATAACGCGATGACAAGGAATAATAATCCAAAGTGGATTTTTACCATTAGCATTTGCTACGGCTCTGATAGCTTTAGGGTTACCTAATTTTTTTGAAAGTTCTAAATAAGAACAAGTTTTTCCATAGGGTATTTTTTGTAACTCTTGCCACACTCTTTTCTGAAAATCAGTACCGTTAGGATTTAATTTTAAGTCAAAATTTTGTCGTTCTTCTCTAAAATAAGCTTTTAGTTGTGTTACACAGTCTAACAAATTTTCTGGAATAATTTCTGATAATTGTTCTGTTGTATCGCTTATTGAAACAGAAGTAATACCATTAGTATCGCCAGTAACTTTGGCGTGACCTAGTGGTGTTTCAACAGTGCAAAATTGCATTAATCTTCGGTATTTTCTTTATCGATGATACCTAAGCGTTTCGCACGAGTTTCCCAACTTTTTCTGGCTAATAATTGTAAATCCGAAACATTATCACTTTCATCCATGATTTCCAGACCGAGCAAGGTTTCAATCACATCTTCCATAGTTACAAGTCCACTTACAGAGCCATATTCATCAACAACTAATGCCATATGATTACGACTTTCAACTAACTGTTCAAAGAGTTTTGGGATTGGTAAACTGCGATTGACTATGATGATATTTCTTTTAAGTTCGGAAAGTAATTTGTTACCATTACCAAAGGCCATTTCTTTAAAGACATCATCTTTTAAAACCAATCCAATAATGTTATCAGAGTCGTCCGTGTAAATAGGAATTCTGGAAAAGCGAATGTTAGAATTGGCATTAAAAAAAGTTTCAACAGTTGTAGTTTCGTTTTCAGTTTTCATGATCGTACGAGGCGTCATCACATCTTTAGCTTGTACGTCTTTAAAATTGAGTAAGTTTTTTATGACTTTACTTTCGCTTTCCTCAAAAACACCTTCCTCATGGGCAATTTCAGCCATAGCAGCAAAGCCTTCGCGACTTAACACACTGCCATGACCTTTGCCTCCGATTAGCTTGGTGGTAAGTTGTAAAATCCACAAAATTCCTGACCACTTTAGAGGAAAAATTAAAATATTTAGTGCTGTAGATGTAAAGTTGGCAAGTTGCTTCCAGTAGATAGCACCAATAGTTTTTGGAATAATTTCTGAGGCTACTAAAATTAAAATTGTCATTATTGTAGACACCACACCTACCATAATATCTTCAGTAAATTCTACACCTAAAATTGACCGCCTGTCTGTGCCGTATAGTTCGGCATAAGCCACTTTTGCTTGTACACCAACTAAGATTGCCCCAACAGTATGTGCAATTGTATTTAAGGTTAAAATAGCAATTAACGGACGATCAACGTCTTTTTTTAAGACTTCTAAATTATCGGCATAAGATTTGCCTTCTTTCTTTTTAAGGTTAAGGAAAGTTGGTGTAATACTTAAAAGTACAGCCTCTAAAATTGAACATAAAAACGAAAAGAAAATTGAAATAACTGCATAGAAAACGAGTAAACCCATTAATTGTATGTTGAATTAGTTAATGCTAATTTACGAAATCAATTTCACAACATCCTTAGCAAAGTAACTCGCTATAATATTAGCTCCAGCGCGTTTAATAGATATTATTTGTTCTAGCATCACAGCATCATGATCTAACCATCCTTTTTCGGCAGCAGCTTTGAGCATTGCATATTCTCCTGAAACTTGGTAAACAGCAATAGGCACATCAAAACTATTTCTGATATCACGAACAATGTCTAAATAGCACAATCCTGGTTTTACCATAACAATATCTGCACCTTCATTAATATCCATTTCTGTTTCGCGAATGGCTTCCTCGCGATTAGCAGAATCCATTTGATAAGTTTTTTTGTCTTTAGGAATATCTTGGATATCTACAGGAGCAGAATCTAAAGCATCTCTAAACGGCCCATAAAAAGCTGAAGCATATTTTGCAGAATAACTCATGATACCAACATCAATTAAGTTAGATTGGTCTAATGCTTCACGAATACCCAAAATACGACCGTCCATCATATCACTAGGTGCTACAAAATCAGCACCAGCTTCAGCATGCGAAATACTCATTTCTGCTAAAACCTCGACAGTTACGTCGTTTATTATTTTTCCGCCTTCAACAATCCCATCGTGTCCGTATGAAGAAAATGGGTCGAGTGCGACATCAGTCATCACTAACATATCAGGGCAAACAGATTTCACAGTTTTGATAGCACGTTGCATTAAGCCCTCAGGGTTTAGCGCTTCAGTACCTTTATTATTTTTTAGGTTATCAGAAACTTTTACAAAAAGCAATACTGATTTTAATCCTAAACTCCGAAGTATTTTGATTTCGTCCTTTAGTAAGTCTAAACTGTAACGGTAGTAGTTTGGCATTGAGATAATTTCTTCTTTGACACCTGAGCCTTCAACTACAAAAAGCGGGACTAAAAAATCATTTGGAGAGATATAGGTTTCCCTTACCAAGCTTCTAATGGCTTCGTTTGTTCTTAATCTTCTATTTCTTCGAATTGGAAACATAGTTTTATTATTTAAGACACCCAATCAATAGGGTTTTGTAATACTTTAATTAATTTTTCTTCTTCGCTACTAGCTTCTGGATGATGGTCGTAAACCCATTGTACATGTGGTGGTAGACTCATGAGAATACTCTCAATCCTACCGTTTGTTTTTAGACCAAATAAAGTGCCTTTATCGTGCACCAAATTAAATTCCACATAGCGACCACGTCTAATTTCTTGCCAGTTGCGTTGGGCTTCAGTATAATCTAAATCTTTTCTTCTTTCTACAATTGGTACATAAGCATCAAGAAAACTGTCACCAATTTCTGTGACAAAGTTATACCAATCTTGCATTTGAATCACCTCGTTGGCTTTACAATAATCGAAGAATAAGCCACCAATCCCACGAGCTTCATTTCTGTGAGCATTATAAAAATACGCGTCACAACGCGACTTATATTTTGGATAAAATTCAGCATTGTGTTTATCACAAGCGGTTTTACATACTTGATGAAAATGTTTAGCGTCTTCATCAAATAAGTAATAAGGCGTTAAGTCTTGCCCACCACCAAACCATTGGTCAACAATATTACCAACAGCATCATACATTTCAAAATAACGCCAGTTTGCATGGACAGTGGGCACCATTGGGTTTTTTGGATGTAAAACCAAGCTCAAACCACAAGCAAAGAAGTTAGCGTCAGCAACATCAAAATGCTGCTGCATGGTTTTTGGCAACTGACCATGAACAGCAGAAATATTCACACCGCCTTTTTCAAAAACATAACCGTTTTCTATGACTCTAGTTCTTCCGCCTCCACCTTCTGGTCGTTTCCATATATCTTCTTGAAACTGTGCTACACCATCAACTGCTTCAAGTTTTGAAGTGATACGATCTTGCAAAATTTGTATGTATTCGTAAAATTTATCTTTCATTATATAATTCAAATAATTCCATATTTAAAGGTTTTTCACCTTGAGGCGCGTATTCTTCTTTAAGAGTTTTTACCCATTTAAAATTATTTTTTTCTGCAACTTTTACACTAGCAACATTGGTTTTATGAGCTATGATTTGAAGCGTCTCTATTCCCAAATTTTTAAAGGCCAGTTTTGATAATGCTTTTATAGATTGTGAGATTAAGCCTTTATTTCCATATTCATAGCCAATACAATAGGCAAATTCACCTTGTTTTTTATCCCAATCGAGTTCTTTTATATAGATAAGTCCAGCGAGTTTCCTTTTTTCGGAATGCTTTAAAGTAAATAAAAACTGCTCTCTATTTTCAAAAGCTTTAACTTTACTTTCAACAAAATATTGGGATAATGTTGGGTTTAAGTTTTGCTTAAGAGTTTCAGGAAAATAACGTTTAATGCGGTCTTTGTTTGCAACGACTAAATCACAAATCTTCCAAGCATCTCCGGTATGGATAGGATTGATTTCGTAACCGTTAAATTGAGCAACCATTATCTGTTTTCAATTATTTCAAAAGGTTCAAAGCCAATATGTTCTCCCTCATCATCGTCAAACAATAAGTCTACAGTAATAATAGTAGCTGATGTTACACTTAGGGGCAATACAAGTATTACCCCAATAACAGGAATAAATAATAATATTAAAAACCCGATACCGTTTCCTATAGCAAGACCTCTATGTTTTTTTATAAAAGAAATACTTTCTCTATAACTAAAGTGTCGTTCTAAAGTATAGTCCATATTTGAAACTCCTGCGTAGTAGGATTGCACTAAAAACAGTAATGCAGTAGAAAAAATATTTACTACTGGAATGAACTTTAATAAAAGAATGGGTAATGTGTAAATAAGCTCTTTTGCTAAATTTCTCACTCCAATGCGTATACTTCGGACAAATTGTTTTGCAAAAGTTGTATTAGTATGATTTTCGGCAGGTTGTCCTGTATAATATTCTTCTATTTTTTCTGAAACAGGACTCATAAAAGGTGATGATAGAGCCATTATAATGTGCTTATACATAATAAGTCCTAGGGCAAAAAGTATGATTCCACTAATAAACGTTGAAATTGCAGTAAATGTAACTTTACCAAAATCCCATTGCCAAATACCAGAAATCCATTCGCCTAAATCATCAGAGAGTCCATAGGCTGATGCAAAAATCAAAATAAAAACAGCTAGGCTTATGAGCATAGGTATAACAAAGTACTTCCATAATTTCAGTTTAGAAATTAAACTGTATGTACCAGTATAAACTTGTAGTCCTTTGAGTATATTTTGAATCATCTTTTCTAGTTTTTGATTAATAGAAATTATCTATTAAAGAAGACGCATAAACATGACAGGTGTTACGTTAAAAGTCTCAACAATTTAAGATTTATATTCTTTTACCGCATCAATAAATGCTTTAGCATTATCAAGCGGTATATTTGGTAAAATACCGTGACCTAAATTTACGATGTATTTATCTTTTCCGAAATCGTCAATCATTTGATGCACCATCTTTTTAATTTCTGCTGGTGGCGAAAACAATCGTGTTGGATCAAAGTTACCTTGTAAAGTAATATTTCCACCTGTTAAATAACGTGCGTTCCCAGCAGAACATGTCCAATCTATACCCAATGCCGAAGCACCAGATTTAGCCATTTCACCTAATGCAAACCAACATCCTTTTCCAAAAGCAATAACAGGAGTTTCGTCTTTTAAAGCATCAATAATTTGCTGAATATATTGCCATGAAAATTCTTGATAATCTACTGGAGACAACATGCCGCCCCAAGAATCAAATACTTGTACAGCATTAACACCAGCTTTTACTTTTTCCTTTAAGTACGCAATGGTGGTATCTGTTATTTTTTGCAATAATTGATGTGCAGCAATAGGATTTGTAAAACAAAATTCTTTGGCTTTATCAAAGTTTTTTGAGCCTTGACCTTGTACACAATAGCATAGTATGGTCCATGGAGAACCGGCAAAACCAATCAAAGGAACTTCATCGTTAAGCTTTTCTTTAGTTGCTTTTATAGCTTGATAAACATAATCTAACTCTACTGTAACATCTGGTACAATTACATTATCTACATTTTTTTGAGAGCGAATAGGATTTGGCAAGTATGGGCCAAAGTTTGGTTTCATCTGCACCTCGATATTCATTGCCTGAGGAATGACTAAAATATCAGAAAACAAAATTGCGGCATCCATACCATATCTCCGAATAGGTTGAACTGTAATTTCACTAGCTAATTCTGGTGTTTGGCAACGTGTAAAGAAATCGTATTTTGCTTTTATTTCCATAAATTCTGGCAAATAACGACCAGCCTGACGCATCATCCATACTGGAGGACGGTTTACAGTTTCTCCTTTTAGAGCTCTTAAAAATAAATCGTTCTTAATCATAAATTAAACGTAGTATTCATTTACTAATTCTATCACACTCTCAACTGTTGGTACTTTGGCAACCCTGATGTCTTCAAAGTGTTTTTTTGCTTTATTCGCAGTTGTTTCTCCAATGCAAAATGCAATACCGTTTGCTTCGTTGTGCTTTAAAAAACTGTCGACTGTGGATGGGCTATAAAACATTATACCATCTACATCATCTTCTAGTTTTATAGCATCATATTTGGTTTGATAAGCTTCAACTTCATTAACCATAATATTATTTTCAGTTAAAATATTTGGTAAATCGTCCAAACGTAAATCACTACAGAAATAAGTGACTTCTGTACCTTCAATATATTCTACTAAATAGTTAGCTAATTTTTTAGCATTTGACGCCATATAGGTGACTTTACCAATTCGCTTTTCAATAGTACGTTTAGTGCGTCGGCCAACACAATAGATGTTTTTGAATTGTAATTCTACAGCAGAAAAGCTAGTCAATAAGGCTTCAACAGCATTTTGACTTGTAATTATTACATTCTGAATTTTGTTGCCAACAACTTTTTTATGAATTCTATTAAGACTGATTTTTATTGCATCATTACTTTCAGAAACCACCTTGTTATGAAACAATAGTTTTTGGTCTTCGGTTAATGTTTTTGTCGAATAAATAGTCGTCTTTTTATCGCTGCGCTGTAATTGGTCTATTAAGGTTTTTCCACCTTTTTCAATCACATAATTTGCACAGAATTCTGCTATACTATCATGTTTTCCCAGAGGAACAACTTTAGTGACTTCAATTTTGCGAGAACCATCTTTGCTCAATAGAATGCCTTTAAAATGAACTTCTTCGTCTTTATTCACATAACAGATTGCGCCGATTGGAGCAGTACATCCACCTTCAAGTCGATTCAAAAATTCACGTTCAATAGTTGTGCCTATTTCAGTTTCTCTGTGGTTAATTTCTTTACAAATCTCCCTAACTTCTTCATCTTCTTCTAAGGCAGCAACCATAACCGCACCTTGAGCAGGCGCAGGAATCATCCAATGTAGATTAATAGAATTCTCTGGTGTGATGTTTAAACGACCCAAACCAGCACCGGCAAATATGGCACCATTCCAATCGTTGTTTTTTAATTTTTCGAGTCTAGAATTTACATTCCCTCTTAATCCTACAATTGTATGAGTAGGGTAACGATTAAGCCATTGTGCACGACGACGTAAACTACCAGTAGCAATAACTGCATCTTTAGCGGATAGAAATTCTTCATTCTTCTTGAAAACTAGCGTATCGTTAATATTTCCACGCTTTAAAACAGCTGCTTGCACAATACCTTTTGGTAGAATGGTTGGTACATCTTTTAAGGAGTGTACGGCAATATCAATATCACCATTAAGCATAGCTATATCTAGAGTCTTTGTAAAAATTCCTGTGATACCAAGCTCATATAAAGGCTTATCTAAAACAATATCACCTGTTGATTTTACAGGCACTAATATGGTTTTATAACCTAAATGCTCTAATTGAGATTGAACTGTTTTTGCTTGCCACATAGCGAGCTGGCTGTCGCGTGTGCCAATGCGAATTATTCTAGACATTCTTGGTTGTTTCTAACTGAAATATTTTTTTGATGAGCTCGATGCTTTCATCTGAAGAATTTGAATCTTCTCTTAAATGGTGTGCAAACTGATTTGTTATTTTCTGAATAAGATTACTTGAAATTAATTCGGCTTGTTCTTCGTTAAAATTATCAAGCTTTTTGCGTTGCGTTGAGAATTCAGAATTTTTCAAATCCGTCAACTTATGTTTTATAGCCTGAATTGTAGGTACAAATTTTAAAGTATCCAACCAAGCATTGAACTCAGTATTGATTTCATAAATAATAGTTTCAGCAGCCGGAATATAGGCTTTACGTTTTTCTAGAGTCTCGTCAGTAATCTTAGCTAAATCATCCAAATGAACTAATGTAATGTTTTCTAAATCTCTAACATCTTCATTGACATTTTTTGGAATGGATAAATCAAGAATTAGTAATGGCTTTTTAGTTTGGATTAATGATTTGTAAACTGTCGGGTCTTGAGCCCCAGTTGCCACAATTACGATATCAGAGATATTAATTTCTTCCTGTAAATTTCTGTAATCTTTGACTAAAAGATTGAACTTTCCTGCAACAGCTTCAGCTTTATCTTTAGTTCTATTAATAAGCGTGATGTGAGTATTTTTTGTATGTTTTACCAAATTTTCACAAGTATTACGGCCTATTTTACCAGTTCCAAAAAGGAGAATATTCTTTTCGGAAATGTGCTTAACGTTGCTCATTATATATTGAACAGAAGCAAAAGAAACAGATGTTGCTCCTGAAGATAATTCCGTTTCTGTTTTAATGCGTTTACTGGCTCTAATAACTGAGTTTACCAATCGTTCTAAGTAAGAATTTAATAATCCATCATTTTTAGATTTTTTTGCACCTGATTTTAGCTGCCCAATAATTTCGAAATCTCCCAAGATTTGACTATCTAAACCAGAACCAACCTTGAACATGTGAGAAATAGCATCATTGTTTTTGTGTACGTAAGCAACATTTTGAAATTCTTCGACTGTTCCTTTTGTGTTATCACAAAGCAAATCAATAAGTATACAGGGACGTTCTGCGAAACCATAAATCTCAGTTCGATTGCATGTAGAAACTAACAGTAAGCTTTTTATACCTTTAGTTCTGGCTTGCTTTAAAATGGCAATTTTTGCGGTCTCACTGAGGCTAAAGTGACCACGTACTTCGGCATCAGCCTTTTTATAGCTAAGCCCAATTGCATAAAAATTCGTGTTTCTCTGTTGTTGCATTCGCTCGTTTACCTGACTTTGGAATTAACAATGCAAATGTAATTTGGTTAATAACATAAAAATAACGCTAGAAGAACTTAAAATGCCGTTTGTGGTTTTTTAACTTCATTTTTTAATAAAATATGATTAATATCATACTTTTGCCCTAAAATAAAGGGCTGATAAGTCTATAGTTTAGAACGAATCTAAATAACAACAATATGAATTTAGGAAATAATATCTCAAAAAGTATCGCTAAAGGGTCTTTTGATGAAACTTATATGGAAAAAGGCTTTTTTATACTAACATATAAGAATGATAACAAGAATATTGAAGTCGTAGAGCGGAACATAGATAGTAGTTATATTCAGTTTCATTTCTGCACAAAAGGCGAAGCTTCTTTTGTATTTAATCATGGGACATATAGGCTTCCTATTCTTAACGATACATCATTGTTGTTGTATAATCCCCAAAGAGATTTGCCAATTCATTTAGAAGTTCAACCTAATTGTTGGTTGGTATCATTGGTAATATCATTGGAAAAGTTTCATGGGCTATTCTCACAAGATACATCTTATGTCACGTTTTTATCTGATGATAATCGTGACAAAAAATATTATAAAGATGGGATTGTTTCACCATCAATGGCTGTGGTTTTAAATCAGTTGTTGAGCTTTAATCTTAATAATTCCATAAAGCCTTTGTATTACAAAGGAAAAGCTTACGAAATGCTAAGCCTATTTTTTAATAGAAGTCAAGGTGCAAATATTGAGCAATGTCCATTTTTGGTAGATGAGGAAAATGTAGCAAAGCTTAAAAAAGCTAAAGATATTATTATTGCTCAAATGTCAGAACCGCCAACGTTGCAAGAATTGGCAGATACAATAGGTCTAAGTCTTAAGAAACTTAAAGAAGGTTTTAAGCAGATTTATGGAGATTCGGTTTTTAGTTTCCTATTTGATTATAAGATGGAAGTTGCTAGACAACTTCTAGAATCAGGTGATTATAACGTTAATGAAGTTGGGCTAAGAGTGGGTTACAGTACCGCAAGTCATTTTATTGCAGCTTTTAAAAAGAAATATGGGACAACACCTAAAAAATATATTACTGAGACTAATTAAAAAAGTCTTAAAACTATACTAATATTATAAAATTCAATACTACTATCTCAACCCATTAGTAAATTACATTGTATTTTTGTATTTGAAAAAATGAAAGATGAAAAAAGGAATATTACTCGTTAATTTAGGTTCTCCAGACAGTCCAGAACCAAAAGATGTAAAAAAGTATCTAGGAGAATTTTTAATGGACGAACGTGTCATTGACGTCCCACTTTGGGCACGTACACTATTGGTCAAAGGTATTGTACTTAACACACGACCAAAGGCGTCAGCAAAAGCTTATAAAAAAATTTGGTGGAAAGAAGGTTCTCCACTAATTGTATTATCAGAACGTCTTCAAGAAAAAATTCAAAAACAAGTCGATTATCCTGTGGCTTTGGCTATGCGTTACGGTAGTATGACTATAAAAGAAGGCATGCAAGAATTGGCAGATAAAGGTGTGGATGAGGTGTTTTTAATTCCTTTGTATCCCCAATATGCAATGGCAACAACAGAGACTATTTTGGTATTAGCCGAGGAAATTAGAAAAGAGTTTTTCCCGAATATGAAAGTTACAGACTTAAAACCTTTCTATAATAATCCAGATTATATTAAAGTGTTATCAAACAGTATTGCTAAACATCTAGAAGGTAAAGATTATCAGCATTTATTATTCTCTTATCATGGCGTCCCTGAACGACATATTCGTAAAAGTGATATTACAAAATCACATTGTGACCCAAGCCCTAAAGGTTGTGGCGAATGCTGTAAAAATCAATCATCTGCTCACGAGTTTTGCTATAGGCATCAATGCGTTGAGGTCACCAGATTGGTAGGTGAACACTTAGGGATGACTGAAGGCACATTTTCATCTAGTTTTCAATCACGCTTAGGATTTGATCCTTGGTTAAGACCATACACTGATAGGACAATTGAGCGTTTCGGTAAAGAAGGCATGAAAAAAATGGCTATCGTAACTCCAGCTTTTGTAAGTGATTGTCTTGAAACTTTAGAAGAAATCGCCATGGAAGGTGAGGAAATTTTCCATGAAGTTGGCGGAAAAGATTTTACAACAATACCTTGTCTTAATGACAATGAAGAGTTTGTAGCATTAATTTCAAAATGGATTAATGAGTGGGCGACTGCTGAAGAAGCAGTAATTGCTTAATGACTAAAGTGTCTTCACAAGATTTAGGGACAGAACCTATAGCAAAATTACTTGTAAAGCAAGCTGTACCAGCATCGATTGGTATTTTGGTGATGTCACTAAATATTTTAGTTGATACTATTTTTGTAGGTAACTGGATAGGTGCTACAGCTATTGCTGCCATTAATGTTGTATTACCAGTATCTTTTTTTATTGCGGCTTTAGGTATGGCTATTGGTATTGGAGGTTCTTCAATTATATCAAGAGCTTTAGGAGCTAATAATATGCAAAGGGCACTAACAACTTTTGGTAATCAAATAACGTTGACTTTTTTGTTTACAGTAACATTTGCTGTTTTTGGGCTTATCTATGTCGATACGCTAATCCCAGCTTTTGGAGGAAAAGGAAACATCTTTGCATCTGCAAAAGTATATTATGAGATTATTCTTTATGGCGTACCCATTTTAGGATTTGTCATGATGGGAAACAATGTAATACGCGCAGAAGGCAAACCAAAATTTGCAATGTATGCCATGTTAATTCCATCTGTAGGTAATTTGCTTCTAGATTACATTTTTATTAACGTTTTGGATTATGGTATGGCTGGTGCTGCATGGGCAACTACAGGTTCTTATGTCTTATGTTTTTTGTTTGTCTTGTGGTTCTTCTTATCTAAAAATTCTGAATTAAAGATAAGTCTAGCTCACTTTAGATTAAAAAAGATTATTGTTTTAGAAATAGGTTCATTAGGTTCTGTAACCTTGGCGAGGCAAGCTGTAGTAAGTGTTACATTCCTTTTAGTTAATAATGCACTTTACAATTATGGAGGCGAAATTTCTGTCACAGCTTATGCTATTGTTGCTCGTATGTCTATGTTTGCTTTGTTTCCGGTATTTGGTATTACCCAAGGATTTATTCCTATTGCTGGGTTTAATTATGGTGCAGAAAAGTATCCTCGTGTAAAAGAGGTAATTTACACAGCGATTAAATATGCAACAATTTTAGCAACGATTATTTTTGTTGTTTTAATGGTTTTTCCGGAGTTTATTACCAAGTGGTTCACAACTGATACAGCCGTAACTGAAGTTACACCAAACAATATGCGTTGGGCATTTGCAGCAATTCCTATATTAGCATTACAACTAATTGGTGCAGCTTATTTTCAGGCAATAGGTAAAGCGCTTCCGGCATTGATATTGACCTTAACACGACAAGCAATCTTCTTTATTCCTTTAATGTATATATTACCAGTTTTTTTTGGGGAATTAGGAATATGGATGTCATTTCCAATTTCTGATATATTGTCTACAATAGTTACTTATTACTTTTTAAGACGTGAAGTAAAGTTAAAGTTAGATACCACTTAAGACTTCTAGGTAATATTCTTTATTTTTAGCTTTCAAAACTAACCTTTTACTCATGCGATTATCAACCATTCTAGCAGTAGTACTGCTATCGTTTTTAAGTTTAAATCTAGACTCTCAAAATTTTGATGAGTCACATTATTCAGGATTAGAGTATCGACTTGTAGGTCCTTTTAGAGGTGGCCGAAGTGCTGCTGTGACTGGAGTGCCAAATCAACCCAACCTTTATTACTTTGGCGCCACTGGTGGCGGAATTTGGAAAACAAAAAATGGCGGACGTCAATGGGAGAATATTTCTGACGGTTATTTTGGGGGAAGTATTGGTTCAATAGCAGTATCAAAAAGTGACCCTAATGTTATTTATGTCGGTGGAGGTGAAAAGACAGTGAGAGGAAATGTATCTTCAGGTTACGGTATATGGAAAAGTGTTGATGCTGGAAAAACATGGACAGCTTCAGGCTTACCAAAATCGCGTCATATTCCACGTATTGCTATTCATCCTACAAATCATAATATTGTATTTGCAGGTGTAATGGGTAATCTTTACAAGCCAACCGATGAACGTGGTATTTATAAAAGTACTGACGGCGGAAAAACATGGGAAAAGACATTATTTGCTAATGCAAATGCGGGTGTTGTAGACTTAATAATGGACCCAACAAATCCTAGAATTTTATATGCTTCTACATGGCGAATTAATCGAACTCCCTACAGTCTAAATTCTGGAGGTGATGGTTCTGCATTATGGAAAAGTACAGATAATGGAGAAACATGGGCAGAAATTTCAAAAATGAAAGGTTTCCCAGAAGGAATTTTAGGTATTATAGGTGTTACAGTTTCACCTATAAATAATCAACGTGTTTGGGCTATTGTAGAAAATAAAGATAAAGGAGGTTTGTATAGAAGTGATGATGGTGGTGAATCTTGGAGACTAGTTAATAGCGAACGTAAATTACGCCAACGTGCATGGTATTATACACGTGTTTATGCAGATACTGACGATATTAATACGGTATATGTATTAAATGTAAGCTATCATAAGAGTACAGATGGAGGGAGAACATTTGGGAATTATCGTGCTCCTCATGGAGATCATCACGATTTATGGATTGCACCAGAAGACCCAAGCCGTATGATTATTGGAGATGATGGTGGCGCACAAGTTACTTATGATGGTGGTGAAACATGGAGTACCTATCACAATCAACCAACATCACAATTTTATCGTGTAACAACAGATAATGCATTTCCGTATAGGATTTATGCAGCCCAGCAAGACAATTCAACAGTAAGAATTCCGCATAGAACAAATGGTAGAGCCATATCAGAAGATGATTGGGAATCTACTGCTGGTGGTGAGTCTGCACATATAGCAGTTGACCCAAAAGATAATGACATTGTTTATGGTGGTAGTTATGGTGGCTATTTAACTCGTGTCAATCACAAAACAGGAACTACAAGAGCTATAAATGTTTGGCCAGACAATCCTATGGGCTCGGGAGCAGAAGGTATGAAATACCGCTTTCAGTGGAATTTCCCTATTATATTTTCAAAGCATAACCCTAACAAACTATACACCTTTTCTCAGCATGTTCATGTTACAGAGAATGAAGGGTAATCTTGGGAAATTATTAGTCCAGACCTAACAACTAACGACCCCGAAAAACAAAAATCTTCAGGCGGACCAATTACTCAGGATAATACTGCGGTAGAATATTATTGCACCATTTTTGCTGCTCAAGAGTCGCCATTAAAAGAAGGCTTACTTTGGGTAGGTAGTGATGATGGTTTAGTACATGTATCAAAAAACGGTGGTCAAAGTTGGGAAAATGTTACGCCTAAAGGCATGCCAGACTGGATGATGATTAATAGTATAGAGCCAAGTGCTTTTGATGAGGGTACATGTTATATTGCAGGTACAAAATATAAGACTGGAGATTTTGAGCCATACTTATATAAAACTTCAGATTATGGTAAGTCTTGGACAAAAATCACAAAAGGTATAAACAATGAGCATTTTACAAGAGTGCTTCGTGAAGATCCAAAGCAAAAAGGGTTACTCTATGCAGGTACAGAAACAGGAATGTATATTTCGTTTGATGATGGAAATAACTGGAAATCTTTTCAGTTAAATCTACCGATTGTCCCTATCACAGATTTAACTACAAAAGACAACAACTTAATTGTAGCAACACAAGGAAGAAGCCTTTGGATTATTGATGACTTGTCGGTTATTCATCAGTTGTATTCAGCAGATTTAAGTAAGAATATCCTTTTTAAACCAAAGGATACTTACCGCATGAGTGGAGGAAGTCGTAAAGGAAGTAAAACAGCAGGAACCAATCATCCTAACGGTGTTATCACACATTTTAACTTAAAAGATTTAGGAGAAGAAGACAAAGTCTCATTAACCTATTTTGATAAAAAAGGCGATACTATAAAAACATATTCTAATAAATCGAAAAAAGATAAGTTAATCGTAAAAAAGGGAGCAAATCAATTTGTTTGGAATATGACTTATGATGGTGCAGAGCGATTACCAGGTATGATTTTGTGGGCAGCAAGCTTACAAGGACCAATAGCTGTTCCTGGAGCTTATAAAGTTAGTCTAAATGTCAATGGAGACACCAAAACACAACCTTTTAATATTCTAGCTGACCCAAGATCTGAAAGTACAACAGCAGAAATACAAAAACAGTTTGATTTTATTCAGGATGTAAATGGGACTGTAGATAAAGCGCATAAATCTATTAAGAAAATAAGATCTGTAAATAAACAATTAGGAGCATTTCAGAAACAGTATATAGGAGATGATAATGTCAAAGAATTATTAGAAAAGGCTAAGAAACTTCAAGAAGAATTGTCTGATATTGAGAAAGCTTTATATCAAACAAAAAACCGAAGTGGTCAAGATCCTTTAAACTTTCCAATAAGGTTAACTGACAAGTTAGGAGGTTTAAACTCGCTTACTAGACGAGGCGATTTTCCACCAACAGATCAGGCTATTGTTGTTAAGAATGAGTTAACTCAAAAAATTAACACACAGCTAAATAGCTTTAATACCCTATTAAGTGAACAAGTTAAGGCATTCAATACAGCTTTTAACTCAAAACAATTGAACTATTTATTTGTTGAAGAATAATGACAGATTTTTTAGCAGAATACTATTACTACATCAAATCGTTACACATAATATTTGTGGTTACTTGGTTTGCAGGTTTATTTTATATTCCAAGACTATTTGTATACCAAATAGAAGCTTTTTATAAACCACCTCCTGAAAAAGAGATTTTAGGCAAACAACTAAAACTTATGACAAAACGCCTATGGTTTATAATAACTTGGCCGTCTAGTATTTTGGCCATATTTTTTGGTGTATTATTAATTATACCCCGATTATTTTACCTCACAGATAGTTGGATGCAAGTCAAATTAGGTTTTGTATTATTATTGGTTATTTATCAAACACAAACACATGTCTACTACAAGCAACTTCAAAAAGATATTGTCAAAAGATCCTCAAGCTTTATGCGTATTTGGAACGAAGGCGCTACATTTATTCTCTTTGCTGTTGTGTTTTTAGTGGTTCTGAAAAACGCACTAAACTGGGTTTTCGGAGTTATAGGCATTGTGGTTTTAGGTATTTTGATAATGTTAGGTTTTAAAATTTATAAAAGTATTAGAGCAAAAAACCCAGATGCCTAGTTGGCGTGGTTATTGCTATGTTTAGAAGAACTTAAAAACTTATATGGCTTTAAAAAATTTATCTCTTCGTTCTCGCATATTTATAGCTATGATACTATTGGTATTATTAGCCTCAGTTTTGATTGGAGCGGTAACAATTCACCAGTATAATGAAGAAGCTAGAGAATATCATGCTGATAGACTAGAGCGAAAAGAAGCTGCTATAAGGCGAAGTATCGATTTGGTAATAGACGAGACATTTTTCCCTGTAATTACGGAAAAACTACCTGTTATTTTCAGAGAAGAAATTTTTAATATTGCTAATATTCATGGTCTTCAAATTAACCTTTACGATCTTGATGGTCAACTCTTAAAGTCATCTAAAGCAGCGTTACAAAATAATAAGGTGGATGTTTGCTTGGATGCAGAAATCCTAAATCAATTATCCAATACTGCAGAACACAGATACGTTTTTGAAAACAAAATCAATGGTAAAGTTTTTCAATCTTCATATTCTTTCATAACAGATAAAAAATTTAAAAATATTGCCATACTAAATATTCCATATTTAGAAGATGACGACATATTTAACAGAGAACTTAATGAGTTTTTGCTCCGATTAGGTTATGCCTATTTAGTGATGATTTTAGCGGCAATTGTATTAGCTTATTTTGTATCAAAATATATAACACAATCTCTGAGGAGTATAAGTGATAAACTCAATGAAATAAGATTAGAAAAAAGAAATAAAAAAATAGAGATTGAGACTTCAGGAGCAGAAATAGAAACACTGGTAAAATCGTATAACAGCATGATTGATGAACTTGAAGAATCAGCAGTGCAATTAGCTACAAGTGAGCGTGAACAAGCATGGAGAGAAATGGCAAAGCAAGTTGCGCATGAGATAAAAAACCCACTAACACCAATGCGATTAAGTGTACAAAGTTTTCAAAGAAGATTTAATCCGGCCGATGTTGATATACACATAAAGGTTAGTGAATTTAGTAATACACTTATCCAACAAATAGACACTATGAGTTCTATTGCCTCAGCATTTTCAAATTTTGCCAAAATGCCAGCACAACAAAATGAGCAACTGAACATAGTACATGTCGTAAAATTAGCATTAGATATATTCAATGAGAATTATATTAATTTTGAGCCTGAATCTGATGAACTTATCGCTAAGTTTGACAGAACGCAACTTATTCGCGTAGTAACCAATTTAGTAAAAAATGGGATTCAAGCCATTCAAGAAAGAGAAACTGAGAGTCCTCAAATAAATGTCAGAGTGTTTTCTAGTGAAGACTTTATAAATATCACTGTAGAGGATAATGGCTCTGGTATTACTGAAGAAAATAAAATCAAAGTTTTTGAGCCCAAATTTACCACTAAAACAAGTGGTATGGGTTTAGGTTTAGCCATGGTAAAAAATATTGTAGAGACCTACAAAGGACGTATTACTTTTACTTCAGAATACGGAAAAGGTACTATCTTTACAGTCGCATTTCCCAAACAATAAAATTATGAGTTACGAAAATATTTTATCAGAATTTTCAAATGGTATAACAACTATTACCGTAAATCGTCCAAGTAAATTAAATGCTTTAAATAAAGTCACAATTGAAGAGTTGCATAGTGCTTTTGCTGAAGCGGATAAATCTAAAGACACTAAAGTTATCATTATCACTGGTAGTGGCAAAAAAGCTTTTGTCGCAGGTGCCGATATTAGTGAGTTTGCAGATTTTAATATCAAAGAAGGCGGAAGGCTTGCTGCCAAAGGACAAGAAATATTGTTTGATTTTGTCGAAAATCTAAGTACACCAGTAATTGCAGCTGTAAACGGTTTTGCTCTCGGCGGAGGTTTAGAGTTAGCCATGGCTTGCCATTTTAGAGTAGCAAGCATTAATGCAAAGATGGGTTTACCAGAGGTATCGTTAGGTGTTATTCCTGGTTATGGAGGCACGCAACGTTTACCACAATTAGTTGGTAAAGGACGTGCAATGGAAATGGTTATGACGGCAGGTATGATAGATTCTAATTTAGCTTTGAGTTATGGTTTGGTAAACCATGTTATAGAACAAGAAGAATTAATACCACTTGCTGAAAAAATTGCTAGTAAAATTATGCGCAATTCATCTGTTGCTATCTCGGAAGCCATCAAAGCTGTCAATGCAAACTATAAATATGGTACAGATGGTTATAAAACCGAAATAGAAGCTTTTGGAAACTGTTTTGGGACCGAAGATTTTAAAGAAGGGACAACAGCTTTTTTAGAAAAGCGTAAAGCTAATTTTCCAGGCAAACAGGACTAAATTGTCTTAAATTTTTTGAACTTGATTAGTTTAGATATTTAACTATATTTAATACTTCAACCTGAGACTTATGAAATTAAGGATTTTTACACTGATACTATTAGTCATTCTTTCGTCTTGTAAAGAAGCTATAAAGTCAGATGTTCAGGTTTTTAAATCTACCGATTTAAATAATGCCAATACAGTTTTGTTAGAAGCGGTTATGGAAGATGCATTTACGCCACCTGTAGCAAGTCGTATGTACGTTTACGCTCACTTAGCACATTATATAACCTTACAGAGTTTAAGAAGCGATAGCTTACAGATGATTAGGTCTAAGGTTAGTGGTTTGGAGGATTTTAAACTTCCGGAATCACAGGAAGTAAACCCAGAATTATCAGCACTATTAGCCTTTTCTAATACTGGAAAAAAACTGATTTATTCTGAATATTATTTTGAAGATTTAGCTGATAGCCTAAAAGCTAAAGCGATTAGGTTGGGTCTTTCAGAAAACGTGATTAATAATTCTGAAAAATACGCCTCAGAAATATCAAAGTTACTAAGTACTTGGATTGATAAAGATATGTATATAGAAACTAGAACCTATCCACGTTTTACTAGTACAAAAAACTCAGAGAATTGGCGAGAAACACC
>Ga0115559_1000620_pt1 | contig 23788 bp, 21 predicted proteins | sample COGITO_mtgs_1105_3_FD_87281 | JGI IMG/M metagenome (GOLD analysis project Ga0115559, IMG submission 87281) | Pelagic marine microbial communities from North Sea - COGITO_mtgs_110506 | ecosystem: Environmental > Aquatic > Marine > Epipelagic | place: Germany:Helgoland, sampling site Kabeltonne... | reverse complement strand
TCCTTTTTTGGAGCTTTTAAAAGGTTTCAATATAAATTCAGAAGAGATTTTGTCAAATTAATGACTGGCAAATATTAGTATTTAATCTAACAGTATGAATATTTTAGTCGTAGCGGAATCTTTAAGGATTAATGAAACTTCCTCGGGAATAGTATCCTCAACATTTTTGGCAGCATTGGCCGCAGATTCTGAGATAAAAGTAACATGTATTTTTGATAAAAACTTTGATTATAATATCACTTGGCTAAAAAACATTGACTTTATTGAATTGAAAAAGAGACCTTATAAACCTGATGGATTTATTGATAAAATCCCTAAATTCAGAGGACTTTCTACTCATTTAACAGGAATCCACCCGAAAGACAAACAGCGTATACTAGAATGGAAAAACGTCATAGATTCAACAATAGCAAAAAATGAATTTAATCTAATAATCACTTTAGGTTCCGGATCAGAATTTTTGCCATATTATGCAATGTTAGATGTAAAAACGAATATACCTTGGTTGGCAAATTTTCATGATCCATATCCAATGAGTGTTTATCCTGAACCATACAAAGAAAAAAGAAATCCGATTTATAAAAAGCAAGAAAGAATTACGAAGAGAATTATTGATAAGGCTAATTATATCTCTTTTCCTTCTGTTTTCCTCAAAGACTTAATGCAAGAGTTCTATAATTTTAATATTCAAAAGAGTATTATTTTACCCCATATAGGGCTAGAATTAAAGAATCTTCCAATCGGGAATAATGATGATTCTATAGATTTAAAAAAAGGAAAACTCAATTTATTACATGCAGGAACTTTGTTAGGTCCAAGAAAAGTAGATGCATTATTAAAAGCATTTTCACTTTTTATCAATAGTGATGAAGAGAAAAAACAAAAAACAGTATTGACAATCTTGGGAAAAGTAGCTAAAGAAAATTTCTCAAGTTTAGAAGTAAATATACCAAAAGAAAACCTCTGTATAATTAGAGAAAGAGTAAGTTATAAGAAAAGTATTGAACTCAACAACAAAGCCAATGTAGCTATTGTTGTTGAGGCAAACACAAATTATAGCCCTTTTATGCCTGGGAAATTAGCAGATTTATTGTTTTTAGAAAAACCTATTTTAGCCCTAACACCTTTAAAATCTGAAACTTTAAGAATCTTAGGAAAGGATTATAAATACCATTCTAAATCAGATGATGTCGAACAAATTTTAAAATGCTTGAATGACTTATGGGATTCTTGGATGAAAAATGAACTCGTTTTATCAAATAGAAAGGAACTAAAAGAGTATATTTCGGGGAAAAACTTTATAAGTAAGATAAAGAGAATCATGTAATGAATACAGTATTTACAATAGCAGAAATTGGTCAAGCTCACGATGGAAGCATAGATGTTGCTCATTCATATATAGAAGCAATAGCTAAGACAGGTTGTGATGCAATTAAATTTCAGACTCATATTGCTGAAGCTGAGAGTAGTATTCATGAACCTTTCCGTGTACGATTTAATACGCAAGATAAAACCAGATATGATTATTGGAAACGAATGGAGTTTTCTTTGGATGAATGGAAAGAGTTAAAAATTCATTGCGATGAAGTAGGGTTAGAATTTATGAGTTCTCCGTTTAGCAATGCAGCTGTTGATTTACTTGAGAAAGTAGGGGTGAAGAGATATAAAATAGGAAGTGGAGAGGTAAACAACTTTTTACTATTAGATAAAATAGCAAAAACAAAAAAACCAATCATTGTATCTTCAGGAATGAGTTCATTTCAAGAACTTGATAAAACAACATCGTTTTTAAAAGAAAAAAATGTAGATTTTTCGATTCTACAATGTACAACATCGTATCCAACAGAACCAAAACAATTTGGATTGAATGTTATTGGTGAATTAAAAAAGAGATACAGTGTTTCAGTAGGTTTCTCAGATCATTCTTCAGCAATTGAAACTTCAATTGCAGCGGTAGCTCTTGGAGCTGATATTATAGAATTTCATGCTGTATTTGATAAAAACTCAACAGGACCAGATGCAAAATCATCACTAACAATGGATGAAATCTCTGAATTGGTAAAGAGTATAAAAAATATTAAGATTGCTTTAGAAAATCCGATAAATAAAGAAGACAATTCCAGTTTTACTGAATTAAAGAATATTTTTGAAAAATCTTTAGCTGTAAATAAAGACCTAGAAAAAGGTCATGTGATTACGATAAAAGATTTAGAAGCAAAAAAGCCTAAAAATTATGGAGTACTGGCTTCAGATTTTGAGAGCATACTAGGAATGAAGTTGAATAAAGATCTTTCTCAATGGAGTTTTTTAACAAATGAAGATTTAATGCCCTAACATATGTCGAAAAGAAAAATTTGTGCTGTTGTAACAGCAAGACCATCATATAGTCGGATTAAAACAGCTTTAAAAGCTATTGACAATCATCCTAATTTAGAACTACAACTTGTTGTTGCTGGTTCTGCTTTATTGGGTAGATATGGAAATGCTGTTGAATATATTGAGAAAGATGGTTTTACGATTGCTGAGAAAGTATACATGGTTTTAGAAGGTGAAAACCCGACTTCTATGGCAAAAACGACAGGATTGGGTGTTATTGAATTAGCAAATGTCTTTCATAAATTAGAGCCTGATGCAGTAATAACTATAGCTGATAGATTTGAAACTATAGCTGCAAGTATAGCTGCATCTTATCAAAATATCCCTTTAGTTCACATACAAGGAGGAGAGGTAACTGGAAATATTGATGAAAAAGTGAGACATGCCAATACTAAATTGGCAGATTTACATTTAGTAGCTACAGAAGATGCTAAAGAGCGAGTAATAAAATTAGGAGAAGATCAAAAAACAGTATACAATACTGGTTGTCCGTCTATAGATTTGGCAGCTGAAGTATTAGAAAATCCAAGTTTAGATTTCAATCCTCTTGAAAAGTATGGGGGTGTAGGTTCAGACATCCAGTGGAAAGATGGATATATTGTAGTAATGCAACATCCCGTGACAAATGAGTATGAATCTGCACGAGAAGATGTTATGAAAACCCTCAATGCCATTCATGAATTAGGGCTGCCAACATTTTGGTTTTGGCCTAATGTAGATGCTGGATCAGATGGTACTTCAAATGGAATTAGAACATTTAGAGAGATTGTAAAACCAACCAACATTCATTTCTTCAAAAATATGGAGCCTAACGACTTTTTACGATTGTTAGTGAATAGTAAATGTTTGATAGGAAATTCTTCTGTGGGGATAAGAGAATGTTCTTATCTAGGAGTTCCTGTTGTAAATATTGGCTCTAGACAGAATAGAAGACAAAGAGGGAAAAATGTATTGGATGTAAACTATAGCAAAGAAGAAATCATTTCTGGAATTCAAAATAGTATAGAGAGTAGCAAGAAGAAAAATGATTGTCAAATGATATATGGAGATGGAAAAGCTGGAGAAAAAATAGCAGATATTTTAGCTAAGGTTGATTTAAAATCTCATAAGACAATTTCGTACTAAATATGCTAGCAGTTTCTAACTATCATTATATCAGAGAAAGTTTTAATTATAAATACCCTAGTATTTTTGGCTTAACACCTAAGGAGTTTGAAAACCAGTTAATAGAGTTATCTAATCATGGAGATTTTATATCTCAATCTGATTTGTTAAAGTTTACAGATTCTCCGTTTGATAAAAATTACATACTTGTAACTTTTGATGATGGTTTGTCTGAACAATTTGAGTTGGCAAAACCAATTTTAAATAAATTGGGAATTCCTTTTATATGTTTTATAAATACAATTAATTACACTGAGAATAAGGTTTCTTTGGTGCATAAAATTCACATGGTCCGTTCAGAGATTTCTTCTGATGATATCATAAATTTTATGAAAAAGAAATTTGATTTAGCCTTAGGAAATGAAGAAAAAAAACTGGCAAAAACTAATTATAGTTATGATGATGAAAACTCTGCCTACTTAAAATACTTATTAAATTTTAAATTGACTATTGAGGAACAAGAAAATCTAATAGTTCCACTTTTCAAATCAATATGGAATGAGGATGAGGTAAATAAAAAATTGTATTTTTCAGATGAACAGTTAAAAACCTTACACAGAGAAGGGTGCTTAGGATCACATTCTCATCAACATATACCTTTAGGATTGTATTCTAAAGAAAAGATTGAAGAAGAATATAAAACGACACAATTTTTTTTTAAAGATAAGTTTGGACAAGAATCTTATTCTATTAGCTACCCCTACGGATCTTATGAATCTTGCAATGAAGTTTCTAAAATAGGTAGTGATTATAATTTTAAGCTAGGTTTTTCGATGGAAAGAGCTATTTCTAAATCTATAGAGAATAACCCATTGATGATTTCAAGATATGATTGTAATGATTTACCTTTAGGTAAATTTAATATTTTTAAAAAAGAATTAATTTTTTCTTCTTCTAGAATAAGTAATTGGTATCGAACATGAGAATAGTATTGTTAACCAGTATAAGTTTGAGACATAAGTATATTGCTCACATGTTATCTAAAGAATTGGAACTCTGCTTAGTAATTACTGAAGAAAAATCTAGTAAAATAGAATCTACCAATAACATGTCATATGCAGATGCTACATTTGTTACACAGCACTTCAAAGCTAGACAGGAAAACGAAAAAAAATTCTTTAATGAATACAAGTACTTTCCAAATAATGTGGGAATATTAAATTTACCTCATGGTGAAATTAATAATTTAGATACTTTTGAATTGATTAAAAAGAAAGACCCAGATTATATAGTTTTATTTGGTACATCTATAATCAAAGACCCAATTATATCTGCTTTTCCTAATAAGTTAATTAATTTACATTTAGGGCTGTCTCCTTATTACAAAGGCTCTGCTACTAATTTGTTTCCAATTTATTTTAATGATTTGGCAGGTGTAGGAGCAACAATACATATTGCAACGAATAAAGTTGATGATGGCCCTGTTTTGCATCAAATGAGACCAGATATTGAGTTAGGAGATACAATACATGATATTGGAAATAGAACTATATTAAAAGCGGGTGAATTATTACCATTGGTAATTAATAACGAGAAAAAATTTGTCGAAAAAATAGACAGAAAGGGGATTGTCTGTAAAATTTCAGACCTTTCGGTTGAAGTTTTGAGAAAATCCTATAGAAATTTAGAAAATGAATTGATAGAGAGTTATTTGCTTAATAAAAATAAGCTTTGTAGTAAAAAACCAATAATTGAATGTTTATGAAGATATTAGGAATAATACCAGCTAGAGGAGGATCTAAAGGCGTTCCTAGAAAAAACATTAAGTTACTTCACGGTAAACCTTTAATAGCTTACACTTCCGAAATTGCATTGCAATCTAAATTATTAGATAAGGTAATTATAAGCACAAATGATCAAGAGATATTATCCGTAGCTAAAGAATTAGGAATAGAAACACCTTTCAAAAGACCAGAGGAACTATCACTTGATAACTCAAAGAGTATAGATGTTGTATTGCACGCACTAAACTTTTACAAAGAAAAGGGAATACATTATGATATTATTTGTTTGTTACAACCAACAAACCCTTTTCGTTCTTTAAATTTTTTGAATGAATCAATTGAAAAGTTTATTAATTCTAATTGTGATACATTGTTTTCTGCGTTAGAAATTCCGCATCAGTATAATCCACATTGGACATTCAAGAAAAATGATAAAGGCTATCTAGAAATCTCAACTGGAGAAAAAGAAATCATTTCTCGAAGACAAGATTTACCAAAATCTTATTACAGAGATGGAAGCATTTATATTACAAAAACTGAAATAATTCTTAATCGTAAAAGCTTTTATGGTGATAAAATAAGCTATATAGACGCTTCTAATGAAATAAATATAAATATTGACACACTTGAAGACTGGAAAAAAGCAGAATGTGTAGCAAGAAAGTTAAACCTTTAGTATATGTGTGGTATAGCTGGTGTTATAGGTAAAGGTGCTGATTTAGAAGTTCTTCAGAAAATGCTTTTAGTACAGAAGCACAGAGGCCCTGATAATACAGGTAAGTTTTTTGCTCAAAATATAGCTTTAGGACATAATAGATTGTCTATAATTGACTTGTCTGAGGGAGCCAATCAACCTTTTTTCGATACTAAGAATAGATATGTTACCATTTTTAATGGAGAGATTTATAATTATTTAGAATTGAAAAATGAGCTGAATTATGATTTTAAAACCAATTCAGATACAGAAGTATTACTAGCTTCTTACATTAAATGGGGAGTAAAGTGTTTAGACCGATTAAATGGAATGTTTTCATTTGCCATTTGGGATCAAGAAGAAAAGAAGTTCTTTGCAGCAAGAGATCGATTCGGAGTAAAACCTTTCTATTATCAGAAAAATGATCAAGGATTTTATTTTTCATCAGAAATCAAAGCCTTATTTGCTGCAGGAATTAATAGAGAACCAGATAAACAAGTTTGGGCAAATTATTTTGCCTATGGAAGTTATGGAATGCCTAATAAAACCTTTTGGCAAGATATTCAACAATTACCGGGAGGTCATTATTTAGAGTACAGTCATGATGAGTTGAATATTACTAAATGGTATCATTTTGAAGAAGCAATCAATTTGAATATTGAACTTTCTAAAGAAGAAATAAAAAGAAAATATATTGAACTATTAGAAGATAGCATTAAGCTAAGGTTTAGGTCTGATGTACCCGTAGGTATTAACTTAAGTGGAGGCTTAGATAGTTCAACCCTTTTAACTTTTGTTAATAAAAGGATATCAAAAGAGAGCATAGAAGCATTTACTTTTTATACTAATAATGATTACTATGATGAATTGCCTTGGGTGAAGAGTATGATTAATCATACTAAAAATAGACTTAATGAAGTATTATTAACTCCAGAATCTATTCAGAATCTTGCTGATGAAATCAATAATTTTCAAGATGAGCCTTTTGGAGGAATTCCTACCATAGCATATTCTCAAATATTCAATAGAGCAAGAGAGAAAGGAACAATTGTTTTACTTGATGGTCAAGGAATGGATGAACAATGGGCAGGATATGATTACTATGTAAAATCTGGTAATACTAATATTCAAGGGGTGAACAAATCACCTTTTAGAAAGAATGTATTGTCAGACGAATTATTGACTTTGGCAGTAAAACCTGAATACCCAAAACCATTTGATGACCATATTTTAAACCTCCAATATAGAGACTTGTTTTATACAAAGATTCCAAGAGCTTTGCGTTTTAATGATCGAGTTTCGATGGCATACAGCACAGAATTACGAGAACCTTTTCTAGATTACAGATTAGTGGAATTTGCATTCAGTTTGCCTTTAGAGTATAAAATAAAAGGAAATGTCCATAAATATTTATTGAGAGAAATTGTATCGGAAATTTTGCCTAATGAAGTAACATACGCCCCAAAAAGACCATTACAAACACCTCAAAGAGAGTGGATGGCTAACGAACTTAGAGGGTTTTCAGAGAGTGCAGTAGATTTTATAGAAGAGTCAGGTTTTTCAAATTGGTTTAAAATTGATTCCTTAAAAAAAGAGTGGCAAAAGTATTTAGATGGTGATCAGGATTCTAGTTTTTACCTTTGGCAGTGGTATAATTTTTATTTATTGATGAATTAATGAAGAAGAAAATTTTCATATTATTACCTGATGGAGTTGGGCTTAGAAACTTCGCTTATACAAGCTTTTACCAGAAGCTTTCAAACAAATTTGAAGTTGTCTTTTGGAATAACACGAATTTTCCTCTCAAAGATAAATTAGGTATAGAAGAAGTTCAAGTTTATGATAAGGGCAGAATACATTTCATAACTGACTTGCTCAAAAAAGCTAAGAATAGAATAGAGTTAAAACTTAATAGTAAAAAGTTTAATGATGATACTTATCTATCATATATCTTTTATAATAATAATAAGGATATAAAATCATTTGTTAAAAATAGAATTGTTGATTTTTTTAGCTTTTTCTACGGTTCAGAAAGAGGTATTCAGAAAATTAATAAACTAATAGAGAAGTTTGAGCAAAAGACAGTTCTTTATAAAGAGTCACGAAAACAATTAATTGAGTTTAAACCAGATATAGTATTCTGTACAAATCAGCGTCATACTTCAGCTATTGCCCCAATTTTAGCAGCTAAAGACCTTAAAATAATTACTATTTCATTTATATTTTCATGGGATAATTTGCCAAAAGCAACATTGGTTTTGGATCCAGACTATTATTTTGTTTGGAGCGATTATATGAAAGATGAATTGATAAAATACTATCCTAAAATTAAAAAATCTCAAATAAAGGTAACTGGAACCCCACAATTTGAACCTCATTTTGATGATCGTTTGGATACTTCTAAAGAAGCATTTTTTAGTCAGCATAATCTAGATATCCATAAAGATTATGTCTGTTTTTCTGGTGATGATATTACAACATCTCCTTTCGATCAATATTATTTAGAAGATTTAGCATCTTCTGTGAGAAAATTAAACAGCCAAGGGTTTAATTTAGGAGTTATTTATCGAAAAAACCCAACAGATAATTCAAATCGATATGATAGTGTTTTAAATAAATATGATGATATAATTTCCCCTATCGAACCAGATTGGAAAAGCATGGGTGAAAATTGGTCTAGTATAATGCCCATGAAAGAAGATGGGAAGTTGTTAAAAAATACAGTTAAGTATAGCCAACTATTGATAAATATAGCATCATCAATGATTTTTGATGCCTCTATACAAAATGTACCTTGTGCATATTTGAATTATAACCCTAGAAAAGGAAATACAAGTAAATGGGATGTCTATCGAATTTATAAGTTTATTCATTTTAGATCTATGCCGTCCAATGAAGTTGTTATTTGGATTAATTCAAAAAAAGACTTTGAAAAGAGAATAATTCAAGTACTTACAAAAGGATTTGAATTAACTGAAGCTAAAAATTGGTTTCAAAGAATCAATACGCATCCTAAAGATTCGCCAGAGAAAATGATTACTTTTATAGAAGAAGTTATTAAAGAATGATTAAGAGTATTAAAAGATACATAAGAAAAAAACTAGCTAGACTTTTGAATATTGAAAATAACGATCAATATTTAGAAAGACTGAAAGGAAGAGGGTTAAAGGTTGGTGTGAATTTTAATATGCAAAAAGATGTCATTTTAGATGATTCTCATTGCTGGTTGATAGAGATTGGCGATAATGTAACAATGGCTCCTAGAGTTCATGTCCTTTGTCATGATGCAAGCACTAAGCAGCATTTAGGTTACACTATTATTGGTAAAGTCTCTATTGGAGATAATGTTTTTATTGGCGCCAATTCCACTATCATGCCAACAGTAAATATTGGTTCTAATTCAGTGATAGGTGCCAATAGCTTGATAACTAAGGATGTTGAAGAAAACACCGTTGTTTATGGATCACCAGCAAAATTTGTTTGTACTACAGAAGAATATATCTCTAATAATAAGGACAGTATGAAGATAAGTCCGATTTTCGACGAATCGTATACACTCAGAAAGAATGTTGATGATCCTAAAAAACAAGAGATGATAGAATTAATAAATAATTCTAAAACAAAAAAAGGTTTTATAGAATAATGCACATTGGATTTATAACACCAGAATATCCTCATCAAAGCATCCAAAGAAATGCAGGCATTGGAACCAGCATTAAAAACTTAGGGATAGGACTTACAAAAAAAGGGGTATCTGTTTCTGTCTTCGTTTATTCTCAAGATTCAAATGATTCTTTTTCTGATGAAAAACTCAATGTTTATAAAATTGAAAGAAAGAAGTACATAACTCTTGGATGGTATTTTCATAGAAAATATATTAATAAGTATGTGCAAGAGATTATTTCTAAAGATAATATTTCGCTTATTGAAGTGCCAGATTGGACAGGAATTTCAGCTTTTATGAAATTCTCTTGCCCCATAGTTATTAAAATTCATGGCTCAGATACTTATTTCTGTCATTTAGAAAACAGAAAACAGAAGTATAAGAATTACTTTTTTGAAAAAACGGCTTTTAAAAAGGCAGATCAAATTGTTGCAGTCAGTAGGTTTTCTGCTAAAATTTCAAAGAAAGTTTTTAAGTTAGATAGAGAAATTGAAGTACTTTCAAATTTAGTAGATACAGAAAAGTTTAAAGCTATAGCTGTTGATTCTGTTTCAAAAGAGTTGCTTTATTTTGGTTCAGTAATTAGAAAAAAGGGAGTTTTAGAGCTAACGAAAATATTCAATCAATTGGTTGAAATAAGAGATGATATCACATTAAAAATAATAGGGAAAGATGTTATAGATGTTATTGAAAGTACATCTACACTTTCTTTATTTAAGCAAAAACTGTCTCCTAAAGCAATAGAAAGGTTTATTTATGTTGATAAAGTAGAGTATCAAGAGATAGTTAAACATATTAATAATGCAGCTGCTATTATTCTTCCAAGCTTTGCTGAAGCATTACCAATGTCATGGTTAGAAGCTATGTCATGTTCAAAAGTACTTTTTGCATCAGATATTGGTTGGTCTAAAGAAATTATTAAGCATACTATTAATGGATATGCCCTAAATCCAAAGAATCATAAAAATTTTGCTAATCAGATACATGAAGTACTTGATAATGGAGACCTAATGTATCAGGTTGGAAGTAAAGCAAGAGATACTGTCTTAAAGAAATTTTCTAAAGAAGTAGTTGTTAAAAAGCATGTTGAATTGTATTCTAAAGTAATAAAAAATGAACTTTAGTTTAATAATTTGTACATACATGCGTCCTGAGGCGATAACCAATCTATTAGATTCGGTTAAGGAACAAGAATTGTATCCAAATGAAATAATTATAATAGATGGCTCTACAGATGATAAAACTTCAATAATTATACAAGAAAAACCATATTTGAATATTCGCTATTATAAAGTCAAAGATGAAGATAGAGGGCTAACCAAACAGCGCAATTATGGGATTTTAAATGTTTCTCCTGATAGTAATATTGTTTGTTTCTTAGATGATGATATTGTTTTGACGAAACAATATTTTAAAAATTTATTGAATACATATAATAAGTTTCCTAAAGCTGTAGGAGTAGGAGGTTATATTGTCAATGAAGTTAGTTGGACTCATAATGGAATTGATTACTTACCAAAACCTAATGAGTTTTTTAAGAATGGCTGGGTAAGGAAACTTGGGCGTAGAAATGTGATAAGAAAAAGATTTGGGTTGCTTCCCAAAGGAGAACCTTGTATAATGCCCGATTTTTCTCATGGTTTTTCTGTTGCTTATCTACCACCAGATAATAAAACGTATTCCGTTGATTATTTTATGGGAGGAGTATCGTCGTTTAGAAAAGAAATTGTTGACTCAATAAAATTCTCTGCATATTTTCAAGGATATGGTCTATATGAAGATATGGATTACTGTTTGAGAGTTTCTAAAGATCATCAACTATTACTTAATACTGGAGCGACATTATATCATTATCATGATGAATCAGGTAGACCAAATAAGTTTTCTTACGGAAAAATGGTTGTTAGAAATGGTTGGTATGTATGGAGAATAAAATATAACAGTCCAAAAATGAGAGCCAGAATCAAATGGAATTTGACGGTTTTATTGCTAGCATTTATTAGATTTATAAATGTTTTTACAACGAGTAAACGTACAGAAGCATTTTCTGAATCTTCAGGCAGGTTTGTTGGTTGGGTAAGTTTGATTTTTAATAAGCCAAAGGTAAATAGATAATGACTTTTACAATTGTCACACATGTTTCTCACATACAAAAGGAAGGGAAATACTATGCTTATGAGCCTTATATTAAGGAGATGAATCTATGGCTTAAATATGTAGACAAAGTCATTATTGTAGCTCCATTAGATGTATCTAGGTCAATTTCAAATATAGATATCAGTTATGAACATGAGAATATTGATTTTAGATCAATTCCTGCATTTAATGTTTTAAACTGGAAAAATAAACTAAAAACTCTTTTTAGAATACTACCCATTATGTCTGTAATTTTTAAAGCATATAGACAATCAGATCATATACATTTAAGATGCCCTGGAAACATTGGTTTATTGGGTGCTCTAGTTCAGATTTTTTTCCCTAAAAAAATAAAAACTGTAAAGTATGCTGGAAATTGGGATCCAAACTCTAAACAGCCTTGGTCTTATAATTTTCAAAAAAGAATTTTATCAAATACATTTTTCACAAAAAACGCTAGAGTTTTAGTTTATGGAAATTGGAAGAGGCAAACTAAGAATGTAACTCCTTTTTTTACAGCTTCTTTTTCTGAGACAGAAATAATAAAACCAGTAGAGAAAAACCTTTCGAAAACAATTAAACTATTGTATGTAGGATCTTTTTTAAAGAGCAAGCAACCTATGTTCAGCCTTAAAGTAGCCGAAAAGCTTTCCAAAGATGGAGTTGATGTTGTTTTAGACATGTATGGTGATGGAGAGGAAAAAGATAGACTTACTAAATATGTTAAAGAGAATTATTTAGAAAAGATTGTCAAAATACAAGGAAATCAACCCAAGGAGGTTGTTAAACAAGCCTATAAAGAGTCACATTTCTTAATTTTCATCTCGAAATCTGAAGGATGGCCTAAGGTAGTCGCAGAATCAATGTTTTTTTCATGCTTACCAATTTCATCAAAAGTTTCTTGTGTACCATATATGTTGGATGAAGGAAAAAGAGGTTCATTGGTTGAAGGCAACAATATTGAAGAAATTTCAAATGAAATAATATATTATATTAAAAACGATGATAACTATCAGAAAAAAGTAAAAGATGCAGCTTCATGGTCTCAAAAATACACACTAGAATATTTTGAAAGAGAGATTAAAAAAATGGTGATTGATGAGTAAAAAACCTGTCATACAATTAATTGATTCTTTAAATGTTGGTGGAGCAGAAATGATGTCTATTAACATCGCTAATTTGTTACATGAAGAAGGTTATGACTCACATATTTGTGCAACAAGAAAAGAAGGTGAGTTAAAAGATAGAATAAATAATGAAGTGAAATATCTATTTCTCAATAGAACTAAGAGAATAGATTTCAAAGTTATATTGACCCTTAAAAAGTATATACGTTCTAATTCAATAAAAATTATTCATGCTCATTCTACTTCTATATTTTTGGCTGTAGTAGTGAAACTAATTTGTTGGGACTTAAAAATTATCTGGCACGATCATTATGGAATCTCTTCAAATTATGATAAGAGACCTACCATTTCATTAAAAGTTTTGTCATTATTTATGAATGTGATATTATCAGTAAACAAAGGGTTACAGGACTGGTCGATAAAAGAACTTTACTGTAAAACAACTTTATATTTTCCGAATTTTGCCGTTTTAAATAATGTGTCAAAAGACCTAACTATTCTTAAAGGAGTAGAAGGAGAAAGAATTGTTATTGTAGCAGCTTTAAGACCTCAAAAAGATCATTTTACTTTGATAAAAGCATTTAAATTAATAGTTGAAGAGTTTCCCAATTGGAGTTTGCATATTGTTGGAAGTGATTATAATGATGATTATTCTTTAGGGATAAAAAAAACAATCGAAAAAGTTAATCTTAATAGTAATGTATACTTTTATGGAGCGAGACATGATATTAAGAGCATTTTAAAACAATCAGATATTGCTGTGCTTTCATCAAAATCAGAAGGTTTACCAGTATCTTTGTTAGAATACGGATTAGCTAAAGTTGCTACTGTATGCACTGATGTAGGACAATGTTCTGAAGTTTTAACTGATGAAAAGCTTTTGATCCCTAAAGAAAACAGTACTTTATTGTTCAACAGTATTAAACTTTTAATTAGTAGTTCTAAATTTAGAGAAGCTAGTGGAAACCAATTGTATAAAAATGTATTTACCAATTTTAGTAAAGAAACTTACACGAAAAAGCTGATAGAGGTATATAAAAATGGATAAACTATTAACCAATAAACTTTTATTATTTACTATTCACCTTGCTCTTGGGTTTTTATGTACTGTCGCGATTTTTGCAAAACTTTATGGGTTTTTAATCATTGTTATAGGAAGTTATTTTATAATTAGAAATAAAAACTCAAACGAAGAAGCAATCCTAGCTGCTTCCTATTTAGTTGGAGCTGAAGTATTTCTTAGAATGACAAGTGGTGTTATTTTATTTGAGACAGGTAAATATGGAGTATTCTTCTTTTTATTACTTGGATTATTTGTTGGAAAAAATAATAATAAACCAAATATTACTTTTTTTATCTATATTCTTTTATTGCTCCTAGGAATAGTATTCACTTCTGTGCCAGAAGGAGAATCGGTTAGAAACTCAATAGTTTTTAATTTAAGTGGCCCAGTTCTTTTAGGGTTTTGTAGCTTGTATTTTTATAAGAGAAGAATGACTAAGAAAACAGTTAACTTAGCTTTGTACTATATGGCTTTACCCGTAATAAGTACAGCTTCTTTTTTATATTTTAGAACTCCATCTTTAAGAGAAATCGTTTTTACTGGTTCTGCAAACTTTGCAACATCTGGTGGATTTGGACCAAATCAAGTAGCTACAATATTAGGAGTTGGTATTTTTATTTTTGGTATTTTTTTATTGATAAAAAAAAGAATCACAGGCTATTTTTTTTTAGATGTATTGTTGTTCATATATCTGATATACAGAGCTTTATTAACTTTTTCTAGAGGAGGTTTAATAACTGGTATTGCTGCTCTAGTTCTTTTTGTTTTTATTTATTTCTTACAAAGAGAAGTTAGCTATAAAAGTTTCTTTAAAATTATAGCTCTCTCAGTAGTTTTTGGAATAGGAACATGGTTATATACTTCAAATGCTACAGGAGGAATGTTAGATAATAGGTATGCTGGAAAAAATGCAAGAGGTATTAAAAAGAAAGATGTTACATCTGGGAGATTAAGTATTATTGAAGAACAATTACAAAGTTTTTATGAGTCGCCTATTGTAGGTATTGGTGTTGGAAACGGTAAGTTTAAAAGACAGCTTAGTGCTAAGGAAGTGACAGCTGCATCACATAATGAAATTGGTAGATTAATTGAAGAACATGGATTGATAGGGCTTTTTTCCTTAGTGCTATTATTTTCAGTTCCAATAAGTATTTTTTTTAAATCAACTTTATACCAAAAAGCCTATTTAGTAGCTTTTGTTTGTTTTTGGTTTTTAACAATTGGTCATTCTGCCATGAGGATTGCTTTTCCGAGTTTTATATATGGTTTAAGCCTTATCAATATTAAGCCAGATGAATAAAATTTTATATGTTGGTAATGACCTTGTTCATAAAACAGGATATTTTTCTGCTATGGAAAAATTATATTTAGGCTTAACGGATGAAGGATATAATATAAAAAAAGTATCAAGTAAAAAGAATCCTTTAATTAGGTTACTTGATATGATAATTAAAGTAACTAAGTTTCGAAATTGGGTAGATATTGTATTTATCGATACATTTAGCACAACTAGTTTTTACTATGCATTTGTAATTTCTCAGCTTTGTCGAGTTTTTAAAATAAAGTATGTTCCAATTTTACATGGTGGGAATTTACCCAGTCGTTTAGATAAGTCAAAGAAACTATCACAACTAATTTTTGGAAATTCATTCTGTAATGTATCACCATCTCAATATTTGAAGCATGAATTTGAAGAAAGAGGATTTTCTTGCTCATTAATTCCAAATTCTATCGAATTATCGGAACTCCCATACAAACAAAGACAATTAATACAACCAAAACTATTATATGTTAGAGCATTTGCTGAAATATATAATCCTTCTATGGCTATAAGAGTATTAAAAATACTTAAAAACAAATACCCTAATGCGTCTTTATGCATGATTGGACCAGATAAAGATGGTACATTAGAAAAAACAAAAGATTTGATTAAAAACTTGAATCTCTATAATTCTGTTGAAATTACTGGAATTTTAAATAGACATGAATGGTATAGAAAATCTGAAGATTATGATATCTTTATCAATACGACCAATATTGACAACACTCCTGTTAGTATTATTGAGGCCATGGCTTTAGGAATTCCTGTAGTTAGTACAAATGTAGGAGGAATGCCTTATTTGATTGACCATGATATAGACGGTGTTTTAATCGAAAAGAATAATGATAAAGAAATGACTGAAGCCATAATTGAAATGATTGAAACAAATAATTTAAGTTTGTCTATAAAGGCTAGAGAAAAAGTTGAAAACTATTCGTGGGATGTAGTAAAATCTAAGTGGTTTGAATTATTAAGTTACTAATGAGTTTAACAAAACTATATAGCGTTTCTCCAGTATACCTTCAAAATTTCTTCATAAGCATCTATGGTTATTATTGGAAGAATAGGAGATTTGGAGGTGATTTTAAGAAAGAAATTTTAGAATGGAAGGCCAGAGAGGGTTATACAAAAAAAGAATGGGAAGAGTATCAAACTGTGGAGCTAAGAAAATTATTATGTCACGCTTTTGAAACAGTTCCTTTTTATAATGAACTATATAAAAAAAATGGTTTTAAGAAAGAAAATTTTTTAAAATTTACAATTAACGACATTAAAAAATTACCTTATTTAGAAAAGGAAGATCTTCGAAAATTTGGAACTTCAACTCTCTTATCCACTAAAAAAATGAAGGGGTGCTTTTATTCAAGCAGTGGTAGTACTGGTACACCAACTAAAATATATTTTTCTAAAGAATTCCATAGAAAATGGAATGCCGCATATGAAGCAAGGGTTAGAAATTGGGCAGGAGTAGATTATCAAACTCCTAGAGGAATGATTGGAGGTAGGAGAGTGCTTCCTGAAGCAAAAAATGAACCACCATTTTACAGATACAATAGTGCAGAAAAACAAACCTATTTTTCTGCATATCATATTTCTTCTGATCATGCTGAAGATTATTTAAAAGGTATTGTTAATCATAAAGTTGAATACATGGTAGGTTACGCCATGAGTAATTATTTTTTAGCAGATTTTATAGAAAGGAAAAAACTTGAAGCTCCAACCTTAAAAGCTGTAATCACTAGTAGTGAAAAATTGACTTCTACGATGAGAGAAACTTTTAAACGAGTTTATGGATGTAAAACTTATGATGGTTATAGTGGGATGGAAGCTTGCGGCCTTATTTCTGAAAATAGCAATGGAGATTTTTTATTTAGCCCAGATACAGGAATTTTAGAGTTAATTGATGATAACGGAAATGAGGTAGATTTTGGATGTGAAGGTGAGATTATATCTACAGGGTTATTAAATTTTGATCAACCTTTAATTCGATATAGAATAGGTGATAGGGCTAAAAAATCATTAAATCAGCAATCTAAATCTGGTATTCAAATGCCTATGTTTGATGAAATTTCAGGAAGAGTTGAGGATGTTGTAACATCTTCTGATGGGAAAAAAATGGTTCGTTTTCATGGAATATTCATTGATATTAAAGGCCTCATATCAGCTCAACTTATACAAGAAACAATTGATCATATAAAATTAAACTTAATTGTTAATAAGAGCAAATTTGAAAAAGAGTCAGAAGGAGTGATTATTGAAAGACTAAAAAGTCAATTAGGAAATGAAATAATAATTCAATTTAATTATGTTGATGATATTCCTAAAAATAATAACGGCAAATTTAGAGCCGTAATCTCTAAAGTTTGAGTATGAGTAAGGTAATTTGGATATTAAATCAAACTTCAGGAACACCAGATTCTGGATGGGGTGAAAGGCACTATTATTTTGCTAAACAATGGAAAGAGAAAGGTTATAAAACATATATTTTTTCAGGGAGTTATAATCACTTGTTTCGAAATCAACCTAATACTGGTTCGGCAAATTTAACTATTGATTCTATTGAGGAAGGAATTACTTTTTGCTGGGTAAAAAACCCAAAATATAAAGATGGAGGATTTACAAAATTTTGGAGCAATATTATTTATACAATTAGATTATTGCTATTAAATTTAAAAGAGCTGCCTAAGCCAGATATTGTTTTAGTTTCTTCTATGCCTTTGTTCCCTATTGTGGTAGGAAATATATTTAAAAGGAGATATAAGAGTCAAAAATTAATTATTGAAATTAGAGATTTATGGCCGCTTACTCCGATTTATTTAAAAGGATATTCTAAAAGAAATCCTTTGGTTTTGATTTTATCATGGTTTGAGAAGTATGCATATAGAAAATCTGATAAAATTGTAAGTGTTCTACCAAATGCAAATTTACATATTGATTCTATTAGTAAGCTACCAGAAAAATTTCATTATATCCCTAACGGGATTGATATTAGGTTAACAAAAAGTGACGAATTACATACTGAAGTTTTATCAATGATTCCTGAGAACAAATTTATCATAGGTTATGCAGGTACAATTGGATTTGCTAATGCTATGGAATATTTTATTGAAGCTAGCAAGTTATTAAAGAATAATCATGAAATACATTTTGTACTTGTTGGTGATGGTGTCTTGGTATCAAAACTAAAATCTTTGCTAGATAAAGATCAATCCAATATTACATTTATTCCTAAGATAGCTAAATCACAAGTTCAAACAATTCTTTATTATTTCGATGTTTGTTATTTGAGTAGATATAAGTCAGATTTGTATAAGTATGGAGTTTCATATAATAAGTATTTTGATTATATGTTGGCTAAAAAGCCAATTTTAGAATCATCAGAATTTATTAAAGATCAAGTTGAAATGTCGGGATGTGGTATTATTGTAAAACCTGAAGATGCCACAGAAATTGTAAATGGAATTCATACTTTGATTAACATGTCAGAAGAGGAGAAAAAAGAATTAGGTAAAAAAGGTTATGACTATGTTAAAAAATATCATAATTTTGAATATCTAAGTGATTTGTACTTGAAAGTATTCAACTAATTTTTTTGCTTTTTTAATAAGTATATTTGATCTTTCATAATTCCCCAAAATATTGTGAATGCATAATGTTAAGTTATGAGCACCAAGTTTTCTCATATTGCCTTATCTGAAAGAAAAATTCTTTTAAGATTTTTTGATGCTATTTTTATATTAGCTTCTTTATGGGCTTCTTCAATTTTTCTTGAATTTGATTATGTAGATTTCAGCAATGATAAAATCTTTTCATGGGCTACGATCTTATTATTTTATTTTTTACTTTTTGGACAAATATTTGAACTTTATAGTATCCAAATATCTGGTAGTAGATTTAGAGTAGTAAGAAGTTTATTTTTAACAAGCTTTTTTACAACACTCTTTTTTACATTTACACCGTTTTTATCTCCAGAACTGCCTCCAAATAGGGCACAGATTATTTATTTGTTTTTTTATATTTCTGTCCCTGTATTGATATGGAGATTTTTTTATATTTTTCTATTATTTTCTCCTAAGTATTTTAAAGTTATTGTGGTAATTAGTCATTCTTCTAGAATTAAAAAGATTTTAGAATTAATTAGCAATCATAATTTTCATAATGTAGCTTCATATGTTAGTGATGAAAAGACTGATGATTTTAACGGTTATTATGATGTGAAATCAACTGATATTTATAGATTGATAAAATCCAGCTTTGCTAGTGAAGTTATTATTAGTACAAGAGGGTTCTCTAGTGATGATTTAGCAAAAATTAATAAAGATATTATATTGTTATTTGAAGAAGGAATTAATATTAAAAGTTATGAAACTTTTTATGAGGAGCTGACAGATAGAGTACCTAAAGAGTATTTGAGTCATCAATTTTATAAGAATATTAATTTAAGTAAGAATTTAGAAAATAAACTCTACATTTTCGGACATAAGATAATTGATTTATTAGTTTCTATAATTGGATTGTTAATTTTAACTCCTATAATACCAGTTGTTATTATAGCAAATTTAATTGGGAACAGAGGTCCTTTGTTTTATCGACAAGAAAGAGTAGGAGAGAAAGGGAAAGTATTTACAATTTTGAAATTAAGATCAATGGTTCCTAATGCAGAGAAAATGGGTGCTGTATATGCAGAAAAAAACGATAATAGAATTACTGTTTTTGGTAGATTTTTAAGGAATACACGTTTAGATGAGGCCCCTCAATTTTTTAATATCCTTAAAGGTGATATGAGTTTAATTGGACCTAGACCAGAGAGGCCAGAATTTGTTCGAGATTTAGAAGAAAAAATACCTTTTTACGCAATTCGTCATGTAATTAAACCAGGACTGACCGGTTGGGCACAAGTAAAATATCCTTATGCAGGTACTATAGAAGAACAAGAAAAAAAATTACGCTATGATCTTTTTTATATTAAAGAAAGAAGCTTGTTCTTAGACTTCAAGATTATTATTAAAACTATTACTACTGTTTTATTTTTTAAAGGACAATAACTTATTTAAATAGTAATATCTCAATATTAACATAGCTATTAGAGGGAGAATAGCTAAAGAAAATAATTGAACTTTAGTTACCCATATTATAAGAGCTATCACTATTAACAATAAACATAATTTTAAATAAAAGTGAATCCATTTTGCTTGATGCTTTCTTAGAAGAAGAAATGCCATAACAAAATTTAAAGGAAATGCCCACAGAATGTTGAAATTATTAGGAGTTGTTATATGATCTGTAAAAAACCAAAGAAAAACGATTAAGATTCCTGAAAGTCCAGTAATAAAGAAGATCGTGAAATCTAACCATTTTGATCGCTTATTATTTTTGCAATCTCTATACGTTACATAAACTGCAATTAACAAAAGAAAAGAAAAAACAAAGAAAGGGTTATACCAACTTATTCTTTGCTTCTTTTCGTCAAAACTTAACAGCACTTCTTCCTTTATAATTAAGGGTTTAGAAGATCCATTATCAAACTTTTTAGCATTTTTAAACGCTGAATAGATATAGTCTGGTAAATACATGTATTCACTTGCAGATGCTACTTTATCTAACTTGGTGCCCAAAGCTAAATTGATTCCAAAACTACCCCAAGTATTCCAAGAAAGTTCTTTATCCATTAATTGTCTTAGAGACTGCTTATGGGTTACATATTCACTAGAAAATTGAACTTTATCTTTTAAAATCTCTTGAGTAATATCTCTTAGTTTTGTAGCACAATTATCAAAATAGGGGTCATAATGATAGAAAGCATTTTGTGGCAAAGCATTATTTTCTAAATATAGAAAGAAAGCCTGTTTTTCTTGCTGTGTTAAATTCAACACTTGACCTTTCATCCATCTTTCATCTGCTTTATTACTTTGTAAGAAATAATCAAATGGTTGCCTTTGTAGTTTATACAGTAACCTTCCTTTGGCAAAATTCATGTAAAAATCGGGAGTGAAATCAAAAACTCCGTAATTGTAAATTGCATCCATCTTTAAAAGAGGGTCTTTTATTCGAATAGCACTATGTCCAAAAGCTTCAAACAATGCATTCCCTGGTCCAACAGTAATAATACTCACTTCAGAATACACAGAAAGTCGTAAACTTTGAGAGATAAGTCCTTGAATAGAGAAAATAATGAATAGAAAAGAAATGTATTTTTTTTTCATGAGCTATTGTCTAAAAAAACTATAATCTATTTTTACGGAAAAAATATTTGAAAATAATGCATTACCAATACTCCCAATGTTTGTTAAGGCGTAATCAATTTGAATTCCTTTGTAAGTAAAACCTACTCCGAAATTTGGTTGAACCGATATACTTTTGCTCCCATCAAATTCGGTAATTTTTTGAATATTTCCAACTCCAGCACGTAAAAAAACAAAGCTTTCATAATCTAACTGAAGCCCTAAAGTTGGTTCTATACTTCCAAAATTTGTTGAAATAATGTCATTCGTTTGAGCAAACCTGAAATTTAAATCAAATTCAGATAATAGATGAAATGAACGACCAATGGAAAACTTTCTAGCAACTCCAAATTGAACTTTAGGTTTTGTTATTTCAGTTGTTTCTGGTAATTCTTGATTTTGTCCAGGAATAGCACCTTGTATTTTAGCAAACTCATCAGTATCAATAGTCCAGATATTAAAAGTTGTGGTAATATCTCGAACCATTAAACCAAATTTCCAATCTTCTCTTTCATATTGAATTCCAGCATCCAAGCCAAAACCCCATGAGTTTGCAAATTTTCCAATGGTTCTTCGTACAACCTTTGCATTCACTCCAAAATACAATTCTTTGAATATTAGATTTCTTGCATAAGAGATGTTTAATGCGTAGTCAGCGGCAGAAAATAAACTCACTCGATTAAAATCTATATTCCCTTGACTATCGATAAGTTCAGTAGTATTTAAGATGTCATCAACTCCAAAACGAATTATAGAAAGTCCTAAAGCACTTTCCTTGTCTATCGGCATCGCAAAAGCAGCATAATTATAGTTGGCAATCCCTGCAAAATAGGATGAGTACATGATAGAGCCTTGATAATCTTTTATATTCATTAAGCCAGCAGGATTCCAATATCCGGCATTAACATCGTTTGTAGTTGCTGTAACAGCTTTACTCATTCCTAAAGAAGCTGCGTCAACACCAATGTTTAAAAACTCATTAGAATAGTTCCTAAAAGCTTGTGCATTTACAAGCAATGGAAATAGTAAGAGTAATAAAAGTTGTTTTTTCTTCAATTGAAATAGGAATCTTATCGCAAATATCTAATATAATATTGAAATAACTTTAGAAAGCTTTAGATATTGCCCAATTACACTTGGTCTTTTAGAAAACGAATAATTCTATTCTCTAACCATCGATTATCTTGTTGCTTAAATCCAGAAATGTAACCTACATGGCCACCATATTTTGTAACTTCTAAGTGAAAGTAATTTGAATTCCTAGCTTCTTCGTATGGAAAGCATTCTTTAGATAAGAATGGGTCATCTGATGATGATATCAAAAGAGTCGGTTTTTCTATTTTTGGAAGATAAGGCTTAGAGCTAGCTTTCTCCCAATAATCTTCTGGACTTAAAAATCCAAAAACAGGAGCAGTATATAATTCATCAAAATCTTTAAAAACTTTAGCTTTGAATAATTTTGTCTTATCTAATTGATATTCGGGAAATTTATGTGATTTTTCTAAAACTTTTAATCGAAGTGTTTTCAAAAACTCTTCCATATAGATTTTATTTTTCAAGGTACTCATTACGCTCCCTGAAGAGGCAAGATCAATAGGCACAGAGACAGCAACAGCTGACGATATTTTGTTTGAAATAGAACTTGCATACTCTCCTAAATACTTTAGCGTGAGGTTTCCCCCTAGACTATATCCAACTATCATTAAATCTTTATAGGAATAATTTTCTAACAAATATGCTAGGACGAATTCTAAATCTTCTGTTTTTCCACTGTGATAAGTTGAGAGTAATAAATTGTCTTCACCACTGCAACCTCTTAAATTAAATGAAACAGTATCAAATCCAGCTTTGTTTAATTCTGTAGCAGCTGATAAAATATATTTTGATTCTGAACTACCTTCCAGACCATGAATTAAGATGACCAATTTATTCGATCCAATTTTAGAAAAATCTAAATCAATAAAATCTTTATCCCAAGTATCAATTCTTACGCGCTCATAATTATGAGTTTCTTTCATAAAGAGAGGCCTGTAAATAGTATTTAAATGACCATTTCTAAAGGGCAGAGAAGGAGTGAAGTCTGATTCTAATATGGGCATAAATAAAAAGTTTTCTAGCAATTGATAAAACAAATATGCTGAATTTTTGAGGATTTTAAAAACTGCCTTACAAGATTTACTATTTTAGCCATAGATTTTACGAAATGAGTATTAAAAAACACATTCCAAATTTATTTACGCTAGGAAACCTTTTATGTGGAACTTTGGCTGTTATGGCAGCAGTAAATAATGTGTATTT
>Ga0115559_1000576_pt1 | contig 24730 bp, 20 predicted proteins | sample COGITO_mtgs_1105_3_FD_87281 | JGI IMG/M metagenome (GOLD analysis project Ga0115559, IMG submission 87281) | Pelagic marine microbial communities from North Sea - COGITO_mtgs_110506 | ecosystem: Environmental > Aquatic > Marine > Epipelagic | place: Germany:Helgoland, sampling site Kabeltonne... | reverse complement strand
TCTCGTCCTGTAATTCTAAGTCTATCACTCCTCGGTTTGTTCCTCGCTCGCCCAAAGGGCACCCGCTCTCGTCACCCCTTCGGGGCAACGCGCTCCACGCTTTACCATCTCCGCGCTACTCGCGCTACGTCGGTGCCTCCGCGGTAAAACTCTCCGCTCTGGAATCTCAAGCCATACCTCGTCTCAGAAGTAATTGAGTGTTCCGATTTTCATGGATCCACTAAAAATAGCGAAGGCTACAACCAGGCCAACAGATGCAACTGACTATAAGCTACTTAAGGATTAGATAGTTTGTAGAGACTTTCGCTTGGGAGCGCGGTAGGGTCTGCCGCTTCATTGCCGAGGAATTCGGGCTCAACCTGAAAGGCGGAATCGCCGATCTGAAGATTGAGCGCCTCTTCGACGGCCACATCCAAGTCGATATCACCAATCTTTACATCTGCCGGCAAGCCGGGTGCCTCGCCTAGGGGATAGGCCCTCGATGGGCGGCTAAACATCCAAGGCATGACGCCGACGTTGGTTTCCACGCTGTAGAGGCGCACTTGGTGGACCTGCTCGCCGTCGATCGTGAGAGTGCTGCTAAAGGGGACGCGGATGCCGTCGATCTGGCGAAAGTCGCTGTGGGTGGTGACTTCTTCGTCGCCGTTGACATTATTTATAACGACTTGGCGGCGTTCGGAGTAATCCTTCATATCCAGCATGGAGCGAACTATCTGGCCATCCGGCAGGGTGATTTTCAATTCGTAGCAGCGCTCGCCGTCAACCGTAGTCGTGCCCAGGATCTGCAGTTGCTTGCCTTCAAGCAACGGGTAGAGGAGATGCCCACCAGTGCTCGCGTCGCGGATAAAGTTGAGGGCTTCGTCCCCGGGCATGGTGGCTACGGGTTGGGATGCGTTCCAATCAGAGCCCGGCTGATGGCGATCGGGGTGATCGCCGCTACCTTGCATGGTATTGAGCTGCCAGGCTTCGGTGCCGTCGTAGGCCATAACGATACGCCCTCCGTTGGAGGCAAAGATGACCACCTTGCAGTAGTCGGGCTTTTTCTTGAAAGCAGTAAAGCGGACCGTGCCGTGGGCGAGCTCGAGGGTGCCTTCAAAGCGGATGCTTTGGAACTGCTCCCAGTGCTCGGCGCTGGTGAAGTTTTGTTTGTAGTAATTGCGCAGGACACTCCCAAGGCCATAGTCGAGCCCGGTGTAGTCCATCGGGTCCAAGCGCACAATGGACTGACGGAATAAGTTGGCCTCCTGGGCTTCCAGCTCATCGGCCTGAACGGAGGACGCAGCGCTGCCCTGAGCAGGGAGCGGGGAACCGCCAAAGACGGCGGCCATCAGAAGGCATGTGAAAAGAGTCCACGCGGAGGATGCGAAGCGTTTAAAAATTTCTTTAAGGTAGAACGAGTAATGGACAGCGATGGACATGGATGCAGACGGAGCGGAGGCACTGTGGCCCCCTCTAGCCTTGAGCGAGACCAGGCACGGTGCTTGTTTTCTTTTGGCTGACGGGTGTGCCGAGAACTTCACCGTAGATGAAGGCGGCGCGAGCGGTGGCAGGATCGCGGAGGGTGCGGCGCACACTGCCGCGTACAAGTGGAGCGCGGGAAGTGGAGAGTAAAGAGTGCGACGGCTGCGGGCGGAGTGAAGAAGCCCGTTCTGCGGCTTGTTTCGTCAGCCTTTCGGCTTGGCGCTTGGTGGCCTCGATCTGCCGGAGGCGTTGTTGCATCTGCGTCGCGTAAGGATTGACGGGGTCCGGGATGCGGGATACGGGGTCCGGGATGCGATCCGGGGCGGACTCTGACTGCGCCGCGCGCTCTTGCTTGTGCTGCTCGCGGGCGGCGCGGCGGCGACGCTCTTCGAGGGCGGCGTGGCGTTCGCGCAAAGACCGGTCCACTTCCGATGCCGGCTCGGATGCAGGCGACGCCCCCTGCCCTTCGGCATTGCGGCGCTCCATGATCTTGCGGCGAATCTCTTCCTGAATGCGGCGCTGGCGCTCGACGGCATCGGGGTCTTCTTCGCGGCGTGGGGCGGGTGCCGAGGCATCATCAGACTTCCCGGAAAGCATGTTTCCGAAGAAGTAGATCGCCGCGAAGATGAGCGGCACGATGATTTCGAAGAGGTTGTCCATTTTTTTCAAGTAGAGAGCAGGAAGTGGAAAGTGGGGAGCTTCCGGAACTACTGCCTACTCACCACTTCACACTTCCCACTGGCCATTAGGCCTTCTCGTCGCCCTTAGAAATAGAGTCGCGCATATCGGTATCCGCTTTAATGTTATTGAGGCGGTAGTAGTCCATGACCCCGAGATTGCCGCTGCGGAAGGCTTCGGCCAGGGCGAGTGGCACCTGAGCTTCGGCCTCGACGACTTTAGCGTTCATTTCTTCGACGCGCGCTTTCATCTCCTGCTCAAGGGCGACGGCGGCGGCGCGGCGCATTTCGGCTTTGGCCTGGGCGACGTTTTTGTCGGCCTCGGCTTGGGATTCCTGGAGCTTCGCGCCGACGTTTTCGCCGACATCGACATCGGCGATGTCGATCGAGAGGATTTCGAACGCGGTGCCCACATCGAGTCCTCGCTCGAGGACGACTTTGGAAATGGAATCAGGCGATTCGAGGACCGTCTTGTACGAGTCCGCGGAACCGATGGTGGTCACAATACCTTCACCGACCCGGGCGATGATCGTCTCTTCGAGGGCGCTACCGACGTAGTTGTCGAGATTCGAGCGCACGGTGACACGGGCGCGGGCTTTCACCTGGATGCCGTCTTTAGCGACACCATCGATGGTGTCGCGGCCGCTATCGGAGGCGGGGCAGTTAATGACCTTAGGGTTGATCGATGTGCGGACCGCTTCGAGGACCGACTTACCGGTGCCTTTTGTTGCCAGGTCGATGGCACAGGCGCGCTGCCAATCGAGGGTGATATTGGCCTTGTCGGCGGCAATAAGTGCCTGCACGGTCTGGATAACGTTACCCTCTGCGAGGTAGTGAGCTTCGAGGTCGTTGGCAGAGATTTCGATGCCCGCTTTGACCGAGGTGATGCGCGCATCGACAATCAAAGAAGACGGCACCCCGCGCAAGCGCATCGCGACCAAGGTCGGGAAGCCAACCGGCGCACCCGAGAGCAAAGCACGCAACCAGATGCTAAAGAAGGAGATAATGATAAAGAAGCCGATCAGGAGGATCAGGCCCAAAATAGCGGCGGCACCGAGCTGCCAGCCGGCGAGAGCGATCGTAAAGGGCCAGTCGGCCAGAGGGAGTGTGAGGGAGTTCATAGTTTTTGGATGATGAGTTTGAAATTGTCTTGGGCGGTCACGCGGACCGGTGTGTCGGCATCGATATAGCCGTCACGAGAGTAAGCCTCATAGCTTTGTCCCTCGATTGCAACCCTTCCGCTCGGGTTGAGACGAGTTAAGGCAGTGCCTTCTTTCCCGATGATGCTGTCTTCTGCGCGGGCTTGATTCGAATGCCCGGTCACGGCGGACTTGAGAAAGAAGCTCCGGCCGAGGGATGTTCGCGCGAGAAACTTAAACTCGATATAGACGAGTAGCGCAACCGCTGCGGTGGCGGCGATAAAAGTAAGGATAGCGGCGGCGCCGCCGAACTGTGTGCCGGCGAGCCAGGTAGCGACGATAATACAAAGCCCCGCAAACACGCCGAGGATACCGCCGGGGAGAATGACCTCGAAGAAGACCAGCACGAGAGCGGCAAGAATCAGACCGATGATACCGCTCATTGATTGATCGCCTCCACGATGAGACCGAAGTCCGCAGTTTTCTGCACACGGATCTGGCTGCCGCGTTCGATCGGCCCGAGGGCGCTGCGGGCATCGTAGCGATGGCCTTCGATCTCGACGCGTCCAGAGGGGAACAGATCGGTCACGGCGACGCCTTCGCACCCAGGCTGTGGGAGAACGGAAGACCGCTCGGCGCGACGCGCCTGACTGTCGCCCCCGGCCGCGGTGGAGAGCACGAGCTGTCGCGCCATCCAGGAGCCTGGGAAGAAGCGCGACAATGCAAAAGCTCCAACCAGCGCGATGGATAAACCAAAGACCATGTTAACGAGCGGCTCGGCGAGTAAGTCCGCCGAAATACTGATCGGCTCGCCCGGCCAAACATCGACCATCGCCCAGAGCAGCGAACCAAAGATGAGCGCGAGACCACTGAGCGCAAAGATGAAGGTACCCGGGAAAAAGAACAGCTCGACCAAGACAAGGGTGATACCCAGCACAAAGAGAAGGATCAACTCATTGCCGGCAAGACCCGCGATGTATTGGCTGATGAAAAAGACGCCCAGCAGGACGATACCCCCGATACCGAAAAAGCCGAAGCCGGGGGTCTTAAACTCCAGAAAGAGGGCCAGCAAGCCGATGCCGAGGAGTGCGGGGGCAAAGGTATTCATCCATTTGGCGAGGACTTCTGAATAGGTCAAATGGAAGTCCTTGATCTCGTAAGCCCCGACACCAAAGCGAGCGTCGAGGAGCGCGTCGATCGAGTCGTAGGTGCCCGACGATAAGAGGGGCAGGGGTGGTTCGCCGTATTGGCGGGCGGCTTCGCTGGCGGTTAGTGTGAGCAGCTCACCTGCGGGCTTGATAAGCTCCTCCCCGATCTTCAGCTCAAAGTCCGCGTCGAGCATGGCTCGAATAACGTCGGAGCGGTAAGGATAGTCCTCGGTGAGCACGCGGATATTGGCGCGAAGGTAGCTCTCCACCTTCAGCCGGGCGGTCTCGGGCACTTCCTGACCGCCGCCCTGAATAACAGCGGAAGCGCCCATTTTTCCCTGCGGTGCAAAATAGATCTCTTGAGTCGCGGCGGCGATGAACGAACCGGCGGAGATCGCGTCCGGGTCGACATAGGTCGCAGTGATCCCGTCAAACTTGGCCAGCATCTCCATCATCTCCAGGGTGTAGTCCACACGCCCGCCGGGCGTGTCCATATCGATGAGCACCATGTCGACCTCGTTTGCGATGGCCTCTTTCAGCCCGCGGCGGAGAATATAAAGGTTCGGCTTACTGATCGCATCTGTGACGGGGATTACGTAGATCGAGATGCGTGATTCGGGATCCAGGATCTGGGATCCCTCCTCGCCTGATGGCGTCGCAGGGCGCGTTGCGGGATCCGGCTCTAACGGCACATCCTGCGCGGCTACGGAGAGGACGAGCACGGACACGAGGGATATTACCGATAAGCGACGAAGCGTCATGATTGCTTATTACTGTGAAATGGAAAAACGGGAAGGCAAGCCAATCGGGACAGTATTCGAACAACGAATCCCCCGAACCTGACCTTGCGCAAGATACGTCGACGTGACTGTCGTCACATCGCTACATATGCTGCATAGGACGACGGGCAAGCGGCTCTCCTCTCCGGAAAATTTCATCTTTCAACCTCGGGCGGAGCTGTGCATACAAAAGCCCCATGGAAACGATCGACTACAATGGGGTGCAATTACACCGCTGGAACTGTGGGCCTTCGACTTATCTGGCACGGCCGGAACTGGGGGCGCGTTTAATGAACTGGAACCTGCGCATGGCTGACGGCTCGGTGCGCGATGTGATTCATTGGCCCGAGGCGACCCGCTTCGAAAACTTCGCCCATATTCGAGGTGGCAATCCCATTTTATTCCCGTTTTGCGGACGCACTTTTCATAAAGGCCAGATCGGGCTTTGGAGAGACCAGAAAGGCGCCGTTCGGCCCATGCCCAATCACGGGATCGCGAGAGATGGGCACTTCGAGATGGTCTCGATCGACGAAAGTGGCTTCACTGCTGAGCTCCAACCCGATGAAGGGGCAAAAGCAGCCTACCCCTTCAACTATCGTTTTACCGTGCGCTATGCTTTCGAGGCGGTGTCCTTTAAAGTCTTTCTCCGGCTCGACAATCTAGGCGACGAGCCGATTCTCTGGTCAGCAGGGCATCATTTCTATTTCGCCCTACCCTGGCACGCAGGCCTGCGGCGAAACGACTATCGCTTCGAGCTCCCGGCCAAAAAATGCTTCACTCATGCGCCAGACGGCTCCCTCCTCCCTGTAGATAAAGGCTGGGATCGCGACACTTCTTTTGGGAGCCCGGCCAATAGTGACCGCATTTACACGCGTCTAAAAGGAGACACCGCGGTCTTCGGCCCAAACGGCGGCGAGGAGGACATCGGTATCCGCATCCTGAGCGACTCGAACACCTACTCGACCTGGAACGCCTTCGTCGTCTGGACGGAATCACCGAACAGCCCCTTTTACTGCGTAGAGCCCTGGATGGGGCCTCCAAATAGCCCCGAGCACGGCAAAGGCCTGCATGCCGTCGGTGGCGGCAAGAGCGCGACCTTCGGGGTGGAAGTGGCGCTTTTGTAGCGGGCAAAGCCCGCTACAAAATGACGGATGGCGGATGAATAATGACTGATTCTAAATGTCGCATTCGTCATCATTCATCATTCATGCGCCATCTTTTGGCCATCAAATAAAACTCTGGAAATGCCAGAGGGAGCCGTCACAATAGGCATTTTTCATATATGAAGATTATTATTATAGGCGCCGGCGAGGTCGGCCACAATCTTTGCACGACGCTTTCCGCGGCGGGGCACAACGTGACCCTCATCGAGCAATCGGAAGTCCGCTGCGAGAAGCTGGACGAGGAGCAAAACGCGCGCATCATCCATGGCAACGGCAGCTCGGCGCGCCAGCTCGTAGATGTGGACGTGGCTTCATGCGACGCCTTCCTGGCGATGACGAGCGACGACCGGACGAATGTGATCTCCTGCTCACTGGCAAAGGGGCTCGGCGCGAAGAACACTATCGCGCGGATCCACGACGAGACTTACAGCGACAACTCGGTGATCAACTACCAACTCCACTTCGGGATCGATCTACTGGTCAACCCAGAGGCCATTTGTGCCGTGGAACTGGCCAAGGAAATCCGTAGCGCCGGCCGCGTGGCGGTCGAGAACTTTGCCCGTGGCCAGATCGAGGTGCAGCAACAAAAGGTGGCGGCTAAGTCACGCCTGATCGGGAAAAAACTGAAGGACCTGAAGCTCGACCCGCGCGTGCGGATCGGCTACATACAACGCGAGGGCACTTCAGAAGTGGCCAGTGCGGATTCGTTGTTGGAGGAAGGCGACATTGTCACGCTCTTCGGGCATCCGGAGGAGCTCTTCACCCTGCGCGAACGCTTCGATCCAGCGCACAAGATCGACATCGCCCGTGTAGTGCTCTTCGGCGGGAGCGAGACGGCCATCAGCCTGATCCGCCTCTTGACCAACCCGCGCTTCAAAGTGCGGGTGATCGAAAAAGACAAGGCCAAGTGCCGCTCGCTAGCCGAGCGTTTCCCAAACATAACGGTGATCCATGGCGACGCCACCTCGCTTCGTTTACTTGAAGAGGAGCAAATCGGTGGCGCTGATTATTTTGTGGCTTGCACGAAGGACGACGAGGAAAACATTCTCACCTGCCTTCAGGCCGCCAAGCTCGGTGCCGACCACGTACAGCTGGTCATTAACAAGGGCGACTACGACCAACTTCTCGGCATTTTAAAAACCATGCTCGGCATCGAAGTCGTGGTTTCCCCGCGTCAAGCGACTGCCGAGTTCATGTTGCGGAATTTATCCAGCGAATCCAGCGCCAAGCTGGCCGAGGTGCCCGGTGGCGGGGGCCAGATCGTGGAAGTGCGAATCAAACACTCCAGCCCCTGCGTAGGCAAAAAAATCAAGGATATCCAACTCCCTGCTGGAGCCGTCTTCGTCGCGCTCTTACATAAGTTCAAAGCCAAGGTGCCTGCTGCCGACGACATCATCCTCGCGGGCGACCGGGTGGTTTTAATCGTGAGTGAGTCACAGCAAAAAGCCGTATTGGCCAGTCTGGTCTAAGCTATGAACAGCGCGATCATCTATAAGCTCCTGAGTATGGTCTTACTGGCATTGTCGGCCGTATTCGCTTTGTGCGCCTGCGCGGGGCTTCTTCTAGGCGAATCGATCCGCGATGATTCGATCCAAGCCTTTATTTTGACGGTCGCGGTGTCGATCGGGATCGCACTCATTTGCCACATCCTCGGGCGAAAAGGGGAGGCCAAACTGTTCCGCCGCGAAGCGCTCTTCGTCATTGGCATCTCATGGATACTGGCTACATTCATCGGCGCCCTACCCTACATACTCACCCATGTGAACGGGAGCATCGCCGATGCGATCTTCGAGAGCGCTTCCGGGCTGACAACGACCGGGGCAACCGCCTACTCCGACTTCCACGAATTTCCGAAGAGTTTGCTCATCTGGCGTTCGATGAGCCAGTGGGCGGGAGGACTTGGGGTGGTCGTCTTTTTCGTGGCCATCCTCTCCTCGCTCGGGGCGGGAGCGAAAATTTTATTCAGTAACGAATCCTCCGGCACCTCGGCCGACTTCGACCACGGGCGTATCCAGAGCGGCGCCTTTCTTCTGATGCTTTTTTACCTCGGCTTGTCGAGCGCCTGTGCGATTGCCTACAAGCTCGGCGGCATGGATTGGTTTCAAGCGATCAATCACGCCATGACGACCGTCTCGACCGGTGGCTTCAGCACCGAGGCGATGAGCATGGGGCAGTTCCAGAGCCCGACCCTGGAATGGATCTCGATTGTCTTCATGCTCGTCAGCGGGACAACCTTCGTCTACATCATCCGCCTATTCCGCGGACAGACACATATCCTCCGGCAAAGCAATGAGGTGTATTGGTTCTATGGATTGGTCGCAGGCACTACGCTACTGCTGATGGTTTTCCTGGTGGATCTGACAGGGCAGTTGCCCGACCACGAATCGCTACGCGTCTCCGCCTTTCAAGCTGTCTCGATTATCACTACGACTGGCTACGCGACCACAGATTTCAATCAGTGGCTCCCCCCCGCTGAGATGACACTCTTGCTCGTAATGTTCATCGGCGGCTGCTCCGGCTCGACCAGTGGCGGCGTGAAAGTCGTGCGTATCGTGATCGCGATACGCGCGGCGACGCGCAGCATCACTCACGCCTTTCGGCCGAATGTCACGATACCAATGCGGATGGGCGGGCAGACGCTCAGCGAGCGAGCGATCCACAGCGTGGTGCTCTTCATCATCCTGATGACGGCGCTTCAACTCCTGGCGATGCTCTTCGTCTCCGCGAACGAGCCCAACCTTTCCTTTGCCGGGGTCTTTTCCTGCGTGCAGGCGACTTTATTTAATATCGGTCCCGGCTTCGAAGAAGTGGGTCCAACGGAGAATTTCCAGTTCCTGCGCAGTAGCACGAAGATCTTCCTCTCCCTGCTCATGATCCTCGGCCGCCTGGAGCTGTACGCGGTCCTGGTGCTCTTCATTCCTTCGGCTTGGAAGCGCTTTTCGTAAACACAGTCCGGACAGGAGAATGATCGATAGCAAAGCGCAAATTCCGAATTAAGGCGTAACGGTCCAAAAAGACGATTTGACCTCCGCCATTCGCTATGTGCTCTCCGCGCGCCCTGCGTGCGTAAGCCAGGCGATGGTAGCACCCCACCCACCTTCCGGCTGGTCGGCTAACTGGAAGCGCTCGACGCGCGGATCGCGTTTGAGGAGCGCATGCACCGTCTCCCGGAGGGTGCCAATGCCCTTGCCGTGGATGATACGGATGCGGCGAATGTCTTTTTCCAGGCAGAGCTCGATATAGTCCGGCACCAGCTCGCCGACCTCAGATGGCCGGAAGGTGTGGAGGTCAAGTATGCCGTTGATCTCGAATTCGATGGCGTCGTCTTCGCTCATGCGTCCTCTTCCTTCGGCAGCGCTGGCTGCTTTTCGATGGCGGCGGGCTCGGGGAGTGGATCGGGGGCGGCACTGTCGAGGGCTTCGAACTTCCGGGCCGTCACCAGAAGACGGCTCTCGACAGAGCTAATCGCCTTGTTGTAATGACCAACCGTTTGGTCGAGGCTTTTACCGAGTTTAGCGAAGTGGCCAGTGACGACGCCAATGCGCTCATAGAGTTCCTTACCGAGGGCGGCAATCTCCTTAGCCTCACGAGCGATGGCCTCTTGCTGCCAGCCGAAGGCAATGGCCTTAAGTAGGGCGATCAGAGTAGTCGGCGTGGCAAGGATGACTTGGTTGTTTACACCCTGCTCGATCAGCATCGGGTCTTGCTCCAACGCGGCGCTGAAGATCGTTTCGTTGGGGATAAAGAGAACGACGAACTCAGGTGCGTTATCGAACTGCGTCCAATAGGACTTGGCAGAGAGCCCCTTAATGTGGTCGCGAATATGGCGGGCGTGAGCGATCATACGTTCTTTCTGCACGTCCGGATTGTCCGACTGTAAAGCGTCGAGGTAAGCGGCGAGCGGCACCTTCGAGTCGACGACCACCTGCCGCCCATTGGGCAGATTAATCAGCATATCAGGGCGCTGGCGCTGCCCATCGGCCGAGTCGACGGAGGCTTGCTCGAGGAAGTCCACGCGGTTGATCATGCCAGCCATTTCGACCGTACGGCGAAGCTGCATCTCGCCCCATTGGCCGCGGACTTGCGGCGCACGGAGGGCTTGCACGAGGCTGCCGGTCGTCCTACTGAGCTGGACCTGCGACTCGGCCAGCTGCTGAAGTTGCTGCTTAAGGGAGGCGTCGGTTTGGGTGCGGCGCTCTTCGATCTTTTCGACGCGCTCGTTGAAGGCTTTCAGTGCGAGGCCTACGGGCTCGACGGTTTGATGGATCGCCTCTTGGCGCTTTTCCAGATCGCCCTTCGCGCCCTCCTGGTATTTTTCGAGGGTGGACTTGGCGAGATTAAGAAAGGACTCGTTGTTGCGCGAAAGCGCTTCAGAGGAGAGCGCTTGAAAACTCTCTTTGAGCTGAGCGCGGGCTTGCTCCAACAAGGCGAGTTTTTCCTCCGCACTTTTCAATTCGGCAGCGTGCTGCGCCTCGAGACGGGCGAGCGCTTCCTTCGTCTTCGCATGGTTGCTGTTGAGCACGAAATAAACAAGCGCAGCCCCCAGAAATAAGCCAATAACGATACCAATAATAAGATCCATTGATGGTAGTTTGTGCTGAATTTCGAAGCGCTGGCAATGGCGGATTCATTTGCTGAAAATCTAACTCCTCACTTGACGGGTAGAGTCACAGGCATACTCCATACGAATGTGAACATCCTAATCATGCCACAAGACCGGAGCACCCATACCCGGGTGGCCTGTGCATTGTTGGCCGCATGGATTTTCATCCTGTCCCTAGCAGGCGTGAGCCCAGCACTGCACGGCTGGCTGCACGCGGACATCGCCCCTGGCTGTGCGCACGGATGCGGCACTGTGCCGGACGACGCACCGGCAAAAAGCCACGAGGACGGGCACTACTGTGGCGTTATTGCGCTGCAAGGAACCGACGCCCCGGTCATCGATCTAACCCTACCCGAGCGCAATCGTTACGAACGCTTCCACTTCGAGCCAGTCCATGAACGGCTCCATGCCCATGCGTCACAGCATCGCCTGCAAGCACGGGCACCCCCGATTGAAATCTAAGTTCAGACTCGCCTGCCGCAGCATGTGCCGCGGCGGGTTACTTCAACTTTAGATTTCAATTCCATGCATCACTTTTCTTTCAAGTGCGGTGCGCTACTCTGCGCCGCGATTCCACTTTCTTTTAACGCGCTCTCCGGCCAAACCAGAGGGCCGATTGACCAACTCGACGATTACATCGTCTCGGCCGGGCCGACAGCCCGCGCGATCAAAGACTTCGCCAGCCCCTTCAGTGCGCTCAATTCCGAGGATATTCAGCAGCAATCGGGCTCGACACTAGGCGACCTGCTGGACGGACAGCTCGGCGTCACCTCCACCAGCTTCGGAGGCGGCGCGAGCCGACCGATCATCCGCGGCTTTGACGGCCCGCGGGTGCGTATCCTGGATTCCGGGATCGAAGCACTCGACGCCTCCAGTACCAGCCCCGACCACGCCGTCGCTACCGAGCCCCTCTTGGTCGAGCGCGTCGAAATCCTCCGCGGCCCCTCCACCCTTCTCTACGGCAGCTCCGCCATCGGCGGGGTCGTCAACGTGATCGGCCGGGAGATCCCCCGCACACCGGTTACCGAACTCGGCACGATTGAAGGCGGCCTTGAGCTCAGCCACGACACCGCAACAGACGGCGAAAGCGCGCTTGGTTACGCGAAGGCTGGTGGTGAAAGCTGGGCGATCAGCGTGACCGGCCTGAAACGGGAGAACGACAATTATGACATCCCGGGCGATGCTGAATCAGTGAGTGGCACCCTCGAAAACAGCTTCTTCGAAACCGATGCCTATTCCGTCGGTGGCACTTGGTTTCTCGACCAAGGCAGTTACTTCGGCCTCTCCTTCGCCAGTTATGCATCGCGCTACGGGGTGCCCGGGCACAGTCACCAACACGAAGACGAACATGGCGAGGAATCCGTCTCGATCTATCTAGATCGCAAGCGCTACGACGCCGAATTGGTCTTGATCGAGCCGCTCGCATGGATTGAGGCCGCACGCTTCCGCTTGGGCTACACCGACTACGAACACACCGAACTGGAGGGCGATGAAACCGGAACCAAATTCGAGAATGAAGGTTGGGAATTCCGCGGCGAGATCGCCCACGGGCCGCTCGGCTTCTTCGACGAAGGCGTCGCTGGTGTGCAAGTCTCCGACACGGACTTTTCGGCAATCGGCGAAGAAGCCTTCACTCCTGCGGCCACCACGCGGAATCAGGCTTTCTTTGTCAGTGAACACATCCACGGCGACGAACTACACTGGGACTTCGGCGCCCGGGTGGAGCACCAATCGATCGACGCCGAGGGCGCGGCTAGCAGCTATTCGGGCACTGCTCTGAGCTTCGCATTGAACGCCACCTGGAAGTTTGCAGAAGATCATTCGCTGGCGCTCTCATTGCAACGCTCGCAGCGCCATGCGATTTCGACCGAACTCTATGCGGACGGGCCACACCTCGCGACCGAGCAATACGAGCTCGGCGATGACGACCTCGACCTAGAAACCGCCTATGGCGTGGATGTCCGCTACAGCTACAGCGGTAGGGATTGGTCCGCTTCGGTTTCGGCCTTCTACACCTACTTCGAGGACTACATCTTCGCGGCCGAAACCGGCGCCGAAATAGACGAACTCCTGGTCTATCAGTTTACTGCAGTCGATGCCCTGTTCTGGGGCTTCGAAGCTGAGGTCGATTACCTCGCCAACCAGTCCGGCGACACATCCGTGAGGCTCGGCCTACTGGCCGACTATGTGTGCGCGACCAACGAAGACACCAATGAAGACCTGCCGCGGATCCCACCACTACGCATCGGTGGTAAAGTCCGCGTCGACCACGGGCCGTGGTCGACCGGCCTATTGCTACGCCACAACTTCGTACAGACCAACACCGCACCGAACGAGCACGAGACAGACGGCTTCACCGAACTGCAACTAGACCTCTCGCGCAGCTTTGTCATGAAGAGCGGAGAGTGGACGCTTTTCGCCCAAGCTCGCAACCTGCTGGACGAAGCAATCCGCCACCACAGCTCCTTCCTTAAGGAGGTGGCACCGCAACCTGGCCGGAGCCTGCGCGTCGGCGTGCGTTTTAAATTCTAAAAAAGCATACGTGTTCCCCCTCAAGCCCTGCGGCAGCGACTTGTCACGCAGGGCTTTTGGGGCTTTTGCCCCTTTTTGGACTTTTAACTGCACAAACGCAAAAATCGGCTTCGTATTTCAATAAAAAACCTCATCCAGAAACAAGCCTTTTGCCGGTGCCGTCACGATGCGATGCGTACGTTGCTTGGATTCAAGAATCTCCGCGATATTTCCAGGAGAAAGTCGGCCACGGCCGACCGCATAAAGTGCGCCCGCGAAGCTGCGCACCATCCGGTAAAGAAAGCCGCTACCCTCAGCGTCGAGGCGCAGGTGCTTGCCTTTTCGTCTTAGGGCTAGCCGGGTGACAGTCTTGACCGGATTCGGATCGCTGTCCTTGCCGTGGCTCGCGCTGTATGCAGTAAAATCGTGTGTGCCTGTGAGCACCTCGGCGGCGGCTTGCATCGCAGCCAGATCGAGGGGCAAATCGCGGCAAGCCCACACATAGCGGTCATCGACTGGGTCGGCGCGGCCGAGATAGTAACGGTAGATGTAGCGCTTACCTTTAACTGAGAAGCGCGCGTGAAAATCCTCCCCAATCGGGCGCAATGAGTGAATACGGATTGAGGAAGGCAGGATGGAATGCAGTGCCCGAATGAGTTTCTCGGGTGCATGTGCCCAATCTGCATCGAAGTGAAAGCACTGGCCACGCGCATGCACACCAGCATCAGTACGCCCGCTGCCTTGGATCTGCAAGGCACGGTCGAATACCTGCGTCAGCGCGGCTTCAAGATAATTTTGCACGGCACGGCCACCGGGCTGACGTTGCCAGCCGTCGAAGTCGGTGCCATCATAGGCGCAAATGCACTTCCAACGCATAAACAGGTGATTCTTCGCAAAGCTCTAGCGAATGCAAGCCAGCGAAGCCCGTTTCTAATCGAGCCATCCACTCTAACCAAAAACCTGCCGTCGGAGCCCCTGTATTACCCTTATATTGCCCCAATCGGAGCCACGTAAACGATTCACCTTCGGAGGATGTTTTCGCGCCTTCTCCATTTGCCATTTACCGACAAAGCCTCGCACAAATTCCTCCGAACCCAAGACCGCGCCGTCTGTTAAATAGCGCACACGACAGCGGAGCACATCAGCGATGGGCAAAAAGCCGTCATCCTTTTCTAGAACTTTTAAAGCTTGTTGCCGCGTCATTTCCGGCAAACCAGGCTCCGCAGCCCGCTTGCCAAAGATCAAAGAGCGATGCGCTTGCAAGGCTGCCGCGCACGCCGTGTCTCCTGCCAAATCCGCACCTAAGCGGCTAGCCCAGACCCGAACCAAGCCCTTTCGCATCTCCTCGCATCCAGCAACCGCTTCGCCATAACCACAAAAGCGGTAATCCTTCGGATCCTCGACCAGCCCCGCCCGAACCGGATTCAGATCTATGTATGCGGCCATTGTCTGCAGAGGAGCTCCCTTGCCCTCGACCAAAACCGACTTAAAGCGATCCGCCCAGAGAGTCCCATAGCGATCATGATTGCGGTTATACCAGACAGAAAAGCGCTGCTTCACCGCTTTCATGAATTCAGAAATATCGCCCATCCGAGCCAGCAACTTCTTACGAATTGCATCCGCCTCTTCACCACCTGTCTCCAGCTTCGCCCTCATCTCCTTCGCGGAGGCCTGCTGGTATTGAGTCGGCTTCGGATAGAGCACCCGATAGCGACGAAGGAGCTCCTCATCTGTAAGCACCTGCTCATCTGGCACGCTAACGAGGACATGGAAATGGTTCGACATCACACAATAGGTCAAAACCTCTACTCCCGCGAAATCAGCAACTTGCCAGATCATCTTGCGCAAAATCTCCTTCTCCCTGTCGCCAAACAATCGCTCCCCATTGACCACACGCGTCATGCAATGATAGGTCGCCGTAACCCCGCTCAACTTCGTCCTTCGTCGTCCTCTCATGTAGACTATGCAAAACAAGCCTACCGGCCACGTCAAACAAATACTTATAGCCTGGCATATGTTTTTGATACTTGCTCTCTTTTACTTTTGAGTGAGGATGCGAGGATGCAGGAAATCGAATTTTGGCAATATGGGCTCATCGCGACGGGTGCGTTTCTGGTGGGGTTGGGGAAGGGCGGCTTGCCGGGCGTGGGCAATCTGACGGTGGTGCTGATGGCGCTGGCGCTGCCCGCTAAGGCTTCGGTGGGGATCTTGTTGCCGATCTTGATCTCAGCCGACCTCATTGCTGTGTTGGTCTATCGACGTCATGCCGAGTGGCGCTACATCTGGAAGCTGGCGCCCTGGATGATCACGGGGATCGTGATTGGGTATTTCGTTTTTAGCTGGGTCGACGATGGGCAAGTGCGCTTTCTGATCGGCTTTATCTTGCTGAGTATGACGGGCGTGCACTTGTATCGAAAGTGGTTACGTCGTCACGCTACTGAGGCGGACGCCCTGCCCCATCACTCAGCTTTCATCAGTAGTGCAGGTGTGATCGGTGGCTTCGCCACGATGGTGGCGAATGCTGCAGGCCCAGTTGCGGCCCTCTACTTTATAGCCTCCGGCCTGCCGAAATATGCATATATAGGAACCTCGGCCTGGTTTTTCCTACTGGTTAATCTTTTTAAAATCCCCTTCATGGTGGACTTGGGTATTATCGACGGGCCTTCGATCCGGTTCAGCGCAAGCTTCATGCTCTTTGCTGTCTTGGGTGCGGGGATCGCACCGTTGATCGTGAGGCATATCAATCAAAAGGTCTTTGAGTTTTTGATTTGGTGCTTTGTGATCGTGGGCGGGCTGAAACTAGTTATACCTTAAGAACATGAGCAAATCGACACGCAAACTTTGGGCGGCGCACATTGCATGTGGCGGGAGGCAGACGGTCAAGCGGGCGCAAACTGAAGTCAGACTGGGGGCGCCATTTCGCGGTCGTGTGCTGGGCATCGACCCCAGCCTGCGCGGGAGTGGCTTCGCGGTGCTCGATTATAGCGCCGACGGCACTGCGCGCATCCTCGAAGCGGCTACACTGAAGATTCCTCCGAAGATATCGATGGCTGAATGCCTTGGCGCGATCGGCAACCAAGTGGACGATTTTCTCAACCAGCACTCAATCGACCATGTGGCCGTGGAGCAGACCATCTACGTGCAGAACTTCCAGACCGCACAGATTCTCGGTGCAGCGCGCGGTGCGGCGATCGGCACTGCCGCGATGCGCGGCCTGCCTGTGTTTGAATACGCTCCTCTTCGGATTAAGCAGGCTGTAGTGGGCATGGGGCGAGCCAGCAAAGAGCAAGTTGCCCGCACGATCCAAAATATCACAGGCACCAATTTCGAACTTCGTTTCGACGAAAGCGATGCAGCCGCTGTCGCTCTCTGCCATGCCTTTACATGGCGCGGACATTGAGTATATCCTTAACTTATGGACACAGATACCCCTGCGACGAAATTTGGCAGTCAGCCAGAGAACAAGAAAAGCTTCACCTACGACGGCCCCACCGATGAGGAAATCCGTCTGCGAGCCCTGAACTGCTCCAAGGATCGGTTGCTCTCAATCGTAGGACACGACCTGCGCTCAGCTATCGGTGGCGTACTGGCGGCCGCATGCATGCTTGACAAGTGCCTCGACCAGAACGATATCGAAGGCGCCAAACGCCTGAGCGGGCAGATTCGTAAGGCCACACACGACGCCGACGATTTACTGAAAGACCTCGTAGCCTGGACCCGCAACTCCGGCCATGAACTCAAGTTCCGTCTCGAAACCATTGATATTCTGCAGCTATTGGAAACCGAAGTCGACAGGCTCCACTCGCTGGCTAACCCCAAAAATCAACGCATTACGATCGAGGCATTTGATTCGGGTCTGATTCGAGCCGACCCTTTTATGTTGCAAGTGACTTTTCGGAACCTTCTGACCAACGCGGTCAAATTTTCGCATCCAGGTGGTGAGATCAAGGTCTGTATCTACCGTCAGCCCGGGCACTGGAAGTTTCAGGTCAAGGACCAAGGCATCGGCATGTCAAAAGAAGTGCAATCGATACTCCTGAAGATCGACGACCGAAAGCAAAAGAGCGGCACCTCAGGAGAGATGGGTTCGGGCCTGGGACTATTGCTCTGCGAAGACTTCATACAACGCCACGGTGGCCACCTAACCTGGGAGTCCACACTAGGCGAAGGCAGCACTTTTTCTTTCACTATCCCTGATCTACTCGGCTGATTCTTCAATGTCTCTTAAAGTATGCATCACAGGTGTAAGCTCCGGCTTGGGGCACGGTTTAGCTAAAGTTTACTTAGAGCGGGGTGCCCTCGTCTACGGCTGCAGTCGACGGGAGCCTCCCGAACTTATAGCACAAGGCCTACGCTATGCATCGGTCGATCTGGCTAACACCAAGGCGGGCGTGGATGCCTTTGCTCAGCTGATCCAGCCTGCATCCTACTTTGACATCGTCATCCTAAATGCGGCCAAACTCGGCAAGATACGGGATATGGCTGACACCCCCCTCGACGATCTAAGGGAGACTATGGAGGTCAACGTCTGGGCGAACAAGTGGCTGCTCGACAGGTTATTTTCCGAGTCGCGACGAATCGAGCAAGTTGTGGCGATCTCTTCTGGTGCGTCGCAATCCGGGAGCCGTGGCTGGAATGGCTACAGTATCTCCAAAGCAGCGCTCAACATGCTGATCAAGCTCTACGCAGGCGAGCGGCCTCAAACACATTTTACAGCGCTCGCACCCGGGCTGGTCGACACCGCAATGCAGGAGTATCTGACGAGTCTTCCTGAAGACCTTCGCTACCCGCCACTGAATATTCTTAAAGCCGCCAAGGGCACTGATCAAATGCCCGATAGCGAAAGCTGTGCCCGCCGGTTAATCGAGGCCTTTCCTCGGCTCCTGAAACTCCAAAGCGGCGTCTACGCAGACATACGAAAGCTCTAGGAAGTTACTTCGTCTCCCAAAGTTTTCCGAGATAGGCTTCAAAAGCATACCAGCTTTCAATGTATTCTTCCAATTGGTAGAGACATTCTGCGCGCCAGTAATAAACGTGCAGCGGTGGTTGATCCGTATAGAGCAACCGGTCAACAATTGGCAGCGCTTTCTCGTAAGCACCCTGTTGGGTATATACGTAGAGGAGCGCCGTGCCTTTCATAATATCCTCGGAGGCGACGGCGTATTCACGCATGAGCCTTGAAAGCGTAGTCTCATCAAGTTGAACTGCGGGAATCTCTGGCACTTCAAGGTGTTGGCGAATGATCTCAACGGCCTCTTTAAAATCGACTCGATTCTTTTCAACTAGAGACCATAACCACCAAAGGTCATTCAGAGAACCTCCGTAGTCCGTCAAAAAGCCGGCCACCGAATCGAGGTCACCAATTTGTATCCAGTTTCGCACAATCTTTGTACGCTGCTCTCGATTAAACCGAAACAAGCTGGGATCCCTCGCCAACTCGATACGCAATTCGCGCAAGAATCTTTCCCCTGCAATATGGCACAAGAAATAGGTGCGGTAATGTGGATCCAGCTCAGAGAGTCGTGCCATGCGCTCCATTGTGTCGGGCGAGCTTTTGGCGTAGTTCAGCATCTGACCGAAGTAGCCATCCTTATCATTCAGCTCCCGAAAAAGTGCCAAGCGCCATGCCGCAATCGCACGTGCCGTATCATAGGGCAGCCAGACTTTGCCCTCCTCGAAACTGACTTCGCCGAGAATCGGCTCCGCGAAACGGGCCCGACGGAAGTCGGCCGCGGCTTTGTCGCGGTCACCGCTAGCCACTAAGGTGAGTTGCGCCCTTTGAAAATATGCGCGCCAATCGAGTGGGCGAATTGCGATCCAATGATCGACCACAGCCCGCGCTTGCTCGAAATCAACCGCATCGATATGAGCATGCAGCGCCGCCTCGTCTTGGGGGATGCGAATTGAAGAGTGCCAAGGCTGCCGGAAGACCCCGGCTGCGAACCAAACTAAGCCTATCGCCAAAAGTGATCCCCCTAAAATTCGCCAAATTCTCGGCGGTAGCGATCCAGTCGCTAACCCCCTCTTGGGCAGAGCCAAAACTGCAAAAAGAATCGCGAAATAAACAGTTCCCGGCTGGTGGCCAGGCACATCGACCCATCCATGCAACAAGAAAAGGGCTACCACCACAAAAGCGAGTATACGCAAACCCGCACCCGCGCCCTGCGTGAAGCCACGACAAAGCCGCGCATAGGCATATAAAAAGACCCCGAAGAAAGCCACTGCCAGCAAGCCCCCCTCGGCTGCGAGCCATAGAATGTCGCTTTCAGGATGAACCACGGGCTCATAGTCGGCCGAAGCCTTTCGGTATTGAGGAAAGACCGCAGAAAAATTACCCAAACCGAATCCGCTCAACGGGGCATCCATCACCATATCGGCAGTATCTTTATACATTTTAAGGCGAAAATCATCGCGCACTTCAGAGCCCGAAGTCGCGAAATCAATCATTCGATCGACCATCTGCTCATTACGGGTTACCACCAGACTAAAAGCCACAATGACGAGCGGAAAACCCACTTTTAAAACGCGGGGCAAAGAACGCGCACGAAGACTTAACAAAAACCATAAGCCCACTCCGATAAGATAGAGCAAAACGCCCGCGCGCGAGACGCTGAACACCAAGCCCAGTAGACAAAGCACACTGGCAGGGACACCCACAAGCGGCTTCAGTGCACGCGTTCGCACAGCCTCCATCGCATATGCAAAGGTGGCCACCCCACCCAGTGCAAGAAAACCAGTCGTCAGATTCCGATTCGAGAAAAGGCTGAAAGCAGTCGCATCCTCCGCTCCTGAGTGAAGGGCTCCGCTCAGATTCCCCCATATTACCGCCCCCGCGAAACCGGCTAGGAGAATGGAAAGCCAGAAAAACAATCGCCGCCGACCGGGCAGATTAATCTTCAACTGCAACGCAGCATAGAACCAAGCAAAGCCAGCCGCGGCCATTACCCAAGTCTCGAAACTGATCCAAGGCTGCACGGATAAGACAGCGGGTAGCTCCATATCCAAGGAGCTGATCGCCTCAGTTCGCCAACCAGCGGTCGGCCAATAGAACTGAGGCAAAAAGGCGAGTAAGAGACTCCCGAGCAAACCAAGGACGCCCATATCGCCGAGCTTACCAAGGCCGATCGAGGGTGGATGGCACAAAAGAAACAGCCCTGGCAAAATCAAAGCCATGCCCAGGGCGGCGGCGTTGTAGCTTCCCCCGAGAAGCACGATGAGAAAGACACCTAGGAATGCGGCAAGGAAGCCCTTATAAACCGGCTGTTCTTTTTTATGCCCTGAAAAGCGGATCGTGCGCCTCGATGGCGGTGGCGGTGCGAAGGAGCACGTGGTCACCGGACCAGACTTAGACCTCGAACGCTGCCCCAAGTCCGAAGAATGTGGCAGAGGCTGCTTTTTTGATCGGCGACGATGTCGACTTCTGCTTCTATCCTTCATCCGCTTCGATTTGTATTCTTTAGCCACTAATAGCCATCGTTTCGTTGTGCCCCTGAGTTCCGATTTGGATCCGTGCAATAATGGGAGCAAACATAAAATTGATAAACTGGCTGCGTGGTGTTCACATTTTTGAGGATTATGAGACCACTGTGGATAAAGATAGTTTGAGCAATTAGCCAGTAAAACTGACCGCCTTTCCATTGACGATACGTGCATCATAATTCCACGCAATCGAACGGACTTCATAATTTACAAAAGCTCTCGTCTTCACTGGCAGGGGCTTTTTCGTATCGACCCATTCGGCTCGTTGGCTCTAATTCATGTTTAGCTACGTGCCCACCTGATGCCTCACACCATCCAAAACGACCAAACCATCACCGGCGTCCTCGAGCGAATCATCTACTTCAACGAGGAAAACGCTTATTGCGTGGCCGAAGTGCAGGTAGCCGACAGCAAGCGACCTGTTACCGTGCTCGGCGCTCTGCCCGGCGTGCAATGTGGCGAGACCCTCCGACTTGACGGCCATTGGGCGCGCCACTCGACTCATGGTGACCAATTCAAGATCGCCCAATTCAAATCGCAGCTACCCGCCTCGGTGCACGGCATCCGCAAATACCTCGGTAGCGGCCTCATCCATGGCATCGGTAAATCCTACGCCAAGAAGATTGTCGATCACTTCGGCGCCGACACACTTCGCGTCATCAGCGAAGAGTCCGGCCGGCTCCACGAGATCCCCGGCATCGGCAAGCAGCGCGCCAAGTCGATTAAGGCCGCCTGGGACGAGCAGAGCGCCGTGCGCGACGTCATGATGTTCCTGCAGACCTATGGTGTGACGCCCTCGCAGTGCGTGCGCCTCGTCAAAAAATACGGCAGTGGCGCCAAGCGCATTCTGCAGGACGAACCCTATCGACTGGCCGAGGACATCGAGCGGATCGGATTCAAGACTGCCGATAAGATCGCCCTTAACCTCGGCTTTCCGACCAACTCGAAGGAGCGGATCGACGCGGGCGTACTCCATACCATGCGCCAGCTAGAGGACGAAGGCCACACCGTCGGCACTGAGACGATGATTCTCGAACAGGCCACCCAGTTGCTCTCCCTCGAGCCCGCGCTCATTCAACAGCGCATTCGAGCGCTCGATCAAATGGAGCGCCTCTACGGCATCCAAGCGCGTGACCAGAACCAGGAAGCCCTCGGGCCGGCCTATCAGCTGCCCGCCACTGCAGGTGCGGAGAAGCGTATCGCCGAGGCCATCGCCCGCATCGCTCGGACCGAGTCGATCCTCCCCGCGATTAAAATAGACGCCGCGGTGCAATGGGCAGAAGCGCGAGCTGGCTTCAAACTGGCCGACCAACAAACAATCGCCCTGCGCAATACCCTCGCAGCCAAGGTCTCTATTATTACCGGCGGCCCTGGAACCGGGAAAACCACCATCCTCCGCGCCGTGGTCGACATCCTCCGCGCCAAGCGCGTCCGCATGTTGCTCGCTTCCCCTACGGGCCGTGCCGCCCAACGACTCTCGGAAGCTGCCGGCGCACCCGCCAGCACCATCCACCGTCTGCTCAAATACGATGCTGCCACCCGCAGCTTCACCTACCACGAAGACAACCCGATTCCCTGCGACTTCCTCGTCCTCGACGAGACCAGCATGCTCGACACGCGCCTCGCCGCCAGCCTCTTCCAGGCGATCCCCAGCGGTGCACATCTCCTTCTTGTGGGCGACGCTGATCAACTGCCCAGCGTTGGCGCGGGCAACCTCCTCGGTGACCTTATGGCCGCGCCGCCGGCCAAAGTCACCCGCCTCGACACCATCTATCGACAAGGAAAAGAGAGTGGCATCGTGACTACCGCGCACGCCATCCTGCACGGCGAGACGCATCCCGGCGTGACCTTCCGCAGCCTGCGCGATCTAGACCCGGAAAAAGACTTCACCTTCATCGAGGCCGAACAGCCTGAACAATGCATGCAGGCGATCAAATATTTGGCCAAGGAATACATTCCAAAGGCGCACGACATCGACCCGATCAAAGACCTGCAAGTGATGTCGCCCATGCACCGGGGCACAGCAGGTATTACGATTCTGAATACGGAACTTCAAGAAGCGCTCAACCCAAAGTCCAAAGCCGAATCGCGCCTCCGCTCCGACCCGGATTACACGCCCGCCGTGCAAACCCACTTTCGCGAAAAGACCCGGAAGCCACTTCCCGTGGAGATCGAATACGGCAGCGCCACCTACCGGATCGGCGACAAAGTCATCCAGACACGCAACAACTACGACAAGAACGTCTTCAACGGGGACACCGGCATCATTAAAGCCATCGCCGCCGACAGCTCCGGCCTGACTATCGAGTTCGACCAGCTCGTAGAATATACAAGGAGCGAACTCTCGGAACTGCAACACGCCTACACCATCTCCATCCACAAGAGCCAAGGCAGCGAATACCCCGTCGTCATCATCCCCTTACTCAAACAGCACTTCCTCCTGCTCCAGCGTAACCTCGTCTATACAGGCATCACCCGCGCGCGGCGGAAGGTCTACATCGTCGGTTCGCTCGACGCGTACGCTATGGCTGTAAAAAACAATGAGCAAAAAGTCCGTCGCACCCATCTGCAAACGCGCCTGCGTAAAGCGATGGAAGCCTCTAGTAGCGGCGGCTTGAGCCACCGCATGACGCATGGACAGAGCGATGGTGGCAGCTGAACCGACACTACGAATCACTGCGCCAGTTCGTTGATCGCGCGGAGGTCGAGCTTGCCGGTAGACAGCAAGGGAATCACTTCAACCTGACGGATTTCTTTAGGGATCCACAAATTACTGAACCCCGCAGCGCTCAGGTTTTCGCGCACGTCTTCGATCACCAAATCGATCGCCGCAATCACGACGAGCGCTTCGCCTTTGACCTCGTCAGGGCGCCCAGCGACGGCGATCAGAGGGAACTCGGAATCCTCCAGGCTGAAGGCCTTAACCAGCGCTTCTTCGACCGTGCCATGGGGCACCATCTCGCCGCCGATTTTGGAAAAGCGTGAGAGCCGGCCCTCAATATAGAGGAAGCCGTGTTTGTCGAAGCGCGCTAAATCGCCCGTGATAAACCAGTCCCCATCCTTCACCTCGGCCGTGCGTGTCGGCTCGTCTAGATAGCCTGTAAAAATATTCGGCCCCTTCAGCGCAAGCAAGCCGACCGAATGGACCTCCAGCTCTTCCATCGTATCCGGATTCAGGATACGCGCAGCCTGCCCTGGGAGCATGCGGCCGACCGAGCCCCGGCGGTGGCCATCACTGGAGTCGCCAGGGTAGCGGACGCCCTGAGGCGCCTTGGGCAGATTGACACTGACGACCGGCGAGGTTTCCGTCAACCCGTAACCCTCAAGATACTGGCTGCCGAAGCGCGCCTCCCAAGCCTCGGCGAAGCCCGCAGGTGTCTTTTCCGCGCCAGCGATCACATACTTAAGCGAGGCCAGCTTCTTCGGTTCAATCCGATTAATGTAGGGCTTAAAGAAAGTCGGTGTCCCGACCAAGAGCGTAGCTGACTCGGCCTCAATAGCATCGGCGGTCTTTTTAACTTCGAGCGGCGACGGCAGCGTTACGACGGCACAGCCACGCAGAAGCGGATACCAAAGCGTAACGGTGAACCCGAAACTGTGGAAGATAGGTAGGTTGGCGACCAGCTTCTCCGCGGCTGGCAAGAGACCGGACACATCGATCTGGGCGCAGTTGCCGAGGATGTTGCGGTGGGTCAGCACCACGCCCTTCGGCTGGCCCGAGCTACCACTAGTAAAAAGTAGCGCCGCTTCGCGGCCACCGCCTTCGGCGG
>Ga0115559_1000539_pt1 | contig 25980 bp, 20 predicted proteins | sample COGITO_mtgs_1105_3_FD_87281 | JGI IMG/M metagenome (GOLD analysis project Ga0115559, IMG submission 87281) | Pelagic marine microbial communities from North Sea - COGITO_mtgs_110506 | ecosystem: Environmental > Aquatic > Marine > Epipelagic | place: Germany:Helgoland, sampling site Kabeltonne... | reverse complement strand
CTCCTTGGGTTGTTGCACCACATCTGGCAACCGCATCGCCATGGCGAGCAATGAACTATCTTGAGCTGAAAGGCCCTTGGAACGGGCAATTCCTGAAAGAGAATCAACATAAGTCTCAATCAAAGGTTGATTTAAGTCCCGCGGCTCCAACCCTTCGACGACATATTGCAAGCTAAGGTCGCATTTGCCCCGGCCCACCATCTCACCCAACCGCTTGCGCAATTCCATTTCCTTGGATCGAAATGCAGAGGGCATCCGCACGCTCATGTCCAGTTGTTTTCCATTCAGTGATCGCAATTCAGCCGTGTAGCGACGGGAGCCGATGAGCGCCGTCGCTTTACCATAGCCGGTCATGGAATAAATCATTGGAGGGATTTTTGGTAAAGATAGGTACACGCGACGTGGTGGCGTGGCAGTACCTTTGACCCATGAGTCGCATGTCAAGTATCCAGGCCCCTGTTGCGGAAGAATTAAAATCCTTCCAAGGACACTTCAAAGCTGCAATGCGCACCGATGTCATGTTATTGGATCGGATTACTCGGTACATCATCAAGCGCAAAGGCAAGCAAATGCGGCCGCTGTTTGTCTTTCTCACTGCACGGGCCGTTGCAGAAGGGTCTGAGCCCCTTGGAGAACGCAGCCATGTAGCCGCATCATTGATTGAATTGCTGCACACCGCAACACTTGTTCACGATGATGTTGTCGATGAGAGCCCCTTGAGACGCGGATTTTTTTCCATCCAAGCCCTTTGGAAGAAGAAAGTAGCCGTCCTTGTCGGAGATTATTTGCTGTCGCGCGGTTTGTTAATGGCGGTCGACCGCGAAGCCTATGATTTACTTAAAATCACCTCAGAAGCCGTCCGCCAAATGAGTGAAGGGGAATTGCTTCAAATTGAAAAAGCCCGGCGCCTGGACATCACAGAAGAGGTTTACTTTGACATCATACAACGCAAGACGGCAAGTTTAATCGCTGCATGTTGTGCGTGCGGAGCGGCATCTGTTGGCAGGGATGAGGAAACCGTTGAACGCATGAGGCGATTTGGCGAGCTCGTCGGATTGGCTTTTCAGATTAAAGACGACCTGTTGGATTTGGGCGAAGGTGAACGGATTGGAAAGCCCACGGGAGGAGACATCCGAGAACGCAAAATGACCTTGCCTTTAATTCACACCTTGCAGATGGCCGATGCGTCGCAACGTCGACGGATCATCCGGCTGGTCAAGTACCGGAATCAAGAAAGTGCAGCCGTCCAGGAGGTCATGGATGCCATTTTGAAAGGTCCCGGCATGGATTACTCGCGCCGTAAAATGACCGAGTTGACGGCAGAAGCTCTTGCGCTGCTTGAGCCTTTTTCGGCCTCACCGGCCAAGGCCGCATTGCAAGATTTGGTGGAGTTCACGATCCAGCGAAAACGGTAGGATGGCGATAAAAACAATACGACACCGAACAAAAACCCAGTGCTTGGCCGCACTCCTATTGCTGATCGGCTGCGCCACGGACAGCGTCGTGACGGATACTTGGCCCAATGGCAACATCCAACGTCAGGCTACCGTGCTGGATGGCGATACCGTGCATTTGGAACTCTTTGACGAAGAAGGGCGTCTCACCAAGGTCAGCAACTGGGAGAAAGGCCAACCCCATGGCACGTGGAAGGCATTTTACCCCGACGGAACCCAGTGGTCTGAACACCACTACGTCCGAGGTGTTCAAGTTGGCGAATACCGAACATGGCATCCCAATGGCCAACCCTTCATCGAGGGCCAATACGACTCCATTGGTGAACCTGTGGGAACATGGACTTTCGTCGATGAACAAGGCATTCGCATAAAAGAAGTCCCCGGCACCTCGATTCACAATTAGCCGTGAACATTCTTTTCCAAGTGCCCTCCCTCCCTCTCGAAGGTGGCGCTATTTTTGTCTGATTCTTTCCCATGCCCTCCTTTATTTTTCCCTTTTCTTGGACCAAATCCCTCTCTGCACTCCTGGCCTGGATGCTGATTTGGATGGCCATGGGCGTGTGTTTCGTGGCGACCGCCCAACCGCATGAGTTGAGCGCGCAAGAGCAGTATGTGCAGCAATGGAGTGAGGAGGCCGTCTACCAAATGGCAGTTCATGGCATTCCAGCGAGTATTACCCTCGCTCAGGGAATTTTGGAAAGTGGAAGCGGACGCAGTCAATTGGCCGCTAAGTCGAACAATCACTTTGGCATCAAGTGTCACAAGGATTGGACAGGAGCCAAGGTTTTCCACGACGACGATAGCCGAGGCGAGTGTTTTCGCAGCTACGAAAATGCCTCTGAAAGTTTTCAAGACCACAGCGCGTTTTTAAAACGCGATCGGTACCAAACGCTTTTCGAGCTGGAATCGACCGATTACAAGGGGTGGGCAAAAGGATTGAAGAAATGCGGGTACGCCACAAACCCAAAGTATGCAAGCCTCTTAATTCAGCTCATTGAGCAAAACGACTTAGGGAAATACGACCAGCAAGGATTGGCCTTGCAAGCGGAACGGATTGCCTTTGCAGAGGGGAAAAACGCGGCCGATGCAGCAAGACATGCCGTCCTGACCAACCCCTCTAAGTCAACCGTCCAGCGCGGGCGACGGGCGATTCAACTGAGCGAACGAAACATCGAATACATCCTGGCAGCAGACGGGGATTCGTATCCTGAATTGGCCGTCGAACTCGACATGATGCCTTGGCAGTTCTACCGGTACAATGACATCGACCGCTCCAGTGGTCCATACCAGCCCAAACCGGGAGACATCATCTACCTGCAGCCCAAGCGCAAACGAGGCGACCAAGCTTGGTTGACTCTTCGGCCCAATGAAAGTGTCTGGCAGGCCTCGCAACGCTGCGGTGTGCAACTTAAATCATTGGTTCGCATGAACCGCTTAAGCCCGGAAACCCCTTTGCCAGCTACTGGGCGGCTCAGCCTGCAATGGCGCATTACACCCGAAGGGAAATTACCGAACTGGGTCCGCATGCTTCGAGGGCCGAGCGGATAAGTCGGGTTCGAGAAAATTTTGACTCCCGGCGTTTTCGAAGCGGTCCGGCTCGACCTACCTTAGCCGGTAAAGAACATTGGCATGCCGTTTTACCACACACTCGGGAAAACTCCAGCGAAGCGCCATACCCAGTTTCGCAAAGCGGACGGAACCTTACACCACGAGCAGCTGTTCGGGACAATTGGGTTTGTCGGGATGAGCTCCCTCCTCTATCACTTGCGCAGGCCTACCATGGTCAAGCGGGTGGGGAAATCCATCGATGTCAGTCCCAAGGCAGCCGTTGAAAACAACCTGCTCAGTCGGAAGCTCGAGGGATTTCAGGTTAAACCCCATCCCAGCTACCTCGCGAGCCGCACCGCGGTCTTATTTAATTCCGATGTCACCATCCACCTGGCAGCGCCGATGCAGAGCATGGGCGACGAAGAATTTTTCAAGAATTCCGATTGCGATGAGGCAGTCTTCGTGCATGAGGGAACGGGAATTCTACACACCATGCTGGGAGACATCCCCTTCAAAACGGGAGACTACCTGATTATACCACGCGGCATCATCCACCGGTACACCTTTGATGGCGATACAAACCGGCTGTTCATCACCGAATCCGCACACCCGATTTACACCCCTAAGCGTTACCGCAACCACTTCGGACAGCTGCTCGAGCACAGTCCCTACTGCGAGCGGGACATGCGCCCTCCTAGCACCTTGCAAACGCACGATGCCGTGGGCGAATTTACCATTCACATCAAAAAACAAGGAGCACTGCATGAATATGTCTATGCTTCTCATCCCTTTGATGTGGTGGGTTGGGACGGATACCACTTCCCATATGCCCTTTCCATCCACGACTTCGAGCCAATTACCGGACGGGTGCACCAACCCCCTCCGGTTCACCAAACCTTCGAAACCGACGCCTTTGTCATTTGCAGTTTTGTGCCACGCTTGTATGACTACCACCCCCAGTCCATTCCTGCTCCTTACAATCACTCCAATATTGATTCGGACGAGGTACTCTATTATGTGGAAGGGGATTTCATGAGCCGAACAGGGATCGACCGCGGGTATATTTCCCTCCATCCTGCGGGAATTCCGCACGGCCCCCATCCCGGGACGTACGAAGGCAGCATCGGCAAGAAAAAAACGGAGGAGCTCGCGGTCATGGTGGACACTTTTCGGCCATTGCAAGTCACCGCCGCCGCGCTTGAAATTGAACACGGCGACTACCATCAATCGTGGTTGGATCCCGGAATGTAATTCACTTGGTCAATTGAACTGTTGAAATGAATCAAAATGCCACCCCCTCCCTGGAAAAAATCGTTCCCGACGCAGAGGACTTTCTGCCGTTGCTTGGAACGGATTACATTGAATTGTATTGCGGCAATGCGAAACAAAGCGCGCATTATTACATGACCGCTTGGGGCTATCAACCGATTGCCTATTCCGGATTGGAAACCGGCAACCAAGAGTCCGTCTCCTACGTATTGCGTCAGGACAAAATCACCTTGGTTTTGACCTCTCCGCTTCAAGCAGGAGGGCCCATCAATGATCACATCAATCGGCACGGAGACGGTGTGAAGACTGTCGCTTTATGGGTTGATGATGCGACCAAAAGTTGGGCGGAAACGACCCAACGAGGTGCGGTGAGCGTCTTTGAACCGGAGACACGAGAAGACGGAGACGGCAAAGTGGTACTGAGTGCGATTGAAACGTACGGGGACACCGTCCATGTCTTTGTGGAACGGAAGGACTACAACGGTGTGTTTTTACCGGGATACCACGCCTGGAACCCCACCATTCCCTTTGAATCAGTTGGGCTCGAATTTGTGGATCACATGGTCGGCAATGTGGGCTGGGGTGAAATGAATACCTGGGTGGATTTTTATGCGCGTGTTATGGGTTTTGCTCAATTGATTTCCTTCGATGACAAGGATATTTCGACCGAGTATACCGCCTTAATGTCGAAGGTCATGTCCAATGGCAATGGCCGCATCAAGTTCCCCATCAACGAACCGGCGGAAGGCCGCAAAAAATCTCAAATTGAGGAATACATCGATTTCTACGAGGGGGCCGGTGTTCAACACATCGCCTTAGCCACTTCGAACATCATCGAAACGGTCACGGAATTGCAGCGGCGTGGCATCGAGTTTTTGCGCGTCCCCAATGCCTATTACGATACGGTTTTGAGCCGAGTAGGGGAAATCGATGAGGACCTTGAGCCGCTCCGAAACCTTGGGATTTTAATCGACCGGGATGAAGAAGGTTACCTGCTTCAAATCTTTACAAAACCCGTCGTAGACCGACCGACCATGTTCTTTGAAATCATCCAACGCAAGGGCGCGAAGTCCTTTGGAAAAGGGAATTTCAAGGCCTTATTTGAAGCCATAGAACGGGAACAAGAAAGCCGAGGCACCCTCTGATTGCCATCGCATGCCCACCACAACGCTGATTGACATTCACCACCTCTTGGTGGAATTTGGAGGAAAAGCAGTCGTGCACGGCATTGACTTTCAAATTCAAGCAGGTGAAACCCTAGCCCTCGTGGGCGAGAGCGGTTCAGGCAAGAGCGTTACGGCATCGGCCATCATGGGATTGCTCCCTTCGGGGGGCACCATGACCCAAGGAGAAGTGATGCACCGATCATCTGGAATCGCGTGGGCACGAGCAGGTCAGCAATCCCAAGCGCCCCTGGGCCGAGGGTTGAGCGCCGTGTTTCAAGATCCCATGTCCTCGCTGAACCCTTCCATGCAGGTGGGGTGGCAAATTGCCGAACCCCTCCGAGTGCATGCGGGTGCATCCAAAGCTGAGGCGCAACGAGCCGCCACGCAATTAATCCAAGAGGTCGAATTGCCGGACCCCGAATCCACCTTTACTAAATACCCTCATGAACTGAGCGGTGGCCAAAAGCAGCGCATCATGATTGCACTGGCCTTGGCCGCCCAACCCGAATTGCTGATTGCTGACGAGCCGACGACGGCCCTCGACTCCACCGTTCAAAAATCCATCCTGGCGTTGCTCCGGAAATTGCAGCAGCAGCGCCAACTTTCGGTCTTATTTATCACCCACGATTTGGATGTGGTACAAGAAATTGCAGACCGCGTTATTGTCATGTGCCAGGGGCAAATTGTCGAATCTGGTCCGGCCGAAACCGTCCTGCGCACCCCCCAACATCCCTATACTCGGGCATTGATTGATGCGCGAAAACCCGCTCTATACAGCACCGATTCATCCCATGGACGCGCGCTCGTTTCCTGCGAAGGCCTGACCAAACGTTACACCACCCGAACTGACCTTTGGGGAAGGCCGCAAGCATCCTTTGACGCTGTCAAGGCCGTCAACTTGACCCTCTACCAGGGAGAGCGTGTGGGCCTCATAGGAGAAAGCGGAAGCGGAAAATCTACGCTCGGCAGGCTGCTCATCGGCATGCTGGCTCCCTCCGAAGGGGCCATCCAATTTGATGGCAAACCCCTCGATGCCCATAACCGGAAAAGCATGGCCTGGGTGCGGCAGCGAGCACAACTCGTCTTTCAAGATCCGTACAGCGCTTTAAATCCCAAGCTCACCATCGGCAGTGCATTATGCGAAGTCCTGATGCACAAGGGATTAAGCAAAACTGATGCCCAGCAAAGATGCCCAGATTTGCTGAAGGAAGTCGGTCTATCGGCGAGAGACGCAACGAAGCGACCCGATGAGTTCAGCGGTGGTCAGCGGCAACGGTTGGTCATTGCTCGGGCCTTGGCCGTGGAACCGGAATTTTTAGTCTTGGACGAAAGCGTTGCCGCATTGGATGTTCAAATTCAGCGGGACATCTTGGAGCTATTGGCTCAAATCGGCGAGCAACGCGGTCTGACCTACCTGTTCATCAGCCACGATTTGGCGGTGGTGGCTTCGTTCTGTAAGCGCCTGCTCATCATGCAAAATGGCCGCATTGTGGAGACCGGAGAAACCCATGAAATTCTGCAAAATCCGAAGACTTCATACACTGCGAAATTGCTTGCGAGTCGACCTGGAAATCCGTCGCCTCTCCTTTTGTAATTTGGGGGTTTCAAACCTGGTTCAGAAACCCATGCCGCAGCCCCATCTTTTGTCCAACTTGAATGAAGGCGTTTTGACGCTGACCATTGAACGTCCTGAGGCGTTGAACGCATTGAACAGCAGGGTTATCGCAGAATTGGCCCAGGCCATCGACGCAGCCCAGACGAATGCCGCTGCGCACGTCATCATCCTTACAGGAAGCGGCTCGAAAGCCTTCGTCGCTGGGGCAGACATCAAAGAATTCGCCGATTTCGATGCCCCGAAAGGCAAAGAATTAGCGCGGCTTGGCCAAGAGAGCCTCTTCAATCGAATCGAGCGAAGCGCCAAACCCGTCATCGCAGCCATCAATGGCTTTGCCCTCGGCGGTGGACTCGAATTGGCCCTCGCGAGCCATGTGCGCATCGCTTCTGACACGGCCAAAATGGGTCTGCCGGAAGTTTCACTCGGCGTGATCCCAGGATACGGGGGCACACAGCGTCTCCCTCAAATTGTTGGCAAAGGCAAGGCCATGGAAATGATCTTGACGGCCCGCATGATCGGTGCGGAGGATGCGCTCGCTTGTGGATTGGTCAACCAAGTCGTCGCCTTGGAGGATTTGCTCCCCGCCGCCGACAAGATGGCTCGCAGCATGATGAAAAATTCACCGAAAGCACTTCAGACGGCGATTCAAGCCATCCTTGCGGGCTACGAAGACGGCATCAATGGGTTTGAAGCTGAAATCACCTGCTTTGGCGCCAGCTTCGAAACGGAAGATTTCAAAGAAGGAACGCAAGCCTTCATCGAAAAGCGCAAGCCGCAATTCCCAGGAAAATGAACAACTCGGCGACCGTCTTCATTCGCAACCACAGCGGACATCCGCTGCCAACCTACGCCACGCTTGCAAGTGCAGGCATGGATGTTCGGGCCAAACTCGACGCACCCGTCGTGCTGCAGCCCGGGGCCTTTCAACTCATCCCCACGGGGCTCTTCGCGGCCCTTCCGGCTGGAACAGAACTGCAGGTTCGCCCTCGCAGCGGACTGGCCTTCAAACATGGCGTGACGGTTTTAAATGCTCCTGGCACCATTGATGCAGATTACCGAGGTGAAATTGGCGTTTTACTGATCAACCACGGCACCTTACCATTTACCATAGAAAACGGAGAACGCATTGCGCAACTCGTCCTCGCTCAATATGAACGCATCGTTTGGAAGGAAACTGAAACCCTTCCTGAAACCGACCGAGGCGCGGGCGGATTTGGCAGCACCGGAAACCACTAAGACTCCTTTTAATCCATGAACATCATCATCCCCATGGCCGGAAGAGGCAGTCGCCTCCGACCTCATACGTTGACCGTCCCGAAGCCTCTCGTTCCCGTTGGCGGCAAACCCATTGTGGAGCGTCTCGCCGAGGACATCGTCGCCATGAGCACCGAAAAGGTGAATGAAATCGCATTTGTCATTGGTGATTTCGGAGAGGAAACCGAGACTCAACTCCTGGCCATCGCCGAACGTTTGGGAGCGAAGGGCCATATCTGCCATCAGCACGAACCGCTGGGAACGGCCCACGCGATTCTCTGCGGAAAACAATGCCTGAATGGTCCGGTGGTCGTGGCGTTTGCCGATACGTTGTTTCGGGCCGACTTCACGATTGACCCCAACGCAGATGGCGTGCTATTCGTGAATCAAGTGGAGAACCCCAGTGCCTTTGGCGTCGTCGTCACCGATGCGAATGGGACCATTGAAGATTATGTGGAGAAACCGGCCGAATTCGTGAGCGATTTGGCCATGATCGGTATTTATGCCTTTCGCGATGGGAATCGCCTGCATTTCGAATTGCAACGGCTCATTGATGAAAACATCATCAAGGGAGGTGAATACCAACTTCCCGATGCCCTGCGGCATATGACGCAGAATGGCCTGAGGTTTGAGCCCGGTAACGTGACCGAATGGATGGACTGCGGAAACAAAGCCGCGACCGTGGACACGAATCAGCGCATCCTTGCCCTTACCGCAAGCGAATTGCACACGCCTTCGGATGCTGTCATTGAAAACAGCGTCGTCCTGCCCCCCTGTTACATCGGATCCGGGGTTCACATTCGCAATTCCGTTGTCGGCCCACATGTTAGCCTCGGAGAAAGAACCATCGTCGAAAACTCCCGGATTGAGAACTCCTTGATTCAAACCGATTCGGTGATCCAAAACAAGGTGTTGTCCAACTCCATGGTCGGCGCGCATGCGCGCATCATCGGACAGCCCGCTGACATCAGTTTGGGCGATTACAACGAAATCCAATAATTCTTGAACTTTTCTCACTCCATCGCACAGCATTGCTTGATTCCTGGAATCCTGCTCGCCGCCCTGCTTAGCGGGTGCCAAAGTGGGACCGATCTGGCGGCCCTGCCGGTGTACGACGAGGGATTTCAACGCACGTATTTCGAGGCGCAGAATCACCTAGCCAAAGGCGATCTGGATTTGGCACATTCTGCGTTTATGGCGTGCCTGGACATGCAGCCCGAAGAATTGGCTCTGCGATTTGATTTAGCTAAGATTGACGTGAAACGCGGCCAGTACGAATCAGCCAAGCTTCAGTTAGACGCCTTACTGGAGGCCGATGAAAATAATCGCTGGGCAAGAGAATACCGGGCCGATGCGGCCTTAGCCCTCGGCGATTTGGAGACCGTCCGGGACGATTTGAAATGGATTTTGCAACAGCGCAGCGGTGACATCGACTGGGCCTTTGAATGGACCCTTCGCTTAGCGGATTCGGGCGATGTCGAAGGGGCCATTGCGCTGTGTGACCAATACGAAGAACTCACGCCCGGAGATCCCGACATCACCTTGCAGCGGCTTTACTTTTTAGAGCTTTTGGAAGACTATGAAGCAATTTACCATGGATTGGAGCAAGCCGTCGTTGACTTCCCTGACATCGCTGATTTCAAGGTTCAATGGGCTCAGATGCTTCGGGCCACCGGACAGGAGGATGTCGCCTTGACCACGCTCATGGAGGTCATCGCGGACGATCCATCCAATGGACTCGCCCACTTGGATTTAGCCCATCTCTTTACGGCCCAAAATAAAACACGAGAAGCACAGGAAGCCTTGCTCGTAGCATTTGCTTCTGAAGATGTGTTTGAGGAAGAAAAGCACGAAATCTTGACGCAGTACCTGCAAATTTCCCGCATCGACCCGTCATTGAACTCCATCATCGAACGCCTGCTTTCAGCTGCACTGGGACAACATCCTAAATCCTCCGAATTGCGCATGCTCGCAGCAGATTTCGAGCAGGGCCGAAATCAACCTGCTGCGGCCAAAACTCACGCGCTCATTGCCGTGGAGTCCAATCCAGGCAACCCGATTTGCTGGAGCAACCTCATCGCACTCGATGCGGAATTAGGCTCCATTGAAGACATGGAGTCCCACGCACTTTATGGTATGGACTTGTTTCCATTGGATGCCAACTTCGCATACTACGCTGCCATTGCAGCGCGTGATTTGCATGCCCATGACCGTGTCGCAGAAGCGTTGCAACGCGGCTTGGCGGTAGTGCTTGATCAGCCGGAATTGGAGGCCCTGATGTCAGGGCTTTTGGGTGATGCTCTGCACACCTTGGAGCAACCAGAATTGGCCTATGAAGCTTACGAACGAAGCTTAAGCCTGGCCCCGAAAAACCCTCTGGTCCTGAACAATTACGCCTATTACTTAGCCGAAGCAGGCGAACGGTTGGAGCGCGCCTTGGAGTGCAGTGAGCTGCTGATGGAGCTGGTTCCAGCAGACCCAAATTTTATGGATACGCACGCCTGGGTTCTTTATAAAAATGGCCGTTACCCCGAAGCATTAGACCTCATCACCCAAGCATTGTTCGAATCGCCCAATCAAGGACCTGCCTTCTGGGAACACGACGGAGACATCCGCCAAGCAATGGGCGACACGGATGGGGCAATTCAATCGTGGGAACGAGCGATGGAATCGGGAGGAGACGCAACCGTTTTGCAACAAAAAATCGCGAACGAACAATGAACATCCGCCCCGCTGTACTCTCCGGTTTAGTTGCGGTTGCAGTCCTGTTCTCGGGGTGTTCCAATGTCGCTCGCATTGCACGCGGAAAGCCCTTGAAAAACCTTTCGGTGAATCAGATCATTGAAGGCTATCAGTCCAATGCCCCCGAGTGGGATTGGTTGGGCATGAAATTGGATGTCCAGGTCAAAGGAGCTGGCCAAAGTGATTCCTTCAAAGCGTCTGTGCGTCTAGCTCGGGATAGCGCCATTTGGATGAGCATCTCGCCCGCCTTGGGAGTGGAAGTAGCACGGATTCTGCTGACACCAGATACGGTCATGTTCATCAGTAAAATCCCCGGCAACAAGTTCTACTACGCAGGCGACTACGAGGCGCTCAGTGATTGGGCGGACACCCCTTTGAGCTTTAAAGATGTCCAAAGTATCCTCACAGGTCAACCTATGGGGCTGGACGCAGGAGTGGATAAGTTCATCTCCCGGGTGGACGGGCAGCAGTATGCATTAATAGGGAAATATAAACGGCGTGTAAAACGGCTCGTGGGGGTGAACGATAATTCCCTGGAGCCCGAGGACTCCTTGAATATTCAACTTCCAATGCGCCGCTACGAACGATTAAAGAGCCGAGCGGAGGACGAAGACTTGCTCATCAAACGTCATTGGTTTGATGGACTCACATTTGATCCGCTGCGCGATCAATTCGATGACCTCTATTACCAACGATCATTGACCTTGGAACGGGGAGGTTTTGAAGAGACTGAGGTGGGCCGATTCCCCCGAGCATGCGCCATTCTCATTGGTACGGTCGATGAAGAAATTGAAATGAATTGGGAGGTCATGCGCAGGCGATTTGGACGCGCGTACGACTTTCCATTTGGAATCCCTGAAGGCTATGAACAGCGCACGGGTTTTTAGGCACGGGGTAACCTCTGTGCTATTTGCCTCATGGCTTATGGCGGGCACCGCATGGGGACAAAACAAAGCCTCCTTGCAGCGGGAACGTGACGCCATTGAAGCCAAAATTGCAACAACCGAAAAACTCTTAAATCAAACCGCCTCAAGCAAGCAAGATGCAGTGGCTCAATTGCGCTTGATCAATGAGCGCATGAACTTGCGAGAGCAGCTAATCCGACATCATGAATCCGAGATTCGATCCTTGCAGCGTTCGATGAGCAATACGGATTCTGAAATCCGATCGCTCGAAGGACACATCGCTGCCCTCAAGGATGAATACGGCCGGATGATCCAAGCTGCCTTCAAGCAATCGTTGAGTCAAAACCCTTGGATGTATTTGTTTGCAGCCGAAGATTTTACCCAAGCTGTTATTCGATTCCAGCTTCTGCAATCGTACAGTACGCTCCGCAAAGAACATGTGGAGCAAATCGAATCGTCCCAGGTGGTGCTTGCGGAGAATCGGCAGTCCATGGAATCCAAGCGTGCCGAGCGTGAGGATGTTCTCGCTGTTGTACGCCAGGAACGCAACCGATTAATTGGCGACCAGAAAAAGCGGAAAGAACTGGTCGCCTCCCTCAAAGGGGAAGAATCAAAACTTCGGGCAGAAGTGCAACGAGCTCAAGAAGAAAAAAAGCGGCTCAACGCGGCCATACGCGAAATCATCGAAGCCGAATTGGCTGCAGAGCGTGCGAGTTCAGCTGGAGAGTTCGCGCTGACGCCCGAAGGTAAAATTGTCTCTGCCGCCTTTGAAAGCAATCGGTCTTCCTTGCCGTGGCCCGTGATGCGGGGGGTCATGACTGGGAAATTTGGTCGGCAACCGCATCCTTCCCTTCCCGGCATAACCATTGACAACAATGGCATCGACATCTCGACGGAAACAGGAAGTTCGGTGCTCGCCGTCTTCGGCGGAACCGTCTCGAGCGTGTTTGACATCCCCGGCGCTGGGCAGACCATCATCCTCTCCCACGGGGCCTTCCGCACCGTATACAGCAACCTCGATTCAGCGTCCATTCGCAAAGGAGACCAGATAGAGGCCCGTGAAAAAATTGGTATGATTCGAACGCAAAATGGTCAATCCATCCTTCATTTCGAGGTCTGGCGGGTCGAATCCAAATCCCAAACTCCGCAAGATCCAGCGCGATGGCTTGTCCGGAATTGAATCCCGTTTTTAGGGGATAGGACACCGGCTTGGAAACCCCGAAATTCGCTCCGTGAACATCGCGCTCATCGGCAACCCCAATTGTGGTAAAACCACCTTATTCAATCGGCTCACGGGCCGGAGGGCCAAGGTCAGCAATATGCCGGGCGTTACCGTTGAACGCTATGAAGCACCTGCCAAATCACGGCCGGAGCTCCACCTCATCGATTTACCGGGTACCTACAGCCTATTCGCTCAAGCAGGAGATGAACAAGTGACGCAAAAAGCACTGCTCGATCCGCGTGAACAACCCGATGCCGTTTGGATTGTGTTGGACAGCGCTCATGTTCGCAGCAGCCTGTTCTTGACCTTGCAAGTCCTCGAAATGGGACATCGGGCCATCATCATCGTCAACCGCACGGACGGTACGCCCGTTCAACTCACCGAACTCGAAGAATGGCTTCAGGTTCCGGTCTTCGCATTCAATTTTGAAAAAGCTCGAAAGGAGACACTTGAAGATGCGTTGCTCGATTCGGAACCACGGTGCAGTGGCCACCAAGATCCCCGACTCGTTCCTCCATCGTGGGAAGAATCCTTCGAGACACTTCGAGGAGCACTTCCGAATACCAATCCAGTCCAATTGGCGTGGCACCTGCGATCCAAAGGTGTTCCCGCTTGGTTGAATGCTGCACAACAAACCGCGTTGGGCCGGGCACGTGATGCCGTGAATTATAGTCCGGCAACGATGCAATTGGAAGAAGCAGGGTGGCGGATGGAACACATTCGCGATCACAGCCCGACCCTCGTGCCCGACGGCCCAGCTTACCCGTGGGAAGAGGCGTCGCGCCGCACCACGCAGATCGACCGCGTTCTAACACATCCTTTGTGGGGAAATGCCCTTCTTGCTCTTGTGTTTTTTGGTATTTTCCAAGCGGTGTATGCCTGGTCGGAGGCCCCCATGGACGCTGTTGACCGGGCCTTTGGATGGATTTACAACACAGGAGACGCATGGCTTCCCGAGGGGCAGTGGTGGAAGAGTTTGCTCCTCGATGGGGCACTGAATGGCGTAGCGGGCATCGTGGTATTTGTACCCCAAATCATGATTTTATTTGGCCTGACGAGTGCGCTTGAAGCAACGGGATACATGGCGCGAGTGGGCTTTTTGGGCGACCGATTGCTGCAACGGCTCGGTTTAAGCGGACGGTCGGTGGTTCCGCTCGTGGGCGGCATGGCCTGTGCTGTACCCGCCATCATGGCCGCCCGATCCATTCAGGGAAAACGCGAACGCCTGATTACAATCCTTATCACGCCGCTCATGACGTGTGCTGCGCGGCTGCCTGTGTATGCCTTTTTAATCGGGTTCGTCGTTCCCAATGAGCGGGTATTGGGTGGATTATTCAATCAACAAGGACTCTTCTTGTTTGGGCTGTATGTCGCCAGTACCCTCTCTGCGCTGGGCTTGGCATGGGCACTCAATCGGGGACTGCCGCAGAAATCAGATGGCCAATTCACAATGGAGTGGCCGGCATACCGCTGGCCGCGACTGATGGAAGTGGGAAGGGAAATGGTCACCAAAGGATGGAGTTTTGTTTCCAATGCTGGCCGCGTCATTCTGGTCATCTCCTTGGTGATTTGGGGATTGGGGGAATTTGGTCCAACCGGCGCCATTGAAGCCGTTCAACAAACACATGCCCATGCGGAAAGTCCCGGAGAAGTGGCCGAACGGGATGCCGCATTGATGCAAGCATCTTGGCTGGGGCACATCGGAAAATGGATTGAGCCAGCCGTGCGCCCACTGGGGTACGATGGTCGCATGGGCATTGCTATCATCAGTTCATTCGCCGCGCGGGAAGTCTTTGTCGGGACCATGTCGACGCTGTTTCCGGGTGGAGGAATTGAGAATTCCGAAGAAGGCCGCATCCGTCAGCTACAACGCCGTCTGACCACCGAAATTCACCCTGCAACAGGCAAGCCCCTGCTCAACTTGGCGTCCGCTACATCCTTGATTTTATTCTACATGTACGCCATGCAATGCATGAGCACCATTGTCATCGTTCGAAAAGAACTGGATAGCTGGCCATGGGCGATCAGCCAAGCCATTGGGTTTACTCTGTTTGCTTACGGATTGGCGTTGTTGGTTTACCAACTGCTTTAACAACGGCCGCTGGAAATTAGCCGTTGACCAACTCCATGGTATTCTGCACCGCCACAGGCAACATCCACAACATGTCTGCAGCCTTTCGACGAAGCGCTACTTTGCGTCCTCCTGAGAAAATCGCCATGGGACCATTGCCCGGAGCCACATGGGCTACCGTCACTTCTTCCCCTGGACAACAACCCATCTCCACCAATGCCATCGCGGCCTCCGGGCACTCAATGTGTCCAATGACTCCGCGTTCCAAAGGTTTCATGTCCGACAGGCGTTTTCCTACCATGGCTCAAAGTTACTTTCTTGTACCTTAGGAGCACATCACTCAAAAGCGGTATTTAGAATGAATTCAAATAACAGGCGTTTGTGGACGGCGGCAATGGCGTGTCTTTTGGCCTGCAGCATTTCTGCCCAAAGCGCGGTGTTTTTGCCCGAAGGCGAACCCGTGGAAATTGCGCCCAATTCATATGGCAACAAGTCCATTCGCATGGTCATGAATGCCGCAAATGAGCCCGTCATTGCCTTCGGATCCAGTGGTCATTTGTATGTAACCAAATGGGATGAAGAAGCGGATGCGTTTGGCACGCCCCTAGAAATTGATGCCGCCTCCAATGTATTTATGTCCGATGCCGAGGGGCCGCGGATGGCCAGCCAAGGAGATTATGTGGTGTTGACCTATCAGCTCGCTGGCGAATGGGACAACGGGGCACGCAGTGTGCATTCGACAGATGGTGGGGTCACATGGAGCGAGCCGGTAGCGATGGTATCCGGGGTGACCGAAAATCACTTCATGCCCTGCGTAGGCATCGACGGCGATGGGAATCCTTTTGCCGGAGTGAAAGTCGGGAACAACGTCGCCACTATATACGAGGGCATCTTGCGTTCAGAGGACGGAGGGGAGAGTTGGTTGCCTGCCGTCAATGCCAGTGACCTAGCCGACGGCAATGCCATGTGCGAATGCTGCCCCTCGCTGCCTTTTTATGCGGAAGATCGCTACTACGATTTGGTACGAAACAACAACAGCAACATCCGGGATTTCTGGCTGATGAGTTCCCCCGATGGCATCACCTGGGATGCTGCGTTGGACGTGGATCCACTCGATTGGATGCTCAGCAGCTGTCCGGCCAGCGGGCCCACCGTAACAGGCCCTTTGGGAGACGCGAATTACCTCGTGGCCTTCATGTCTGCGGGAGGTATTTCCGGACAATCGCGTGTGCACGTCTCGCAAGTAGACCTCGGTGCCGATGGAGGAGCTGGAGCGTGGATGCTAACTGAACCGGTGACGGTCAGTCAGTTTGACAATGCCACGCAAAATGTGCCCATGCTCGCACAATGGGATGGCGGAAATGAGCCACTGGTAGCGCTTGCCTGGGAGCAAAATTCAGGGGGGTATGATATACAGTTGGCCTTGAGCCAAGGGGAGGAATTCATGCTAACGGACATTGCCCAAAACCTCACAGAGGCATGGGGTGGTCAGCATCGTCGACCGGAGATTGGGTTCTCAACGGGTGACGACGGCGAACCTCTTCTGCACATTGCCTGGCAACACAGTACCAGCGGCACGGTCCACTACCTGAAGGGGACGATTGGCGAGCCCTCCATCATGGTATGCCAAGAAGCGCCCGAGCCTCACATCATTTCGGAACCCGATGGAATACGGATCTATTTGACCGAAGGGTGGCAACATGCGCGATGGACCGTCTGGGACCTCAGCGGACGCCTCCTGGCCGACGGGGTGCATAACGGGTCTGAATCCATATGGGTGCCTGGCAACAACTTGCCTTCCCACGCCATAGTCAGCATCCAGCAACCCAGCGGAGCAAGATGGGCCCAGGCCGTCAAGCGTTAACGGATCAGCTCCAGAAAAGACCGTACAAAACCGTTAGAACGAGCATGACAGCAAACGCCCCCACATTGAAAATGGGGCCCGTTTTGAATGTGGAGCTGGAAATGGCAATGCCTTTGTCATCGTCTCGGCCCTGGTTTTCGCTCCAGCTGACCGCTGCAATCAACGCCATGGTCAGCAAGGTTGTGTAGCCCATTTGGTCGAGAAAAGGCAAGTCAAGAAACAAGCCACTGTCGGACCATCCCTTAGGGGCCACCTTGAAATACATGGCAATTGGAATGGACAGCAGCGCTCCCGCAATCGCCCCCCGGTTGGTCGTTTTCTTCCAGAATAGTCCGAGCAAGAACACCGCCAAAATTCCGGGACTCACCACGCCTGTGTATTCTTGAATGAACTGGAATGCCTGATCAATTCCTCCCAACAGCGGCGCCATGACGCACGCAATGGCGAGGGCCACAACCGCTGAAATCCGACCCATGCGAACGGTGGCTCGGTCACCGGCTTCGGGATTGATGTACTGCTTGTAAATGTCCATCGTAAAGATGGTTGAGGTAGAATTCAGCATGGAAGCCAGCGAAGAGACAATGGCCGCCGCAAGGGCTGCAAAGGCCAACCCCTTCAAGCCTGTCGGTAAAAATTGCAACAGCCACGGATACGCCTTATCCGCTTGTTCGGTGGAAGGCATATTCATTTGACCGGCTTCGCCCAAACCCGCCATGATGGTTGGATCTTCAATCATCACGTACGCCGCAATGCCCGGAATAACCACAATAAGCGGCAGGATAAGCTTGAGGCCAGCGGCGAACAAGATGCCATTTTGTGCTTCTTTCAATGATTTGGCCGCCAACGTCCGCTGAATGATGTATTGATTGAATCCCCAGTAATACACATTGGCCACCCACATGCCGCCGATCAAAACTCCGATGCCAGGGAGGCTGTCGTATTCAGGATGGCCTTTGTCCAATATCATGACAAATTTTTCTGGTGCCGCATCATAAATGGTTTGGAAACCGGCCCACATCCCGTTGCCACCCGACACCGTGTCGAGCGCAAGGTAGGTCGTGACCAAGCCCCCGAGAATGAGGAAAACCACTTGAATGACGTCCGTCCATGACACCGCCGATAAACCTCCGTAAAGAGAATACGCCACAGCAAACAGCGCCAAGCCCAGCACGCCGTACACCATAGGAATCCCCATAATCGTTTCCAGCGCGAGCGAACCTAAGTACAAGACCGAAGCCAAATTCACAAACACATAAAGGGCGATCCAGAACACCGCGAGGATGGTTTTGAGTTGGGTCGAAAACCGTTTCTCAACAAATTCAGGAATGGTGTAGAGCCCTTTTTCAATGAAAATGGGTAGGAAAAACTTGCCCACAAGGATGAGCGTCAGAGCCGCCATCCACTCGTATGAGGCAATGGCCAAACCCAGACTGAAGCCCGAACCAGACATCCCAATGAACTGCTCCGCCGAGATGTTCGCTGCAATCAATGACGCCCCTATGGCCCACCAAGGCAACGATTTACTCGCAAGGAAATAATCCTCTGCACTCTTCTCTTTTCCGTCTTTGTTGCGCGAGACCCAAAGGCCAACCCCCAAAATGAGGGCCGCATAAACAAAGAAAATGATGTAGTCCGTGAGGGCAAAATGAGCGGTCATGGGTTCAGTGTGCAACGTAATGAAGGGTCACCCGTGCTCATTTCACGGGCTTCGATTGTGAAAAATAAATGTTCTAAGTACACGACCGACATGAGGCACATTGCAGCTTACCAATTACCTTGGGAACATGAGGAAAATCCGATTGATATGGGCGGTTGCCGCCATCGTGGGGTGCGCCATCGGTGGAGCCGATTCCGCAAAGGCCCAAGTTCCCGACTGGGAAAATCCGGCTGTTATTGAAAGGAATAAACTGGCTCCTCGGGCAGACTTTTTTGGATTTGAATCCCGGGAACTTGCACGAATCGGAGACCGTACGCAATCGTCCCGGCACCTCAGCCTCAACGGTACGTGGAAGTTTCACTACGCGCCAACTCCCGAGGAGCGACCGATCGGTTTTTTTCGCGAAGACGTTGATGTCGCAGGATGGGACGACATCCGCGTTCCGGCCAATTGGGAAGTTGAGGGCTTTGGCACGCCAATCTATGTCAATCATCCGTACGCCTTTAGTTTTGAGGAGCGGCCTCATCCGCCCATCATTCCTGCAGGGGACAATCCCGTCGGTTCATATCGGCGAACGTTTGAGTTACCCGAAGATTGGAAAGGCCAGCAGGTGGTCGTCCATTTTGGAGCAGTCAAATCCGCCTTCTACCTCTGGGTCAATGGCGTTCAGATTGGATACAGCCAAGGTTCCAAGCTCCCCGCCGAATTCGACATTACAGACGCCCTGCGTCGAGGAACGAATTCAATTTCCTTGGAAGTATACCGCTGGTCCGACGGCAGCTACCTCGAATGCCAGGATTTCTGGCGCATCTCGGGCATTGAACGCGACGTGTATCTCTGCGCAAGGCCGCGTGCACACATCGAAGATTTTCACGTGGTAGCGGAAGCAGTCCATGGCTACCAAGATGGAGCATTGACCGTTGATGTTTTTTGGACGAACGGTTCCGTCGAGAAGCGCGCCACCATCCAACCGGCATTGCGTCGAGAAGGGGAGGCCGTTTTGTGTGAATGGACATCTGAGTGGATTGCAGGCGGAACGCGGTTTCGAACGGCCTTAGCCGGTGCGGCATTGTGGTCGGCAGAAGTACCTAACCTCTATGAATTGGAGTTGGTAATGGATGACGGAGCAGGAACCGTGCTCGATGCTGTGGCCAGCCGAATTGGATTTCGGACGGTCGAAATCAACGGGGGGCAATTGCGGGTGAACGGCCAACCTGTGCTGATCAAAGGCGTCAACCGCCACGAGCATCACCTCGAAACGGGGCATGTCATTTCGCGCGATGCAATGCGCGAAGATGTGCGGCTGATGAAAGCCCACAACATCAATGCGGTGCGTACTTCCCACTACCCCAACGACCCCTATTGGTATGAACTCTGCGACGAGTATGGGTTGTACGTGTACGACGAAGCGAACATCGAATCGCACGGCATGGGATACGCATTGGACCGCACGCTCGGCAACCAACCGGATTGGCTCCATGCCCACCTCGACCGCATGCAACGCATGGTGGAACGCGACCGCAATCACCCCAGCATCATCGTTTGGTCCATGGGCAATGAAGCTGGCAATGGATACAATTTCTATCAGCTCTACCTGTGGACACGTGGTGAAGATTCCACCCGTTTTGTCGCCTACGAACGTGCGGTGCATGAGTGGAACACCGACATCATTGGCGACATGTACGCGCATTACGACGCACTGGAGGCCTATGCCAAGGATTCCACTCAAACCAGGCCCTTCATCTTGTGTGAATATGCGCACGCCATGGGCAATAGCTTGGGGGGATTCAAGGAATATTGGGATTTGTTTCGGGCGCACGATAAACTCCAAGGCGGTTTCATTTGGGATTTCATCGACCAAGGCCTTCTCACAGAACGCGATGGCCGGGAGTTTTTTGCTTACGGCGGTGACTTCGGCCCGCCTGATGTGCCGAGTGACCACAATTTTCTGAACAACGGACTGGTCCGCGCAGATCGCGTGCCGCAGCCGCATTTTGATGAAGCCAAGTACGTCATGCAGCCGCTGCAATTCGATTTCAACGACTCGTTGCTTGCAGTGACCAGCGAACATTTTTTTCGTGATGCGAGCAATTACCGGCTGGATTGGGCGTGGCAAGTCAACGGCCAGGAAGTGGAACGCGGCCAGTTCCCTGCTCTGCAATTGCCGGCTCAGTCGATGCAACAGTTTCGGATGCCTCCACCACCAGAAATAGGTGGGGAAGACGAAGTGTTTTTCAATGTGTCCGCTCGCCTCATCAAAGCCGAGCCTCTGCTGCCAGCGGGGCATGAAATCGCGAAGGCTCAATTTCTTGCGCATTCTCCTGACGTCTTGAAAAAGCGACTTGAAACTTCTGGTGCGTTAACGGTAGATCGTGGTCGCGAAACGTGGAGCGTGAGCGGTGCTGCCTTTGAAGCAACATTTGATGTGGTGAACGGACGGCTGTCGCATTACGCATCGCTGGGGCAAACGTTGATTTCAGGTGGCGGAGATGCGGGGTTTTGGAGGGCGCCGGTGGACAACGATTACGGGGCAGGGACACCGGAACGCTATGCCGTTTGGAGGGATCCATGGCAACAAAGCGACGGCATTGCCTTCAAGGTGTTGGAGCGTTCCGCCAATCGGGTGCGGCTGGCATTTACCCACACGTTACTTGGTGGAGACGCCGAATGGGTGCAGACGTACACGGTAACGCCCGATGGTGCAATCGAAATCGACAATGAGTTGCGGGCGATTCACGGGAAGGCCATGCCGAATATCACCCGCTGGTCGCGGGCACTGGTCGACGGGGAGTACCCGAATATGTACCGATTTGGGAACGACTTCACGTTGCATCCGTCGTTGGAACGCGTGAATTGGTATGGGCGCGGGCCGGGTGAGACAGCGCCGGACCGCAAATCCACTGCACACATCGCGCGCTATGCCTCATCGGTGACGGATCTGTTTACGCTCTACGCCCGGCCTCAAGCCAACGGCCTCCGCACCGATGTTCGCGAGGTCACGTTGCGCGACTCTTCAGGGACAGGTTTGCGGTTCAGCGGCGATGTCCCGTTTCATTTCACCGCTTCGCACCATCCGATGCACTCCATTGATTCGGGACTTGAAAAAGCAGCCAATCAGGCACATGTTCGCTTGCTCGATCCAGACCCTGAAGTTTACTTGCAAATTGACGGAAACCATTCAGGCGTTGGATGCGTGAACAGTTGGGGGGCACTTCCCCGGCCAGAATACCAATTGCCTTATGGCAACTATGCTTTTCAATTTCGGATTGAGCCCGTTTCAGGGGATGAGTGAAATTGACACGCATTTATTTGGCGCCAGCATGACCATTAAAGTGTACGGGTCGGGCAAACTCATCGTCAAATGCATCCCGAAGAGCGGAGCGAGGCACATCAAAGAGGAGTTGGTCAATTTCAACAACAAGCAGCCCACCAAAGGGATGTTGATTTAGACTCAACAAAAAAAGACAGTCCTCAAATCTATTGGAACTGTCTCTTTTAGCAGGGAATGTTGTGGGCAATACTGGATTCGAACCAGTGACCTCTACAATGTCAATGTAGCGCTCTAACCAACTGAGCTAAATGCCCGCTCCTCTATTCCGCCAAGTCAACTGTTCAACTTTAGCGGAGGGCGAAGATACAAAAATCTGCTTGTGTACAGTTCATGCCCCTCGAAAACCACATCGAGACGTTCGCACCATATCTTCGCACGGAATTCCTTCTCATGCAGATACCTATCGTACGATTCAACCGACAAGCCTCCGATTTTAGCAAAGCACTGAAAGAACGTGTTGACGCATATTTTCAGGAAACCGGAAAATCCCGCCAAGGTGATTGGCGCATGTACGCCAAAACAGCCGTCATGCTCGCCCTGTTTTTTGGCCCATGGGCGATGATTACGTTTGGTGTAACCGGAGGCGGCTGGATGTTTTGGGTCACCGAAATTGTGATGGGATTCGGACTGGCTGGCATTGGATTGAATGTCATGCACGATGCCAATCACGGTGCTTTCAGCAGCAACAAGCGCATCAACGGTATCATAGGCAAGGTGTTGGACCTGGTTGGCGGCAGCTCGGCCATGTGGAAGATTCAGCACAACGTATTACATCATTCCTTCACCAACATAGACGGTTTGGATGAAGACATCGATACACCGGGTATCCTGCGGTTTAGCCCGGATCGTCCTTTGCGTAAGGTCCACAAATTGCAGTTCATTTATGCCTGGTTCTTTTACGGAGTGATGACGCTGTTTTGGATGACCGCTAAAGATTGGTTGGCCCTTGCACGGTACAAAAAGAAGGGTTTAATCAAAGGGACCGGCTCTACCATGCCGCAATTGGTAGGAGAGATGATCATCGGTAAAGTGGTGTACTTCAGTTATATTTTGTTGCTCCCTGCTCTTTTCAGTGGATTATCCTTTTGGATGATCCTGCTTGGTTGGGTGGTCATGCACGCTGTGACGGGTGTGATTTTAGCCTCCATCTTTCAACCCGCTCACGTCCTTGAAGACTTGCAGTTTTCGCAAGCAGAAACAGGTGCCAAAATGGAGGATGACTCCCTTTCGCATCAACTGAAATCCACCGCGAATTTCGGAACGGGATCGGGCGTCTTCACTTGGATGTGTGGAGGGCTCAACCACCAGATTGAACACCACCTCTTCCCCAATGTCTGCCACATTCACTTTCGCGATTTGGCGCCGATTGTCCGCAAGACTGCAGAGGAATTTGGGTTGCCGTACCGATCATCCATGACGTTTGCGGGCGCGCTCGCTCTCCACACCCGCATGCTTTGGCGCTTAGGCCGCCAGAAGCAATGGGCATGATTGCTGCCTAAGTCCACAAGCCTGACTCAAGGCCTGCCTTTCCATACCGCTGAGTTTCACCTGAATTAGGATGCTCGGATATTTTTTAATAAATTGGTTATCAAACTTCTAAGTTTCATACCTATGAAAATCTCCCGCTTCTCCTTCATTGGTCTTTTCCTTTGCGCTCTTGTACTGAACCTCCCACAAGAGGCCTCTGGGCAACGTTCATGTGCTACCGATTCCGTTCATGCGCATATGATGGGACTGGCGGGGTATGCCAATGCCTACCAAAACAAAGTGGACCTGGTGAATCAAGCGGCTGAAAACAACCCCCTCGATTGCGCAACGCCGCTCATTATTCCGGTGGCTGTTCACTTTCAAAATACAGGGATCCCAGCGGCCTGTGCCATTGATATGGCGCTCGACCAAATTGAAATCCTCAACGAAGATTTTGCCGCGACCAATTCGGACATCAATGACTGGTATGCACAGCAACCCACCATTTGGCCCGAAATCAGCAATGCAGAATCGTGCATTCAATTCTGTCTCGCCACATCGGATCATCCTTCGGGATTTGGACTCTCCGAGGGTGATTATGCGGTAACCATTGACGCTACGACTGGCGATTTCAATGGCGCTTGGAGCGGTTATCTGAATTTTTGGGTCCGTGACATCAGCGGAGGTATTTTGGGGTATTCACCGCTGGGTGGCAATGGGAATGGAGACGGTGTCGCATGCACCACAAGTGCTTTCAGCAGCATATCCTGTGGTGGAAATACCATTTCCTCTGCGTTTAATCTCGGTCGAACCATTACCCATGAAGTAGGGCACTACCTGCTACTGAATCATCCGTGGGCCAACGGCGGGTGCTCATCATCAGACAATGTAGCGGATACACCGGTCACCAGTGAACCCATCTTTGGCTGCCCTTCGGGCCAGTCCATTGTCAATTGCACCGACCCTGTGCTTTGGCCTTCTTACATGGACTATTGCAACGATGCCTGCCTCTTCATGTTTTCGGCGGGCCAAGTCACGCGCATGGAAAACTACGTGACCTCTTCGCTGCAAAACTTGCTCAACAACTCAGTCACGGCTTGCCAAGATCCGTGCGAAACGGCGTGTGGTTGTACCGATGCGGATGCCTGCAATTATGATGCTACGGCTGCCAACGACGATGGCTCCTGCGACTACAGTTGCCAAGGATGTACGGACAGCACCGCTTGCAATTACGATCCGGAGGCGACAGAAGATGATGGTTCATGTGTTTCCGGTGAATTGCAAACGTTTACCATGACGGTGCTTACCGACAACTATCCTAATGAAACCACCTGGCAATTGGTGGACGACGCAGGGACCACTGTGATGTCCGGTGGACCTTACGGATCAAATGCAACCACCTACTCTTCCACGGAAGAATTGTGCAGCGGCTGTTACACACTGACCATCTCTGATTCATACGGTGATGGCATTTGCTGCGCGTATGGTGAAGGCAACTATGAGTTCACAGTTGACGGAGAGCTCGTTGCTTCGGGCGGCAATTTTGGTGATGCTGAATCCACCGAATTCTGCACTGAACCAACCACCATCTCTGGATGCACCGATCCCGATGCATGCAACTACGACCCCGACGCCACAACGGATGACGGTTCCTGCGAGGAATTGGATGCCTGCGGCGAATGCGGCGGTCCGGGGACGGATACGGACGGCGACGGCGTGGCAGATTGCAATGAGGTACCCGGCTGCACCGATCCCGATTCTCCACTGTACAATCCCGATGCCACCGATGACGACGGCACCTGCGATTGCTCCACAGATGTCACCGCGGAAGCTGCTTTGACTTCATTGGTTTACACCGAAGCATGTACGTACGAATTCATCGTCATGTGGGGAGTAAGCCCGCTTTTGCATCCCGATGCTACAGCCACAGCCACGATCAATGGCAGTGAAGTGACACTGACCGCTACGAGTAACGATGAGTTCAGCTTTTTCGAGGGAACCTCTGCGTCCATTGCCGCCACTGGCCAGACCATGGAAGTGCCTATCGCACTGACCGTGAGCTGCCCAAGTGGTTCATCTGAAACAGCGACGGGCATCGTTATGGTTACACCTCCCGATGGGGTTGACTGCACCAGCTGCCCGGAAGACATCAACGATAATGGCACCGTTGAGGTGGCAGATGTCTTGCTCTTGCTCGCTTCCTTTGGCTGCACCTCCGATTGCGGCGCAGCCGACATCGACGGCGACGGCGCCGTGAGCGTTACAGATGTGTTGCTCTTGCTCGCCGCGTTTGGGGAAGAGTGCTGATGTTCAACACTCTGAACTTGGCAGACTAAATTCCAGAGCCATTCGTCCTTGACTTGTGCTCAGCAAGCATCGCATGACACATTCAGCAACACGCGATTAAGACCGTGG
>Ga0115559_1000493_pt1 | contig 27571 bp, 27 predicted proteins | sample COGITO_mtgs_1105_3_FD_87281 | JGI IMG/M metagenome (GOLD analysis project Ga0115559, IMG submission 87281) | Pelagic marine microbial communities from North Sea - COGITO_mtgs_110506 | ecosystem: Environmental > Aquatic > Marine > Epipelagic | place: Germany:Helgoland, sampling site Kabeltonne... | reverse complement strand
TAAGAACAGAAGAGTTAGTTTCTCATGCTATTGAAAGAATGAGAGAGTTTAAAATTTCTCAGATTCCAGTTGAAGATGTAGATGGTTTTGTAGGTTCTGTAGATGAATCAACATTATTACATCATTATATTGAAGACAAAGATATTGCTGAAAAACCGATTAGAGAAGTAATGGGTAATGCATATCCAATCGTTGCAGCAAATACTTCTATCGATAAGGTATCTAAATTGATTACAAAAGATAATCAAGCTGTGTTGGTTGATTTAGGAAACGGGAAACATCATATCATTACCAAGTACGATATTATTAGTGCAATATAAATAAAGAAATAAAAAACAAAAAGGGAGCTAATAGCTCCCTTTTTGTTTTTAGCATCCACAGAAGATATCAATAATACTCTGTGTTTTGGTCTGTATAATTTTATAATAACAACCAGGCCCTTCATCTTTAGGGGCATATTCATTCTTGCCTTTATACCATTTATTATTATTGTCCTCAGCTTCAGAACGATGAATTGCTTCTATCCATTTTTTTAATTCGGAAGTTTTAGTTTTTGGAAAGAAAATTTTTTCTTTTTGAGGTGCTGCCTCTCCACATGAAAAAATTGTATAGACAATACCAGACTTAAACTTTTTTGTAAATCCACATTCGGCATTGTCAAAATCTGGGTCAAGTTTAATGTCCAGTTTTCCTGAAGTAACCGTATAGTTTTTCTCTAGGTGAGTAAGTATTGTATTCATTTGATAATTACTCTTCACAAACTCTTGTTTCAGTTTTTCTGAATTGGGAGTTTTTAAAACAAATATTTTTTGAGCACTAAGAGAAAAACTTAGAAATAACAAAACGATGAGTAAGTGATAATTTTTCATAAATTAAATATATAAAAATAGAATGAATTAAGATTTATATCTTTAACACAATAATCAAACCAATGAATATGAAAATTTTTAAAATCCTTGTTTGCATGCTTTTGATGGTTTCTTGTCAAAGTGAAAAAAACAATGAAGACAACCCTATGAACTATTCTGATGAAGTTTTAGCAAAAGCGAAAGCAATTCATGAAAAAGTGTTGGTATTAGATACACATGTAGATATTAGTGTGTCTAATTTTACTACTGAGAAAAATTATACACAAGATTTGGGGAATCAAGTCAACTTACCAGCGATGGAAAGTGGCGGATTGGATGTTGCTTGGTTGATCGTGTATACAGGTCAAGGTGATTTAACAGAAGAAGGGTATGACAAAGGATATAAAAATGCCATCAGTAAATTTGATGCCATCCATAAACTTACCGAAGAAATTGCTCCAGATAGAATTGGATTAGCAACAACGTCAAAAGAAGCAAAAGATATCCATGCTTCTGGAAAAAAAGTAGCGATGATCGGTGTAGAAAACGCGTATCCTTTAGGAACAGATATTACAAGAGTAAAACAGTTTTACGAGTTAGGGGCGCGATATATGTCTTTGTCTCACAATGGACATAGTCAGTTTTGTGATTCCAATACAGGAGAAAGAGATAGCCTGTGGGTAGATAAAGGAGTGAGTGAATTAGGAAGAGAAGTGATTAAAGAAATGAATAAATGGGGTATTATGATTGATGTTTCACATCCTTCTAAACAATCCATGAAAGATATGATTGAATTGTCTAAAGCACCATTAATAGCTTCACATTCTTCTGCAAGAACGTTATGTGATCACAGTAGAAATTTAGATGACGAACAATTAAGTTGGTTAAAAGAAAATGGAGGTGTTGTGCAAACGGTTGCTTTTAGTTCGTATGTAAGTACTGAAAAACATAATGCATATCGCGATGCTGTTGATGCTAAAATTAAAGAACTGGCAAAAGATGAAGAATTTGAAGTATTAGATAGAGCTGCGTTTGTAAAGTTAGAATCAAGTGAACGTAGTGCATACAGAAATAAATACAGAGCATTATCTAAAACGGCTAGATCAAAAATGGGAGCATCGGATGCAAAACCAGTTGATGTAGCTGATTTTGTAGATCACATCGATTATCTAGTCGCCAAGATTGGTTTGGATCATGTTGGAATTAGCTCTGATTTTGATGGTGGAGGTGGAGTTTATGGTTGGAATGATGCTTCTGAAACGTTGAACGTAACAGCCGAATTGGTAAAAAGAGGATACACAGAAGATCAAATAGGACAATTGTGGAGTGGAAACTTATTGCGAGTATTGGATGAAGTTGAAAAAGTAGCAAAACAAACACAAGCTGAGGAAGTTGAATAATATTCTTAGCTAGCTATAAAATCCAAAAGCCATCTCGAGAGAGATGGCTTTTGTTTAATCAACTAATTCAAATAATTTACACAATGAAACAATTTTACTTGTTCGAAATACATATTTCAATTACTGTGCCAAAATGAATTATAAAGTGTTTTTTTGTTAAAACGATGCGGTTTTTACATTAATTTAACATTTAAGTAAATACTGCTAAGAATATGGTAACGTATGCTCTCTGTTTTTAATGAAATGTCATGTTTTTGTTGAAACATTATCAAATCAATAAAAAAGCCTAGTTTGCGTGCTTATGTGCTTTGTAAGATGAACGTACTAAAGGACCACTTTCTACGTACATAAAGCCCATTTCTAGACCTAAAGTTTCGTATTTTTTGAATTGCTCTGGAGTGATAAATTCTTTCAATGGTAAATGCTTTTTAGTAGGCTGTAAGTATTGCCCGATGGTAATCACATCCAATCCAACACCTCGAAGATCTTTCATGGTTTGAATAACTTCTTCTTCTTTTTCTCCTAAACCTAGCATAATGCCAGACTTGGTACGCATTCCGTTTTCTTTTAAATACTTCAAAACACCTAAACTTCTGTCGTATTTAGCTTGAATTCGGACTTCACGAGTCAATCGCCTTACAGTTTCCACATTATGAGAAACCACTTCTGGATGTACTTCAATAATTCTGTCAATTAATTTTTCGTTTCCTTGAAAATCAGGAATCAATGTTTCTAAGGTAGTGTTTGGATTGGCTCTACGAATGGCATCCACAGTTTCAGCCCAAATAATAGAACCTCCATCTTTTAAATCGTCTCTATCTACAGAAGTAATTACGGCGTGTTTAATGCCCATAATTTTAATAGAGCGTGCTACTTTTTCTGGCTCATCCCATTCAACTGTTTCTGGTCGTCCCGTTTTTACTCCACAGAAACCACAAGAACGAGTACAGATATTTCCAAGAATCATAAATGTAGCGGTTCCTTCTCCCCAACATTCACCCATATTCGGACAGCTACCACTCGCACAAATCGTATTCAATTTGTATTTGTCAACCAATCCTCTAAGTTCCGTGTATTTTTTACCAACAGGTAGTTTTACACGTAACCAATCGGGTTTTTTTACTCTTTGTGGAGCTACAGCAGTATCGTTTGCCATCATCTATGATTTAAGTTGCAAAGTTACGAAGAAAAGGTAGCAAAGCAATAGATGATGGTAATTGAAATTGACTTATATTTTTATGCTAAATCTCCAAAAGCAGCGAAACAGAAATTAAATTCTGGGTAATTAATAGTGTCATTATTCCAAAATTGAATTATACACTTTTCTTTTCCAGGATTGATAGCTGTTGTGATATTAGTGTTAATATCTGGACCTAGTTCTTGATTGAGTAAGTTTACTAATACTGTTGGAGTTTCACTAAATGCTTTATTGAAAGTAATAGTATACATGGATTCATTTAATTCAACGGTGAATCCACTCTTACTACTTGTATTTGATGATTTTGTGCCGTCAGGTAATACATTTCCACTTATACGTGCCATAATAATTAAATTTTAAATGATTAATATTTACCTAAAGATATTGTGTTATATGTTGATTTACAATAGTTTAAATACCTGTTGCCGAGAAAGGGTGTAATTACCTAATTATAAAATCGATAAGAACCAAATGCTAAATCCTACTAAAAAGATGATTCCAAGAACACTTAAAACCTTTAAGAAGATGCCAGGTTGGTGTTCTTTTGGGGTATGCTTTCCAGTAATTAAAATAAAATTTAAGATGGCATAAAAAGGGGCTGTTAAAAAGGAAAGTACCGTCGCTATTTTAACCATTAACCCCATGTCGTCTCTAAAGTATCTTAGAATAATGTAAGTCCCAATCCCTAATAGAATGATCCAAAACCAATAATTGAACCGTGTTTTTTTATTAAAAAGGAGATTGTTAGCTCTAGTCATTGCTCTAGGTGATGCATCTAAGGTTGTAATGGTTGTGCTAAACATGGTTGTAAAAGCCGCTATTGCAATAAAGATGTAGGCAAATCCACCTAAGTTTTTTGTGTATAATTCAATCAATTGTCCTGCAAAAACACCACCTTGACCAGAAAAACTTTCTCCAGAATTATGCATCACTAAGGCGCCTAAGACGACAAAACAAACGGCTAAGAATATGGTGCCAATGTATCCAATGTTAAAATCGAAAATTGCTTGTTTGGGTGTTATTTTTTGATGTGTAGTTTTCTCTTTTTCTAAAGACCAAATCGATTGCCAAATAGAAATATCAAGAGGAGCTGGCATCCAACCTAAAAATGCAATTAGGAAAGTAATCTCTATCGTTCCTGAGGGAATAATCTGCGTAAAATCGAACGTTTGCTCTGTTTTAAATATAGCCACGTTTACTGCGACTAATGTACAAATAGTCAACAGTAAAATAATGTACTTCATTAAATTGTCGAGCAATTTGTATTTTCCTACTAACAAAATAAGAATACTTATAGAGGTAATGATTAATACCCATGTCTCCATGCTAAAACTAAAACCAAAAAGTTGTGTAGCCAAGCCAGCAGTAACAATAGTCACAGCAGCCTGAATAATAAACATGGTAATAAAACTGATGATATAACTAGTAAGAAGAATTCCTTTTCCTAACTTTTTATAACCATCTAATAAGGTTTCTCCTGTTGCAGCAGCATATCTTGGTCCGAATTGAAAGAAGGGATATTTAAAGATATTGGCCAATACCAAAGCCCATAATAAACCAAATCCGAAATCGGCACCTGCTCTAGTAGATTGCACTAGGTGTGATACACCTACAGCTGCACCTGCAAAGAGTAATCCTGGACCTAGTGATTGTATTATGGATTTTGTTTTCATGACTTCTTTATAATCTCAGCCAACAATTTTTTAGCTCTTAGCAATTTTACTTTTACATTATTCATAGGTTCTCCAATCTGATCAGAGATCTCTTTATAACTCAATTCTTGAAAATAGCGAAGGTGAATTACCTGTTGATATTTAGGCTTCAATTGCTTAATGTCTCTAAGTAGTTTTGCTAAATTTTGCTCTGTAATGATTTTGTCTTCTGGAGTTGGGTTGTCATCAACAATTGCGTAAGCTTCGGCTTCTTGTTCTTTTGAAGTTTCTGTATTGATGGATGATTTGTTCTTTCGAACGAGATCAATATGAATGTTTTTAGAAATGGTTATTAGCCAAGTTTTAAACTTATATTTGCTATCAAATGTATCTATTTTATCAAAGGCTTTTGAAAAAGATTGGATCGTAATATCCTCAGCATCATTATCGTTCTTAGTTCTTTTGAGTTGATATTTATAAACATCACTCCAAAAATGATCTAACAGAAAATTGAATGAAATCTGACTTCCATTTTTTGCATTTTCAATATGACTATAAAGAATCTCTTCCGTTATTTCCAATGAGTAGGTTTTGAAATCGTATTGGCAATAAATATACTAATTTGAAATAAGACCAAGAAGAGTTCTAAAAAAGGTTGAAAATATAGTATCTGATTTTCCTTTAATTTCCTTGCTGAAAAACCAATAATCAAATAGTTGATGATAAAATAAGAAGCAACGATTGAGATCATGAATGTAAGCGATACAAAGAAGAATAGAACCGGAGCTATCAAGAAGAAAATGATCTTAGAAATAAAAAACAATCCTAAGAAAAATTTATGTTTGGATTTGTAATGAGTTGCGGTAGAAATATGCCTTCTTTTTTGGCGAAACCATGTTGAAAAATTCTCTGGAGCTTCTGAAATAGTGAAACTTTCAGGATGTACAGCTATCGTTGTATTGCTACTCGTAGCTGCATCTTTGATAAAAAGATCGTCATCGCCAGAGCGAATTTGAATATGATTGATAAACCCTTTCACTCTAAAGAATTCATCTTTTGTATAAGCCAAGTTTCGTCCGACCCCCATATAAGGAGAGCCTAATTTTGCGTAGCTAAAATATTGAATGGCTGTTAAGACGGTTTCATAACGAACTAATAGGTTCACTAAAGAGTTTTTTCTAGGACTGTATTTTCCATATCCTAAAACAATAGATTTTTTAATCGAAAATTGCTGACTCATTTGCTCTGCCCAATTTTCAGAATCAGGAATGCAATCTGCATCTGTAAAAAGTAAATGATTGTGTTTTGCAGCTTTGATACCTAAAGTGAGTGCATACTTTTTATTCCCCCAAAAGGCTTCATTGTTTTTTACATTCACAATTTTAATCCTTTTGTCTTTGTTCTCATATTGATGCATTAGTTCTAAGGTGTCGTCTATAGAAGCATCATTGATTAAAACAAGCTCAAAGTTTGAGTGATTTTGTTTTAGTAAGAGTGGAATCAATTTTTTGAGATTTCCTACCTCATTTTTAGCGCAAACAATAATAGATATTGGAATATGTTCTTCAGTCTTAGTTGTTTTTGATGTATGAAAAACGAAAGAAAGAAACGAAAATAAATAGCAGATTTGAATAACTACAGCGGCTACAAGAGTGTAGAGTAGAACGGTAATAATCATTCAATTAGTTATGAGAAGGCTCAGCACAGGTGTCAAATTGATCTGGAGTCTTACCGCAGAAACCACAGGCTTCCCCTGTTGTATTTAACATCGGATTCTGACTCGCACAAGTTCCTGCAAATTCTCCATCTTTCTTTGCCCATATTTTTATAGCAATTCCTGCAACTCCAGCAGCTAACAATCCTATTGTCAATAAAACAAGTTTCATTCCGAATAAATTTAGACAACAAAGATAATCATATTCTAAGAAAAAGTGATCCGATATGGTTGAGTTATTCTAAGTTTTTTATACTTTAACCGCTAGAGAATATTCCACTTTTTTGACCAACCAAGAAGAGTTCATACAAAAGCTAAAAAACGGAAGCGACTCTGCATTTAGTCAACTTTTAGATGACTATCAGCAGAAGGTGTTTCATACGTGTATTTCTTTTGTTCCTAATAAGGAAGATGCAGAAGATGTGGCGCAAGAAGTATTTCTGGAAGTTTATAAATCTATTGGAAAATTTAAAGGAAACTCCAAATTATCTACTTGGATTTATAAAATATGTACTAATAAATGTTTGGAGTTTATTAGAAAAAAGAATGCTAAGAAACGATTTGCATTTATGCAAAGTATTTTAGGAAATCAAATTCCGATTGATAAAACCAATTTTTTTACTGAGTTCAATCATCCAGGGATTTTATTAGAGAACAAAGAAAAATCTGAAACCATTTTTAAAGCGATAAATGCATTACCAGAAAGTCAGAGAATTGTTTTTACCTTAGCGAAGTTAGATAGTAAGAGCTATCAAGAGATTGTAGAAATAACAGAGAAAAGTCTGTCTTCTGTGGAATCAATTATGTTTCGAGCAAAGAAGAATTTACAAGAGAAATTGGATAATTTTTATAAAAAAGAACAATAAACGCAAGTTTGAAAAGAATATTGCATCTAAGTATACAGAGATGAAAACAATAAAAGATAAAAGTACAGGAAACAACAATACTTTAGATATTTTAGATTCTATTCAAGAAGTGAAGGTAAGCCCTTTCTTTAAGAATAAAATATTGAATAGAATAAGTCAACAAAAAGAAGAAAAAGCATCTTCATTAGGTTGGTTTACTCCACAATTACAATTAGCTACTATTGCCATCGTTATATCTATGAACGTAACAGCAATTTATTATTCTTTTTCAGAACAAAACTCACAGCAAAATGTTTCTAGTTTTGATTCTTTTGTAAAAGATTACAATTTAGATTCTAATACTACCATTTCAATAAACTAAGGGTATGAGAAAAAAATTACTTTATACATTCTTAATCATATTATTAATAGCTAATGCTGTTTTGTTGTATATGATTGTAACGAAAACACAAAAAAATCACCCTCCGAAGGAAAATTTCTTAACTCAAGAACTTCATTTTTCTGAAACTCAAAAAGATCAGTTTTTGACGCTAGATCAAATACATCGTCGTTCTATGCGTCAGTTAGATGACGAATTAAATAATCTAAGAAAACAGTTGTTTAATTCATTCGGAAAAGATAGTTTTTCTTCTGATTCTATAACCTATAGGATGGGTGAACTAGAAACTTCAAAGCAAAAAGAATTGTACGCGTTTTTTAGTGAGGTACGAAAACTATGTGATGAAAATCAAGTAGAGAAATTTGATAAAATCATTGAAAAAGTATTAAACCAAAGAGGTCCTAAGCCTCCAGAAAGAGACAGAAAAAGTCCACCTCTAGAAAACTTTTAACTTTTAGCACAAGTTTTTCAAGAACATTACATCTAAAGATTAAACGAAAAGAAAAGAATGGTAGAAAACTACGCTTTGTTTAATTTAAAAGAGATGTATTATGAGAATTTTAAAAACTACCTTAGTAGTAGTACTGACAATTAATTTATTGTCTTGTAGCAATGATGAGTATACAGATATCATTCAAGACGATCCGGTTATTTCAAGTCAAATATTAAATTTACCAGCAACTTCATTCAACTATGCGAATATCCAATTCCCTGGATTTTTTTTGAATAATGATTTGCGTAATGAAGACAATACTCCTAACAATAATCCAATTACAGATGCTGGAGCAACGTTAGGTAGAGTTCTGTTTTACGATAACAAACTATCAGCAAATAATACAGTTTCATGTGCTTCTTGTCATATCCAAGCGAATGGTTTTTCGGATCCTGCTACATTAAGTGTAGGTTTTGAAGGAGGTTTAACAGGTAGAAACTCTATGGGGCTGTCTAATGCGAAGTTTTATGACAATGGTCGATTCTTTTGGGATGAAAGAGCAGAAACGTTAGAAGATCAGGTTTTAATGCCAATTCAAGATGCTGTAGAAATGGGATTAACATTAGATGAATTAGTTTCTAAGGTAGCTGCTGAAGAGTATTATCAAGTGCTTTTTACACAAGCTTTTGGAGACGATATTGTAACGACTCAAAGAATTTCCTTTGCGTTGGCTCAGTTTGTAAGATCAATGGTTTCTTATGAATCAAAATATGATGAAGGGTTGGCTCAAACAAATAATCCGCAGGCTAACTTCCCAAATTTTACTACTTCAGAAAGTATTGGAAAAAACTTATTCTTTAGCAATAGAACAAGATGTTCCGATTGTCATGATACCAATGCTTTTGTTGGCGATCAAGCTAGGAATAATGGATTGGATGCCATTCTAACAGATTTAGGAGTTGGAGGTGTTACAGGAAACAACAATGATAGAGGAGAGTTTAAGACTGGTTCATTAAGAAATATTGCTTTAACTGCACCCTATATGCATGATGGAAGATTTGCAACTTTAGGTGATGTGATTGATCACTATGATAATGGCGTTCAGAATAGTAATGATTTAGATAATAGATTACGAGTTGGAGGTGGACAAGTAAGAAGGTTAAATTTAAACCCTACCGAAAAACAAGCGCTGATAGATTTTCTTTTAACGCTAACTGATAATAATTTTATAACAGACGTTAAATATTCAAATCCTTTTTTGACTAATTAAGAGAAGGGAAATAATTTTCGCCTTTCTTACGCAAGTATTTTTACATAGTTGCATCTAAACTTACAACCAAACATATTTAACAATGAAGAATAAATTTTTTAATTACGCTTTTTTATTAATAATAGCGATGAGTTTAATATACGCTTGTAGTTCAACGTCAAGCGATGATAATGTAATTATTGATGATCCAGATTCTGTAGCGACAACAGATTATGATATTACACCTATTCTATCGTTATTTGATGGTGTAAGTGCAGTATCTTATTCAGTGAACGGTAATACAGTTACCTTTACAACTACTAATTTACCAAATCATTCAAGTCCATATTGGCCTACGACGAATGCATTGTATGAAGCCTACAACGGAACCAATACAAGTTTCAATTTGAATCCAAACCAAATTAGTACGCAAAACATTACGTTTACAATTCCATTAAATCCTGCTTCAGCAACCAATAAGCAATCGACATCACTTGGACCTATTGGTATTTCAAGAAATGGAGTCGTGTTTTATAATCAGTATGCAGGTCCAAATAATCAAGCATTAACAAATGAGATAAATTCTTTTGATCAATGGTTAGGACATCCACAAAATTCTGGACAATATCATTATCATATTGAACCGACATATTTAACAGGTCAGTATGGTAATAGTGCTTTTCTAGGATTGTTGGCAGATGGATTTCCTGTATACGGACCTATGGAAAATGGATCAACAATTACAAATGCAGACCTTGATGCGTATCATGGTCATACAAGTGCTACAGCTGAGTTTCCAAATGGAATATATCACTATCACGTTACTCCTAATGAAGACCCTTATATAAACGGAAATGGGTACTATGGAACTCCAGGAAATATAACTCAGTAGTTTGAAAAAGTTCATTGTATTTTTTTTAGTTTTTAGTTTCTTTTCATGTCAAGAGAAACAGAATTCAGAAGTTGTCCAAGTGGTTAAATCGGGGGATGAAAGCTTGCAACTGACAAACGGAACGTTACTTTATAATAATGTTCCGTTTACTGGAATTCTAACAGATGATGATTCTTTGAACCAAACTCATAATGAAATCCATTATGTAGTTGGCAAAAAAGAAGGAGCAGAGCTAAAGAAGTATAAAAATAATCAAATCGCAGAAGAGCGATTTTACAAAGGAGGCTTAAAGGTTGGACTTCATAAAGGTTTTTGGGAGGGAGGCTCTCCGAAATTTGAATTTCATTTTAACGAGAAAGGTTCCTATAATGGTTCTTTTAAGGAATGGTATAGAAATGGTCAGTTAGTGAAAGAATTCAATTATGTAAATGGAAAAGAAGACGGCCCACAAAGAATGTGGCAAGCGGATGGGAAAATAAGAGCCAATTACGTTGTGAAAAACGGTGATAGATATGGCTTGATAGGTCTAAAAAAATGTTATTCAGTAAATGTTACCAATGAAAAAATATAGCTACATATTATTTTTAATAATAGCTTTTAGTTCCTGTAAAAAGGAAAAAGAAGTAGATAGAACAACAACATTGCCTTTTTTTAATACGGCAATCTTTACACCTGAATGGATTCCAGTAGAGTCTAACTCTTATCATAACATTCATGCGATACCTGATTTTTCATTCACAAATCAAGATGGAAAAACAATTACGAAGGAAACATATAAAGACAAAATATATATTGCAGATTTCTTTTTTGCAACCTGCCCGGGAATTTGCCCGAAGCTCACTAAAAACATGGGAACATTACAAGAGAAGTACAAGAGTGATGATGGTGTTTTATTGTTGTCACATACGGTAATGCCATGGAGAGATTCTGTTTCTGTACTCAAAGAATATGCTATTGAAAATAACATTGATTCTAAGAAATGGAATTTAGTCACGGGAAATAAAGATGAAATTTACAATTTGGCAAGAACAGCTTATTTTGCTGATGAAGATTTTGTAAAAACGCAAGATGAAGATGCTTTTATTCATACAGAAAATTTTATCTTAATTGATAAAAAAGGAAGAATCCGAGGAGTCTATAATGGCACTTTAGAAGTAGAAACAAAAAGATTGATTCGGCATATAGAAATGCTAAAAAAGGAAAGTTAAAAGTTTAAGTATAGTTTTGGTTGATTGAAAAGGCTTTGTTAGAAATAACAAAGCTTTTTTATTGAATTACATTCACTTCAATTTCTAAAGTGATAGAAAAAAGCTCTAAAACAGTTTGTTGAATTACTTTAGCTAATTCAAAAATTTCTTTGCCTGTTGCATTGTCGTAATTGACAAGAACAAGCGCTTGCTTTTCATGAACTCCTGAATCACCAAATCGCTTTCCTTTAAATCCAGCAGTCTGTATTAACCAACCAGCTGGAACTTTAATTTCATTGTCTGAAATAACATAACTAGGAATCGTTGGATATTCTACTTGTATTTTTTGAAATTGTTCACTTGAAATAACAGGGTTCTTAAAAAAACTCCCACTATTTCCAATCACTTTAGGGTCAGGTAATTTTGACTTTCGAATAGCAATGACAGCATCTGAAACATCTTTGATTGTAGGAGTAGTAATGTTTTGATTTGCTAATTCGGTTTCAATAGCACCATAGCTAGTATTTAATTTGTGATTCTTTTTTGTCAAGCAAAAACTTACAGAAGTTAATATAATTTTGCCTTTCAATTCGTTTTTGAAAACAGAGTTTCGATATCCAAACTGACAATCTTTATTTGAAAATTCAACTCGTTTCCCTGTATCAATTTTCAATCCTTCAACTTTAGAAATCACATCTTTTACTTCAACACCATAAGCTCCAATATTTTGAATAGGAGAGGTGCCTACACAACCAGGAATTAATGATAAATTTTCAATTCCTCCATAGTTCTGACTGATACACCATAAAACAAATTCATGCCAATCTTCTCCTGCGTTTACTGTTACATAAACTTCATCTTTATTTTCACGATCTATAGAGATTCCTTTGATATTGATATGTACAACAAGTTGATCAATATCTTTAGTCAATAGCATATTACTGCCACCGCTTAATAAGAAAATATCTTTTTCGGATTTCAGAATTTCTTGTAGTTTGTGAAAACTTTCCACAGAAACAAAACGCTTAGCTGATACATCAATTCCGAATGTATTGTATTTTTTAAGCGATATGTTTTGTTGTATAGTCAATTAAGAATTGTAGACTTTTAGTCCTTCTTTAAGTATATTAACAGCTTCCCTCAAACTATTTTCTTCTAGCACATATGCAATTCTTATTTCTTTTTTCCCTCTTCCAGGAGAAGAGTAAAAACCAGCAGCTGGAGCAACCATGATCGTTTTATTGTTAACATCAAAAGATTCTAACAACCATTTGGCAAAATCATCAGTATCTTCAACTGGCAATTCAACAATACAATAAAAAGCGCCTTTAGGTTTAGCCACTCGTACACCTTCAATTTTTTTGAGTTCAGAAATTAAAATATCTCTTCTTTTAACATATTCTTCAATTACATCGTCGAAATAAGATTGAGGTGTTCTCAAAGCTGCTTCAGAAGCAATTTGAGCAAATGTAGGAGGGCTTAACCTTGCTTGTGCAAATTTAAGTGCTGTTTTAATAACCTCTTTATTTTTTGAAACGATACATCCAATCCTTGCGCCACACATACTATATCTTTTAGATACGGAGTCAATCATAATGGCATTTTGCTCTATTCCATTGACAGAAAGAACAGAGTGATGAGTATGACCGTCATAGACAAACTCTCGGTACACTTCGTCAGCAATTAAGAAGAGATCGTGTTTTAAAACTAATTCTTTCAGTTTTAAAATTTCTTCTTTGCTGTAAAGGTAACCAGTTGGATTTCCTGGGTTACATATTAAAATAGTCTTTGTCTTTGCTGTAATTAGTTTCTCAAACTCTTCAATAGGAGGCAAAGCAAAATTACTCTCTAATGAAGAAATTACAGGAACTATATTAACTCCAGAAGCCGTAGAAAACCCATTGTAATTTGCATAAAATGGCTCTGGTATGATCACTTCATCATCAGCATCCATAATACTACTAAAGGCAAAAAACAATGCTTCACTACCCCCTGTGGTAACTATAATATCAGTTGCATCGACTTGAATATCATTTTTACTATAATATTGTGAAATCTTATTACGGTATTCATATGATCCTTCTGATTGTGTATAGGCTAGAATTTTTAATGAATGAACCATAACAGCATCCATAGCTACTTCAGGAGATTTTATATCAGGTTGACCTATATTTAAATGGAAAACCTTTTTACCATTTTTTTTAGCCGCCTCTGCATAAGGGGCTAATTTTCTAATTGGTGATTCGGGCATTAGCATCCCTTTACTTGATATTGAAGGCATTATAAATCGTATTAAGTTAATCTCTGCAAATTTGCAAAATATATTCTATACTAATACATGTTTTTGAAGAGTTTTAAAAGGTTAAAATTTTGTGAAAGAAACGATAAATTGGAAGCAATTCTCTATATTTAATATATAAAGATTCCATATGCTAAACAGGAAAGTAATTTTCTTTATCGTTGCTATATTATTATCTATTCAAAATGTTAAAAGCCAATCAGGTTTTCATTTTTACGGTAATGATTTTGAAAAAGTCAAGGTTCGGTTTCAATTGATAAATAACTTGATTGTTTTTCCAATTCAAGTCAATGGAAAACAGTTGTCGTTTATCTTAGATACCGGAGTTACAAAAACCATTTTGTTCAGTTTGCGTTCTAGCGATAGCTTGGTAATAAAAAATACAGAAAATGTGACATTGAGTGGTTTAGGAAGAGGAAAATCTGCTGATGCTCTGCTAGCAAAGAACAACACTTTTCAAATTAAAGGACTGAAGAGTACAAATGAAGATTTATATATTGTTACTGAAACTACGATTGATTTATCTTCGAAAATGGGAACTACAATCCATGGTATTATTGGGTATAATCTATTAAAAGATGTTGTTGTAAAGGTTGATTATAGGAATAAATTCTTAGAATTTATCAATCCGAGGGCATTTGATCTTCAATTTTGTAAAAGGTGTAAAGAGTTTCCAATACAAATACGTAATAAAAAGCCATTTATTGAAGGGAAACTTGTTCTTGCGGACTCTATAAGTCAAAAAAAAGTAGATGTTAAGTTATTAATAGATTCTGGAGGAAGTGATGCTTTATGGCTATTTGAGAAATCTAAACCTTCAATAAAATCTCCTGAAAATTATTTTAATGATGTTTTAGGAGAAGGATTAAGTGGAACTATTTATGGTAAGAGGAGTAGAATAAAAGGTTTTATGTTAGGTGATTATTTCATGAAAGAGCCAACAGTATCTTATTTAGACTCTCTTTCTACATCAAAAGCTATGCAATTCAAGGAGAGAAATGGTAGTCTTGGAGGTGATGTTTTAAGAAGATTTAGAGTATGGATTGATTATCCTAATAGAAGAATAATTCTTAAAAAAACAGGCTCTTTCACTTCAGGATTCAATTATAATATGTCTGGATTAACTGTAGCATATAATGGAAAAAAATTAGTAAAAAAAGAACAAGAATCTGCAGGTTTTGGAAATGGAAATGAAGGTGTTAGAAATCAAGGACAATTATTTTTTGTATCAAACTACAGATATGTATTTCTCCCTGTATACAAAATTGATAATGTTATTCCAGATTCACCAGCAGGATTAGCAGGAATCAAGGAAGGAGATATTATTGAGGCAATAAACTATAAATTAGCGTACGATTACACTCTTCAGGATATTTTAAACTTATTTCAATCTAAGAATAACAAGAAAATTATAATGAAAATAAAAAGAGATGGAAAGACAATGAGATTTAAATTTAACCTTAAAAGGAAAATTTAAATTTCTTTTTTATTGAGGAGTGTCAGCTTTTTCTACATACCCTTTTATTTTAATCATCTTGCGAGGGTTTTTAGCATTTGAGTAAATCGTAATTGCTTTAGAAAATCCACCAATTCTCTTTGTATCATAGGCAACTTCAATTTTCCCCTTTTCACCAGGTAAAATAGGTTGTTCAGGTTTTTTAGGAACTGTACATCCACAAGAAGTTTGTATTTTGGTAATTACAAGTGGTGATTTACCTATGTTCGTAAATTCGAAAATTCGTACCCCATTAGAACCATGTTTAATTTTTCCGTAATTAATAGTTTCCATGTCGAATTTAAATTCAGGCTCGGTTTGAGCAGAAGATGAAAAACCAACAAACAAAATCAATGCAAAAGCTAATACAGTTCTCATAAAGTTTTCTTTTTTGTAAAAGTACAAATTTATTCGTTTAAAAAAAGAGGCTCAAGTTTTCAAATACTATAGATAATTGTACTTTTGTGAGCTATATTCAAAAAGTATTCCAATTTATGAGCATTCCATCAAAATATGATGCAACTTTAGTAGAAGATAAGTGGTATGACTATTGGATGAAGAACAATTATTTTCATTCAGAAGTAGACGAAAGAGAACCGTATACAATTGTGATTCCACCACCAAATGTTACTGGAGTTTTGCACATGGGACATATGTTGAACAATACCATTCAAGATGTTTTAATTAGACGTGCTCGTTTGTTAGGAAAAAATGCTTGTTGGGTTCCAGGAATGGATCATGCATCTATTGCTACAGAAGCTAAAGTTGTTGCGAAATTAAAAGAGCAAGGAATTGATAAAGAAGATTTGACTCGTGAAGAATTCTTGCAACACGCTTGGGATTGGAAAAATGAATATGGAGGAATCATTCTCGAACAACTAAAAAAATTAGGAGCTTCTTGTGATTGGGAGCGTACTAAGTTTACGATGGATCCTGATATGTCTGAAGCGGTAATCAAGGTTTTTGTTGATTTATACAACAAAGGGTTGATTTATCGAGGATACCGGATGGTAAACTGGGATCCTGAAGCGAAGACAACCTTGTCCGACGAAGAAGTAAACTATGAAGAGAAGCAAGGAAACTTGTATTACCTATCCTATAAAATTGAAGGAAGTGATGATACGTTAATCATCGCTACAACACGACCTGAAACTATTTTTGGAGATACCGCAATTTGCATCAACCCGAATGATGAGCGTTTTACTCATTTAAAAGGGAAGAAAGCCATTGTTCCTTTATGCAATCGTGTTATTCCAATTATTGAAGACGAATATGTAGATATTGAATTTGGAACGGGATGTTTAAAAGTCACTCCTGCACATGATGAGAATGATAAAGTTCTTGGAGATAAGCATAATTTAGAAGTCGTTGACATTTTTAATGAAGATGCTAGTTTGAATTCTTTCGGATTGCATTATCAAGGAAAAGACCGTTTTGTAGTTCGTAAAGAAATTTCTAAGGAACTAAAAGAAAAAGGATTCTTAGTTAAGATAGAACAACATACAAATAAGGTTGGGACATCAGAAAGAACCAAAGCTGTTATAGAACCTAGATTATCAGATCAATGGTTTTTAAAAATGGAAGACTTGGCAAAACCAGCTTTGGATGCTGTCTTAGGATCTGGTGATGTGAAATTATATCCAAAGAAGTTTGAAAACACCTACCGTCATTGGATGGAAAATGTTCGCGATTGGAACATCTCTCGTCAATTGTGGTGGGGACAACAGATTCCAGCATATTTCTATGGAGATGGAAAAGAAGATTTTGTTGTTGCTGAAAGCAAAGAAGAAGCATTAAAATTAGCAAAAGAAAAGTTAGCTGTCACCTCGAACGGAGTCGAGAGGTCTTTAACTTTAGAAGACTTAAGTCAAGACCCTGACGCATTAGATACTTGGTTTTCTTCTTGGTTATGGCCAATGTCGGTTTTTGACGGAATTCGTAATCCAGAGAACGAAGAAATCAAATATTACTATCCAACGAACGATTTAGTAACGGGTCCTGATATTTTATTTTTCTGGGTAGCTCGTATGATTGTTGCAGGTTATGAATACAAAGACGAAAGACCTTTTCAGAATGTATATTTAACAGGGTTGGTACGTGATAAACAGCGACGTAAAATGTCGAAATCTTTAGGGAATTCGCCAGATGCTTTACAACTAATCAAAGATTTTGGAGCCGATGGTGTTCGAGTTGGATTGTTGTTAAGTTCAGCAGCTGGAAATGATTTGATGTTTGATGAAGATTTATGTCAACAAGGAAAACAATTCGCTAATAAAATTTGGAACGCATTTCGTTTGGTAAAAGGATGGGAAATCGACGATACGATAGAGCAACCTGAAACTGCAAAAATTGGGTTGGCATGGTATGAATCGAAATTCCAACAAACGTTAGCAGAAATAGAAGATCATTATAGTAAATATCGTTTGTCTGATGCCTTGATGGGGATTTACAAATTGATTATGAATGATTTCTCTTCTTGGTTATTAGAGATTGTAAAGCCAGCCTATCAGAAACCTATTGATAAAAAAACATTTGATGCTGTTATTCAATTGTTTGAAGATAATTTAAAGATTTTACATCCATTTATGCCATTCTTAACAGAAGAGATTTGGCAATACATCGAAAAAAGAACTCCAGAACGAGCGTTGATTGTTGCAAAATATCCAGTTCAAACTTCTTTTAATACTGATTTGATTTCAAATTTTGAATTTGCTTCTGAAGTAATTTCAGGAATTAGAACCATCAGAAAAGAAAAAAACATTGCATTTAAAGAAGCGATTGAGGTTTCTGTAATCAACAACGAAAAGTTTACAACAGAATTCAATTCAGTAATTCAGAAATTAACGAATGCTTCTGAGCTTACCGAGGTTTCTGAAAAAATAGAGGGAGCTTCTTTTCGAGTAAAGTCAAATGAATATTTTGTGCCAATTTCAGTTGATGATATCGATGTAGAAGCTGAAATAGAAAAGCTTACAGCAGAGTTAAAGCGTGCTGAAGGATTCTTATTTGGAATCCAAAAGAAACTCTCTAATGAGCGTTTTGTAAGCAATGCACCAGAACAAGTCATTACTTTAGAACGCAAGAAAGAATCGGATACGTTGGCAAAAATTGAGACGATTCAAGCAAGTTTGAAAAGTTTACAATAGTTACCATGTCTCAAAAAGGCAATCTTAAAGAAATAGCAAAACTATTCTTCAAATTAGGAAGTATAGGATTTGGTGGTCCTGCTGCTCATATTGCTATGATGGAAGATGAGGTTGTACGGAAGAGAGAATGGATGACCCAAGAACATTTTCTAGACCTTATTGGAGCAACCAACTTAATTCCAGGCCCAAATTCAACCGAAATGACCATGCATTGTGGTCATGAAAGAGGAGGGTGGAAAGGGCTTTTTGTCGCAGGATTTAGTTTTATTCTTCCAGCTGTTATCATCACTTCTGTGTTTGCTTGGTTATATTTAGAATACGGTCAGTTGCCAAAAGTAGAGCCATTTATTTACGGAATCAAACCTGCAGTGATAGCCATCATTGTAATGGCAGCTTTCAGATTGGGAAAGAAAGCTATAAAAACCACTCAACTTGCAGTTTTAGGAATCACAGCCTTGGTAGCAAATCTACTAGGTGTTAATGAAATCATCACTTTATTTGGAACAGGTCTGCTTGGATTTCTTCTTTACTACATTAAAAAGAATACAAATAAGGCGCATAGTTTTGTTCCATTTTTGTTACTTCAAGTAGGGGATCCTTTAAAATTAGGATCATTAAAAATATTTCTCACTTTTTTAAAAGTCGGAGCCATTCTTTATGGGAGTGGGTATGTCTTATTTGCATTTCTAGATTCAGAATTGGTTGCAAATGGATGGTTGACAAGACAAGCATTAATTGATGCTGTGGCAGTCGGACAAATAACACCAGGACCAGTTTTGTCGACAGCAACTTTTATAGGTTGGCAAATGAATGGTATTATGGGAGCATTTGTTGCAACCTTAGGAATTTTTCTCCCTTCATTTCTTTTTGTACTACTACTAAATCCATTGATCCCTAAAATGCGAAAATCAAGCATTATCGGAACAATTTTAGATACTGTTAATGTTGCAGCAGTTGCGTTGATTATTGCTGTCTGTGTAGAGATGGGGAAGGATACATTAATAGATTGGAAAACTATTGTCATTGCCATAGCAAGTTTAATCACTGTCTTTGTTTTTAAGAAAGTAAACAGTGCATTTATTGTTATAGGAGGATCAGTTTTGGGATACTTGTTGACGTTTATTTAAATATAAATTTTCTTATGCACAAACGTAATACCGCAATTTTAAATGCGGTATTATGCTTCTTTAGTTCTTGTGGTTAAACGACCTTTAAAGACAATCACAAAAACTTTTTTATGAATATATTTAAAAATATTTTTTCGGTATTACTTTTCTTATTTCTAACTAATTTATATTCCCAAGAAACGGATAACCCAAATAGGTGGGTTTCAACATTATCGATGACTTGTGAAGATGAAGGTTATAACTTAACAATTCTTCGTCAGTTTAGTCGCCCTGCTGGATCATCAAGTTATAAAATACAACTTACTTATCAGACAGTTAGATCTGAATATTGCACTCAAGCTAGGAAAGATATTTTACAGAGAACCTATGGAGGATCACCTGTTTATAATGCAACGATAGTCACTAGAACAGCTAGAATTGGGGATTATTGTAATAAAGATAGATTATGGATTATTGGAGATGTGTATTTAGTTTATTACTTAAGCCCAAACCCAAGAAGGGGAGGCATGTATACTACGAATGTTCTTCATGATCCATATATAGAGCTAAGCCTAAGCAATATTTCATATTTTGTGACTCTATACAATCAAAATAGAGGAGTCAATCCTTCTTTAGAATCCTGTAGCCTTTTTATTTGTGGAAAACCTAAATCTCCTAAGAGGAAAGGAAGTAAATATGAAAAAACAGATTGGAAACTCATAAAGGCACATAGAAAGTATATTAAAGATTATGATTCTCTTCATCCAAAATTCATTAGAAAAAAAAGAATTATACACAAATCAAAAAAGGTTAAGAATACACCGTTAGAAATTAAAAGTTAATATTCTTTTATTCTCATCAGTCCCCTGAACTTCGATTTGTAAGCAACTACGGAAATAATTCCGACTCATTTTGAACACGTTAGCTGCCAGAAATCTGGTAGGTTCAAAACTTGAGCAAGGTATATCCCTTCAGTTGATAGGTGGTCACGGTTGTGAGCATTGAGGTGGCTAACTCGACATTTTTGTTTACCTCACTTGGATCAATCTTTCTACCGATCAATGATTGGCCACAAACGGTAAGTTTTACTCCAGCCTCTTTCAATGCAATTATCAAATCATGGTTTGGATTTTTAATAGTATATCTACTTTTATATCCATCATCATTCAGAACGGTTTTTGTTGCCTTTCCATGAATAGCCAATACCACATTAATGGAATCTCGATGCACACCAGCAATCGCATGAAGATTAATCATTCTAGCTACATTGTTCAACGCTGCATTTAATTTCGTAGCATCTTCTCCAGAAAATACATCAATTACAATATTATATTTTTGGTTAACATCCGGAACGACAGTAGCCTGATCTATTGGGTAAATGCCTCCAAATTTTTTGATGACCGGATGCTGATAGTTTGTTTGAGCCATCAGTGATCCAAAACTTAATGACAATAATAGAATTAATTGTATACGCATAATCATTATTTTGATTGTCTAAGATAATTAGGATTTTGTTGATTCATCATAAATTTTCTTTTTAATTGTATTGATGAAAATATTGATTTTCTTTCCGTTCCCGTCAGCTCGGATTTGTAATCCGAGAATAGCAAAAACTACTAGGTTTGAGTTTAGATATCTCTGATTTCCAATAGTCCATATTTATTTTTAGTCATTTTCTCTTATCTTCGTTTTTATGAAAAAACTAGCAACACTCTTACTTTTAATAGTTACAATATCTTCTTTCGCTCAAAAAAAAACACCATTTCAAGAACTAGATGTCTTTGAACTTGAATGGGTATCCGACCCACAAATTTCTCCAGATGGGACACAAGTTGTGTATCGGAGAATGGGCATGAGCATTATGAAAGATCGCAAGGCAGGAAATCTATGGATTATTAATACTGATGGTACTGATCATCGAAAGCTTACCTCTTACGATGCGAACGAATCTTCAGCAAGATGGTCACCAGATGGAAAACGAATTGCCTACACTCGCTCCACAGACCAAGGGTCAGAAATTCATATGTACTGGACTAAATCGATGCAGACTGCTCGAATTACGCAGTTAGAGAAATCACCAAGAAGTATTAGCTGGTCTTCAGATGGAAAACAAATTGCATTTACCATGACCGTGGCTCAAAAGCCTCCAGTTTTGGTAAAAGCACCTAAAAAACCGAAAGGAGCAAAATGGGCAAAAACACCAAGAGTTACCGATCGTATGCGTCATGAAAGAGATGGTTCAGGGTATATTGAACCTGGATTTACACACATTTTTGTGGTTCCGTCAGAAGGAGGTTCTCCCCGTCAGATTACATCGGGTAATTTTCATCATAGCAATCCCGAGTGGACTCCTGATGGAAAAACAATTTTATTTTCAGGAAACAGAAGTGCCAATTGGGAATACGACTTTAGAAATTCCGAGATTTATTCAGTTGGTGTCAATTCTGAAGTCATTAAAGCGCTTACCAAACGAAATGGCCCTGATCATTCGGCAAAGGTTTCGCCCAATGGCCGCTATGTTGCCTATCTTGGGTATGAAGATAAGGTTCAGACTTACCAGTTGACCAAGCTTCATACAATGAAAGCTGATGGAAGTGGTAAAAAAGTTCTGCTAAACAACCTAGATAGAAGTATTTCAAATCCCACTTGGGATGCTGAAAGTAAAGGAATCTACTTTCAATATGACGATAAGGGTATAACCAAGATTGGTTATGTAAGTCTATCGGGAAAATTTAAGGAAATAGCTGATAATGTAGGAGGAGCAACGATTGGGAGACCATACGGAGGAGGATCATTCACTGTTGCAAACAAAGGAACGATTGCATACAATTATACACGCCCCGAACATCCTGGCGATTTAGCCATTTTAAACAAAGGGTTTAAAAGAATTACCAATCTAAATGCTGAATTATTGGATTTCAGAGAGCTTGGACAAGTAGAAGAGATTTGGTACAAATCATCATTTGATCAACGTAATATTCAAGGATGGATTGTAAAGCCGCCAAAATTTGATCCTTCAAAAAAATATCCTATTATTATTGAAAATCATGGAGGACCTATCTCTAATTATGGTGAACGTTTTTCTCCAGAGGTACAACTGTATGCAGCAGCAGGATATGTGGTGTTTTACCCGAATCCAAGAGGAAGCACTAGCTATGGAGAAGAGTTTGGGAATTTACTGTATCACAACTACCCAGGAAATGATTATGATGATGTAATGTCGGGGATGGATGCTGTTATTGCAAAAGGGTATATTGATGAAGAAAACTTATTTGTCACCGGAGGAAGTGCTGGAGGAATCATGAGTGCTTGGATGATAGGAAAATCTAATCGGTTCCAGGCAGCTGCTGTTGTGAAACCAGTGATGAATTGGTATAGCAAGACATTAGTCGCAGATAATTGGTATAATTATTATCATAGTCGCTTTCCAGGGCTACCATGGACCAATATGGAGGATTATATGAAATTCTCTCCTATATCATTGGTTGGGAATGTTGAATGCCCAACATTGGTGATGGTTGGAATGGAAGATTTACGAACGCCAACATCAGAGGCTAAACAATTATATCATGCACTGAAGTATAGAAAAATAGAAACAGCTTTGGTTGAGATACCAGGTTCTTATCACAATATTTCCAACAGACCAAGTCAATTAATTACCAAAGTGGCACATGTAATTGTCTGGTTTGAGAAGTATAAGGATTAATGAACTCGTCAGCTCGGATTAATTTTCCTTTTTTGTTTTTACCAACTGCGTATTCCTGTAGTCTTAAATGTGATTTTCCGTAATTAAGTCTATAGAAAATCATGTAAATTGAGCATTGTATAAAATAAAATAGAAGTTCTGTTATCCTGAAAATAAGAGCTGATAAACAGGAACTTAATTCTCTATATAACGAGTTGGCGTGCATTAGATAAACAAAATGAAACCATTATGGAAATAAAAGACTTAACAGGCCTGAGTAAGCCATTAAAAAAACTGATTGAAGTGGTTTCTCAAGGTATTGGAGCACTCAGTAAGCCTTATTTAATAAAAAAGACAGCTGATGCAAAGGCTTATGAAATAAAAGTCATTGCGGAAGCAATTAAGGACAATCAACAAGATTTGATGAAGATTGGGTTCGATGATGAAAAATTGAGCTTAATGTCAATAGACGAGAAAACTCTACAAAGCGAACTTAGCTTGGAGCAAAGAACTCAGAATAGAATTGAATTTAAAGAGCAAAAACGTCAAAAGAACATTGAAAATATTACTCAGAAAGCAGCACAAAACCTTGAATCGGAACAAAAAGTATCTGAAGAACCTGTTGATGACGATTGGACAACTAGATTCTTTGATTATGCAGAAGACATTTCAGATGAAGAAATGCAAGATTTATGGGCTAGAATTTTAGCTGGAGAGGTTAAGAAGCCAAAGTCTTATTCACTTAGAACACTAGAGTTACTAAGAAATTTGACAAAAGAAGAAGCTCAGGTTTTCTCTAAGGCAGCAAATTACGTTTTAAGTTCTTGGAATAGTCCTTTCTTATTCAAAGGAAAAAAAGAAGAGTTTTTGGCTGACTTTAGATTGACATTCGAAGACAGACTACTCTTGACCGAATTAGGAATCATACAACCTGAATCTAACATATCAAGAAGACTACCTAAAAGTAATGGCGATTCGATTACTATTTTTGAATCTGGCCAATATCTAATAAAAGTCAATAAGAAAGCTAATACTCCAGAACATCGAATTCCGATATTTAGGTTTTCCAAAATTGGTATTGAACTCCTTGAATTAATTACACCAACTCCTATTGAGGCTTACATAAAGGAGTTTAGCAAATCACTAGAAGATGCTAATATGGACGTTGAGTATGCTTACATTATTAGAAAGCTTGATAACGGACAGTTTAAGCATACACAGCCTTGGATGAAATTTAAATAAAAACGACACGCATCAAGGTGTATAGTGCATACTCTCCGGGGTACGCACGATGCACGGAAGGTTAGCAGTAAACACAGAAACTATGAATGGAAATATTATTAAAGCATCTATTACCTTACTCTTTTGTCTCTTTTTAACTGGCTGCTTCTTTGGTGTGAATGAATCCGGAAGTGAAATAATAAATGATTGTTACTTAGCTAGGTGGGACAGTGATACCTGGATTTCTTATAGCAAAGATGGAGACGGCATTTGGGATGCAGATAACATTATAGTTAGTCATAATGTTTTTGCAGTTGGAGACTATGATGACTTTATTATCGCAAAACAACATCCTTGTAAAAATAAACTCCCGCATATTCAAGACTATGACAGCTTAAGACCTGATAGAACCGTTACAAATTATTTTGTTATCGATACAAGAAATGATAGTTACGTTGTGCATCGTTATAATATTGAAAAAGATTTCAATGAAGCAAAAACGCTATTTGGTATCCCTCAAAATTTACCTTACAAGTTTTACGCTGAGGAAATTGATTAACGTCAACAACCCGTCAGATCGGATTTGAAATCCGAGAACAATAAAACTATGTATTTTATTGATTCCCAATCACCTTCCGAAACCCAATCACGGCTAACAGTCCAACCAATGGGAAAATAGTAAACAATTGAAATAAGTTTTGGTACTCTACAATCGTTGGGTCTTTACCTAACATATAACCAGATAAGAGCGACATAAAGATATCGGGAGTGAAACCAACTACGGAGATAATTCCTACAACAGTTCCTGTAAGGTTTGCTGGAGTTTTTGCTTCTTCAATAATGGCAAAATACAAACCACGTAATGAGTAGGTTCCTATCACCATCATAAAGAACGTTGCCATAGAAAGCGCAACTGCTTGGTCTTCAAACAATCCAAAGCCTAAAATTAAAGAAGCTGCTAGCATCAAAGAAAAACTTACCAAACTTAGTTTGGAAGCCATGTATTTATCGGCAATCCACCCAATGGTAATCGCAGCAATAGGGCGCATCCATTGTACAGCAACTCCAAAATACGAGGCATCTTGTAAGCTAAATCCCCATACATCTCTCGCATAGGTGGCATAGGTACCTGTTAGTTTATAAGCAGAATAAGCACAAACGATAATAATAGAATGAAATATAATTTTGGGTTTTAAAAGCAATGAAAATACCTGTTTGGCATCAAAATTTACTAACACTTTAGTGTTATTCTCACGAAGGTGGGAATCTGTTTCCTTCTCATCAGTAGATTCCCGATTACTCGGGAATGACAAATGTCCATGCTGAGATTTTGGAATTGTTCTCCATACAAAAATAGACACCAAGAGGACGACTACTGTGATAAAACCAATGATGTATTGCATGGTTACAACCTTATCAGCTAATGTTACTGTTGATATGTCTTCTGGAAAAAATAACAAAGGAATAAAAGATCCAAAAGTGGCAATCGCCGCGGCAAAAGCACCACGTCCGCCATCTAGCAAACCAAAAGAAATTCCTTGAGTATGTGTATCTCCCCAATCGCGAGTAGCTTTAATTAAAGCAGCCCAAAACAGCAAAATGGTGGAAACTCCCCAAAATCCATATAAGAATTTTAATGCAAAAATAGAAGGAATGCTTATCATCCAAACACCACCTAATCCTGTTAAGAAAATAGAGATTGCAATCAGTTTTCTGGCTTCCCATTTGTCAGCAATAAAGCCCCCAAAAAAGTAAGAAATCAATGCTGTGATTCCGTAAAACGCCTGTACTTCACCTAATTGAGCATCGGAAACCACAAAAGCTTCTCGAATAATCGGTTTAAAAACACGAATTAAAATAAAAGGAAGTAAAAAAATGGCTTCACCTGCTACGATGAGCGCAAACATGGAAAGTGCTTTGTTCTTCTTAGACATATAAATAATGAATCAATGTAACAATGATATAATGAATCAATGTAGCAATATACCAATTTAAATATAGTTGTCTTTGCGAGGAAGGTAATGACGAAGCAATCTTTTTAATTTAAACAGACTGCTTCACTTTTCCTTCGACAGACTCAGGATAACCGTTCGCAGTGACATTTACTTTAATGCTTCTTTTAAAATTGTAATAGGATGTTTCGCAATTCGTTTTGTTCCATCAAAAATTTGATGGCGACAACTCGTTCCTGCTGCAGCAATTTCAGTAGTTTTTGCAGTATTTCTTACTTTTGGAAACAAGGTATCTTCACCAACCTGCATGCTTACTTTATAATGTTCTTTTTCATATCCAAAAGAACCGGCCATTCCACAGCAACCTGTATTCATAATTCTGGGTTTGTAGTTTTTAGGAATGTTTAAGATTTGAAAAGTGGCATGAGTACTAGACAATGCCTTTTGATGACAGTGTCCGTGGATCTTTATCTCTTTCTCTTTCCCAGTAAACTGACTCGATTTAATGTTTCCTTTTTTGAATTCTTCACTTAAAAACTCTTCAACCGTAAATGTATTTTCGGCAATTTGTTTAGCTGCTTCTTTGTCATCTGCCAATCGTAAGTATTCATCACGGAAGGTTAAGATAGCAGAAGGTTCAATACCTATTAACGGAGTTTTTTTTGTAATAAAGTTCTTTAGAAATTCTACATTTTCATTGGCTAATTCTTTCGCTTCTTTCAGAAAACCTTTTGAAATATAAGTACGACCACTTTCAAGGTGATCAACAGGGATCATTTTATAATTCAATGATTCTAGCAAAATATCACTATCAACAGCCAATTCAGATTCTAAATAGTTCGTGAACTC